>JAESGH010000071.1_pt1 | contig 376705 bp, 293 predicted proteins | sample 9269641 | NCBI WGS metagenome assembly JAESGH01 (sample SAMN14515345, study PRJNA621665) | algae metagenome | isolation source: Phormidium tanganyikae FI6-MK23 and co-occurring heterotrophs from granitic... | place: USA: Fort Irwin, California | collected 1998-05-24
AGGGAAAAACCTTTTGTAAACAACTTTTTACCACTACAGCTCACTGGCAGCGTTATAACCACAAAAAGAGTCCCTGCTAAAATCAATCACAATAAAATAAGAGGATCAAAAAAGAAAAACACAGCACAACCTTTTTGCACACCCTGACGGTTCGGCGCTTGCCGATGTACCGGCAATAGCATTCCGTCAGCTTAAATTTATTAATAAAGTTGAATAATGTTCACTTGTTCAGCACTTGTTTGTCAGCCGGTATATTGGCAAACGCCTGTTAGCTGCAGACCTGTCGGTTTAGACGTCGCTAAATTTTGTCAATGAATTCCAATATTTTCCCATTTGTCCACGCCGTGTCATTTCCTCTGTGTCAATATTGTCTGGCAAACAATTGTTTTGCTCATTCGCAATTGTACTATTAAAACCTTTGAATGAAGTCAGCCGCTCAAAAATCCAGTCCCAGTTGGCGTAGTAATTAAGCATCCATCTCAGTTCGTTGTCTGCGTCACCTGCTTCTATTCGGCCATTTAAACTTTGAATAATTTTATTTTCAGCATTTTCGTCTAAATCTGCAATTCCGGTCAAATAGTTAGGCTCTGCTAAAGCATACCATTGAATAAAAAGTCCTCGTTTCAAGGCTTCGTCGTCAGTCAACGACAATACCGCATATGTCTGATGTATTTTTCTGTATTCAAGGAAAATGTCTTGCAACCCGTCGTCAGTCTGGTCAGATTGGCGTTGCCGGTTTAGGTCCAACGACTTGCCGGTATAGTGCATCTTCCTTGTCTGCTAATTCTTGAAGTGTCATTTCCATTTGCAGCTAACGAACAGGGCTTTAAGAAGGGCGGGTATTTGGAAATATGTCGCCTCACTTATTTTCTAAAGCTCATTGCCGCTTTGCAGTTGAAAGATAGATATTCAGCCCGACTTTTTTAAAGCCCCTGTTAGCAGCGTCAGTGAATGTTATTTCCGTATGTAAATAAACGGAATTTCCAAATCGCTTGCAGGGAACACGGTGTTCTGGTTGTCAACTTTTGCTGAACGCAAATCATTGACACAGCTACAATCTCTTGCAAGCGTTCAACACTCTATCGTCTTTTTGTTGCTAACGATTTCTGAAATGATAATAGTTCTATTCAATGCAGGTATGAAAATCTGCCAGTCAAACCCTGTCACGATACCATTCTCCAAAGAATAATACATAATTTTCGTCGTGTCATTTGTTGTTCTATAGGCATCGCTTTGAACAACCATAAAAGTGTCAAGCCGTGTTTGAAAATTACTTGAAGCCTGAAACTTACGAACGACAAGTGTGTCAATCTCGGATCGTTGAAAGCCCACAAAAGCAGGTAAAATCTTATTGTCAAAGCATTGTACTTCTTTTCGGCACCTACAACCGCTTACTATTAGAACAATAAAAACAAAAGTGATAAAGATGTTGTTTCTCATGGGCATGTCTGCAAATTTTAGAGTGTATCAAAAGTCGCTGCTAACGGTTCGGGGCTTTGCGTTCGTGTGGGCATTCATTGAACGTCTAGCCCTGGATAAAGATATACAGCTAAATTGAAAATTATCGTTTAGCCCATGTTCGTCAGCCCACTTGACGCAAAACCCATGTTACTTGCAGTGCTTTGCGTCACCCGAACGTTGCTTCTCTTGTCAAGACCTCTTCTTCCAAGTCCAAATCTGTCATGAATAGTTCCTTCACCTTTTGAGCAATTTCATTTCGGTTAACTGTCGTTGCTTTGCGTCTTACTTTTCTATAATGCTCTCTGGCTATTTTCTCGGCAAGTTCTCCTGCTGTGTTTAAATCCATCTCTATCCCAACCTTGAAGGCAAGCATCATTGCCAGAATTGAAAATGTTATGCCTGAAAGTCCTGCCTGCCAGGAGAAGTATAAGCTAATAAGGGAAGCAAAAAATACAAACGCCAAAGAAAGGAGGAGCCAATGTCTGGGTCTTAGAATATTGGTTTTGAAGCCAAGCTCTTTGTCTAAGGAATTAACCTGGCGTAGGCGGGCTTTACGAGGGAAAAGCTGTTTAAGGTCTGTATCAGTAGTAATATCTGCTTTATAAAACGGTATAGTCGCCGATAAAGCTGCTTTTAATTTGTAGAATGCTTGCTGTGTCGTACAGTCATTTGTATTGTCACCTTGAACTTTGTTTGTGATTATATCACAAAGTTCACCAAATGTCCTTACGTCTTTCAGTTCCATGTCACCGAATTTGAAGCCAAAGGACTTCTCGACCTTCAGCAAGACGTCACCAACGTCTTCAGGGTCTATGTTCTTTAACTCTATGGTATCAGGATGGTTCATTTTAGCATTGCAAGTAACGTAGAGAGGCTTTAAGCAGTACGGGTATTCATTGTACTTCAGCCCCAATCAGTTGCTGAAGCAAAATAGCAATTCTTTGTTGAAAACATATTCTTCTGCCCGTATTGCTAAAAGCCTGTGTTACCTGCCGTTCGTCACCGCTTGCCTAATCCTAATTCATGAAAGGCATTTGCAATCAGAGCAACACCTACAAAAGAACCGATAGCTAATGCTGCAATTATATATCCCTTAATCTTTTTACTCAAACCATCTTCTTTTTGCCACCTACGTCGAAAGTTCCCGACTTTATCTTTCATCCATTTGTCAATTAGTGTCCCAATAAGCAGGGGAACAAAGATGAAAATTCCAATGGCTGTCTTGGTTGGCATACCTAAATAGTTCAGGCGAACCAACCAGTAGCAGATAAAAAGTGCCACAAATAAGAACATGAACATGATAACACCTGCAGCACATGTTTCAGGAATAGTCGTGAGTTGGTTCTTCTTATACCAAGAGTAAACTCTAAAATATGTGTAGTATAAGACGTTCATTTCTCTAAGCAGGAGGACTGACTGCCTTTGGCAGGTAACACGCTATTATCCGCATGTTTTTGTGCTGCAGCAAGTATACTTATTTTGCTGCAAATCTTATAATCCCAAGCATTTGCACTTGCGTTTTTGTTGTTTCTCAAACCCCCGGTTGACTGGCCAACTGCGTTTTCAGAAACATGCTAAACGCAACCATCAGTCCCAGGGGAGCTTGTCAAGTGGCGAGCCAATATTACTCATTTTTGGCATCATAACATGGGTGTAGCGGAGTGTTGTTTTCAGGCTGTTGTGCCCCAGGAAGCTCTGGATGTAGCGGATATCCGTTCCTCCCTCCAAAAGGTGGGTGGCATAGCTGTGGCGAAGCGAGTGGATAGAGCCTTTCTTGTAAATGCCCGCCCGCTTTTTGGCTTCTTTGAGCACCTCCTGTGCACTGCGGGTGCTGTAGGCCTTGCCTCCTTCTCCTTCAAACAGGTAAAAACAGGGTTTGTACGCTCTGACATAAAGCCTTAGTGTTTCCAGCAGCATTTTGGAAAGGGGTACCATCCGGTCTTTTTTCCCTTTACTCTGTTCAACAAAAATCATCATTCGTTTTGAGTCAACATCGGTGAGCTTAAGCCCCACCAGTTCACTTACCCGGAGGCCTGCACCATACGCAGTCATGAGCAGGGCACGGTGCTTTGGGTTGGGTGTAGCTTTCACCAATGCCACTACTTCTTCTTCAGCTAAGATATGCGGTAGCTTGAGCGGCTTTTTGGGTCGGGGAATGTCGTAAAACTCTTTTCCTCTGCCTTCTACCTGCTCAAAGTAGAACTTCAGGGCATTAATGGCAGTGTGCAGGTGCGACTCCTTGTAACCCTTTCTCTTCACCAGCCAAAGAAGATAGCTCTCCAGATGGATCTTGGTTAGGGAGGAAATGGATACTTCGTTTAGTAAACGTAAAAGACAGTGAAACTCAGTACAGTAGGTGCGGATCGTGTTTTTGCTGTAGGCCTTTAGTTGAAGCGTTTGCTGAAAACGGGTAAAAGCCGCCAGGTTTTCATTGTTCAGTGGAAATTCCTGCAGGAGGTAAGAACGTAGGGAACTGATCTTTTCTGGCTTCGCCGCAACGGGCTGAATAGCCTTTCGTTGTTCCAAGTACTGACGCAGAGCGCTGATATCTAGGAGAGCCCGTGAGGTAAGGGCCGCTTTAACAAGGGTGTAGTGCAGTTGGGAGAGCGGCACATACCAGCAACGGTGGGTACGGCTCCAGCGGGCATCTTTTAGTTGTTTGACTTTGTCACTGAGCGGTTGATTATATGCAAAACAGATGGCAATCACTTCTTTGCCCCGGTGGTAAAGGGGGCGTAAAACAACCGTATCCATAAGCAGTGTTGGTTTGGTAAGGCAGCAGTAATATACAAAGAAAGTATAACATGTACAAAACACTTGCGCATGACAGTCAGTTGGCAAAAGGGCTGTACTGCCGGCACCACCTGGTATGCAGGGTAGCGGCCTTCAGGTTTGCAAAAAATAAAAGAGGAGCAGCTATCATATGAAAGACAAAAAAGCCGCAGCAAAATAGTTCTGTGACGGCTTTTCTTGCAGACAGGCAAATCTATTTGAAAGCGGATAATAACCGTTCCAGTTTTTCAATCATGTCGCTTTTATCCTTTAGCATGCGCTCGTACAAGGCTATCTTTTCGTCATATAGCTGTACAACTTTATCAATAGGATTGAAGGATGGAGAATAGGTTCGTGCATAGCCCACAGCATGATCATTGAACGTATTAGAGATAATGTTGATCGGACCATCTTCATCCAAATCCGTAAACGCCTCCACCGGTATCTTCAGCACCCGGGCCACCTGCTCTAAAATAGCGGGTTCAATCTCTTCTTTGGCTTCCAGCAGCGACACCTTCTTTTGTGTCCAGTCCTCACCCAGCTCCCAGGCCAGTCCTTCCTGCTTCAGCCCCCGCATCTCGCGAAAGCGCTTTACATTTCTTCCCTGGTGAATATGCTTTTCTCGGGTCGCTGTCATAGCCGTGGTTTAGGCTTCAAAATAAAGGCATTTTCTGCAATGCAGCCTTCTCTGCAGGGAACAAAACGGAAGGAAATCTGTTGCTCCCAGCCCGCTGGAAGAAAAAAGCATTGGCGAGCAGATGGGGGGGCGGCAAAGAAAAAAACAGCGGCACCTCAGCAAAGGCTTCAATCCTTGCCGGCGCAGAGAGAAGTTTCCTGGTAACAGCAACGGCACCGCTACCCCTGAATCCATACCCCGGTGGTAAAGGGAAAGCCGTTTTGGCGCGAACCCTCCTAAAGGCAGCAGGCTTGGTTTCTTTAAAAAGCAGCCCAAAGCTCACCAGGTAATCCCGCAATATCGCTTCAGCCTCCGGAAGGCGCTTTCCTTCTTTGAGCAGTAATATGCTTTTCCGTTTCAAAAAGCAAAACAGCGAATACACCCGCTTTACTTCCGGAACCATCCGGTAAACCGTTGAGGCCAGGCGATTGCCTTCCCCAAATCGCGAAGAACTTTTCCGGCTTCCGGCAAAGGCGGCATCCTGTTGAAAACGTTTACCCGAAAGTGAACTTTTGCGGCGCACATAATATCCCCCTTCCATCTCGTAAAAACAGAGATCATCAATTGTTCCCTTGAATGTGATATCGCCGGTCTGTTTCGCCATCAGCCCAAAATAAAAAGGACCAACTGCTTTGTCAAGCCCCTAATGCCTGACATCTTGGCGGCAACACGAAAAAATCTTCGAAAGCACGCTGTTGCTACAGCCCCCTTCAGCCATAGCGCCTCCAGGGATACCCCTACCATACGCCCTATTTACTGCGTGCTTTTCCAAGAAAAAAACATGTGTAACCAAAGGGCACTGCTCATTGGTAAATCTGTCATTGTCTTGGCCTGCAAAAGAGGCAAAAGAACATAAGCATAACAAAAAGCAAATCGTTGGCTACCTGGTTTCGCCGGAGCTGTATCTTGGCTGTAGATGCCCTGTTTTAAATTCCTTCTAAATAATGCTCCCATATAGTCTGCCAACAAGCCCAGCAACAGGCAAAAAAGCTTTAAAACCATTTACCCCGCCGCTTGTCCCAGGTGGTAAAGCCTACTTTAAACTGGATGGGATTACTGAACTGGTTGGCAACCGACGTGGTAACGTATATGCCTAGCTTAAACTTATCCAGTGGGTTAAATGGCGACTGGAAAGCCCTTTCCACACCGAAAAACAGTTCGGCATAACGCAGGTTACGTTCTTTCGTTACGAGGAAACCCGTACCGGCAATCTCCCGCAGTTGCAGCTTTTTCAGCAGGGGAATTTTATTCAGCAGGAAACCGTTGAACTCGTGCACCAGGTGCCCCTCGTAAAAGCGCTTCACAGTAGAAAAAGTAGAGTCAAGTGCCTGGAAGGAGTTGTGCGGGTTCATAAACAGGAAGGGATCGCCCCGCCGCTGGAATTTGTAATCAATCAGCCGCAGGTCGGTTGTATTGAGAAAGCTGCCCGATTTCACCGTGTATTTCGATATGCCTAGCAGTCCCATATTCACCTGCTGCTGCAGACCGGCTTCCAGGTAATCAAAGTCCACATCAGAAGCCAGGATATTGGGGATGCCCTTTCGCCACTCCACAAAAACCGTTGGCCATTTTGATCCGAGGATTACTTTTTCCAGCGGCTCCCGGCGGTATTGCTGAAAAGGTGTGTACTCCAGCCGCACCTTACCATACAGGGCATTGTAGGGCTCAAACGGAATGGGTTGGTTATTATCCAGTACATCGCCCAGCAGGCTGTCTACCAGTTTGCCCGTTTTGTAATTGCTTACCGATCGGCGCAGGGCCATACCCAGTTCGTTGTGCAGGAAAAGACCATTGGCCAATTCCAGCCCATGACCGATCCCTGCTTCGTTGTTCAGGAAAATGTTGCTCCGCTTGATCATGTTGATGTAGGCATCTCCTTCGAAGATGAACTGGAACTCCCGCTTGGCCGTAATGGTATAATAGCCCCGGTTGAAGGGATTGTACATGCGTTTGATGTCAAAGGAGCCGTTCACGTCTTTGTTGCGCAGGCCATAACTGAGGCTGGTGTTGACGAAAAGGTTTTTCCGGTTGGGATAAAATTTACCATAACCAACAGATGCATTCAGGCGGCCACCGCCAAAAGCAAAAGGAGAATAAAGGGAGATGAGTGGCGGCAGGTACCAGCTCCGTTCTTTCTGCCGGTTGTAAAGCGTTTGCCCGAAAAAGCCAATCTTCTTCCAGGTAATGCGGCTGATCTCCGCGGCAATCGAGTCCTTGTACCGTTCCGTTTGGGTGATGGCAAACAGCGAATCTCGGTACTGGATAAACTCGGCTTCCCGGGACGAAAGGGTTTCGCGACGGGCTTCCTTCCAGAAACTGCTGTCGCGGTGGTAGGCCATCTCGGTGGTCAGGCTGACCTCGTTGGTAAAATGCCGGCGGCCGAATTGTTTGTTCAGCTCATAGTCGGAATAATTCACCACGGTTTGTCCTGAGATACGCTTGTTGCGGCCATCGGCGTAATAGGTGAATTTTTGCTGGTTCAGCATCCAGGCCCTGTTATCGATATAGTCGTACTGCTGCTCTACTTCAAAAAAGGAGTATTCCTGCAGGTGGTACTGCGGAAACCGGAAGCGGGCATAGAGAATATTCCAGGTACTGTCTGACACGGTGATTTCGCCTTCCACCGTAGCGTTGGTGAGTGCCCTTGGCTTTACTGAGATGGTATACAGCTTTTCTCTGCCACGGCGCTCTATGCGGATGGTTTTGAATTTATAGGCAATCAACCCTGTATTGCTCACCGGCGAAACAAAGGGAGTAGGAGAGATCCTCGGAACCGAGATCAGGTTGTTGTAAAAATTAAAATCACCATCGGTAGATGTGGTGTAAAACAGCAGTTTGTCAGGCCCACTGATCTTTACACCCAGCCGCTCTTCCTTGATACGGTTGGCAGCGTCCCTGTCCACTTTCAGGAGAATTTCTTTGATCACATTCACCGTTGGTTCTGCTGCTTCTTCACCTTTTTCCAGAAAGGTAGAGTCCTGCTGCGTTGCTTTGATATAGGCTTTGTAGGAGTAGGATTTCACCACACTGCTCACGCTGTCCTTTTTCTCCACCAGCGTTTTCATGATCTCATCGGCACGGTCTTTCAGTTTTACTTTGACGACCACCTCGGACAGGGTGGTTTTTTCTTCGTCGTCCTGCAAAATGACATTCTGTAAAAGCGCATCGTTCACTACCACCGGCAGGATCATGGTTTTATATCCTACCATGCTCACAACGATCTCGTAGGTTCCTTTGGAAATAAATAATTCATAGCTGCCGTCTTCTTTTGAAAGCGTACCAACGGACGAGGTTTTCAGGTGTACGCTAACATTGGCCAGCGGCTCCATATTGTTGTTGGTAATCTTGCCGTAAACTTTTACCAACTGGGCATGAAGACCGGGGACAAAAACCAGTGAAAGGACAAAGAGAAATAATGCTTTGCGTAGGAACGGTGGCATCGGGCAAAATTCACCTTTTTCCCCGGGGAGCCGACTTAAGCAGTTCTTAAAATTTTAATGCATAGTAAAGAGGAAATGCTACCTGTTTGTACCTGCAATTTTTAAAACCACTTATCAATTTTCAGTACCGTTTATGACAGAAATACCCCTGAAGTGTTAACGCTTTTTACCCGTTTTGTTTTTGTTAAATATTGCCTTCGTGCAGGCGCAAACGTGCCTTCAGTGAAGTGACTTCCTGTTGCAGGCTTTCCACCCTGTTCAGTAAATGGTAGATGGCATCTATGCCTTCGAGATTGATGTGAAGTTCGTAATGTAGCCGTACCAGCCTTTCCAGTGCCTCCAGCTGCTCGGCAGAAAGAAGCAGGTCATCGTCTGCCTCCTGTGCTGCAATCAGGCCGTACTCCTGAAGGGTATGAACAAACGTAATTTCGATACGATGGTGACGGCAGAATGCCCGCGCTGAATAGAATTCTTTTTCTTCCATGGCAGGTTCATTTTTGAAGATTCGCTAACTGGTTAAACAGGTCTTTTTCTTTTTCGGTTAGATGAGTAGGGATAGAAACATGAAAGCTGACATAGAGGTCGCCTTTTTCCCCTTCCCGCTTGTATACCGGCAATCCTTTTCCTTTAACCCTGACCTTGCTATTGTTTTGCGTGCCGGGAGCCACTTTCAGCCTGATCTTGCCTTCCAGCGTGTCCACCGTGGTTTCGCCGCCTAAAACAGCGGTATACAGGTCAATTGTTGCCTTTGTATACAAATCATTACCCAGCCGCTTAAAAGCAGGATCTTCTGCAAGCCTGAACGTGATATAAAGATCGCCTGGAGGACCGCCGTTTACACCCGGTGCACCGTATCCTTTCAGCCGGATCTTTTGTTCATCTTCCACACCGGCTGGTATGGTGATGCGTACTTTTTTGTCGTTGATGGTAAGCGTTTGCTGGTGTGTGGCAGCAGCATCCCGCAGGTTCAGGTGCAGCTCGGCATGATAATCCTGCCCTTTGAAGCCGGAGCGGTTTCCGCGGCCGCCGCCTCCAAACATGGATTGAAAAAAGTCGGAGAAACCGCCAAAATCTTCGGCGCCGAAACTGCCGGCAAAATCACCTTCATCGAAGTTGCGGCTCCGCTGCTGGCGGGCCTGTTCAAACTGGTCTGCATGTTTCCAGTCTTTGCCATACTGGTCGTATTTCTTTCGCTTTTCCGGGTCGCTCAGCACTTCGTTGGCTTCATTGATCTGCTGGAAACGTTTGTGCGCTTCCTTGTCATTGGGGTTCAGATCAGGGTGGTACTTCCGTGCCAGCTTCCGGTAAGCCTTTTTGATCTCTTCTTCCGAAGCATTCTTGTCTATACCAAGGATGTTGTAATAGTCAACAAATTCCATCGCTGTATCCTTTTACTCTATTGATGAAATATGCCGTTATCAGTAAAATAAAAATGAGGCCAATCCTAATTTACCGGTACAACAGTTTAAAAGTGATTGGCCTTTTCCACCTGGTACAACTCATTGATGAGGCGTTGCACTGCATGGCTTTCAGCTTCACTGACATGGAGTAAACCGGCCAGTTTGTGCAGCAGTATTTCCTCTCCAAACGAAACCCTGTTGTTCCTGTAAACAATCTCGGCACAAAAGGCAAATAGTGCCATTTTATACAAGGGATCAATGGCACGGATCAGGAAAATAAGGTAAGTGGTTTCGTCCGTTATTTTCCTGGAATAAGATTGGTAGGTTTTCATTTCCTCTTTCAGATCCAGTTGCTTGTTAACGCCTTTGGCCACAAAGCTGGTAGCGATCAGGTCCAGTTCTTCATCCTGCAATTCGCCATCTTTCAGGCAGCAGTGAAACGCCAGGTGAACGAGTGCCTGATCGGGTGTGTTAATCCTTTCGCGGTACATATTTATCCTGTTTTTTGTGAAGGTAAACAGGAAGGGATAAACTTTTAAAAGGATTCCTTTACCGGTTAGGTGCAAACACTGTTTCGAGCGAAATCCTTTAGGCTGGAATGCTGGTCCACGGCGCATTTACAGGCTTCATGAGTGAAAGATTTATCTTTGTGCCAGCTCTTTATTTCTTCACCTTAAATTATTGCTATATGAATGCCATTCAGCGTATTGAACATTGGGGCGAAACCCATCATCCCCGGTACCTGGACATTGTGCGTATAGCGTTGGGTGTTTTCCTCATCATTAAAGGCGTGGAGTTTGCCAACAATTCAAACACCCTTTCTGCGCTGCTTTCCCGCCAGATTCCTTTCAGTGGTTTTTTACTCCTGCTGCTGACACACTACATCATCTTTGCTCATATTGCCGGTGGCTTCCTGGTTGCGGTTGGTCTGCTGACAAGGCTTGCCTGCATGGTTCAGATACCCATCCTTGTGGGTGCGCTAATCATGGTGAATTGGGATGTAACGGAACATTTTGGCGGCATGCTCCTGGCGTTATTTGTGCTGGCACTGCTGGTGTTGTTTTCTATTGTTGGCAGCGGCCCCTGGTCGCTTGAGCGGGCATTTGAGAAAACGGACAGGTAGCTGCGAATGCCGTTTTTGTTGCTGCACAAACAACGAAAAAGCTATAAATAATTCTATTCGTTCTGGATATTTCAGGAGGGATTAAGCAACTTTTGCAACTCACCAGCACCAATATGCAGCAAGCCCACTTTGGGTAACCGCCTGGTGAGTTCTTTCCAGTTTTTATCTTTCTGGTAAATCCCTTTCAGCAGGGAGGCAGCTTTGCCCACCTGTCCGTTGTTGGCCAGTGTAATGGCTGTCCAGTACTGCATCTCCAGGTTTTGCGGGAACATCTTCATGGCTGCATTGTATTCCTGCATTGCCCTTGTCATATCGCCTTTTTCCACGGCAACATCGCCGGCATTCATATGTTCATAAGCAACCTGCAGATTGTACAGGCGCCGTAGTTCCTTCAGGGGCAGGGCCGCATCGTCTACCCGGAGGTCTACGGTACGTTCGTTCCAGGGTTCTCCCTTTGATTGTCCGGGCACCACCACCAGGGCAGCCGATTGTTTGCCGCGGATATCGCCACCTGCAGCCTCGGCTGCCTCCAATGCCATGAGCATCCGTTCGGCCAGCGGTTTTCCCTTGCTTTTTTCAAACGCGGCAGCCATAGCGCCGGGTACTTTTTCCGTCAGCATCATGTTGGCCTGAACAGAAAATTGCGATCCTTTTATATGCCCGGCATAATCGATGCAGGCCTTACCCGTATGTACGGCAACGTTGCCTTTGCTGTCGGCAATTGCCACCTGCCGCACTTCACGGCCTTCATCGGTAGCCAGCAGGCTGTCCAATGCCTGTTGTGCGGAAAGCCCGTTCCGCAGGAGGTTCAGCCCGCGAATACCAAATGATTTGTTGGTAAAGGATTGCGTAGCCACGGCGCCTACACCGGCTTCCGCCCAGCTGACAGCTGTGCCTACCGAAAACCAGTGGCTTTGCACCGCAACACCCAATTCACCTGTAGCAGAATCTCTTGCCACGATAGAATAGGTATGTGCAAGGGGAGATTCTTTTTGGTAAACCTGTGTTTTTCCGTAATGCTGCACAAGACCAAAAAGGGAGAGTAGGAAGATTTTTTTCATGGTATGCAATAGGGATCTAAAGTACAAAGATTTAATGCGCCAGGAGTGGGAGATCAGTAGTTTCTCCGGAGCCGTTCCTATTCATCATTCACGACTTATTATTCACCAACACGCTAAGCTGTACTGCACAAGATGGCGTATAAATTGATGAAATATAAACATGCAAAACAACGGAACAACACTAGCGGAAAAAGTGATCGTAATTACCGGCGCCTCCAGTGGTGCCGGGCGGGCTATGGCAATAGAACTGGCAAAACGCGGTGCCACCCTGATGCTGGCCGCACGACGGGAGGCGGCGCTGGAAGAAGTTGCTGCCGACTGTGCTGATTTTGGCAGCATGACCGAAATCCAGGTTTGTGATGTAAAGGACATGCAAAGTATCTACCTCCTGGCCAAAACAACGGTTGGCAAATTTGGCCGCATCGATGCCTGGATCAACAATGCCGGGGTGCTGGCCGCCGGAGCATTGGATGAAATTCCCGCCGAAGTGAATGAAGACGTGGTTCGCACCAACCTGCTGGGATACATCCACGGTGCACAGGCGGTGCTGCCTATCTTCAAAGCCCAGGGTTATGGAACACTGATCAACAACATCTCTGTCGGGGGGTGGATAGCTACACCCTATATGGCGGCTTATTGTGCCAGTAAATTTGGCCTGCGTGGGTTTTTCGAGGCGCTGAAAGGAGAGCTGCATGCTTACCCTGCGATTCATATCTGCGACCTGTACCCTGGCTTTCTCGACACTCCGGGTATGCAGCATGCAGCAAACTATACGGGTAAGCACATACAACCGGCACCACCGGTATACGATCCTTTACGGGTGGCAAGAACCGTTATATCCATCCTGCAGCATCCGAAAAAGAAAAAAGCCATTGGCAGTGCAGCCATTTTTTTAAAGCTGGCGTATGGCCTCTTTCCTGGTTTGAGCCGGGATGTAACCGGAATGGTTATTCGAAACTATTTAAAGGTGGCACCGGAATCGGAAACCACCAGTGGTAATATCCTGGCGCCGGTACCATTCGGCACCGGCATCAGCGGGGGATGGGAAACGTATTTTGATAGGGGTATCAAACGAAGGCTCCCCTGGTTGGTTGCAGGACTTGCCGTGGTTGGCCTGCTGGCCCTGCAACGCAAGGGCTGATCAGCGCCAGCTGACTTTGGGTAAGGCAAACCGCCAGCGCCAGCGGCGGATGGTGAACGACTGGTACAGCAGGATTCCCAGCCCAGCCAGCATAAATAGGAAGAGCATCATGTAAAAATAGTCCTGCAGGTAAATGCTGATACATATACCGCTCAGGAAATAAAAAAATAAAACCAGTTCAGCCAGTAACGTACGGTTTTCCTTTTTCAGAAAATAAGAGGTGGTTGCCGCGTTGTGGAAGGCATATTTGGGTGTGCGGATGAAAGCGGAAGATTTACCAAATATGCCCTGCACCACGGCAATAGTATTTTGTACCGACAGCGCCATGTACACCACCATAAAAACAGGGTAATATCGCCAGAACTGTCTATCACTGCTGCCTTTGCGACCCTGGTAAAAAATGAGTGTCAGGAGCAATAGGTTGATCCCACCGATAGACGCATAGTTGGTTAGCGTAATAAAGGAAGAATCGTAATGCCGGAACAATAGCAAAGGAATGGTGAGCAGGCTGGAGATCAGCAGGCAGGGAAAAATAAAACTGCTGGTGAGATGGAAAAAAGAGTGCAGCTTTTTGGTAAACGGTTCGGGAGCAAGTGCCACCTGTTTGCCGTTCTTCCGGCATACCTGCATAATGCCTTTGGTCCACCGGGCCTGCTGCACTTTAAAAGCATCCATGGTAGCAGGCAGTTCGGCCGGCACCACCACATCGTGCACATAGGCAATCTTCCAGCCTTTTAATTGGGCACGGTACGAGAGGTCCAGGTCTTCGCTCAGCACAGCGCCATCCCAGCCACCAGCATCTTCAATACATTCCTTTCGCCAAATGCCTGCCGTACCGCAAAAGTTCGAATAATGCCCGCCGTTGTACCGGCCTGCCTGTTCAATTGAAAAATAAGTATCCAGTAAATAGGACTGGATACGGGTAAGAAAGTTTTGCGACTGGTTGAGATGTCCCCAGCGGGCCTGCACCAGGCCAATTTCCGCATCGGTAAAATGGGGGATAAGATCCGTTAAATAACTTGCTGGCGGACGAAAATCCGCATCAAAAATGGTGATCAACTCCCCCCGGCACGACGGCAGGTTTTCCTGCAGGGCGCCGGCTTTGTATCCCTTGCGGTCGGTCCGTCTAACGGTCTTGATGGTTATTCCTTTTGATTGCAGTTCCGCTACTTTCCGGTCGACCAGGTAAACGGTTTCGTCCGTTGAATCGTCGAGTACAAATATCTCCATCCTGTCCTTCGGATAGGCCAGGTCTGCAAGACAATCAAGCAGGCCTTCCACCACATACTTTTCATTGTACACCGGAACCTGTATGCTGACAAAAGGAAAAGAACCGGAAATTTCTTTCCGTTTTTTATCCTGCTTTTTCCGGGAGAGCCGCCAAAGGTGTAATTGTATCACCGCATTTGCCAATAACCATATCATCAACAACGAATAAATCGCATACAGAACATAGCCTGCTTCTTTCATGCTGCACTGTTTTCTGATTCGCAGATAAATCCTTTCTATCCATTCTTCGATACATGCTGGTGCAACGCATCCAGCGCTTCATTCCAGCCGTCTTCGTGTGGTTTGATCGCATGTTCCTGCTCGATATTTTCCTGCGTCACGGCAAGCAAACTTCCCTCTCCTTCATCCTTGAAGTCTATAGTGAGCATGTAATCGCCATTGTGAATGGATTCTTCCGGGAACTGCCATTTCCAGCTGTATACCAGCTTTTCTCCTTCGGCTACCTCTTTATAGGTTCCGCTTACCTGTAGGTTATCTTCAAACTGGTACCGTACAGAGCCGTCCTGCCTGATATCGTTTTCCACTTCTGTCAGCTGTTTGCCCATAGGCTTCCACCACTGTTTTAACTGCCCGGGTTCTGTCCATGCCTTATAAAGCTCTTCTTTTTTTACAGGGAAACTTTTCGATACCTGGATTACTGCCTTATCTGTATTGCTCATATCGGGTAATTTTCAAATTGATGTTGGATACTTCAAATACTGTGCATATTCAACACAGCTATCCGTTTGCGTAAGAAAATCAGGGAGAGTAGTTGCAATGGTTCAACAAAAAAGCCTCCTTACGGAAGCTTTACAGTAAGTGGTATATTGCCGGCAACTGGTTAAGACCGGTCAGTTCTTTCATTGGAGCTTTCATTTTCCATCCGGTCGCCACTGCCACCAGCAGCATCATCACGGCCACTCAAATGGCCGGTTTCTCCGATAGATGAAACAGCATTGCTGTTCTCGCCAATCTGGTTGGCTATATCTTGTTTTTGTTCATTATCCAAATCGATAATTTGTTGTTGCTGCTCGGTTCTATCCCGTCCTGTTTGCTCCGCACTGCCGGTGCCACTTTGCGATTGCTGGAATTGTTCTTTCTTCTGTGTCATAGTTAACGTTTTACAAGGTGCTGCAACGTTAGTGCCATTCATAATGGGAACAGCATCTCAAGAAGAGTAGGGGAAACAATTGTTGTGCAAATCCAGTTACCGGCTGATCCATTTGATACAAACCGGGCTGCCTACTGCAATGCGTTTGCCGGTATCAGTCAGCTTTCCTGTTGTTTTATTTACAGCAAAAACAACAATCTCATCACTACGCTGGTTAGCAACCAGGAGAAAGTTACCGGAAGGATCGAAATTAAAATTGCGTGGCGTTTTCCCCAATACGGATTGATGGCCTGCAAGGGTTAGTTTTCCGTTACCAGGATTGATCTTGAAGATGGCGAGTGTATTCGACGCATCGCGGTTGGAAGCATATAAAAATTTTCCATCGGGAGAGACATGGATATCTGCACTGGTAAAATCGCCTTTGAAATCTTTCGGCAAGGCTGAAATCGTTTGCACTTCCTGCAGCAACCCATTTTGGCTTTTGAATACCGTGACCATCCCGGAGAGTTCCTGCAGAAGATATGTCCATTTAGCCGACGGGTGAATGGTAAAATGCCTCGGACCCGCACCATCCGGCATCTTCAGGGTCGTGTCTTTCGGCTCCAGTTGCCCGTTCTGATCGTTGAATGCATAGATCATTAACTTGTCAATGCCAAGGTCGGGGACATACAAGGTGTTATTGTCTTTCGACAATACGGTAGCATGTACATGCGGCTTTTCCTGGCGGTCGGTGGGTCCTCTTCCTTTGTGTTGTTCCATGGCCACGGCCTGCCTTAGGCTGCCATCGGCCTGTACAGGTAATACGGCAACCGTGCCACTGCTGTAGTTGCCAACAATCACCCACTTGCCGGTTTTATCTACCGTAACATAACAAGGGTGTTCTCCCATGGCCGGTACCTGGTTGAGCTGTGTCAGTTTGCCCGACTGTTTATCAAAGCGAAAAGCCGTGACTTTGCCCCCGCCTTCTGCATTTCCCAGTTCGTTGGCGGCATAAACATACCGTTGATCAGGAGAGATGGCAAGATAAGAGGGGTTAGGCGTAACGGCCGAATCGACCAGCTTTGCAGATCCGTTGGATTGAAAACGGTAAACATAGATGCCCCTGCTTTTTTCACCGGTATAGGTGCCCACCAGCAGGTATGGCTGTGATATTGCGGCGGTCATCATAACAATACTGAGTAGGGTAGTGACAATTTTTTTCATAATCAATGCAGGCAATGAAGTTATTCTTTTTCCGGTAGGAACAAACTGACGGTAATAAAATTTAAACTGCTTATCTGCATAATGTAAATAGGTTTAAATACAAGATACGCTGCCTGCATGGTTTGCATGAATAGAGAGGTGGCCTCAACTTTGTAGGAAGATTTTAAAATGCAGGACTATGATTGAAAAACAAACGATCGACGGACGGGATGTATGGCTGAAAGTAGATCCCTATCATGTAGAGCGGGCTAATCCCAATATTATTCCTACAGAATATTTTACAGCAACCTATTATTACCAGGAACCCCAGGGTGATGGCACCGATGGCCAGCAGGTAAAAGATGAAGACGGGGAAACAAAATTATTTGAATCGCCGGTAGCTGCATTAACCTACGCATGGAAAAAATTGGGCGGTTCCCGGCAGGAAACACCCACAGAAGCCGGTAAGCCCTAAAGGAAGAATAGATCCTTTCCTCAAAATTTTCTTGGAACGATTTTTTCTTTACCACAGAGAACGATTGCCGATTCCCGCAAACGTACACTTCACCAAATCGTTTGATTAAAAATATTGAACATGACGAACACAACTCTTGAAGCAAAAAAACTGAAAAAAGTCCTGATCATTGAAGACGAAGGCGATATGTGTCTGCTGCTGAATATTATGCTCAACGGCAAAGACATGGATCTTGATCATGTAAAAAAGTTGTCAGCTGCTGAAGAATATCTACAAAAAGAGCAACCAGCGGTTGTGATCCTCGATAACAAGCTGCCTGATGGTTTTGGGATTGATTTTATCACTCACATCAAAAAAAATTATCCCAATATCCGGATCATCATGATTTCGGGGTATGATGGATCGGCAAAAGATGTGGCCATCGAAAATGGTGCGGATATTTTCCTCGAAAAGCCGTTTACCAAGAACCAGCTTTATGAAGCCATCATGGAAATGATGAAAGAAAAAGTATAGATCAGGTGCACTTTCATAAAAATGCCCGGGACATTGTTCCGGGCATTTTGCTTTTTTTCAGATTAGGATAATGCAAAGATGGAGAGTAAATCCTGAAGTAATTAGTTTACAAGAAACTTCAATAATTGAAAAAAACAATGAGAAGTATCAATTGAAGCAGTTGCTAATGCCTACTTCTTCAGGTAAGGCTGCATGATCTTCTGCCATATCTGATATCCTTCGGCATTCATGTGCAGGTTGTCTTCCACAAAAATGTCGGTGCGTACCTTGCCGTTCGCATCCAGCATAGCAGGATAGACATCGATGAAGCCGGCATTTTTTTGACCTTTCAGAAAATCGCTGATAGCCTTGTTTGCCTTTTGAAATTTTTCCAGGAAGGCTACCCGTGAAGGACTGGGCTTCATGGAAACAAAATGAATGGTGGCTTGGGGATAATTCTGACGGATCATGCCGAACAAAGTTTTAAACCGCTGCACAACCGTTTCAGGTTCCATGCTCGCTGAAGAAGAAAGATCATTCTCTCCACAATAGATCACTACCTGCTTTGGGGCATACGGCATGATGACATCATAGAAATAGCGAATAACATCCGTGAGCTGTGATCCGCCAAATCCGCGGTTGATGATGGTATAACCCGGGAAAGATTCCTGTACATTGTTCCAACGGGTGAATGATGAACTGCCGACGAATAAGATCGGGTTTGCCGCTGGTTTTACGGCGCTGTCCTGCTTCTTGAACCTTTGAATATCGTTCCAAAAAGGAGGACAGGGATTTTGTGCGACAGAATAAAAACTAACAAGAAGAACGACCGATAAAAATAAAAAGCTTCGTTTCATACGCATGGAATCTTTCATGGGTTTGCTGTGAAAAGCCTAAAGATACGGTAGGAGGGGTAAAATGAAATTCTAACCAGTAAAGCAATGAATGAAAGTTATCGTTTCAGAAACCGGCCTTTTAGCATTCGCTCCATAACATCATCACGGGTGGAACGGCTTATGGGAATATGATGTTCGCCAATGCGCACTTCATTGCCCTCGATATTGTCTATCTTGGATGCGGCCACCAAAAATGATTTATGTGTTTTGATGAACCCATCGCCGGGTAAAAAATCTTCGATTGCTTTAAAGGTAAGATAGGTAATGTATTTTTTTGTTTTGGTATGAATAGCCACGTAGTTCTGCAGGGCCTCTGCATATAAAAAGTCTTCAAAAAAGATCTTCACCAGCTTATTGTCTGCCTTGATAAAAAAATAATCCTGTTTGGTATGACTGGCTGTTTCAGGAAGATTCGCCTGGCGAATGTCATAGAACTCTTTTGCGCGGAGAGCGGCTTTTAAAAACCGTTCAAAAGAGATAGGCTTTACCAGGTAATCCAACGCATTCAGTTCAAATCCATCCAACGCATACTGCGGGTAAGCCGTGGTAAAGATAACCGGTGGTGCCGGCTGCAGTGTCTTAAAAAAATCCAGTCCCGTGATCTTTGGCATTTGTATATCCAAAAAGATCAGTTGTGCTTTTCCTTCACCAATCAGGGAAGCTGCTTTCAGTGGTGAATCAAATTCACCCTCCAGTTGCAGGAAATCAATATCCTGGATGTATTCTCTGAGTCCTTTACGGGCAAGGGGTTCATCGTCGATGATGATGGAGCGTATGGGCAGCATGGTTAAAGTTTGAGTTTGAGGTGAACACTGTACCAACCGTCTTTTTCGCCAACATCCAATTGATGCTGTTGGGGGTAAAGGAGCTCCAGCCGGCGTTTTACATTGGTCAAGCCAATGCCCCCAAAAAGTTCAGCCTGTTGTTTTTCTTCCGTTGTATTTCGAATAGAGAACTGCATCTCACCATTTTGCCTGGAAAGTGCAATGGCAACTGTGTTCCGGCTGCCGTTGCTGTAGTGGGAAAGGTGCTTGAACGAATTTTCAACAAAGGGAAGCAGGAGCAGGGGCTCGATAGCAAACCCTTTCACCGACGGTTCAATTTGCAGGTGTACATCACAGTTGTCCATTCGCAATTGTTGCAGACCGATATAATCCTGCAGGTAACTGATCTCCTTTTCAATGGCAATCTTTACATCCTTTACTTCATACAACTGGTAGCGCAACATTTCGGAGAATTTGTGCAGCGCCTGCCTGGCTTCGGTATTGTCCTTGTCGATAAGAAAATAAACAGCATTGAGCGAATTAAACAGAAAGTGCGGATTGATCTGTGATTTTAAAAAATTCAGCTCTGTTTCAGCCTTCTCCCTTGCGATCTGCAATAGCCGTTTTTGTGCCGCATTGTAATCTGCAAGCAGCTTTACCGCCATGCCGGCAATCACCAGGAAAACGTGCGGCAGAATGTTGTCATAGATTTTTTCCTTAATGCCGGTTGTCCACTGGTAAACAGAGGGATCGTTGATGATGGTCCCAACCAGAAAAAGTTTGATAAAACTGCTGGTGGCTATCAGTGTAATCAACAGGACAGCAAAAAGGAAATGTTGTTTACGATAAAGTAACCGTGGTATCAGCACATAGTTGGCAATGCTTACCAGCAATGCCAGGTCAATTACCTTTACCAGTGTCACCATCAAAGCCTGCTGCCAGGTTGCATAATCCTGGTAGCGGAGGTAATACCAAACAGCGGCTAAGGCCAGCCAAAAGACCAGGTGGTGAAGTTTGTACCGCAAAAAGGTCTGCCGAGTCATCATAACCAAAAATAAATCTACAACTTCTGTTGCGGATAAAACTTACACGTTCGGCCTCATTTTGCTGATGAACTGCAAAGAAAAAGAGCCCAAAAGGCTCTCCTGATTTTTTTGACTTCCAGCCACTCAAAGCTCATAGCTCACAGCTTCCTCTCAATACTCCTTCACTACCTTGTACAACGTATCTCTTTCCACAGGCTTACGTTTTACCTGCTTGATGAGTGCTACCAGGTCGTCGGTGCTCATAGCCGGGTTTTGCTCTTCGGCGCCAGCCATGGAATAAATCTTTGTTGTATCGTCAATAGTACCGTCAATATCATCGACACCATACGCCAGGGACAGTTGTGCATTTTTTCGTCCCAGCATGGGCCAGTAGGCTTTCAGGTGCGGGAAGTTGTCCATGAACAGGCGGGCAATGGCATACATGCGAAAATCCTCAACCACGCTTACTTCCGGAACGCCGCTCATGTCGTTATCGCCGTTGCGAAACTTCAGCGGGATAAACGTGTTGAAACCGCCGGTCTTATCCTGCAGGTTGCGGAGGCGTTGCATATGATCGATGCGGTGGCTGTATTTTTCTATATGACCATACAGCATCGTTGCGTTGCTGTGCATCCCGGCATTGTGAATCGCTTCATGGATGGAAAGCCAGCCTTCAGCATCAACTTTGTCGGCGCAGATCTGGCTGCGGATGTCTTCCGCGAAAATTTCAGCGCCGCCGCCGGGGATGGAATTGAGACCTGCTTCTTTGAGCACCTGTACGCCTTCAGCTACCGAAAGTTTTGCCTTGCGGAACATATAATCCAGTTCTACGGCCGTAAAACCTTTGATGTGCAGGTCGGGGCGATGGGCTTTGATCTTTTTCAGCAGGTCGGCAAAAAAAATAAGATTCATTTTCGGGTGCACACCTCCAACAATGTGTACTTCCGTAACCGGTTGATCATCGTATTTTTTGACAATGGCCATCATATCATCGGTGGTAAGTTCCCAGCCCTCTTCTTTATGGGCATACAACCGCGAATATGAGCAGAAATTGCAGGAATAGACGCAAACATTTGTCGGTTCGATATGGAAGTTGCGGTTGAAAAACACCGCATCGCCATAAAGTTTTTCCTTTACATAGTTGGCTAATGAACCGACAAAAGGAAGACTGCCCCTTTCAAAAAGCAAAAGACCATCTTCCTCAGTCAGCCGTTCGCCGGCATAAATCTTATCAGCAATGGATTGCAGGGCCGGAGTTTCGTGACGGAAAAGAACCCTTTCTTCGGTCGCTATCATGCGGCAAAGGTAGGGAAGGATAAAAGAGAACGGGGACAGTCAAACGTCAATCATCCGTTATAAACAGATGATTTTTCTCAGCTCTTTGTACTGGGAAAAAGCCGAAGGAATAGACCTTTCAACATAACCGCCGACTCTTCCGCTTACTGTTTCAGTATTTTCATAGTTTGTACTTTCCTGCCGTCAGAATAGATGATTTCCACCAGGTACATTCCGGATGCGCCACTTGCCAGGTTCACCACTTCCTGCTTATCTGCATTACCGGTGAATTGTTTCAGCCATACCGTTTGGCCAGCCATGTTCATCACACGGATAGACCGGAGGTTAGTCGGCGGTTGGTAATGCCAAACTGTAAACCGGCTGCTGAATGGGTTGGGGAATAGAAGTACGCCGGTTTCTTTCAGTTTTACCGGTAGTACCTGCGTTGTAAAGTTGATATTGTCAAGGAAGATATTGTTCTCGTTATTGTTGGTCGTCCGGAAGAAAACCATCACCGGGCTTTGTGTTGCAAACGTGGAGAGGTCAATGACTTCCTTGCGCCAGTCGCTGCTGCTATTCGGGAAGAACTCTGTTGATAGCGGGGCATTTACTGTTTGTAATTGTGCTCCCCATTTTTTATACACAGTGGTAAAGCTATTGCCACAATCCCTCGTTATCATTACTTCCAGTGTGTCCATTGGAACATTATTTCCCACTGAAAAAACGGCTGCAGCCACATCGAATGAAAGCTTTACAGAATCAACTGCGCCAAAGTTCAATGTAGGTGATACCAGGTCATCACTTTCACCCAGGCCATTGTAACGGAATGAGTTCAAAATAGCAGATCCTGTGTTGCCATTCCCAACGCTGGAATGATCCCAGGTAAGGGCTACATCCCGGTTGAGCACACTCCAGTTAGAAGGCGGGAAAGCTGCAGTGGTAAAGTCTTCCATTAATGGTGCTGTGATCATTCCGGGAACTGAGAATGTTAAACGCATGGTATCGTTCAACAGGTAGGTGTCGCCGGCACCGGAAGCTGTAACCGGGTTAAAGCTGAAAACGGTAAACTTATGCTGGCCCACGCCGGTATTGGAAACAGGCAGTGTTACCGTTGCCGTTGCTCCGGGCTGAATAGCTTGCGTAAAGGTTTGCTGCACTACTGTGCCATTGTCGACCTGGTAACCCAAACTGAATGCGGTAATTGTTTCGGAGCCCACATTATCCACCGCAACAGAAGGAGCAACCTGCCCGGTACAAAGCAATGGATTGGGTGAGTTGATTGCTTTCACCTGGATGTCTCTTGCGCCTATTTTTACCAGGTTGATGTTATCAATATGCGTCCAGTTGCCAAAGCGACCAATGTTGCGGAAAACAATCACAATCCGTCCACTTGCCAGCAAGTTGCTGCCAATGGTGATGGTTTCGGTACGCCAGTCGTTGATGCCCGGTGTTATGTACTCCGCATCAGATGAACCTGCCGTTGCCAGCGTTGGGCCCCCTTTGTAATAAACCCGCGTAAAGGTTTGTCCACAGTCGGTTGATACCAGTACGGCAAGCGAATCGTAAAATTCAGGATCGGGGTAATTTTTATGGGCAAGGTCAAAAGAAAGTGAGAAGGCGTCAGAAGGATCGACAGAAATAGCGGCGCTGCGGAAGTCATCGTAGTTTCCGGCGCCGTCATTATTGTAATTATCAATTGAAAGTTTACCAGCAGTGCCATTGCGGCCTGGTGAGGTGCGTTCCCAAGTATGATCAAAACCCGGATTGTCGATTGTCCAGTTTTGCAGGGTCGTTTCAAATCCTTCGTTGATGGGCGGCGCTATGGGTGCCATTACGGTCAGTGATTTCGTATAGCTATCGTTTGAACTCACTGCATCTGTTCCGCCGTTTGGCGAAGCCGTGAAGAACCGGAAGTTGTGATTACCCACCGTCACCGGGATAGCCGGGAACGTGGCCACGTAAAAGCCACCATGCGGAATGTTGACAGAAACCGTTTGCGTAACCGCTGTGCCATTGTCATAGCTATAACCAACCGTCAGCGTGGTAATGGTTGTGAGTCCATTGTTCACGACGCTGAATTTGGGTATAATGGTGCCAGGGCAACCAAGGGTATCTGGATAATAAACAGAATTGCAACCGGTTAATTCAAACCCGCCAGGACTTACCGAAGCTAATGGAGCAACATCCAGTTGGGGTGCGTTTGCAGGCGGTTGACAGCCAAGCGAATTTTTGAGACCTGAACGGGCATTGTCCAAAACCCATTCCATACGTGACACCTGCTTTTTGGTAAACATGGTAAGACAGGCATCATAGGTATAATCCATGTGGTTCTGGTACATTTTGCCAGGCGCTATGGCAGAACAGCCATCGGTTTGAACACCGCTTAGACAGTTCCCGGAGGCATCACCCTGGTTAGGAGTGTCACCGATATCGGTACTTCCGTTACCCTGGCCTGAAGGATTATACAATCCTGTGGGCAACGCAAAGGTGGTGGAAGCAGGTAGCTGGTCGAAATCATCACCGGTACAGCCGCCGCTATCATCACCCCAGATATGGTAAAGACCAAAGTAGTGACCAACCTCATGGGTAGCCGTACGGCCGCGGTTGTAGGGAGCTTTTGTATAGCAGGAGGAAGTCCCAAAGGCTTCAATGTTCAGAACCACCCCGTCGTTGGTTCCTGCACCCGGACCAATGTTATCGGCATAACCCAGGATACCCTGCCCCGTCATATCGCGGCCGACCCAGATATTCAGGTATTCAGCGGTGTTCCAGGCGTTCAGTCCACCTTTGGAAGTATATTTAATAGGGTCCTGCATTTGATCAACATCCGAGCCTGTATTGCTGCTGCGCCGTTCAATTCCATTGGTAAGCTGGCCTGATGGCGTACGGCGGGCCAGGCAAAACCGGATGCGGCTGTGTCCGCGGACGGTATAGAAACCGGAAGCGTTTGAACTGTCGGCGTTCAATCCGGAGAAGTCCTGGTTCAGCTGATCAATCTGTGCCTGTACATCGGCGTCAGAAACCAGGTAAGGGTTGGGTAAAACAATGTGCACAACCACGGGAATGGTCACCTCGTTCTGCAGCCGGAATGCTCCCTGGTCAGCACCACTGTCATTGGTGCGGGTGCGGCCTTCCGACTGAATACGGGTAGCGGCTAAGTTGTTCTGGTAAAGTTGCAACCTGTTCATGGTGGCGCAACGCTGCACTTTGCCGGATTTTTGTTGTGCAACAGTGGTAATAGAGAAAAGGAGCCCAAGGCAGAGGGCTATAAACGGAACGGCTTTCAAAACAGGTTTATTTATATTGATAAAAGATTCCTCACAGGAGTATCAATTACAATAATACTCTATTCATGCGGAGAGGACAAAAGTTTTCGCCAGAAGCCCCGCCGGTAACGGCTTTCCGGGATATAAATAGAACGTATTGCCGGCAGATTGGCTGGTCCTTCTTTTCACTTTTTGGAACTTTCTGGAAACCTATAATTAAAAAATATATGCTAAATGCTTTATGAGGGGTTGTTAGTTTTTTATATTGTCTGGTGTTCTTTTGTAGTTTGCGGCGATAGGCAACAGGAGGATAGGTCAGCACAATCCAACACATTTTATTATGGAATCTTTGACGAACGATAGCAAAAAAGAAATGTCACCAGAACAAAGACAAGACTTGCTTGGAGTTTTAAAAACCCGCTTTGAAAACAATATGAACCGCCACCAGGGTTACCAATGGATTGATGTACAAAACAGGCTGGAAGCCGATCACGGAAAATTATGTTCGCTTTTTGAAATGGAAAAAACTGGTGGAGAACCTGATGTTATTGGCAAGGATGCTAAAACAGGACAATTTATTTTTTGTGATTGCGCAGCCGAAAGTCCGGCTGGCCGCAGAAGTGTTTGTTACGACCGCGAAGGCATGGAATCTCGGAAAGAGCATAAGCCGGCAAACAATGCCATGGATATGGCCACCGCAATGGGCATTGAGCTGTTAACGGAAGAGGATTACCGGGAGCTGCAACAACTAGGACATTTTGATGCGAAAACATCAAGCTGGCTACAAACACCGGAAGCCATCAGAGGCCTCGGGGGAGCACTTTTTGGTGATTACCGGTACGGTCGTGTATTTGTTTACCACAATGGTGCACAATCTTATTATGCATCCAGGGGATTCCGCGGACTTTTAAGAGTATGAAAGAAGGATTTTCTTTAACGCATGAAGTTTTAAAATTGTTCCTCCGGTGCCGGATTTAAATTTATTTATATCGTGCCACCACGCTTGGACTGCTCCATGATAGCCGGAGGAAAGCTTACGGTATATAGGGATTTCCGAATTTAATCAGAACAACCAAAACAATTCAACTTTGCAATTACCTTAGCTACCGTAACCGAATGCAGCTACCTGGAAGGGTAGCCGTTGCTGCAAATTCCAAAACAAAAAAATTAACTGCTGATGAACATGTTTAAAACACAAAACAGGACGCTTTTCCTTTTACTTGCTGTAACTTTCTTTTCACTTACCAGTTGTTTAACCTCCAAAAAGCTCGACAAATATGTTGCTGCCCAATACAACAACGAACTTCCAAAACAGGCCAGGAAAAAAAGACCTGAAATCGATGTAGCACAGGTTTCTTCCGGTAGTCCTGCAATTTCTACAACAGTTCACAAAACAGATAAGTTTCTCCCGTTGCTGGTTTACTGGAAATACAACCACCGGCAGAGCTGTTCGCTGAATCCTTCCATTGCAGTAACGCAGTTTTCAAATACGGTAAACGCTGTGGCCACAAAAGGGCTTACGGATAAACTTGCCGGTCGGAAATTAGAACTGACAGTTGAACAAGCTCCCGCTGCTTTTTCCATTGTGGCCAAAGAGCAAATGATATGGCTTGTGTATGCCGTGAGCTGGGCTAAAATTTACATTGAACCAGATATGAAAGACCTGGTGGTTTCGTATAAACTGACGGATGCGGGCAAGGCGTTAAAAGCCGGAACCATATCCGTAAAGAATACGGACAAGAACAAAGGCCTGCGGTTTTTTCAATCATGGAAATCGGCTACGTCAGAGTATTTGTCGGAATACAACGCAAATCTTACCAGCCTAACCAAATCGTTTGTCACACAACTGACGCAGGAGCTTTAAGGATATAAACTTGTTCAGGTGTGAACCTGTAAAATGGCATGATGAGCATATCGCCGCAATTTGAAATGCATTTGCAACGAATCAACTTTCCCTTCAATGGAATTTATTTTACGACCCTGGAATGCCTCCGACATTGAGAGTTTGCTCCGGTATGCAAATAACTGGAACATCGCCAAAAACATGACTGACAAGTTTCCACATCCGTATACAGAAGAAAACGGCAGAGCCTTTATTGCATTTGCCAACAGCGATGATCCTGTACACATATTTGCCATTGATGTTAATGGGGAGGCCGTGGGTGGTATTGGTATTCATCCGCTGGATGATATTCACCGCAAAAATGCAGAACTCGGCTATTGGCTGGCCGAACCGTTTTGGGGAAAAGGAATCATCAGCAATGCTATCCGGCAGATGGTCAACTTTGCCTTTGAAACGTATGATATTAACCGTGTGTTTGCCCGGCCGTTCGGTACCAATCTCGCTTCGCAACGGGTGTTGGAAAAGAATGGTTTTGTCCTTGAAGGACGGTTTGAAAAAGTCCTGTACAAAAGGGGAGATTATTTGGATGAGCTGGTGTATGCCATCAGGCGCGGCAGCTGGCTAAATTAGTGAAGTCCGTTTATCCGCATTTTTATGCTGGTCACTGTTTTCACTTCTTAATAGCTTTCAGCCTATTTATTTAAACAATCTTATTTCCCAAAACTTCCGTTTCAAAAAAGGTCTGGTTCTTGTAAACCAAAGAGTGGACAATTTAAAACTGGACTTGTGCTGAAGAAAATCGGGAACATTGCAACACTCATCGCTTCCGTATCTGGATTTGTACCAAGGAATGCCACTCCGCTGCGCAGCCTCGTTATGCTGGCAGGACTTGTTTTCAACCTGCGCCTGATGCGGACATCCCGGACAGCACCGGTCAATCCGAATCTTTTATTTTTAGGAACAACGGCAGCGTATATTGGATTTATTTATTTCATGCTTGCCAGGAAAGATTTCCGTAAAAAATTCATCAATCGCTTCAAGAATAAAGAAGAGGCTTACCGGGTATATGAAGGCCTGTTGGGTTTCCTGTTTTTTATGAACGGGGCCAGCCTGGGATACATCAGTGCCGCGAGGGCCAATAGTTTGCCATTCCAGATAAACAGAAATGTTATCCGGCCACTTGCTGCCTTGTTATTTGTATCCGGCTGGACCATAAAATTGTGGTCTGCAAAAGTAGTCGGCACTGATATTTATTACTGGAAGGATATGTTTTACGGCAGGAAAATCTCAGCTTTTGTAGAAGAAGGCCCTTATAAAATTTTCCAAAACCCCATGTATGGCATCGGCCAATTGCAAACTTATGCAACAGCACTTTGGTACCGGTCTATGCCTGGGTTGCTGGCTGCCCTCATCTACCAAATAGCTGTATTCTCATTTTATTTTCTTGTAGAAAAGAAATTTATTGAAAGAGTATACCTGCAACCTGATGACGAACTTTTCCCTGTACAAGGGTTACGGGCTTAACGAACAGTTTTCATCGATTTCTAATTTCCATTTACTTTAGTGGTGTTATTTAAATGCCCCTCTGCTGTCTGCTTTTGGTAAAAAAGACAAACTGCAAATGGCAAGAATCTAATGCGTTACTGACACATGAATATCGCCATTCTGACACTTGGAACCAGGGGAGATGTTCAACCTTATGCCGTGCTGGGAAAAGCATTGCTTCAGCGCGGGCACCATGTGGTTTTTTCCACTGCGGGTAATTTTGAGAACCTGGTGCGATCTTATGGACTCGACTTTGTACCCGTTAAAGCAGATTTCCAGGCCTTGTTACTTTCTGAGGAAGGAAAAAAGATCAGGAAAAATCCTTTTCTCGCCAGGAAACAACTGGCGGGGTTTGTCTACCCGATGCTGGAAGATGCGCTTCAAACGTTTTATGCATTGGCGCAACAAAGTGATAAGGTTTTATTTCATATTAAAACTATGGCAGACAACTTCGCAGACCAGTTTCCGCACAAAATGATCAAGGCCGATGTGGTACCTGCCAGCCAGCCTACCCGTGCTTTTCCCAATCCTGTTTTCAGTGCGTTAGCATTGCCTTCCTTTTTGAATAAATTCACGTATCAGGTGACGGAGTGGGGTTTAAAAATGTGGAAAAAGCCTGTACGGGATTTCAGAGATAAGGCAGGACTACCCAAAAACTTCCGCAAGCCTCACCTGCCTACCCTTTACGGCATCAGCGAACATTTTTTACCAAAGCCATCTGATTACCCCGATAACAGTTTTTTTACCGGCTTTTGGACAGAACGCTCTGCCAGTGAACTTGATGAAAGTGTTTTGGATTTTGTGAAGGCAGGAGAACCTCCGCTGTTGATAACCTTTGGCAGCATGCCTTTTGAAAGTAAAGTAAAAATAAAGGACCTCGTCACAGCAGTTGCGGAGCAACTGCGGACAAGAATTATCCTGGTAAGAGGCTGGGGCCTTTCCCGTACAGAAGACCTGGAGCGAAACCCGGCAATTAAAGTAATTGATGCCGCTCCGTACGATAAATTATTCCCACTGGTAAAAGCGGTGGTTCATCATGGAGGCATAGGAACAATTGCAGCCTGCTTGCAAGCAGGTAAACCATTTTTAACCTGCCCTGTTTTGTACCCCATGGGTGATCAATATTTTTGGGGGAAGATTGCCGAACAGAAAGGAGTTGGTTTACACCCTTTGCCCTTAAAAAAATTGACAATTGCAACTTTTTTATCCAGCGTGAACCGCTTACTCCGGGATGAGCGACTTCACCAAAATGCAGAAAAATTTGCCAGGATTTTCGCCTATGAAGAGGGAATAAGCAATGCCATTGCACTCATTGAACAAGGGGAAAGCTGAACGCAGAAAAGTGGTTTCCGGTTTTACTTCAACAATAAATTAAACATTATGCGAAAACTGATTTTAGGACTGGCCGTCAGCCTAGACGGCTTTATTGAAGGACCCAATGGCGAATACGACTGGTGCTTTACTGACCAGGATTATGGCATGTCTGAATTTTTTAAGCGGGTAGATGCCATGTTCATCGGTCGCAAATCATATGAACTTATGCAATCAATGGGAGAGGACACCGTACCCGGTATGCCAAAGCTGAAGGAGTATGTGTTTTCGACAACGATGACCGAAGTAAAAAACGATTCTGTTTTAATAAGGGACAATGTTGAGGAAGAAGTAAAACGAATCAAGAACAGCCCAGGCAAAGACATCTGGCTTTTTGGCGGTGCCAGTCTTACTGCCTCCCTCATGAATGCTGGTTTGGTGGATGAATTCTGGCTTTCTGTGCACCCGATCATTTTAGGCAGCGGCAAACCCCTGTTCCATGGTATTAATGGAAGAGTATCCCTTGATTTGGTTCATACAAAGCCGTATTCAACAGGACTGGTTTCGCTGACATACAGGTTGCCATCAAAAAAGTGAAACCGGAGGTAAATATTTGTTCTGCTAGCGACCGGCCATGCGTAAAACATTAGCCGTTTTATAATAAAAATTGGCAGCCCTTTCCGGGGTGGCCCCAATACAAACCAACCCCAGTTTCCCATACTGGGATAGTGCGCTGATCAGGTGAAATATCACCCCTTCCTGGAGGGTGCCGTCATACAGCAGTTCGTTGCACATGGCAATATCTATCAGGTCGTGCGGCGTTAATCCTTTGTACTGATCATCCTGCAAATTATCCGTGCAGAGATAATAGCGAGGCTGGCCATTTGCCGTATAAAAAGCACCTTGCTGTGCTATCGTAAGTTCCGCAGGTAAGAAACTGCAGCATCAGGTAGGGGTGCGTAGTGCCGCCTTTACGTAGGTTGATTTCTATGGCATAATGCTTCCAGCCTTCCCCTTCTTTTACACTGATAAAATCAATGGCAAAACGTCCAAGAACACCATAAGATTTTAATTCTTCTGCTATGGTTTTTCCCATAACTGCCAACTCTTTTGCATAAGCGGCATTGGCAGGGAACGAAGCCCCTAAATAAACCTGACCGCTTTCGCCTCCCAGCACCTGGTCGTGGGTGGAAATCACATCCGCAACGCCCAAAGGATTGATGCGGCATTGTACTGATGGCGAGTGCTTGATCGCACCTTCAATGAATTCTTCTACAATACCGCCTTCCATCCTGAACTTTTTGAGAAAGGTTGTTACCGTTAAATCTTTTGCAACAATCTGCAGCTGGCTGGTAAACCGGTCGCAGATCCAGATTTCCAGATCACCGATTGGAGGTGCATTCTGAAAAGAAAAAACTGCGTTCCCTTCACCCGAAAATCCTTCATTGATCTTTATTACTGCTTTCCGAAGCCTTGGATTGGCCTGTTTTAATTGAAACAGGGCATCCACAATATCGGCTTTCGAGTGGAGGTCTTCAAATCCGCGGGGCGTGCTTATGTTGCACGACCGGAAAAGTTTCCGGCCATTACTCTTGTTACCAAGATGTGCCAGATCGGGGTCGCAACCATACACGGGCAACTGCAAGGCATTTGCAAGTTTACGTTCAGCTTCCGTAACGGTAAAGCAGCTAAGGTGCGCAACATGGTGTTGCGGGATGCTGTTGCTGATGCGCTTTATCAGCCGGGGGCGGTGGAGTATTTTTTCTGTAAGGGAATGACAGGAAGAATCGAAACAGCTTAGGAGTGTTAACCGCTGGCGGGCATGATAAGCTGTAATGCCCGGTAAAAGGTGAAGGTAATAATCTACGATCACCGGGTCAATAGGCATACTGGATACAAACACCACATGCGTATTGGGCATACGCAACAATAACAGGAGGCAGAGCATACGCTCTTCGTAATAGGTTACACCTTCAATTTTTTCAAGGATCTCCGGGTCAAGCGTCAGGCTCGGAATAACCACTACTGTTTTGTGTGCCAGTTTATCGGGAAAATAGTGTTCAAACTGTGACACAAATCTTTTTTGGAGTCTTACGTATTTTGTTCTTTCCGTATCTTTTTCCCTTTGAACAACACCCCGAAATGCTTTCTGAAGGCAGATAGCGTTATCTGCAGATGCGGTTTGCATGTTACAGTCTGGTTTTTTTAAAGAAAGAAAACTTATTCAAATAACGGAATGACCGGTATAGATTTGAAACATGATTCTAAGCAGTTTTTCTACCTATAAAATGTGTTATATGCGAATAGGCGTTTTGGTATCACTAATCCTTTTTTTCTCGATGGTCCTGAATGCACAACCCAAACCGGTGCACAGGGAGATTGACGCTGTGCTGAAAGAGATAAAGCAGTACGAACAGAAAAAATGGAAGAGTGACAGCGCCGCAGGTCGTGTACTGGGATCGTTTACAGAAGAAGCCTTCCAACAGCAATACCGGTTTTACCAACAGGTGGCGGATAGGCTGAACCGTATCGACAAAAAAAGTCTTTCGTTTGACGACCAGGTTAACCTTGAATTGCTGCAACACGAAGTGCTGGACGACCTGTCAAACGTACGTTTTCAGTCCTACCTAAACCCGATTTTATCAGACTGGGGTTTTCATACCTCCCTGGCAGGAAGAGCCAATAACCCTATCCGGACAAAAAAAGATGCGGAAGGTTATATCCGGTTGCTGAACGATATTCCTCGCTATGTAGCGGAACACCTTGCCTTGATGAGAAAAGGAATAGCAATGGGAATCAGTCAGCCCAAAGCTATTCTGCATGGCTATGAAGCCACCTACCGGCAACATATTGTTGACAGCACGGAGGCTTCTGTTTTTTGGAAACCTTTTCAGAAAAAGCCAGCCGCTATTTCTGAGAGTGAGTGGAAAAACCTGCAACAACAGGCAATGCGTTCTATCAAGAATAATGTTATCGGCAGCTACAAGGCTATTGATTCATTTTTCACACATGAATACTTGCCGGGCACCAGAACCACCTTGGGTGCCTCGCACTTCCCTAACGGTAAAACGTTTTATGAAGACAGGGTTCGTCATTATACTACAACCAGCATGACGGCAGAAGAAGTTTATGCAGTTGGATTAAAAGAGGTAGAGCGAATTAAACAGGCAATGGATAGTGTAATCCGCGCTGTTGATTTCAAAGGAAATTTTCAGGAATTTATTACCTACCTGCGATCCGATCCGAAGTTCTATCCCAAAACAGGAGAGGAGTTGCTGAAAGAAGCATCGTTCATCGCCAAAAAAGTGGATGGCAAATTGCCTTCCCTATTCGGCAAACTTCCCAGGCAGCCCTATACCGTTACACCGGTGCCGGATTACCTGGCACCCACCTTCACCACGGGCCGATATTCCGGTGCCCCCATCAGCAGCACAAGACCCGGCGAATATTGGGTGAATACCTATAACCTGCCCAGCCGCACATTGTACACATTGGAAGCTTTGACATTGCATGAAGCAGTGCCGGGGCATCACCTGCAAACGGCATTGGCGCAGGAGCTTGATCACCTGCCTGATTTCAGGAGGCGGATTTACATCAATGCCTTTGGAGAAGGGTGGGGGCTATACAGCGAATTCCTTGGCCATGAAATGGGATTTTATAAAGACCCCTATAGTTTATTCGGCCGGCTTACGTATGATATGTGGCGGGCCTGCAGACTTGTGATTGATGTGGGTATTCATGTCAAAGGATGGACAAGAGAACAAGCCGTACGTTACCTGGCAGACCATACGGCACTTTCGCTGCACGAAGTGAATACGGAAGTAAATCGTTATATCTCCTGGCCGGGACAAGCATTAGCCTATAAGATCGGTGAAATCAAAATCAGGGAATTGCGTCAAAAAGCAGAAGAAGCCCTGAAAGACACTTTTGATGTCCGTGCATTTCACGATATGATTCATTCCAATGGCTCGGTCACTCTGGCTGTACTGGAAAAAATGACAGAACGCTTTATTCAGGAGCAAAAAGCCAAACGGAAAAAAGCATGACTACCGTACGGAATTGCAAATGTGGAAAACTTCGAGAGCCAGTTTTTTGCAAATCGAAAACTGCTATCTTACACGTTTAAATAATTTGCCTACAGATGAATATCAAGTTCCGTTTAACCTTGATGAGTTTTCTACAGTTTTTTGTATGGGGGGCCTGGTTGATAACGATTGCGACTTATTTTTTCTCCAGTGAAATGGCAAATATTGAAAACCCTGGTGCAAAGTTCGGCGCCATTTTTTCCACCCTGGCACTTTCTTCTTTGTTTATGCCGGCACTAACCGGCATTATTGCTGATAAATGGATGGATGCTGAAAAACTGTATGGTATTCTGCACTTGCTGTATGGTGCGTTTCTTTTTTATGTACCGCAGGTAAACGATGCTGATACCCTGTACTATGTCATCTTCGGCGCTATGATCTGTTACATGCCAACGATCTCGCTTTCCAATTCCATTGCTTACACCATTTTGAAACGCGAAGGGTACGATGTGGTAAAAGTGTTTCCGCCCATCCGTGTTTGGGGAACCATCGGTTTCATCGTTGCGATGTGGATCACCAATCTTACGGGCAGTAAAGCCAATACCGACCAGTTTATCATTGGTGGCATTGCTGCTATCATTTTGGGTTTGTTCTCTTTTACTCTACCAAAATGTCCGCCACAAAAAACCATTTCCAAAAATGCAGGGATTGTTGAACAACTGGGACTGCAGGCTTTCAAATTGTTTGGTAAATATAAAATGGCCTTGTTCTTTCTTTTTTCCATGTTGTTGGGCGCCGCGCTGCAACTGACCAATATGTATGGCGATACCTTCCTGGATGATTTTAAAAATAATCCAGAATACGGGCCCGAATCTTTCGTTGTAAAATATTCGACCATCATCATGTCCATTTCCCAGATGTCGGAGACGCTATTTATCCTCACCATTCCCTTTTTCCTGAAGCGTTTTGGTATAAAAAAAGTGATGTTGTTTTCCATGCTGGCATGGGTGCTGCGTTTCGGACTTTTTGCCTACGGCAATCCGGAAGAAGGGTGGTGGATGATCATTGTTTCCTGTATCGTATACGGAATGGCATTTGACTTTTTTAATATTTCCGGTTCTCTTTTCGTGGAAACGGAAACGGATCCTTCCATCCGTTCCAGTGCACAGGGTTTGTTTATGATGATGACCAATGGCCTGGGTGCCTTTTTGGGCAGTATGGTCAGTGGATATGTGATCGATTCGTATTTCACGGGTCCAAATGGTGAAAAGGAGTGGCAGGACATCTGGCTTTCGTTTGCGGGTTATGCACTGGTGGTGGCAATACTTTTCCTCTTCCTGTTCAGGCACAAACACAACCGGGTGGAAGAACTGGAACACACCGGCGCCAAAGAAGTGAAAATGCACTAATGATTTCAAATAAAAATTATCTGATTCTCCGATTTTATCTGGAGAAATAACGGGCCGGCCGAAGAAAAAAATGCCTTAATCTTAATTAACAAAAGCAGCCCCGGCTTTTAACAAAAAGCAAGCTAAAACTCCCACGATTTTGCTGATTTTAGAAGAGCAGATTACTTCCATGTAAAGGAAAGTGCCTGTATCAATATGAAAACGCGGCTTTTGTTTTTGCTATTGCTTTCGGTACTTTTTGCCAGTTGTATTAAAACGCTGGCGGATGAGCAGGGATTTTACGATCCGAATTTTCATGTACAGCCGGCGGGTAGTTCTGCAAAAAGTTTACTGAGTGATAACATTTTCAAATCCCTGCATATCGAGGTGCAGTACATGCCCGGCGCAAAACCGACAGATGCAACCATCACAAACCTGACAAAGTTTTTGGTTAAACACCTGCGCAAGCCTGGTGGAATTACCAATACCCTAACAGAGATTCCGGCGGTAGCAGACACGGTTTTTAGTTTGAAAGATGTGATGGAAATTGAAAACAATCACCGCACCCGTTTTACTACCACGAACGAGATAACTGTTTACATTCTTTTTGTTGATGGTTACTACAGCAAACCAGACCTCCTGGGTTCTGCTTACAGAAACACTTCCGCTGTCCTTTTCGGAAGGCATATTCAACAAAACTCTGAACTCTTTAAAAAACCCAGTCGTACCTATCTTGAATCCAGGGTTTTGCAACACGAATTTGGTCACCTGCTTGGCCTGGTTAATATCGGGTCTGATGCGCAGGACGATCATCATGATGCGGCGCATGAAAAGCATTGTACCAATAAATATTGCCTGATGTATTACCTGGCTGACACAGAAGATTACCCCAGTGTGCTGGTGCGGCAGAAGCCGCCGGAACTGGATGCAGATTGCATCAGAGATTTACGGGCTAATGGTGGTAAGTAAACCATCAATTTTTCGCTGAATGAATTAAGGAGACCTAATCAGCAATTCACAAAACATAAACAAAAAACCCGGAAGAAATTCCGGGTTTTTATGGGTAACAATGTCAATTAATTTGCGTGTGCTTCAATCTTTTTCACAAAGTTGCCTTTCGGTTGTGCGCCAACCAGTTTATCAACTACCTGTCCGTTTTTGATGAACAGAATGGCAGGAATAGACGTAATGCCATAGTTCATGCTTACCTGTGGGTTTTCATCCACGTTAAGTTTGCCGATGTTTACTTTGCCATCATATTCCTTCGACAGTTCGTCAATAACTGGTCCGATTGCACGGCAGGGGCCGCACCATTCCGCCCAGAAATCCACGATGGTTAATTTATCTGATTTCAGTACTTCCGTTTCAAAATTTGAATCTGTGAAAGCTTTTGCCATAGTTGTATGATTTAAAAATTTATCATTGATAATTCCGCAAATTTAAGCCCAAACCGTATTTCTGTCATTCAGGCAGAAATACGGTTTGGCGTTTGGAGTCTGGGGTTTTGTGTTCCTGTATTATTGTTCACACTTTCCTTCAATACCAGTATCAAAACAGAATACAACTGCTCTTAACAAACTCCTAACTTATACAGTCGTTACCCTTACGTCAATCTCCGGTGTACGCTCCAGGAACTCAATCATTTCATGGTTCATTTCAAACCCATGTCCATTGGTTTGCAAGGCAGCTTTCCAGTTGTTTTTGGGTTCTAAAACGGTAAACCGCACTGATGAATTCCCGGGAAATGAACGCAGGTTCTTTTCGAAAAAGTCAATCATTTCTTTCTCTACATTCCGCACATCTATTTCCAGTTGCAATTGTTTTGTCAACTGGCGTTTAATGTTTTCCGCAAGTGTAATGCTTGTGACCTTGAACTCGTATTCCGGTTTATACATCCGTTGTTTGAAGCCACCGCAAATGAGCACCGCTGATCCCTGGAGCAGAAATGCCTGGAATCGGACATAATCATCGCCAAACAGCACTAATTCCGTTTTACCGGAATAATCTTCCAGTACATAGGAACCGAATTTATTTCCCTGGCGGGAGATACGGTGGTTGGCAGATGAAACCAGGCAAAGCAGCTTAAAGCTTTTACCTTGTGCCGATAGCGTTGCTGAATCTTTTACTTCATTGAAATCAACGATCGGCGTAATGCCGTAATGCTTCATTTCAAATTTATAGTGATCAAGCGGGTGGCCGCTCAGGTAGATGCCGGCAACTTCTTTTTCCCGATCCAGTTGTTCGGTTAGCGACCAGGGCGGACAGGCCGGTATCTGCGGTGGTTTTATATCCAGTACAGCCGGCAGATCACCAAACAAGGTATTTGTTGTGTTGATGGTTTGCGATTGTACAATGTTGCCGTACTTGATCATCTTTTCAAGCCCTGTCTGGGTTTCGCCTTCAGGAATGCAGGTGTACTGGGCTCGATGCAATTGCGGGAAGGTATCGAAAGCACCTGCATACACCAGGCATTCCAGTGTTTTCTTATTCACTGTACGCTGGTTGATGCGGCGCATAAAATCAAACGGATCTTTATATGGCCCTTCTTTTTCCCGCTCCAGGATAATACTTTCCACGGCCGCTTCACCCACGCCTTTTAAACCACCCAATCCAAAGCGAATCTCCCCCCTGGCATTCACTGCAAAGCCCTTCCTTGATTCATTGATATCAGGTCCCAGCACTTTTATGCCCATGCGTTTGCACTCTTCCATAAAGAAGGTGAGCTTTTCAATGGCGTTGGCGTTGTTCAGCACTGCGGCCATGTATTCGGCAGGGTAGTGAGCTTTCAGATACGCTGTCTGGTAAGCTACAAAGGCATAACAGGTGGAGTGTGATTTATTGAATGCATACTGCGCAAAGGCCTCCCAGTCGGTCCAGACCTTTTCCAGCACTTTTGCCGGGTGCCCCTTGGCAACTGCGCCTTCGATGAATTTGCTTTTCATCTTGTCCAGCGTCTTCCGGTCTTTTTTACCCATGGCCTTGCGCAGAACGTCAGCATCACCCTTGGAGAAGCCACCAATCTTTTGCGCCAGCAACATCACCTGCTCCTGGTACACCGTGATACCGTAGGTTTCCTTCAGGTATTCTTCCATTTCAGGCAGATCGTACACCACCTCTTCGCGGCCATGCTTCCGGTCAACATATTGCGGGATGTAGGCCATGGGACCGGGACGGTACAAGGCATTCATTGCAATCAGGTCGGCAAACTGGTCAGGCTTCAGTTCCTTCAGGTACTTCTGCATGCCCGGACTTTCAAACTGGAAGGTGGCGATGGTTTCACCCTTCTGGTAGATCTCATAGGTTTTCTCATCATCCAGCGGTATGTCATCTATCACAATGTCAACGCCGTGGTTGGCCTTGATCATTTCAAGAGCATTCTTGATAATAGTCAGGGTCTTCAGCCCAAGAAAGTCCATCTTGATAACGCCGGCGTCTTCGATGATCTTTCCTTCGATCTGCGTCACCAGCAGTTCAGAATCTTTGGCCGTACATACCGGGATGATGTTCATTAGGTTATCCGGAGCGATGATGATACCGGCGGCATGGATACCGGTATTCCGTACCGAGCCTTCCAGTCGTTCAGCTTCCTTCAGCACCTGCGCCCGGATGTCGTTACCGTTGTATATTTCCCGGAGCTTCTTGACGTTTTCAATATCATCAGATCCGTAGCCTTCCTTTTCCTCCAGGCTTTTTTCGCCTTCTTTGGCGGTAAGCGGCGCCTTTAACACACGGCCCAGTTCTGTTCCTGGTTTATCAGGCACCAGCTTGGCCAATGCGTTTGATTCTGCCAGCGGCAGGTCCAGCACACGGGCTACGTCCTTGATAGACATTTTGGCCGCCATGGTACCATAGGTCACGATCTGCGCCACCTGGTTACGGCCATATTTTTCTACTACATAGTCAATCACCTTCTGCCGGCCTTCATCGTCAAAGTCCGTATCAATATCTGGCATCGACTTCCGGTCGGGGTTCAGGAAACGCTCAAACAGAAGGTCATACTTGATGGGATCGATATTGGTGATGCCTATGCAATAAGCAACCGCAGAACCGGCTGCCGATCCACGCCCCGGTCCAATAAATACACCCAGATCGCGGCCTGCCCGTATAAAATCGGATACAATCAGGAAGTAACCGGCAAACCCCATGGTTTTGATGGTGTGCAGCTCAAAGTCGAGGCGCTCCTGTGCTTTTTCATCGATCTCTCCCCAGCGTTCTTTTGCCCCTTCAAAAGTCAGGTGCTTCAGGTATTCCCATTGATTCAGGTTGGCGTCGCCATGTACCTGAAATTCTTTCGGAATAGGGAAAGCGGGAAGGAGAATATCTTTTTTCAGGTTCAGCAGTTCCACACGGTCAACAATCATATTAGTATTGTCGATTGCCTCGGGAACATCGCTGAACAGCTTTTTCATTTCGTCAACGCCCTTGAAATAAAACTGGTCATTGGGAAATTTAAAACGCCTGTTTTTGTGGTTCGCATCATCGTTTACAAAATCATCAAAACCCGGTGTGCTTTGTTTTTCCCCAGTGTTAATGCAAAGCAGGATGTCGTGGGCATTGTAGTCATCGCGGTCGGTGTAGTGACTGTCGTTGGTGGCGATCACCGGCACGTTGTATTTTTTGGCAAACTTCAGCAGTACCTGGTTGATAGTTTCCTGCTCCTGCATGTTGTGCCGCTGCAGTTCAATGAAATAGTCTTCACCAAACATATCCAACCACCACTTAAATTCTTTTTCGGCCGCTTCTTCGCCGTCGTGCAGGATAGTTTGCGGCACATAAGCGCCAATGCAACAGGTAGTGGCAATCAGTCCTTCGTGGTATTGCTCGATAAGTTGCTTGTCGATCCGGGGATATTTACTGTACATTCCCTCGAGGTAACCAAGAGATGTCAGTTTGATCAGGTTTTGATATCCTACAGCATTTTTGGCCAGCAGCACCTGGTGATAGCGTTCGTCTCGTTGTTCTTTCGAAAAGGTTTTCCGGGTGCGGTCTTCCACCACATAAAACTCACAGCCCACTACCGGCTTTACTTTTACGCTTCCGTCATCATTCTTGTGTTTGTAGGCCTCGGATACAAATTCAAATGCGCCGAACATGTTCCCGTGGTCAGTAATGGCAATGGCAGGCATTCCCTCCTTGATAGCTTTTTTATAGAGGGCCTGGATGTTGGCCGCCCCATCGAGTAATGAAAACTGCGTATGAACATGTAAATGTGAAAATTTCATCAGGTTTCCTCTTGATCTAAATCATTTAAACGGAAGTTGTTAAGGCTAACTTTGCGCAAGTTACAGCGGATGAGGGCAAAAACGCCGGTCGTGTTCCGTTGAAAGAAATCCACATACTGTGGGAAAAATGGTGCAAAGCCCTTATTTTCGTTTTTCCACGAGAACCTAAAAACAAGCCATAATGGTAAAACCAATTAGAATCCTAGCCACCATCTTGTTCTTTATGGGAGCATTCTCTTCCGTATCCGCACAAACCTCAGTCAAACAAGTTAGCACAGATCTTTCTAAACCAAATTTTAAATTTCTGGATGATATCTCAGTTGACCCAGTAGCCGAGGAAAAGCCTGCTGACCCGGTTCGGGTGGCGGTTCCTTCGGTTAAAAAAGACCTGCTCTTCGCCGCTGCAAAAAGCTCAAGCGATGTCAGTATTGAAGCTGCCGGTGCTCTCCAGTTTAAATATTCTCTTTTGCTGGATGTAGAAGTTGAGCTGTTGAAAAACATGAACCTGCTCCGGCTGATCGACGATTGGTATGGCACAAGATATGTATATGGCGGCACCACCAAACGTGGTATTGACTGTTCGGCCCTGATGCAGGTTTTCTTTGCGTCGCTTTATGGCATTGCACTTCCCCGCACGGCAAAAATGCAGTATGATTTCAGCCGCACCATTTCGCGTACTGAACTGAAAGAAGGCGACCTCCTTTTCTTTAACACTACCGGCGGGGTTTCACATGTGGGCATGTACCTGACCAATAACAAATTTGTACACGCCTCATCATCGAATGGTGTAACCGTTTCTGACATGTTTGATCCTTATTATGCTAACCGCCTGATTGGCGTTGGAAGAGTACTACATGAGAGCGGCTCCGCTCAAACAACAGCGACGCCAAATCCTTAAAATATTATATAAATAGACAAAAGCCCCGACTTCGCTTCGGGGCTTTTTTATTGCAGGTTTTATATGTAAGATGATTCTTTCAAAGATCCCGGTGATGAAGCTAGCTTTCTCCGGAAGGAGAAGGCTAAGGTGGCTTCTTCCTGATTGAGATCATGCTTAAGCCATTTTCATCCGTTTTTTCAATGTTTCCCAAACAGGGACCACATCTGCCGACAGGCTTAACTTCAGCGTAAAAAAGACGAATGGAACCAGAAATACCAGGCTCCGGATAAAGAGCCATTGCAATCCGGTTTTTTCCCTGAAGGGCAGGTAAGCAAGCAAAAAGCAAACGCCGGCCAGTACCAAGGCATAAATTGTTTTTCGGGTAAACGGCTGCATACCAAACTTGCGGTAAAGAAAGAGGAACCGGATGACATTGTAAACCGTAAAGGAAATCAGGTTAGCCAGAGCCGGACCGTACATACCCAACGTGCGGGTTAGGAAAAAGTTCAGGGGCAGCATGAGACCCAGGAGAACAAGTCCAGAAATAAATTCAAACCGCCAGAAGCTGGAAGTGCCAATAATCTGTGAGTTGACACCTGTACCCATGTCTATGATGCGGGTGAGCCCGAAATAAAAGAAAACCCATTTTGCCTGCAGGTAAGCCGGCTGCAGTTGGAAGGTGGCAATGCCATCTTCAAAATTGATCCAGATAAGGCTGAACATTGCGCAGGAAAACAACAATTGATTTATGGACGATCGCTGGTAGATCCGCTGGATCCTTCCATAGTCTTTTTCTCGCCAGGCAGCCGAAAGCGGACCGGTGGCGGCTGAGATGACTGCCCGTTGTGGTGCCTGAATCAGGCTGGTCATGTATTGACCAAAGGTGAAGACACCGGCAGCACCAATACCGTTGGGCAGGATGGCCGCAATAAATAGTGTATCGATGACAGACGAAAGACTAAAAATGAGGCTACCGCTCCAGACAAATGTTACCAGCGCTTTTATTTTTTTCTTGAACCGCCTGGTGACCTTACTGACCTGGAATGTAAAATGCAGGTGACCCTGCAAAGCCAGGTAAACGAAAAGAAAAAGCATCAGGCCCACATAAACAAATGCATACAAACCAATAAACATGCTGAAACTGTTGATTATACCAAACATGGTAAGGACAATCAGCACCGTTACAAATGCCCGGAACATCACCTCTTTTAAAATATTACTGAGCACCGCTTTTTGTAATTGCCAGGTGTACATATCCAACACCATAAATATGGTATAGCCAAAACCAAACGGGAAGAGCCAATAATAATATTGGAGCAGCTCGGGAGAGTTATCAAAAACATTGCTGACAAGGGTTTCCTTGAATAGAAGACCAAGCACGATCACCGGGAGAAAGCCAATACAGGGTACCACCAATGCGATGGTCAGCAGATCGTTATTCTTTGGAGAAAGATGTGCCTTGTAATAGGGGAAAAACTTGGTGACGAATGCCGGCATGGCAGCACTGGAGAGGGAATACATGAGTTGAGCTACCGCCACAAAAATGGCAGTCAGTCCAAATTGCTCTTTTGTAAATCCTCCCTGCCGGGTAAAAAGGTAAGTGTTTAAAAAACCGATTGCAAATCCAACGTACACCACCATTGACGAAATAAGACTTTGCCTGCGGATGGTGCTCATTGTCGGAACCTGGATTTGGGTGGATTTAAAAGAAAGATGAAAGAAATAGCGGTTCTGATTTTTCTCATCATTTCCGGCAAAGAAATCATAGTTTCTTTACATTGATATAAAAGTTTTTGTCCACACTGAACGATTGTTTGTTGCCGGGTGTGAAGGACTTCCATTCCGTGGTAGGAGAGAACCAGGTTCCGTTATCCAGTTGGACCGGCATGTTAAAGCCTGCTATCACATTAGCCCACCGGTACTGAATCGCGTTGCCAGATTGGCGATATTCCAGTCTTGGAATTTTGGTGGTACGCAGGTATTGATCGAAAACCTTCCGGAGATCTTTCCCGCTGTTTTTAATGATGTATTCTTCCACCTGCTTGCCGGTGACAGTTTGGTGGTAAAACGTTTTATTGAGTCCGCGGAGAATCTGCCGGAAAACTTCATCATTGTTAATGATCTGCCGAACCGTATGAATGATATTGGCACCTTTGAAATACATATCGCCGCTGCCTTCATTGCGTACCCCATATGTACCTACCACAGGCCTGTCGTTCAAAATGTTTTTCCGCAGTCCCTGCGTATATGCATTGGCAGCCTCTTTGCCCCAGTAGCTTTCAATAAACAGGGATTCGGAGTAATCGGTAAAGCTTTCATGAATCCACATGTCGGCCTTGTCTTTTGCCGTGAGGTTATTGCCAAACCATTCATGCCCGGTTTCATGAACAATGATGTAATCCCATTTCAATCCCCAACCGGTCCCGGAAAGATCGCCGCCAAGGTACCCATTCTGGAAACCATTTCCATATGCGACGGCACTCTGGTGCTCCATTCCAAGGTAAGGCGACTGCACCAACTGGTAACCATCCTTATAAAAGGGATAAGACCCAAACCAGTGCTCAAAGGATCGAAGCGTAGGCTTTACCTGGCTAAATTGTTTTTTGGCTTTTTCCTGTTCATAATCCAGCACCCAATAGGTCAGGTCCAATTTGCCACCTTCGCCGCTCAGTGTATCACTCCAGTTGGTATAATGACCGATATAGGGAATTATATTATAGGAGTTGATAGGCGATGTTACCTCCCAGGTATAACTTCTTTTCCCATTGGTAGATGATTGACTTTTCAGCCGGCCATTTCCTACTGCTGTCAATTCTTCCGGAACGATAACCGTAAGCGATGCGCCCAGGTCCGGTTCATCACTCCACAGGTCTTTACACGGATACCAGGTGGAAGCACCATCATCCTCACAGGCAACGCTCATCCAGGGACGGCCTTTTTTATCTTTTGTCCAGACCCAGCCGCCATCCCAGGGTGCGTTGACAGCCTCTTTTGGTTTGCCATGATACGTTATGGTCAGTGATTGGCTGCTTCCTTTTTCCGCTTTTGGAAGGCGGAGGAAATAATGATTGCCTTCCTGGTAAAAATCATTCCGGTTGCTTTTATCGAAATAGCTGCCGTTGTAGTAAATGCTGTCGATCTGCATCGGTGCCTGCAGGTCAACCTGCAGGTAAGGGTGGGGTTGATCGGTTATTACTTTGTAACGAATGGTTGTTTTCCCGGTGATGGATTTGGTAGCGTAATCCGGTGCAACAGTTAGGTCATAATGCTGCACATCCCACCATGCCCGCTGTGGTGTATTGCTACCAAAAATGGTATCAAGCCGGGTAAATGTTTCTTTACCCGTTTGCGCCCAAAGTGAAAAAGAAAGGAAAAAACAAGGAAAGAAAAGGAGCAGGCATTTTTTCATAAAGACGTTTTCACGTTTAGAAAAGGAATCGTTTGCTAATTTAGACGGTTACTGTCATCCATATGTTCCTTACAACGAAATATTTAACCTTTCGCATTTTGATACTGGTTTTCTTTTTTTCCTGCTACAGCGGTGAAAAAGAGGAAGCGGCCATTTTCCATTACAACGAAAGCACCGGTGTCGCATCCATTGATCCGGCTTTTGCCAAGAACCAATCCATTATGTGGGTCATTCACCAGGTGTACAATACACTGGTGGAAGTTGACAGCAACCTGCATGTGGTTCCTTCACTGGCCAGGCGCTGGGAAATTTCGGAAGACAAAAAGACCTATACCTTTTTTCTGCGTAATGATGTCTTTTTTCATGATGATCCCTGTTTCCCTAAAGGAAAAGGTCGTCGCATGACAGCACACGATGTCGTGTATAGTTTCAACCGTATCATGGATCCTGCTACCGCCAGCCCGGGAGCCTGGGTGTTTAACGGGAAGGTGGATAGCGTAGAAGGTTTCAAGGCTATTAACGACACAACTTTTCAGCTCAAACTGATCAATCCATACAACCCGATTCTTGGCATTCTGTCAATGCAGTATTGCTCTGTTGTTCCCGGAGAAGCGGTAAAAAAATATGGTCCTGATTTTCGCAGGCATGCTGTGGGTACCGGGCCTTTTCAATTTATAGACTGGGAGGAAGGTCAGGCCATGATCCTTAAAAAGAATAGAGCGTATTTTGAAAAGGACAGTGCCGGCAAGCAACTGCCTTACCTTGATGGTATCAAAGTGAGTTTTTACGATAGTAAGGCAACGGAGTTTCTCCTGTTCCGGCAGGGCAAACTTGATTTTATCAATGATATTGATGCCTCGTTCAAAGATGAAGTGCTGACCAAAAACGGAACATTGCGCAAAGACTGGCAGAATAAAATCAAGCTGCATACAAGTCCTTACCTGAACATCGAATATTTTGGGATTCTGGTAGATGAGGAAAATCCAATTGTTCAATCGTCGCCGCTGCGGTTGAAAAAGATCCGGCAGGCTATTAATTATGGTTTTGATCGGAAAAAGATGGTGCTTTACCTGCGCAATTCACTTGGCATTCCGGCCACGGCCGGTTTTGTGCCGGCTGGCTTGCCTTCCTTTGATTCAACGGAAGTAAAAGGCTATGACTATAATCCCCAGCTCTCCCGGAAACTCCTGGCTGAAGCCGGCATTAATGCCTCTAACGCCCCTGCCATCAAGCTTTACACAATTCCGATTTATTCTGACATTGCAAGTTATATTGCCCGTCAGTTGGAAGAGATCGGGTTGCGGGTGCAGGTTGATGTTGTTCAGAAATCATTGTTGCTGGAATTAACATCCAGCTCGAGAGCTTCTTTTTTCCGGGGTAGCTGGATTGCTGATTATCCCGATGCGGAAAATTATCTTTCGGTGTTTTATTCCAAAAATCCGGCGCCGCCCAATTATACACGCTACAGCAATCCGACCTTTGACGCCCTGTTTGAAAAAGCCATTGCGGAAACCAATGATTCGGCTCGTTACCGCCTGTACCGCCAGGCCGACCAGGTAATGATGCAGGATGCACCTGTTGTGCCGCTCTGGTACGATGTGGCTGTTCACCTGGTACAGCCCTGGGTGTCAAATTTCCGTCCCAATGCCCTGAACCTGCTGGAACTGCGTTACACAAAAGTGAGGTAAAGAAAACGTCGTGGCGAGGAAGCCGGAAAAAAGAGATGTTATTTCTTGTGATATCTGCGCTGCTTCTGTTTGCAAGCTGAATGGCAAAGGATGCAATGGTACAAACATCCTGTCTCTCTGTCTTACCGGTAATAAATAAAATTAAAAAGGCCGCTTTAGCGGCCTCTATTTTAAAATGGTTTTTTGGTTGTTGTTTTCAACGGTGGAAGCTTGTAGTTATCCAGTACGCTGTTCTGTGCCATCATCTTTTCAATGTCTTCAATCGACCGGGGCGAAAACGCCGAAAGCAATTCGTAGCCGTTTTCCGTGATCAATGCGTCATCTTCTATCCGTACGGCAATGCCCCACCATTTTTTATCACAGTCACTTTCCGGCATAATGTAAATACCCGGCTCAATGGTGATCACCATATCTTTTTTCAGCGGACCATATTCACTTTTATCATGTACATCCAGTCCAATGTGATGACCTAATCCATGCGGGTAATATTTGCGGGCATCTTCTCTTTTCTTTGTAACGCCCAACTTCAGGAGACCATCGGCAATCACATCAAAAGCCGCTTTATTGGCCTGTTGCCAGGTAGAGCCATCCTTCAATGTTTTAAAGGCAGCTTCCTGCGCATCATATACCAGTTGATAAATCATTCTTTCTTCGGGAGAAAATTTGCCGCGGGCAGGAATAGTACGGGTCACATCGGCGGTATAGCCATGATAAGCGGCGCCAACATCCATTAATAAAAGATTGTTGCCAATTTTGGTGCGGTTGTTTTCCGTGTAATGAAGAATACAGCCGTTTTCGCCGGCACCAACAATAGAGCCGTAACCTACATGTTCGGAGCCGTATTTTTTATGTACATATTCCTGCAAACCCTGGATCTCCAGTTCCGACATATCGGGCCGCAGGGTTTTCATGACTTCGTTATGGCCCATACAGGAAATCTCCACTGCTTTGCGCAACAGGTACATTTCCTCCGGCGTTTTTACTTCCCGCAATTGCGCGGTGATCTTTTGAAACAATTTATGGTCAGCAATACCATTCCCATTTTCACCAATAGAAGCTTTTGATTTGAACTGCTGCAGCAGGTTGTACAGGTCCCCGGCGCCACGGCCTTTTCGTACATCTTCCGGCAGGGCATCTACTATGATCTTTGAAATGCGGCTGCGATCAAGAGTAAAATCTTTGAATTTATCGCCGGTGTAAACGGTTTGCACACCTAATTTCTCTTTTACACCTTCTGTACCCAGGCGACGTCCGGTCCATTGTTCCGCCCTGGCATTTTTTTCCTGCACAAAAAATACTTCGGTAAAGCTTGTGCCATCGGTGCCGGTCTGGGGCTCCTTAAAAAGCAGTAAAACAGCATGCGGCTCTTTGTATCCGGTAAAATAATAAAGGTCACGATTAGGATGGTAATTGTATTCAACGTCTTCGGAAAAAACACGGGTAGGGGCGGCAAAAACCACCATAACGCTGCTATCAGGCATTAGGGCCCGGGCAGCTTCCCGCCGGCTTTTGTGAAAAGCAGGGGTAAGATAATCTGTTGGCAGGTCGGCCTGTGCCAGAGTACACAGCCAGGTTGCAGAAAAAAAGAATACGGTAAGGCAATACCGGAAAATCGATCGTGGCATAAAGCAGAATTTCCTTAAAATTAAGGAGAAGATGGAGAACTGACGAACCGTTCGGTAAGGAACAGATGAACAGAAGAAGTGATTCCCCTGTTCATCTGTTCTTCACTTGGCATCGTTTCTCCATATTTAAGTTATTGCTTTTGCCGGTTGGCTATTGCTTACTCTTCGTCTTCCTCGTAGTATGATTCTTCGTTGTTGCTATTGTATTGTTTTTCCCATGCCTCAACTTTCTTATCGTCGAGACATTCAATAATATCATAGATAGGATCGGTTTTCCTGCGCCATTCCGTAATCAGTTCATCCTGATATTTAAATACATAAAGGCAATGGTCCGTTTCCACAGTAACTTTTACCAACTCAATAATGGAATCAAATTCCTCCTGCACCAGGTAATAACATCCAGGTTCCAGCAATCCATACGAATACATGTTCATCCTCCGTTTTAGGTGGTTATTAACTTTTTCACGATCAGTTTAATGGGTAGTAAGACGCTATCGGGGTTAATAAGGTCTATTCTTCCAGAACCTTCAAATTCCTGCCGCTCATGGCCCAAAATTAGGTGTTTTCCTGTTCCGGCAAATTGGTCTTCCCTAAAAAAAATATAAGGTTATAACATATTGATTATCAATAAAAAAATAGTTGATTTGAGACAAAATTATTTTTTCAAAAAAACTAATTTATTTAGTAAAATAGCAGCAAAAAAACCTTATATTTGCCTGCTTTTGAAACCGTCATTTTAGAGCCATTTTCCTGATTCACTTTTCGTATTATCCATACAACCAATTTGTTTATGGCAGGTTACTGCCGAACTGAAAATGCACTCTCTTGATTGGAGACAAGAGCCTATTTTCGCAAACTGAGATTTTAAAAATCCTATGGCAGAAACAAAAAAGAACCTATTCGAGTACACCGAAGACAGTATCAGAAGCCTTGACTGGAAAGAGCACATCCGGCTGCGTCCCGGGATGTACATTGGTAAACTGGGCGATGGTTCCAGTCCGGATGACGGCATCTACGTTCTGGTAAAAGAGGTAATTGACAACTGTATTGATGAATACACGATGGGCTATGGCAAAACCGTAGAGATCACCATAAAAGATAAAACCGTTACCGTTCGCGACTATGGTCGTGGAATTCCGCTAGGGAAAGTGGTGGATGTGGTGAGCAAGATCAACACCGGTGCCAAGTACGACAGCAAGGTGTTTCAGAAAAGTGTGGGTTTGAACGGAGTTGGTACCAAAGCTGTGAACGCTTTAAGCCATTATTTTAAAGTGGCCTCTCACCGCGATGGCAAAGTAAAAATTGCCGAATTTGAACGAGGCACCCTGGTAAAAGAACACAAGGAAGCCAAAACTGACGAACAAAACGGTACCCTGGTGCAGTTTGTACCGGATGACACTGTTTTTAAACATTTCCATTTTATCCCCGAATACCTCGAAAAGCAGATCTGGAACTATTGCTTTCTGAATGCTGGTTTGAAGATCAGTTTCAACGGTAAAAATTATATGAGCCGCAATGGATTGCTCGATCTGCTGACCAGGGAAACTAATGCCGACACTGCCCCCGAAGGCCTGCGTTATCCCATTATTCACCTGAAAGGAGATGATATTGAAGTCGCCCTAACGCATAACAATGATTATGGTGAGGACTATCACTCCTTTGTTAACGGGCAGCATACCACGCAGGGTGGTACACACCAGGCAGCTTTCCGTGAGGCGTATGTAAAGGTGATTCGTGACTTCTTTAAAAAAGATTATGACGCGGCTGATATCCGCCAGGGAATTGTGGCGGCGGTTGCCGTAAAAGTGGTGGAACCGGTGTTTGAGTCACAGACAAAAACAAAACTGGGATCGCTCAATGTGGATGAGGGAGGCCCAAGCATGCGGCAGTTTGTGTATGAATTTCTTACCAAACAACTGGACAACTTCCTTCACAAAAATCCTTCTGTTGCAGAAGCCCTGAAGAAAAAGATTGAGCAAAGCGAACGCGAAAGGAAAGAACTGGCCGGCATTAAAAAACTGGCAAATGAAAGAGCCAAAAAGGCCAACCTTCATAACCGTAAACTACGTGATTGCCGTGTTCACCTGAACGACGAACCACCTGCAAAAGGAAAGCAGGAGTTCTTTGCGACACAGAAAGAAACCACCATCTTCATTACCGAGGGTGATTCGGCAAGTGGTTCCATCACTAAGGCAAGAGAGGTAGAAACCCAGGCCGTGTTCAGCTTGCGTGGTAAGCCGCTGAACTGTTTCGGCATGACCAAAAAGATTGTGTATGAAAACGAGGAGCTGAACCTTTTGCAGCATGCCCTGAACATTGAAGAAGGCATGGATGGTCTACGGTTCAACCGCATCGTGATTGCTACGGATGCCGATGTGGATGGTATGCACATTCGCCTCCTGATCATGACCTTCTTCCTCCAGTTCTTCCCAGACCTGGTGAAGAACAACCATGTATATATACTTGAAACACCGCTGTTCCGTGTACGAAACAAGCAGGAGACTATCTATTGTTATTCCGAACAGGAGAAACAGGCGGCTGTGAAAAAATTAGGAAACAAACCTGAGATCACCCGTTTTAAAGGGCTTGGTGAAATTTCTCCGGATGAATTTGGTCGTTTTATTGGCGAAGACATGCGACTGCAACCAGTCATTATCGAACATGGCGACCACCTGCAACACCTGCTGGAATACTATATGGGCAAGAACACACAGGAAAGACAGGAGTTTATCATCAATAATCTTAAGGTAGAATTGGATACGGTAGACGAAGTTGTTGCCTAAACATAAAACTGCGATAGAGAACTATGTTACATGTTGTTTTTCAGGAAGCTGACATTGATGTATTAAAGAAAGCACAGGAGCTGGACGAGACCTTGGCCGGAGATATACGGATAGTAAGAGATGATTATGCAGTAGGGCCAATTCAAAATATTTATGATACAGAAGGCTATCAGGCAAGAAGAGATTATTGGAAAGCACAGATCGAATATTCTCCTTATAACACGGAAGACCTAATGCACCTGGTGGATGACCGCATGATGGTTCACAACCTCAAAAAGTCGCTGGACGAAAATGTGAAAGAAGAAGTCTGGATCTGGATGGGACAAAATCAGCATGATGTGTGCGGCTATTACTGGCTGATCTCGCAGCTAAAAGACTACCAGGGACGTATTTCGGTTTTGTACCTGAATAATCTTCCTTTTATTAATGAGAAGGGGCAAATCTTTTATCCTACTTCTTTGCACCAGATTCAACCAAAAGAATTTCTGAAAGCAAAAAAGCTAAGTCGCAAGGTAACGCTGAGTGAGTTTGAAGTGGACCCTGATGAATGGCAAAAACTCATGGACGAAAACGGTGCAGTTCGCATCCTGGAAGGGGGCAAAAAAATCGTTAGTAAAGAGGCTGATTTTTATGATAAGGATATTCTCGCCGGACTGACAAACGATTCGCAAAAAGGTGCCAGGGCGATGCAAACGATCCTTTCCAAAATGAAGATCAAAACGGGTGATGTGACCTTGCTGAACCGTATGAAAGTTTTGGCAGAAGAAGGAAAGATTGAGTTGACCGGAGAACCTTCAAAAGGCTGGAAGGAATTTGAGGTGAAACTGAAATCAGCAGCACCTGCCGAAACTGAAACGACACCTGAAGTAAACATCCAATAAAGTTGCCTTGGCTGACATCTTAGCGAACCTGTCAGAGCACGGCATCTGAAATAAAACCGAGCACTACGAAAAATGAAAAACAAAAATTTCGAACACGTACAAACTGACCATGGCATCAACGGGCAGTACAAGCACTGGTTTCTTGATTACGCTTCCTATGTAATCCTGGAACGTGCGGTTCCTGCCGTGGAAGATGGCTTAAAACCAGTACAGCGCCGCATCCTGCACGCCATGAAAGAAATGGATGATGGCCGCTTTAATAAAGTGGCAAATATCATCGGGCAAACCATGCAATACCACCCGCATGGTGATGCTTCCATCGGCGATGCGCTGGTTAACATGGGGCAGAAAGACCTCCTGATAGAAACACAGGGAAACTGGGGTGATGTACGCACCGGCGACGATGCGGCTGCCTCCCGCTATATTGAGGGCCGCCTGAGCAAATTTGCACTAGAGGTTGTTTTTAATCCTAAAACCACTACCTGGCAACTTAGCTATGATGGCCGGAAAAATGAACCTGTAACTTTACCGGTAAAGTTCCCGCTTTTGCTGGCACAGGGGGCAGAGGGGATTGCGGTTGGTCTTTCCACCAAAATTTTACCACATAACTTTATTGAGCTTTGCGAAGCTTCTATCAAATACCTTAAAGGTCGCAAGTTTGACTTGTATCCTGATTTCCAGGCTACCGGTGCCATGATTGATGTAACCGACTATAACAATGGTCAGCGTGGTGGCAGGGTAAAAGTCAGAGCACACATTGAGGAAATGGATAAAAAAACCTTGCTGATCAAAAGTGTTCCATACGGAGTAACCACAACGGGCCTTATGGATAGCATTGTAAAGGCCAATGACGCCGGCAAGATCAAGATCCGTAAAGTGACTGATAATACCGCTGCTGAAGTGGAGATACAGGTGGACCTCGCTCCGGGTATTTCGCCTGACATTACAATCGATGCGTTGTATAAGTTCACCGATTGTGAAGTGTCCATTGCTCCCAATGCCTGTGTGATCATTGACCAGAAACCGCATTTTGTTTCTGTTCAGGACCTGTTGAAGGTTTCTGCTGACAACACCAAAAACCTGTTACAGCGTGAGCTGGAGATCAGGTTGGGTGAACTGGCTGAAAAGTGGCATTACACCTCCTTGGAAAAAATCTTCTTTGAAGAAAAGATCTATAAGGAACTGGAGAAAAAGCATGAGACCTGGGAGAAAGTCATCCAGGCCATCGACAAAGCTTTTGGTCCCTTTAAGCCGAGATTAAAACGTGACATCACCCGTGAAGATATTCTGAAGCTGACCGAAAAGCCCGTTCGTCGTATTTACAAACTGGATATTGATGAACTGAATGCGCAGATCAAGGAACTGGAAGCACAGATCAAGCAGGTGAAATATGACCTCGATCACCTGACAGAATATGCAATTGCTTATTTCGAAGGGCTGTTGAAGAAGTACGGAAAAGGCAGAGGAAGGAAAACAGAGATCAAAGTTTTTGAGACTATCGAGGCCAAGCATGTTGCCATTGCCAATACCCGTATTTACATCAACCGCACCGAAGGCTTTATTGGTACTTCGCTGAAGAAGGACGAGTTCCTGGTGGAATGTTCTGATTTGGATGATATCATTGCTATCACCAAGCGGGGTATTATGAAAGTGGTGAAGGTGCAGGATAAGGTATTTATTGGAAAAGACATTATCTACGCTAACGTCTTTCGCAAAGGCGACGAACGCACAACATACAACCTGATTTATACCGATGGTGCTTCCGGGGTAACTTTTGCCAAACGGTTCAATGTTACTGGTGTCACTCGTGATAAAGATTACGACCTGACCAAAGGAAGCGATAAAAGCAAGGTGCATTATCTTACCATCAATCCCAATGGAGAGGCGGAAGTAGTCCGGGTAATATTGAGTCCAGCCTGCACAGCCCGCATCAAGGAATTTGATTTCTATTTTGAAGAGCAGGAAATCAAGAGCCGCGGCAGCATCGGTAACCAGGTTACGAAGTACCCGGTTCGTGCCGTGAAGTTCAAAGAAGCGGGTGTGGCGACATTGGGTAGTATCAAACTTTGGTTTGATGACAAGTTTGGCCGGCTGAACCACGATGGAAAAGGTATTGAACTGGGAGATTTTGATGCCGAAGACCGAATTCTTGTCATCAATGCAGATGGTACTTACGAGATTACCGACCAGGAACTGACACAACGATTCAATCCTGAGGAAGTGATGCTGGTAGAAAAGTTTGATCCGTCCCGTGTTATTACAGCTGTTTATCTTGATAACGAAAAACAGCAGTACAATGTGAAACGCTTCCGCATTGAAACCACAACCATAAAGTCAAAGTTTCTTTTTATCAAAGAAGGAAAAGGCAACTTACTGGAAGCAGTTTCTACGGAAGATGAACCGGTACTGATCGTGCAATCCGGTAAAGGATCCCAGATAAGAAAAGCCAAGTTTAAGATCGCTAAGATGGTGGATGTGATGGGCTGGAAAGCGGTAGGTGCTAAGCTGGTTGACTTTAATAAGAACATCCTGATGGAGTGGGAGGTTAAGGAAGAAGCAAAAACGCAGGCGGAGTTGTTTTGATCATTCTGTCCTTCAAAGAAAATATCGAGGACATAGAAACTTTTCTTCTCACAACAAACCATTTCTCTAATAAAAATGCCTGTTCAAATCAGGCATTTTCTTTTATAATCTGTACTGAAATACTACTGTTTAACTTCCGTTGAAGTTAATGCTGAGCACAGACGAAGCATTGCACTATTGTCCGTCAATGATTCCACTTCGGTAAGAAATAGAATACAATCATTATATAGCATGATGAAATGCAGAAATGGGAACCTGATCTAAATTTCTCCTCCTGAATGTAAGAAAACTATTTGAGATACCGCTTCATTTCCCGTTCCGTATCCTTTTGCTTGATGCTCTCCCGCTTGTCATGAAGTTTTTTGCCTTTTGCCAGGCCAATCTCCACCTTGACTAGGTTTTTTTCATTCAAGTACATACGAAGCGGAATAATGGTATACCCTTTTTCTTTCAGTTTGGTTTCCCATTTTTTCAATTCCCGCTTTGTCAGAAGTAGCTTCCGGTCGCGAAGAGGTTCATGGTTGTTAACGGTACCAAAAGTATACTCAGCTATGTGCATGGCTTTCAGCCAAAGTTCTCCATTCTGAAACAGGCAATAGGCATCGGCAAAACTGGCCTTGCCGGCACGCAAAGATTTTACCTCAGTGCCCAGCAAAGCAATGCCTGCCTGAAGCTTATCGTCGATGAAGTATTCATAATACGCCTGCCTGTTCTTAATCTCCATTCTAGTTCTTAAAAAGAGAAATGACTTTAGAAAGTTTGTTCTTTAATTCAGGTCTGGGAACGATAAAATCAAGAAACCCATGTTCCAGGATAAACTCACTGCGCTGGAAGCCGGGTGGCAGGTCTTTTTTGATGGTTTCTTTAATCACCCTTGGACCGGCAAAACCAATCAAGGCGCCTGGTTCGGCAATGTTCAGATCACCCAACATGCCAAAGGAAGCGGAGATGCCACCAAAGGTTGGGTCTGTCAGTAAGGAGATATAGGGAATACCTGCGTCCGATAACTGCGAAAGCTTACCGCTGGTCTTTGCCAGTTGCATCAGGGAAAAAGCGCTTTCCATCATCCGGGCACCGCCGCTTTTGCAGATAATCAGAAAAGGAATCCTGTGCTGGAGGCAATAATCAACGGCCCGGCTGAATTTCTCGCCCATCACACTTCCCAACGAACCGCCGATAAATTCAAAATCCATTGCCGCAACGACCAAGTCATGGCTGTTAACTTTCCCTGCAGCCACCCGCATACTGTCCTTCAGGTCGGACTTTGCCCAGGTTTCTTCCAATCGTTTTTGGTAAGGTTTAAGATCTGTAAATTCTAAAAAGTCCTTGGAACGGATATTTTCAAATAGCTCTGTGAACTCGTTGTTATCAAAAAGAATCTCATAGTATTCATCACTCCCTATCCTGTGGTGGTAGCTGCATCTCGGGCAAACAAACAATGCTTCCCGCAAATCATTTACGGTGCAGATGTAGTTACATTCAGGGCATTTAGACCATAAACCTTCCGGTGTTTCTTTCTTCTCGGAAGAAGGGGTTGTAATGCCTTTTTTCAATCGTTTGAACCAGCTTGCTCTTGCTTCAGGAGTTTTACCTTCTTCACCAGCCAGGTTTGATTCGAAATCTTCAAACTGTGATACCATCTATTCGTAGTTGAGTGAGCACAAATATAGGAGTAAGTAATAAGTTTACCATTCACCGTTGTTTGGCTTTTGCTGTTGGGAACAAAGGCTGAAACAACTCTGCCAACAATGAATGGTAAATGGTAAATAATAAAAAGGCCGCTCCCAGATAGGAGCGGCGTACTTTTATTGGAATTGGAAAATGAGACTAGAGTCCTAAGAAACCACTCTTACGCAGGCTGCGGTTTCCTTCAGCAATCTTAAACCCGTTGTGATAAACTTCGATCTTGTAGTTGCCGGTCTGGAATTTATCCTGGCGCAGCGGTACACTTACCGTTTTGCGTGTGCCTTGCTCATACTCAATGCTGGCTTTTGATGTGAATTGCTTTTCACCATCATTGCGGGTTGACAATACACCTGAACCCATAGAAGGATTTGAAATCACCTGGCCATCAGGAGCGGTTACAACTACGTACATGTCAGCAGGACCTGATTGCGCAATGCGGTTCTCCACATCAAACGATACGATCAGTTTGTTTACCTTTTTCGCCTTATCAGTTTCTTTTTCTTTGCCGTTACCTTTCTCATCAATACCCTTGATCTGGAAATTGGAAGCAGAGAACGTAGAAGCCACGTCAACTGTCCGGGTCAGTGAATCCTTCTGCTGGGTAGTTGATTGCAGGTCGGTTGTCAGTCTTTCTTTTTCATGCGTCAGCACGGTGTTAGAAGTGGCCAGTTGCTGGTTTTCGCCCATCAGTCTTGCAACTTCCATTTCAAGACCAGAGATCTTGTCGTTCAGGGAAGCAATCAGGGTGCGGGCTCTTTTCAGGTCAGCCGCCGATGCATTCCGGTTGCGGATAATGCTGTTGATTTCGTTTTTCAGCTTTACAATCTCGGTTTGTCTGTCAGTTAACTGACCAGTCAGCGTATTGTTACTTCCCACCAATGAATCAAGGCGGGTCAAAGCCTCGTTATAGATGGATTGTACAGAGTCGCGGGCAGTAGAAACACTTGCCACTTCTGCCGACTTAACCTGAAGCGTTTCCTGTGTTTTATTTTTATCATACAACACATAACCCCAGGTTCCCAGCAGACCGGCGGCCAGAAGCCCAATTAACACATTGCGGGAATTATTGTTTGGCTTGTTTGCAGGCTGTGTTGAAGAAGACGGATAATTTGTGTTTGCCATGGTGAATGATTTTAGTGTTGATTGAAACGTTTGGATGGATTGAAGATGTATTTTTGATTTTTGCGCACTGTTTCGAAAACCGTGCCAGAAAATTAGCGAACCGTTATTAAACCATCCATGACACCGGAAAAAATTATAACTGATCTGAAGAAAGGAAATACCAAACCTGTTTACTGGCTGGAAGGAGAGGAGGACTTTTTTATTGACCAGGTTATTCAATATGCCGAGCACCAGATACTGCCCGAAAGTGAAGCCGGGTTCAACTTAACGATTTTTTATGGACGGGATACGGCATGGGCGGATGTGATAAATGCCTGCCGCCGTTACCCGATGTTTGCTGATAAGCAGGTGGTGATTTTAAAAGAGGCGCAGGACATGAAGGGCATAGAAAAGCTGGAAGCCTACCTGGAAAAACCGCTCCTTTCCACTTTGCTTTTTGTTGCATACAAAGGCAAAAAAGTGGATGGCAGAACCAGGCTGGCAAAGCTGATAAAGGACAAAGCAGTGCACCTGACTGCTAAAAAATTATACGACAATGCCCTGCCCGAGTGGACTTCTGACTTGGTGAAAGCAAAGGGTTACTCCATTACCAAAAAAGCCTTGTTTTTATTGATTGATCACATTGGGAACGATCTTAGCCGGTTGAGTAATGAAATTGACAAGCTGGCGCTAAATCTGAAAGGAGCCAATTCGATCACTGAAGATGATATTGAAAAATTTGTAGGTGTCAGTAAGGAGTTCAACGTATTTGAACTGCAGCAAGCCATTGCCCAGCGTGATCTGTACAAAGCAGTTCGGATTGTCAACTATTTCGGTTCCAACCCAAAAGCGGCGCCCTTACAATTGGTTTTCCCTTCGCTCTATAATTTCTTTAGCAAAGTTCAGGTAGTTTATTCAGTGCCTTCCAAAGATGATAGAACAGTGGCCTCGGCCCTGGGTGTGAATGCTTTTTTTGTCAAGGACTATGTTTCTACAGCCACCCGCTTTTCGTACCCAGAAATTGAAAAAATCTTATTGCTCCTGTATGAGTACAACCTTCGGAATCTTGGTGTTAATGATGCAGGAACGGAAGATGCGGAATTATTGAAAGAGATGGTAGTAAAAATGATTGCACCTTTATAATACGGCCATGCTTGCTTCTTTGTCTTTATGCAGTTGTTGAACGAGACCTTCAAGCGAATCGTACTTCTCTTGCCCCCGCAGGTAATTTTTTACATGTACACGGATAATTTTTCCGTAGATGTCGCTGTGAAAATCAAAGATATTCACTTCAATGCGCTCATCAGATTTGGTAAGCGTCGGCCGGTTGCCGATGCTTAACATGCCCTTTTTGTGTTCACCCTCTACATCAACATACACCGCGTAAACACCGTGTCCCAAATGAATTTTATCCTTGTCCATATAAACCAGATTCGCCGTTGGATAACCGAGCTTGCGGCCAAGCTGGTCGCCTTTTATCACCAAACCTTCGAAGAAGAATTCATATCCCAAAAGTTTGTTTGCCGTTTCCACATCGCTGCCCAGAACCGCATCGCGGATTTTTGTTGAACTCACACCCACTTCATCCAACACATGTTTCGGGATCTCCAGTAGGTTATAGCCATACACGTCTGCTTTTTCTTCCATTAACCGGTAATCGCCGGTTCGGCCTTTCCCAAAACGATGGTCGTAACCAATAATGATAGTGGCCGGATGAAAATTTTTAATCAAAAAATCAGAAATGTATTCTTCGGCGCTTTGTTCGGCAAAAGCCTGGGTAAACGGCACAACAACCAGGTGATGTAAACCTGCTTTCCGGAGCAGTTCAATTTTTTCCGGTAAGGTATTGATCAGTTGCAGAGGTTTGTCCGAATAAACAATTTTTCGCGGATGCGGGTGGAAGGTGATAAGTACGGATTCACCATTTACCCGATTCGCTTCTTCTTTTAATGCAGCAATGATCTTTTGGTGACCTACATGTACGCCATCAAACGTACCAATGGTGATAACCGCATTGGTAAAAGAGGGAAGATGCTCAATGGAATGATGTACCTGCATAGGAAGGCGCAAAGATAGTAGAGAAGAAGGTAGGTAGCCGCAGAATACCGAACAAGGATGAACGAATGCGGAAGACCTGAAGGTTCAAATATTCTTCCATTTTGCAAACTAACTGCTACCAAAAGCAAGGATAAGCAACCCAAGCCCCATCAACTTTTGATATTCCTTGTTCAACTATTCTTCTGTTCATTTCCTCCTTACTTTTGCGGCATGTCTTTATACGCCAAGCGAGGTGTCTCCGCACAGAAAGAAGAAGTGCACGCAGCCACAAAAAATATTTCAAAAGGTTTGTACGAAAAAGCGTTTTGCAAACTATACGATGATGTGCTTGGGCATGACAAAGACTGGGTGAATGTAATGCATGCAGACGGTGCGGGAACCAAAAGTGCACTTGCTTATTTGTACTGGAAGGAAACAGGCGATCTTTCGGTATGGAAAGGCATTGCGCAGGATGCTATTGTCATGAATCTTGATGATTTGCTTTGCGTAGGTATCTATGACAAACTTCTTTTTTCTTCATCGATTGACCGCAACAAAAATCGTATTCCGGGCGAAGTATTGCAAGCACTGATAGAAGGCACTCAGGAATTTTTTGATGAGATGAGCCGTCATGGTGTCAACATACATTTTATGGGTGGCGAGACGGCGGATGTGGGTGATGTGGTGCGAACGGTTGCCGTTAACGGTACAATGACGGCCCGCTGGAAAAGGGACAGGATTATTACCAATGAAAGAATAGGCCCGGGAAATGTTATTGTAGGTCTTGCCAGCTTCGGGCAATCGGTTTACGAAAGCGAATACAACAGCGGTATCGGCAGCAACGGGCTAACCAGTGCCCGGCACGATGTGTTGAATAAATTTTACGCTAAGAATTATCCTGAAAGCTACGATGATATGCTGGAAGAAGAGGTTGTGTACATAGGTATGAACCGTCTGACAGATGATATGGAAGTAAATTTCAGGGAGAAGGTAATTCAAACCACTACGGGAAAACTGATCCTCTCACCAACACGTACGTTTGCCCCTGTGGTCAAAGAAATTTTGGAACAGCATTTTGATGCTGTGGCAGGGTTGATCCATTGCAGTGGTGGAGGACAAACCAAATGCATGAAGTACATGCCCGCGGGTGTTCGGGTAGTGAAGGATAACCTGTTTGCGGCTCCGAAGATCTTCCAGCTTATTCAGCAGAGCAGCGGCGCCGATGATCGTGAAATGTTCCAGGTATTTAACATGGGATGCCGGCTGGAGGTTTATACAAATGAAAAAAGTGCTGACGAAATCATCAGCACTGCAAACAAATTTGGAATCGATGCACAGATCATTGGCAGGGTAGAAGCCGCTGATACAACAGAATTGCTTGTGAAGGTTGGTGAAAAGGAAATTCTGTATTAGTCCAGATAGTTATTTATATACTTCTATAGAGTTATCGCAATTTTTATTTCGCTGCACATTAGTTACGTACAATAACATCATGATTTGTCGATGTTTTTTGGTTAGATGTTATTTCAGCATTGTTATTAAAAACCAGTGTAATCGGCTGGGTAAAATATGACCGTACAACAAGCTGATTTTGTATGGCAGGTTTAAACTTTGGTGCGTTCTTCATAATTTCCAAAACCTTGGAGCCTATTCCATAACCTGGGTCCTTTACTATCGTTATGTCTGAAAGCGAACCATCTTTTTCAACGACAAATCGAACCTGTACTGTGAATTTGCCATTGCTTATTCCATTTTTCTCTGCTTCATCCATGACTGGCTTTAAGTTTTTCTGCAGAAATGTTTTCCATTCTTCAGCATCAACAGAAGGCTGAAATTCTGTCTTTTCAAATACCGGCCCGCTCTTGTCTGTTTTATTCTCCCGCTTGAATCCAACAACTGTTATCTCATCAGCTTCCATTATAAACTGATCAGATGAGATTGTTACCTTTGAAGAATCACTATTTTTCACATCTGTTCCGTTGATCTTTATTGTTACACCTTTATTGGTATTTTGTTTTTTTGTGGTGATAATGATTACTCCATTTTTACCTTTTTCACCATACTTCTCCTTGGCAGAATCATCTTTCAACACATCTACTGATTGAATGGTGTTTGGATCCAGTTTATCTATTTCCACTTTGCTCACCTCTTTTCCATCCACTACAAACAGGGGCTGCGCACCTTCTGATTTTATAACCATTCCGGTCTTTTGCTGATCAGCCGATTGCTTCGCGCCATTTTTTGAGATGAGTCCCTTTTCTTGTGCCTGCTTTTCAGTAAGGGTTTCAGAACTGCCATCTTTATAACGAATTGTAATTTCACCTTTTTGCTTATTTACATCAATAGCGGAAATATTTTCGGCCTTTCTGGGCAGTGTATCAGTACTAAAAGGCAGTGTCATCTCAAATGAAATAGCAGGATTGCTATTTTCTTTCGTCCGGATTGTAAAGGACAAGATCAGTATGGCAATTAAAGGCAAGGCAATTACCCGGCTGAAATAAGCCACTTTCGGATTTTTGAGTTTTGTAAGCATAAAAAGTCTACGTTTTATAGAGGTTTGAAAAAATTGGTTTGTTATTGACTGAAAACGTTGCGGGTAAACAGATTGCAGAATCATGGCTGCAAATGCTTCGGCACCGGATTCTCCCACTGCCTTTTTATCGGCAATGAACTCATGAATGTATTTAAGCTCTTTGCGAATGAGCCAGAAGAATGGATTACACCAGAATAAGGCAATAACTACTTCCATTAAAAGTTTGTCAAGCGTATGTTTCTCCTGCACATGTACTAATTCGTGTTGGAAGATCTGCTGCCCTGTTTCCGTTTGCAGTGAAATTTCTCGTTTCCAAAAAATATAGTTCAGAAAAGAGAACGGAGCCTCTTTCACCTCAGTGTTGATGAATTTTATATTCTGCAGGATGTTGACAGTATGCGTCTGTACAATGGAATATATTTTATGAAGCGAATAAAATAATGATAGCAGCAGAAACATCGAAACGCAACCATAAAATAGCATCCACAATGTTTCTGAGGTAAGGTTTTGCTGGTTGGTAACCACAATTTCCTGAAGATAATTGTCCGCCGACTGCCCAATCAGGATGAGCTGTATGGCACCATTTTGTTCGTCTGAATTCCTGAGAATCTCAAACTGAACCAAGGGAAGCAGGAGTGAAATAAAAACCGAAAACAGCAAATAGAAACGATTCCACTGGTGAAAAATTCTGTTCCGGAGAAAGCAATAATAATAGAGGTACAGCACACCGGAACAAATCAAAACTTTTAGGATATATAAAGCAAGCGCAATCATTTTTTTCCTTTTTTCAGTTGAGCTAATAAAATTTCCAGTTCTTCTACGCTCAGGTTGTTTTCTTTTACCATGAAAGAAACTGCGTCACTGAACGATCCTCCGAAGTATCCTTTAACAATGTTTTTTATGGAAGATTTTGAATAGGCTTCTTTGCTGACCAACGGGTAATACTGGTGCTGTCTTCCAAAAACATGAATGCCAACAAATTCTTTCTCAACAAGAATTTTAAGAATGGTCGAAATTGTGTTCTGGTGCGGCTTTGGTGATGGAAGGGCTTCCATGATATCGCGGATAAATCCCTCTTTTACCTTCCATACGGCCTGCATCACCTGTTCTTCCGCTTTGGTTAATGTTTTCATTGTTTTGCTTTGCTTTTGCCAAGTTATAACTAATAGTTTAGTTGAACAACTAAATTATTAGTTTTTGAAAGAAATAACGATGCCTTGCCTTTTCTTGTTTTATTTTGCGGCAAATAAAAGTTGGGATGGCGGAAGCAATCATTGAAATACAGAACGCGAATATTTACCAGGGTGATAATTTGGTTTTGCAGGATGTAAATCTGCAGGTAAACAAGGGTGAGTTTGTTTACCTGGTAGGAAAGACCGGCACTGGAAAATCAAGTCTGTTAAAAACTTTGTATGGCGAACTGCCATTGAAAGATGGACAGGCAACTGTTGTAGGATATAACCTTAAGGGTATGACGTGGAAAACGGTTCCTTACCTGCGCCGGAACCTCGGTGTTGTGTTTCAGGATTTTCAATTGCTTACTGACCGCAATGTGCACGAGAATCTCAAATTTGTTTTAAAGGCAACCGGCTGGAAAGATGAAAAGCTGATGAATGAGAAGATTGCCGATGTGCTGGAGAAAGTGGGATTAAAATCGAAAGGATTTAAAATGCCCTTTGAAATGAGCGGTGGCGAACAACAGCGTGTGGACATTGCCAGGGCATTGTTGAACTCACCGAGATTGATTCTTGCAGATGAGCCGACTGGTAACCTTGATCCTGAAACCTCGGATGAGATCATGAACCTTTTGATACATATCGCAAGAGATTACGGGACTGCGGTTCTGATGGCAACACACGACTATATTGTTATTCAAAAATATCCTGCACGCCTGGTGAAAACTGAAAATGGAAGAGTCATTGACAATGCTTCCATTGTTCACTAAGAAATCGGGCATTTTTATGGTTGTCATAAAGAGTTAAAACGCCTTCCCGTTCTTCCTTGTCACGCTGCGTAAATTCCTTTTGCATGAGTGATGTGATGGCAGCTTTCCATTCATTGCTGTCTTCTGCAACAACAACTCCATTTTCTATGCGGCTGCCTCTGATACCATCCTGATTGGTAATGCAAAAGCGTCCGTTCAGCACCGCATTCAGCAGTTTTAATTTTACTCCTGTACGGTTCATGGAGGGCAACACGTTGATATGTGCATCTCTTACCAATACGTTTATCTCATCAATGGGAGGATCCTGAACCAGTTTGATGTTAGCATGTTTTTTTGCCTTGGCAGTAATACTGGCGGTGATGCCCTTTCCAGCAATGACAAAAGGAATATCTAGCTTGCTGAAAACATTTTCAATGAGCCAAACGGCGGCCTCTTTATTTTCGGCTACGGAAAGATTGCCGTGATATAAACAATATTCCCCTTTGCCCATTATGCTTTTCACTTTCTGCCAGGGCAGAAAACAAGGAAGAAAAAACAGGTTCGAAAATCCATATCGATTGCTGAACACGTCAATATCTGTTTCCGAAAGACAGGCCAGATGAGTGTTTTTGTCAAACTTATTTTGGAATCGTTCAATCAACCTGCTTTCTATTTTATAATAAAGCTTCTTGAACAATGATCTTTCTGTTGCTGCCAGGTGTTTGTAATATGACGCTTCTTCATTGTGCATACGAAGAATGATACGCTCTTTGTTCTTAATCAGCGAAACAAGCCCGGCACAGTGTAAACCTTCCAACAGGATCGGGTGCTGGTCCCTATTCAGGCGTTCAACAAGTTGCAGATTGATCCTGGATTGAATAATATAAGGAGAGGAGATGTGAAAGGATTCTGCAAAACGCTTTCTTTCATATGGATATATTGCATGGCAGAAAGGCTCCAATCCTCTTGCGTTGCGATTGGGGTTGTATGCATAAAAGTGCAGTATGATCTTTTTGCCAATTTCAGCAAGGGATTTGATCTTGTAATACATGTCGATGGCGCCACCATAATCCGGTGGTGATGGCGCATCAAGGCAAACAATATGAATTGTGTCACTCACGAAAATACCTGCTGATAAAATTGAAGTAAATTCTTTTCTTCGGATTGCCAGCAATAAATTTCTCTTGCTTTAATGGCATTGTCCCTCATTTGCTGCAACAATTCCTGGTTGCGCATGGTTTCATTGATACATTTTATAACAGCCGGTACAGAAAGGTCGTCCAGCAATACAGCTATCCTGAAATGAGAATTAATCTTCTGGTATTCCGGAAAGTTCATGGCAATCTGTGGAAGGCCTGCATGCATGTACTCTAGAAATTTGTTGGGTAATGCATGAAATTGGTTAATGCCTTCCTTTTCTGCCAGGCCTATTCCCAACATTGCTTTTGCTGCAATTGCACGAAGTTCCTGCGGCAGCATCATTCCTTTCAATGTAACTTTTTCTTCTACACCATTTACTCTGATCAATTCTTTTAATTGCTGCATAAAATTACCATCACCGCATACTACCAACGTATAAGGGACTTCTTTCATGGCAGGGATAAGGAATTCAAAGCCCCTTGCCTCGTTAACGGCACCCTGATATATAAGAAAGTTTTCCCTTGGTGCTTCTGATTGTGGTTTCAAAATTGGCAGATTTCGGATTACTTCATACCTTCTATTGTATTTTTCATAAAATGCTTCGGCCAGACCTGCACTGACAGTATAACCAAACTGAAATTTTGGAACGGTAAAACGTTCAATGCTTGTCCAGAATTTTTTTACAAATGGACGTGTACGTACTTCTTTAAGCTCAGTAAAATATTCATGGGCATCATAAATCCGGGGAAGGCTTTTCAGTTTGCTTACAAAATAACAGGGTAAGATGGTATCGAGGTCAATAGCACAAATGGCATCCGGTTTCTGAAAGAGGAGATAAAAGAACAACCGAAAATTGAACTCAGTATAGAACAAAAAGCCTTTGTTGAATAAGCAACGCAGTCTCTTCTGATGATAAACTTCTTTTTGAAGCGGCAGTGAATGGTCCCACTCCCGACCTACAAGTGTCACCTTGTAGCCCTCTTTTGCCAGTGACGTGCAGATTCGATGCATCCGCTGATCGAATAGCAAATCATTGGTAACCGTAAAATATATATGCTTCAAGAGTTAAGAAATGGCTTTGTAAATCTTTTCAATGGCTTCCACTGTCTTCAGGCCTTCGTAAGCACCGGTGAAAGTTTGCTCATTGTTATCGAGGACCTGCAAAAGGTGATCATATACTTCTTTGTGATGACTCATTGATCCCTGGTAATTTGTGTATTCATTTGCTTCTCTTTGTGAAGTGACAAATTGTAAGGCTGCCACTGATTCGGTATACTGCACTTGATTCAGGTACTCGCCACCCAGCCGGATGGTAGCCTTCTCAGCAACAAGTGTCAGTGCTATCTCATGATTTTTTTTGTAACTGTTAACTGACCAGTGCAAACTTCCCAGAGTTCCACTTTGCATCTGCAGGGCAGCGACACCGGTATCTTCAAAATCAATGCTCCTTGAATGGGCTGCATTTTTTTTGAACCCTTTTACTTCCTCCACATCACCCAACAGCCAAAGCATGGCATCAATATAATGACTGAACTGCGTGTACAGTGTGCCGCCATCGGGAAATGTTTTTCCTCTCCAATCAATGTAATAGCTATCCGGCCTGTTCCATAAGCAACTTAGATGAAAACTATATATCTTGCCAAGTTGGTTCTCCTGGATGGCCTTTTTCACTTCCTGCAGCAGGGGATTATACCGGGTTGATTTTACTACGAAAAGTTTGCGGCGGCAAAATTTTTCCGTTTCGTTTATTTGCCACGCAGCAGCAGAAGTTAGGCAAAGCGGTTTTTCGCATAGCACATGTTTACCAGCCTGCAGGGATTTGATGGTGTGTTCTGCATGCATACCATTGGGTGTACATACCGCAACCACATCCACCTCTTTCTCATCCTGCAGCAGTTGGTCAATATTTTCATAAACCCTTGCGTTATAAATTGCAGCAAAAGCCTCCCGTCTTTCTTTCACCACATCACAAACAGCCAGTAGCTTTCCCACCTTCACAATATTCTCTGCATGTTTTCCGGCAATTTTTCCGCAGCCAATCAGAGCGAATTTCTTCATGGCGCCAAAAATAAGCTGTCTGGCCTGGGATTTAACTGATTCATCAAGTATTGGGAATAAAAAAGTCGCTTATTACTAAGCGACTTTATAAATCGAAATATATTTATTTACATATCACCACTCTCAATTCTTCCTGTACAGCCTATTAAAAGTTGTTTGTACCCATATCCACATTGCCTTCGGCACGGGTGTTCTTGCGTTTGAACAGGGAAGCATCCATCTTTCCGAAGCGATAATTGAAATTCAGGCGGAAGACCTGCGGGTCTCTTCTGCGCTGTACATTCTGAATGGAGTAAGGAGTTTCTGTGTACTGATCGAACAGGCGGGTGCGGAAAATATCATTTACATTCAGTGACAATGAGGCTACTTTGTTTTTCATGAACTCAAAACGAATAGCAGCATCCACACCATAGTTAGGCCGGATAAAGCCCTGTGCCGCAGAACCGGAACCACCCATGAAGCCACCACCACCTCCGCCAAAGCCGCGACCACCGCCGCCGCTAGGAGAAGAAATGATTCGCGACTGGTAATCTCCGGAAAGCTGCAACGAGAAATTTTTCGGCAACCGGAAGGAGTTATTCAACTTGAAGAAATAACTGACAAATTGTTCAGGATCCGGTTGATTCTCCAGGTCGATCTTAGCCGTAAAAAAGTTAGCATTCGCCGTCAGATCCCAAAACTTCGTGATCTTATTGCGGCTGGTCAGCTCCAGACCCGTGATATAACTGTTGTTGGCATTTTCGAATGTATTGATAAAAATATTATCGTTTACGACTGTATCAAATTCATATGTCTGGATCCGTGTAATCAAGTTGTTGGTGTTTTTGAAGTAAACCGATGCCAGAAAGTTATCTCTGTTCTTGAAAATTTTTGAGTACGAAAGTTCGAAAGAATTGGTGAACTCAGGTTTCAGACCAGGATTTCCGCGGTTGATGTTGAGAGAGTCGGAATAATCAACAAAAGGAAACAACTGGAAAAAGTTCGGTCGGTTGATCCGGCGGCTGTAGTTGAATTGCAGGTCATCATTATCACTCAGCTTCTGACTCAGGAAAACACTTGGAAACAGGCTAACCGGAAATTCAATGTTGAAATTCTGGCCTTTGTTGGGAAGGTTTCCTTCATAATCTGAGCTTTCTACACGCAGGCCTAATTGGTAACCAAAATTTTGGATACGGTTGCTAAACGTGGTGTAAGCAGCGTAAACATTATCGGTGCTATTATACAGTGTACTGTTAAGCTTTCCACCGATTTGAATGTTGTTCAGGCTATTTACTTTCCGCATCTGTGCACGGGCGCCGAATTCAATTTTAGAATTGGCCGAAATAGGGTTAGCGTAATCGGTTTGCAAGGTTACATTTTCATTGTTCCCGGAACCAAATTGTGTTTGAAAATAATTATTGCGAATCTTCTGCATGGCTTCATTCATGTATTCTGTTTGAATGAGGCCATTGTTTTCATTCTTGCTTTTGTTATACGTTACATCTGCTGTCCATTCATGTCCGGCTTTCGGAAAATTATGTTTGAAACTAAGTTGTGCTCCTTTGTTGCGAAAATTGAAATCGGAATTGGAGAAACGGCGCTGGAATTCAGTAACTAAAATGTCTTCACCAGCCTGGTTCTTCTTAAAGGAATCAATACGGATATTGCTTGCGTTATCAGGTTCCATACCACCACGGGCAAAGTTGCCAGTAACGGTCAGTGTATTCCGGTTGTCAATAAAATAATCGATACCAAAACGGCCAAAGCCAAATGCACCTTCGCCTACATTTCTGTCCTGCTGCAAACTTTGCGTATTAACGGGCAGATTAATTGTTCTTCGATCTGTTGTGCCGGTGCTGATGCTTTTGCGCTGCATGTACATACCGCTGGCAAACACATTTATCTTTCCCTGACGAACGTTTAGGTCGCCGCCGCCGCCAACTTTCCAGCGGGAATCTATATTGGCGCGCAGGTTACCGCTGTAGCCAATACGGCGGTTCTTTTTCATTACAATATTCAGGATACCGGCAGTACCTCCCGAAGCATCAAATTTGGCGGAAGGGTTTGTGATGATTTCAATGCTTTCAATGGCATCGGCTGGAATCTGCTCCAGCGTCATTGTTGTTGGGCGACCATCGACGAAAATAGTGGGGGAGGTATTGCGGAGGGTAACATTGCCATCAATATCCACATTTACCGAGGGTACATTCTTCATTACATCCACCGCCGTTCCGCCTGCAGATGTAATATTTTTATCGACGCTGAAAATCTTCCGATCGATACCCATCGTCAATGACGGGCGGGAAGCGGTTATCGTAACATTTCCCATTACTTTTTCGTCCACTTCGATTGCAATGTTACCCAGATCTTTATCAAGAGCACCCAGCATGGCCGACATATCACCACCTTGCATGGCATCGCGGTTAGGCATTTCAAAGGCAACAGGTTTTTGGTAGGGTTTAAAACCAATGCCGCTTACTTTCAGCTGGTAACGGCCCATTAGCGGAACATTTTCAACGGAAAAATTGCCGCCCTTGTCGGTTAGCATACCACCAATGATCACTTCCTTCATTTGTTTGGTGGCAGAATCCATGCGATTGGTTACAAGCGTCACAGAGGCCGCCTCAATACCCTTGTTGCCGGCATCTACCACTTTCCCATAAAAGCGACCAGTCGGCATTTGGCCACCTGGCCGGGCCCCTCTGGTCATTGGATTTTGGGCATCGGCAAAATGTGTTAGGGCAATGAGAGCGAAACTCATCAAAGCAATAATTTTCTTCATGTGTAAAATTTGGGTGTCGCAAAGGTATACTGGGCGGGAGGAGGCAGTATGTTCCGTTAACTTAAATTAACCTACAGAGACTGTGTTGATAATGGAGGAAATAAGGCTGAAAGCCGCAGCAGTCGTGTCTTTACCGATGTGAGAAAGGAAAAGATGTTTGCCTAATTTTAACGCTTCGTTGGAGAAACGAAAAAGCCTGTCGAAAAAACGACAGGCTTTTGGGTGGCTAACCGGGCTCGAACCGGCGACCCCTAGAACCACAATCTAGTGCTCTAACCAACTGAGCTATAGCCACCATTTTGAGAGAGTGCAAAAATAAAGGTTTGTAGAATAAAAATGAAAAGACCGCCAAAAAAACTTTCCCTCATTCGTCTTATATTTTTATATGCCGCTACTTTAAATTGACCGCTGCTATTTCGTGTATGATTTGTGTATACAAAAGAAAGGATTGCTTAGAAGGTATTCAATAAATAATATGCCCGCTGGCGCTAAAGCCTCTACTATTTATATAATATAATAAACAGGCAATCGAAAAGCGGCTTGTCACAGAAAAGAGTCAGGAAATAAAATTTAAACCGGAACAATACGACTATTCTCCACTCATCAAAAATCATTCGTTAAAAACCACCCTTAACAAAATAGGCGTCTTTTTTGTCTTAAATTTGGTAGGTATGCAAAAAGCATTAAAATACATTTTTGATATGAAACGATTTCCAATTATCCTGGCGTTGGTTTTGACAGGTGTTTTCTTTACTGTTCGTACCGTTGGCAGAACGAATTCCAATCCACCCTCTAAATATGAGAAAATCCTTCAGCTTGTAGGTGCTATCCTTACCCAGGGTCACTACAATCCCAAAGACATTAACGACGATTTTTCGCGTAAGATTTATACCCGCTATTTTGAAAGCCTGGACCCTGAAAAAAACATTTTCCTCGCTTCCGATATCAAATCATTGGAGAAATTTTCTACCCGGATTGATGACGAGGTAAAAGGTGCTCCTGTGGAATTCTTTAAAGCGGCCGGCCAGATCTTCGATACCCGGATCAAAGAATTGGAAGAAGAATACAAATCCATTCTGGCCAAACCATTTGATTACACTGTAAATGAAACCTACCAGGGAAACAGCGAAAGCAAACAGTTCCCTACAACCGATGCCGCACGCAGGGAAGATTGGCGCAAGTACCTGAAGTATATGACGCTTCAGCGTTATGCTGATCTGCTGGATAGCAAAGAAAGCAGCAAAGGCAAAGAAGGGGAGATTACAAAAAGCAATGCCGAGTTGGAAAAAGAAGCCCGTGAAAAAGTGCTTGCTGCGATGAACCGCACGTTTGACCGTTACCGCAATAAATTTAATGAAGACGACAAGTTTACTGTTTTTGTAAATACTATCGCAGAAATGATGGATCCGCATACAGAGTTTATGCCGCCGCTGGATAAACGTTATTTTGACGAAACCATGAGCGGTAAATTTTATGGTATCGGTGCGCAGCTGAGTTATGATGAGGGTAATATCAAAATCTCAGCCGTTACCCCAGGCGGACCTGCCCAGAAAAATGGTGAAGTGGAATCCGGCGATATCATTGTTCGGGTTGCACAGGGTAATGAAGCTCCCGTTGAACTGACAGGGTTTACTGTTCCGGACGCTGTAAAACTGATTCGTGGTAAAGAAGGAACAAAGGTGACCGTTACCCTCCGGAAAAAAGACGGCAGCTTAAAGAATATTACACTTGTTCGGGAAGAAATTGTTCTTGATGAGGCCTTTGTAAGAAGTGTTGTGGTGAATGAAGGTAACCAGAAAATCGGCTACATCTACCTGCCGGAATTCTATTCCAACTTCCAGGAAGCAAATGGCGCACATAGTGGCGAAGACGTGGCCAAAGAAGTAAAAAAACTGAAAAACGAAGGGGTAGATGGTATCGTGATTGACGTCCGTAATAATGGCGGTGGTGCCCTTTATGATGTTATACAAATTGCTGGTCTTTTTATTGACCAGGGGCCAGTAGTACAGGTAAAAGATCGCCAGGGTAAACCACAGGTCATGCGTGACCGCGATGGCGGCGTATTGTATGATGGTCCATTGGTAGTTATGGTTAATGAAATGAGTGCATCAGCATCCGAGATTTTGGCCGCAGCTATGCAGGATTACGGTAGAGGTATTGTTATGGGTACAAACACATATGGTAAGGGAACCGTTCAGCGTACCATTGGACTGGATCCTGAATCAGGTTTTATGAATACCAATTCTGAGCTTGGTTCGTTGAAGATAACGCTGCAGAAATTTTACCGTGTAAACGGTGGTTCTACCCAGCAAAAAGGTGTTGTGCCGGATGTAGTTATTCCCGATTACCTGCAGCACCTGAAGATTCGTGAAAAAGACAACCCATTGTCTCTGCCGTATGATGAAATCAGCAAGGCGTCCTTCCAAACCTGGAATTCTGGTTATAGCCTGGATGCTGTAAAGCAAATGGCTAAAGCAAGAATTGCAACAGACACCACGTTTAAGAAAATCTCTGATGCCAGTGTATTTGTGGCAAAACAAAATGAAAAGGTTTACAACCTGCAGCTTGACAAGTACAGGGCTGAACAGAAAGAAATCCGGAATGCCGTAAAAAGCATTGAAAACCTTACTAAGCTAAAATCACCCCTGCCGGTACAGTTCATGAAAGAAGACCAAGCCCGGTATATTTCAGAAGACAAGGATAAAACCGAACGCTACAAGCAGTGGATGACGAATGTAAGCAAGGATGTATATGTAGACCAGGCTGTGAAAGTTATCAAAGACATGGTATCGCAACAGAACATTGCAAAAGCAAAAAGCGATAACAAAGGCGCTTTGAAACCACCGTTTTAAATAGCCAAATTTTCTATAGAAAAAAGTCCCTGCACCAGCGGGGACTTTTTATTTTCAATTCATTCAAAGGTACCGTTCCTGCAAAATGTGCAGATGATGCAAAGCATGGCCGGCAGCTATAAACCCGATAGCATTCACACTGATCGGTTGGCTATTGGCAATGCCGGTTCTGGCTGTTTGTTCCTGGTTAAACGATTTAAAAAGAAGTATGGTAGACTGCCGAACCACCGTCCATTCTTCCAGCAATTCTGTCGCACTCCGGTTGTCAGCACCAGAATTTTCAGCATAGGCATTCTCATCAAATCCCGGCAGGCTTCCTTTATCACCACGGGCAATACAGAGTGCCCGGTAAGCAAAAATTCGCTCTGCATCAATCATGTGTTGCACCATTTCCAAGATGCTCCATTTGCCATCCGCATAGCGATAATGCCATTTTTCAGTCGGGATCGCCTGCAGAAGAGAGTAGGTTTGGGTATGACTTTTCTGCAGCGCTTCTATTGTGTTTTCTTCTTCTACACGGTTGACGTAGTTGTGGTAAAATGCCGGGATGGTAGAAAGTTCTGGTTTAGGCATGAACTGGAAATTTGATTTGAACTTTATTGTAGAATCCTTTCAAAAAATAGTTTCATGTCGTTCCATGAAGCTGAATCGGCAGCCGCATCATAGCGGATAGGCATATTATGCTCTCTTCCTTTTTCGGTGGCGGCTGGATTGGTAAAAGCATGGGTGGCGCCTTCATAAACTTTGAATGTATACGAGAGATTGGCTGAATCCATGCTCTTTTTAAAGGCATCAATTTGCTGCTGCGGAACAAAATTATCAGCTCCGCCATGACAGAGGAGGAATTCAGCTTTTGTTCCTTTCCGGGGTTGTACACCATCCAATGTGCCGTGAAAACTAACCACCCCCAGCACAGGTGCGCCCATCTTAGCATAGTTAAGCACCATGCTTCCGCCAAAACAATAGCCAATGGCAACAGTCTTTGCAGAATCGGCCTGTGCATAGGTTTTCGCTTTTGCCAGGGCTGCGTCTATTCGTTCTTTGGCCATCTTGGGGTTGCTGTAAAATGGTGTTGCCGCTTGGGATGCTTCTTCCGGATTATTGGCAAGTTTTCCCTCTCCATACATGTCTACAGCCATAGCCATGTAACCCATTTCTGCCAGCATACGGGCCCGCATACGTGGATAATCTGTCAGGCCCCACCATTCGGGGAGAATCAATACTATCGGTCGTGGACCCTGTCTGGATTCATCAAAAGCAACATAGCTTTTCATGGTTTGTTGACCTATCTGGTAGGTTACAGCTTCTTCCTTCACCGAAACCGGGCCCTGAACAGGTTCGGTAGAAACAGTTGTATCCTTCTTTTCTACCGTAGTTGTTGTCTGATTGTTGCCGCACTGTATAAATAGAATGGGAATGGCTCCTAACAATAAACAGGTAAAAAAGATTCTTCTCATTCAGGCGAATTATGGGTTAGAAATACCTTGCAAAATTAGGTCTTGTATTGCAAAGGAGGTATGCTGTCTCTTTTTAAGGTGAAAGAAAAACTTCAAAAACTAACAAGGCTGCAAACTGCAGTCAGTTGTTGATGGGATTTATATAAAGTGAGCAAAGCAGTTTATTTTAACCCTTTGAAGAAGGAAAGGTGGTTACGAAAATGCACGTAAATCCAAAGTAGTTAGCAGGGTGTAGAAAAGACAAATGTATATACTGGTATTTGAGCAGGAAGTCTTGAGAAATAAGCAAATGAATTGATTACAATATTGAAGCAGTACGCTAAAGGAAATGCTCCTGAATTCCTAACAGTTCTAAAACAACAAACCCCGATTTCTCGGGGTTTGTAAGTATAATTTAAGCTGATTTTACTTTTACCTTTTTTTCACCGGTTGGTGTTTTTGTTTTAATCTTCAGGTCTTTTCCGTCCACCTTTATCTTTTTTCCTTCCGTTTTGATTTTTCCGGTTCTTGCCAGCTCATCTGCCATGATGATGGCTTCATAGGCGTTCACCAAACCACCTGTTCGGCTCAATTCTGAAAGCTTGGCTTTTTCTCCGGTAGAAGGATTAATCACATCCTCTTCAAACGGAACAGCACTTTGTTCAATAATCATTTTTACCTGTTGTGCCGTAAACTGTGGGTAGTATTGCAGGATCAGGGCAGCAATACCGGACACAACGGGCGAAGCCATAGAAGTACCGGAAAGGTTGTCATACACATTGCCACCCGGCACAGGTGCATAAATGTTAACACCTGGAGCAAACACATCCACTTCCGTTTTTCCTACGTTGGAGAAATTGGCTATAAGGCTGTTTTTAGCAGCGGCAGAAGCACCTACCGTGATCCAGTTGGTTGCACGGGTTGTACCGTCTTTGAAAAGCGGGGTAGGGAAGTTCCAGGACGTATCAATATTGGCACCTTCATTACCGGCTGCATGTACCAGCAGCACACCTTTGCTCTCTGCGTATTTCACGGCATCATCAACCCATTCTTTTTCGGGTGATACACCCTTACCAAAGCTCATATTGATCACTTTGGCACCATTGTCTACAGCGTATCGGATTGCCAGGGCAACATCTTTGTCATGCTCATCACCATCGGGTACGGCACGAATTGTCATGATCCGCACATTGTCTGCAACACCATCGGTTCCTTTGCTGTTACCACGAACAGCAGCAATGATTCCCGACACATGCGTACCATGCCTTGCCGATTTTTTAGAGGCCATAATATCATTGTTGCCATAATAACGGTCATTGATATCGGCTTCATTGTCACCAACAACTTCCGCCCTGAAATTGCGCGGGGGAACAGAAGCCGCATTTGCTTTTCTTTCTTCACCAGCGATATAGTCGCCAATTTCTGTCAGCACATCTTTGTTGGTGCGTGAATTTTCAAAACCAAGAGCCTGGTAGAGAAGAAGGAACTTGCGTTTGGCTGATTTTCCTTCAGCTGTTGGCGGATTGAACTTCTCCGCTTCCGTAGCCGAAAACTCTGCTTTACCCATCAGGCGCTGCAACGTAGTATCGGCTGAAGCAGCTGATTTATATGCATTGTTTAGCATCATCAGGCTTAATGCATTGGTGGGGTCTACCCGAATGTCGTTTGCTGCTTTCAACCACATTCTGTATAAATCCTGGTCTTCTTTGCTTAGCGAAGCAGGATCTTCTACTTTTTCAAATTTGCTTTTGAAGCGGTGATAGACGCGGGAAGCTTCATAAGAATCAGCTTCTACGTTGCGGCCATCCTTTCCGCCGATAAAGTTCCAGCCATGCACATCATCTACATAACCGTTTTTATCATCATCAATACCGTTACCGGCAATTTCACCGGGGTTTGTCCAAAGTACCGGCTTCAGGTCTTCATGCAGGGTATCGATACCAGAATCAATAACGGCCACAACAACCTGGTTGCTTTTTTTCCCTTTCAGGAACTGGTAGGCTTTATCGAGACTAATACCATAAGAGCCTGATTCTTTCGGATCGGCAAGATGCCAACCATTCGGTGCAGATTTTTGTCCAAATGAGGTGAGAGTAATGCCTGCTAACAGGGTAGGGAGCAAGGCACGTTTCAGGAATTTGTTCATCATCATCTTTAATTAGTATTCGTAAAAATAGCCCAAACGTCTTATAGGAAGTTGTGAAAACTCCGGGCCAAACAACAAGGATATGTTAAGACAAATGCTATGCCCGGTTGTTACTTTTCGACTATTGATTGCAGGCATGCACAAAAGAATGTCTGTAATAAGCCAAAAAACCGGCTTCATCCATTCCTTTGTTTGGATGGTTTCGAGCAATGCTATACTATAACTCTGGTGTAATACTGCTGCACAACTTTGTTCAGCAATAAAAAAGCTTCTTCCTGATGGAAGAAGCTTTTTTACTTGATAATACTTCATTAAAGATCAAACTTAATGCCTTGTGCCAGGGGTAGCTTTGTACTGTAGTTGATGGTATTGGTTTGACGTCGCATATATATCCGCCAGGCATCTGAACCACTCTCACGGCCTCCGCCGGTTTCTTTTTCACCGCCAAAAGCACCACCAATTTCTGCTCCCGATGTGCCAATGTTTACATTAGCAATACCACAATCACTGCCTGCGGCAGAAAGGAAGGTTTCCGCTTCGCGGAGGTTCAGCGTCATAATTGATGATGACAATCCCTGCGGCACTCCGTTTTGAACGGCGATGGCTTCATCCAGCGACTTGTATTTCATCAGGTAAAGAATGGGAGCGAAGGTTTCATGCTGCACCACTTCAAAATGCGGTTCCACTTCGGCAATAGCCGGGCGAACGTAACAACCGCTTTCATAACCTTTTCCTTCCAGCACACCACCTTCTACAACAAAACGGCCACCTTCCGCTTTGCATTTTTCTATGGCAGCTTTGTACATGTCAACCGCTCCTTTATCGATCAGCGGACCCACATGATTTTTTTCATCCAGCGGATCACCAATGCGCAGCTGCTGGTACGCATTTACTAATTTGTTTTTAAAGCTTTCGTAAACTTCTTCATGAATAATGAGGCGGCGGGTAGTTGTACATCGCTGACCGGCAGTACCCACAGCACCAAACATACATCCTACAAGTGCCATTTCGAGATCGGCATCTTTCGAAATGATAATGGCATTGTTGCCACCCAACTCCAGCAGGGATCTTCCTAACCTTGCTCCTACAGCGGCACCTACAGCTTTACCCATACGGGTAGAACCAGTTGCAGAAACCAGCGGAATGCGGTTATCAGCGGCTATTTTTTCACCAATCTCTCTTTCCCCAACCAGCAGGTTACAAACACCTTCCGGCACATCATTGGCAGCAAAAACTTCGGCAATAATCTTTTGACAGGCAACTGCACATAGCGGCGTTTTCTCAGAAGGTTTCCATACACATACATCTCCGCAAACCCAGGCCAGTGCCGTGTTCCAGCTCCAAACGGCAACAGGGAAATTAAAGGCGGAAATAATGCCAACGATTCCCAGGGGGTGCCACTGCTCGTACATACGATGGCCGGGTCTTTCGCTGTGCATGGTAAGACCATGTAACTGACGGGAAAGACCAACCGCAAAATCACAGATATCGATCATTTCCTGTACCTCGCCATACCCTTCCTGCAGGCTTTTGCCCATTTCATAGGAGACCAGCTTTCCCAACGGCTCCTTGTATTTGCGCAGGGCTTCGGCAAATTGTCGCACCACTTCGCCGCGCTTGGGAGAAGGCCACATGCGCCATTCAATAAATGCTTTAGAAGCTGTATTGATCACTGCTTCATAAGCTTCATCATCCGCAGTGATGACGTCTGCAATCTTATTTCCATCTACCGGTGAGTAAGAGGTAATCGTCTTGCCCTTGCTCTCTATCCAGGCCTGCCCAGTAGAAGCACATCCATTTTTATCGGTTATGCCTAACTGCTTTAATATTTCCTGCATGTTATTTCTTTTAGTAGTTTATTGTAGCTGTATGTCACTAAGCATTCGTGATGTTTGCTGCTTAGTTGGATAAAGATATTTTGATTCCGCCCATGAACCATCGTCCCGGCATCTGGGCACCTAAAACATCGGTATAGTTCCTGTCATTTAGATTATCCACCTCTATATAAGCTCGCACACTATTCTTTATCACCGCTACCTCGCCTTTTACATTCAGCACAAAATAATCAGTTGAAACTTTTGCAATGGCAGGTGTGGCAGCAGTCTGACCCCGCCGCATTTTATACAAACCATTGGCCGAAACCATTAGCTTTTTATGAACGTACTGAAGGTTGAAATTGGTAAGATACCTGGCGTGAGATGAAATGTATAAGGACGGTGACGCATTGCTGCTCACGCTGTTCAGACAGGTAAAGCCAAGTGTCGCCCAAACACTATTATTGCTGTTCAGTTTCTTCGTGAATTGCACATCTGTTTCGGCGCCGGTAGTGGTGACCTCTGCAATATTTTTGGCAAGTGCATACACACCATTCGCGGAAAGATTCACCTGGCGGGGCATATCACTGTATGGTGTGTTGACATAATCGATCAGGTTTTTATGATGCCGCTGGAAAAAGGTACCAGAAACTTTCAGGCTGCTGCCAAAAAAATAATCGGCGCCTGCTTCGTAACTAAATGACCGTTCTGCCTTCAGGTCCGGGTTCCCAATGCGGCCGCTTGCAACAAAGGCTTTGTTGTAATTGTTATACCGTTCTGTAAAATCAGCATCACGTATAGTTTTGCCGGCACTGCCACGTAATTGAAAGTTTCGGTTACGATAGGAGAGGTTCACCTGCGGAACAAACTCCCAGCCGGCTCTTTCATTCCACTCCACTCTTGCAGCCGGTGCTGCGTGAAATTTTTCCCCTATTCTCTGGTTCCATACCAGGAAGGCGGCAGCCTGGCTGACGTTATGATGCCCCCTGTCGTTGGAGGCAATTTTTTTGTTGAGGTATTGCAGGCCGGGAGTCAGAGTTGTTTTTTCAGAAAGCCTGATTTCTTCTGTAGCCAGTACCTGCCATAAACCACTTTTGTTTTGATTGGTAATGGAGGCTTTGTTGAAGGCAAAGCTGTCGTTAAGGCTTTTAAATCCGGCCTGCAGCCGGAATGTTTTGTTCGCAGTCTGTTTGGTTAACTGCAACTGGTTCCAGAAAGTGCTCACGGTTTCCTGGGCCGTATCGGAAACAAAAGAAGTATAGAAATTCTGTGCTGCAAACTTTCTGTGATCATAAGCAGCCCGAAACGAGAAGCTCCATTGTTCGTTGAAGCGATGCCCTACAGAGGCGGAAATGGTGTTGGCATTGACAAAACCACGGATCCCTCTTTGCTGTTGGCCGCTCGCATTATTTGAAAGAATACCACCTCCAATGGACGTTTTGCCATTTGAAGCAAAAACACCGGCGTTAATTCCAAAAAACCCATATTCGCCGGCTGTAAGCTGTGCTACAGATTGAAGCGTTTTGTTGGTGAATTTAGATGCAAATGTTTTCGTAATGATGTTTACGATTCCACCTACCGCATCGGAACCATACAGCGCCGATGAAGCGCCTTTCAGCACTTCAATGCGATCAATTTCACTAGGGGCAATGGGAATGTAAGAAGTAAAATGGCCGGTATTGGGATCATTTACCCGGATTCCATCCACCACCACAAGCACCTGCTGAAACGTGCCCCCTCGCAAAATAATATTGCTTTGCGCACCAAACGGACCACGGGCCTGCACTTCCAGTCCCGGTACGTATCGCAGCAATTCATCAATCGAATGAACAGGCAAATCAGCCAGTTTTTCGCCTTTTATTACCACCAGATTTCGGCCTGTTTGGGATGCTTTAATGGGTTGCAATGTGGCTGCAATCGTGATGGGATCTAGTTCACTTTCCTGGGCTGAAAGAGATGGTGCTGCCAGTGCAAACAAAATCAAACTGGCAAATTGCTTTTTATTCATGTTGTAAAAATGAGCGGCAAAATTAGGGGAGTGCAGAAAAAGCCAACCGTCTTTACCGGTTTGATTTGCCGCAGGAAATTTAATCAGGGCATTGAGAAAGGACAGGAAATTTGCTTTTGCCGGCTGACCGCTCAGTATGACTCTTTTTCATTTGGGAAATCATTTGTGCGGACATCGTTGATATAGTGCTGAACTGCGGAGGTGATCTGTTCGTGCAGATTCAGGTACTGCCGCAGAAAACGTGGTTTGAATTCAGTGTTGATGCCAAGCATGTCGTGCATCACCAGCACCTGCCCATCGCAATGTGGGCCTGCACCAATACCGATGGTTGGTATCTGCAATGACGCTGAAACTTCCTTAGCAAGTGTAGCCGGGATTTTTTCAAGCACCAATGCAAAGCAACCGGCTTCTTCCAGTTTTTTGGCGTCTTCTTTCAGTTTGGCCGCTTCGGCTTCTTCTTTTGCCCGTACGCTATAAGTACCGAATTTATAAATTGATTGTGGCGTCAGGCCAAGGTGGCCCATTACCGGAATCCCGGCACCAATGATTCGTTTAACGGAATCCACCACTTCATCACCACCTTCCAGCTTAATGGCGTGGGCGCCGGTTTCTTTCATGATGCGGATAGCAGATGCAAGTGCAATGTCGCCATTCGACTGGTACGAACCAAAAGGAAGGTCTACCACCACCAGGCTGCGCCTTGCCCCACGTATAACGGATTGCGCATGATAAATCATCTGGTCCAGCGTGATGGGAAGCGTGGTTTCATGCCCGGCCATCACGTTGGAAGCTGAATCACCAACCAGGATTACATCAATCCCGGCTGCATCAAAAAGGGTAGCAAAGGAATAATCATATGCCGTCAGCATGGCAATTTTTGTTCCGGCCGCTTTTAATTTTTGCAAGGTGTTCGTGGTGATTCTTTTTATCTCCGATGTATTGGCACTCATCTGCTGATTTTTTCCAAAGATAAGTCCCGGGAATACACTTCTTTTTCTTTCAAAAAGCAGAAAGAATCTGCGGATAATTGAAACAACTGCACTGTGGCATAAAATTGTAAGTACTGACAAAAACTTGATTATGGAAAACAACAAACAACAAAACCTGAATAATCCGAGCGATATGGCCGGTCAGCACCGCGATCGTCAGGGAATTGACAAAGCGCCGGGAGAAGAACAAACAACAGGTTCGCCTGAAAATGTAGTTGCCGAAACACAAAAAGGAAAAAATAAGGTAGACGGCGACCCTTCAGAAAGTAGCGATCAGCCCATTGATCAACCCTAGAAGTGGTGTATGCGAAAAAGTGCCGGCATTCTGTTGTACCGGAAAGAAGAAGGACTGGAAGTTTTCCTGGTACACCCGGGAGGACCTTTTTGGAAAGGAAAAGAAGCGGGTGCCTGGACTGTGCCGAAAGGTGAGTTTGGTGATGGCGAAGATCCGCTGATGGCAGCAAAACGTGAGTTTAAGGAAGAAACAGGGCAGGATGTGGAAGGCCCGTTTATGGAATTGGTAACCATCAGGCAAAAAGGAGGGAAGATGGTGTTTGCCTGGGCTATAGAAGGAAATATCAACGCGGACACTATTGTTTCAAATACATTCCGGCAGGAATATCCTTACAAATCCGGAATATGGATTACGGTGCCGGAAGTGGACAAAGCCGCCTGGTTTTCCATTGCGGAGGCCAGGAAGATGATCAATCCTGCCCAGGTTCTGCTTCTAGATGATTTACTGCAAAAACTCCCTCATGAAAAAGCCATTTGATGTGCCGGACATGTTGCGCAGGATTGCAAAAGCTACAGCAGCTTATCCAAAGGCAGCAATGTTTGAACTGTATGAAAAGGGCTACCGGACTTTGTTTGAACAATTGCTCTCCTGTATAATTTCCATCCGTACGCTAGATGAAACAACCATTCCGCTGTCGGAAAAATTGTTTGCCTGTGCCCGTACGCCCGAAGAACTCCTGGAACTCTCTCCGCAAGAACTGGAAAACCTGTTGCTTGGATCGCAATACCCCGGCCAAAAAGCATACACAATGCTTGGCATTGCCAAAGTTGCCGTGGAAGAATATGGCGGTTATCTGCCTGCCGATTATGAAAAGCTGACCGCGTTAAAAGGCATTGGTCCAAAATGCGCAAAGTTGGCGTTGGGTGTTGCGGCTGAATATCCCGGCATCAGCGTTGATGTGCATGTACACCGCGTGGTAAACCGTTGGGGTCTGGTTCAGACAAAAACACCTGAAAAAACAATGGTTGCACTGGAAGAAATCTTACCGAAGAAAAAATGGATAGATGTAAACCGGTTGCTGATGCCATTCGGAAAACACATTTGCGTTCTGCATTCGCCTTTTTGCACCGAATGCCCTGTATTGGCCTATTGCAGGCAGGTTGGCGTAAAAAAACATCGCTGAAAACCACGGTTTCCCCGAAATAAATTTGCACTTACAGGAGTTTGAGGGCTATTTTGCAGGAACAACCATGTCTTGTATGAAAAACATTATATGTGCCTTCTCCTTCTTTCTGCTTTACAGTTGTACCAACTCCAAAACGGCTCCTGTAAAAGAGAATGACACAACAGTAAATGAGAAACCTGCTGTCAAAAAAGATTCTGTTCGTACAGAAAACCGGGTACCCGCCGATGCTGCTACCATTATGGCACGCCAGCAAGTACCGGTTTTGTGTTACCACCACATTCGTGATATTCAAATGCCCAGTCGCAAAGATCGGGGTTATGAGGTAACCCTGTCGCAGTTCAAGGCGCAGATGAAAGCATTGTCCGATAGCGGGTACCAAACAGTTTTACCCGATCAGTTATACGAATACCTGGTTTACGGTGCGCCATTACCGCCAAAACCCGTAATGCTCACTTACGATGATACCAGTGAAGAACATTTTACCATAGCCAAACAGGAAATGGAGAAATATGGTTTCAAAGGTGTTTTTTTCCTGATGACTATTTCCATTGACCGGCCGCGATATATGACAAAAGCGCAAATCAAGCAATTGGCTGATGATGGACACGCTGTTGCTTCTCATACATGGGATCACCATCGTGTTGACCGGTATAAAAGTGAGAATACAGTAGAAGAACGCGGTGTGAAAAAAGTAATGAATGACTGGGAACAGCAACTTGGAAAGTCCAAACAAACCATTGAAGCCATTACCGGCAAACCCGTGGTGGACTTTGCTTATCCTTTTGGCATTTGGAGCAAGGAAGGCATACCGGAAATCAAAAAGCAAGGTTACCGAATGGCTTTTCAGCTTTCCACGAAACGTGATTCCCTGGAGCCCCTGCATACGGTTCGCCGCATGATTGTTTCACCTGAATGGTCGGCAGAGGGAATGATTCGCGTAATGAATAGCACCTTCAGCCGCTGGTAACAACTGCATATATTGGAAATTAGGGTCAATTAGTTGCCAGTTTTCCCCAATTTCCGATGATTTACCGTAGTCTGAAAAAATAACTGAAACTTTTTTGCGGTTTGCAGAGGACTGGAACAATGTTTGGATTTATTGAGAAAATTGAGGTTATGTTTCCAGTGTGGTTTTTTATATTAGTCATCAGTGCAATCTGTTACCTTTTGTATATAACTCGTACAACTGAAGAAGATATCCTTATGATGAGTAAGAATCAGTTGAAACGTTTACAATTTTGGATGAAGGATTCAGTTTCAGTAAAAGAGTGAAAGTAAAAGGCGGATTTATAAAATAGGGTAAAGCAGATACACCTTGACGGTGTTTATATAAACAGATGCAGTATACCTGCATCTGTTTTATTTTATAACAATCGTGTAGCTGTGTATAGCAATATTTAATCCTGGCTTTCTTTCTTTTTTGAAAGAACGACAAGCAACACGATGATCAGGGCAGCTCCAACAACCCATACCCAGGGAGAAGCATACCAGTTATCATCCGGCTGATCGATAGAAATCTCAATATGGTTGTTTTCCTCCTGTGCCCAAACAATAAAGGAAGACAAGACAGATAAAAGTATAATGCAAAGCCTTTTCATTGATTGAAATTTTGGTGTATGCAATTTGTATCGTAAAACTGAAATTCAACGGCTGCCAAAAAGCAGGCTTCCGATCCGCACCATGTTACTACCCTCTTCGAGTGCAATCTTATAATCACCACTCATCCCCATCGACAAAATCTCAAATTTGCCATTGGGCAGGGGTAGCAATGCATACCGGTCAAAGAGTGTCTTTAACGTATGAAATTCAGATCTTACAAGATTGGGATCATCAGAGAACGAGGCCATTCCCATCAGCCCTTTGACTGTTACGTTTTTCAGTCCGGCCAATTCTGCAGATTCCAGAAGCTGCTGCAATTCTGTTTCATCCAGACCAAACTTTGTTTCTTCTTTGGCTATATAGACCTGCAGTAATACACTGATCACCCGGTTCACCTTCTGTGCCTGCTTGTTGACTTCTTTCAAGAGTTTCAGGCTGTCGATGCCGTGTACAAGATGAACAAACGGAGCAATGTACTTGACCTTATTGCTTTGCAAATGACCGATAAAATGCCAGCGAATATCTGAAGGAAGCTGCGGCTGTTTTTCCACCAGTTCCTGTACGTAGTTTTCACCAAAATCACGTTGTCCTAGATCATATAGTTCTTGTATGGCAGCCTGGGGTTTGGTTTTACTAACGGCAACAAGCGTTGCCCTATTAGGAGCTATTTCTTCTTTAATTCTGGAATAATTCTCAGCGTGAATCAACATTTCTGGTGCATTAAGAACCTTGCAAAAGTAGTCCTTACCTAATTTCGTAGCGATATTAGATTCAAATGAGATTTATTCAGAGTATTATTTGTGTTTGCAGCATTGTGCTTGTTGCTTCGTGTCGAACGGTAACTTATTTCGAGTCGCCCAATAATCTACGGAACATGGAGGGTACCCTTTACCTGAAAGATGGCAAAACCATAGACGGTAAACTGGTAATAGAAACGGAGAACATTTTTGGCAGTAAGGTAAAATTGTTTGCCGAAGAGGATAGAAAGCCGATGCAATTCAGCTTGAACCAGGTACGGGGCTACGCAATGCGCAATAATGAGTATGAGTTAAAAGAGATTCGCGAAGGAATTTCTATTGGGAAGAGGCAGTTCTTTATGAAGCGACTGACGCCGGAAAACTCCAGGATTCACCTTTATGAATTTTCAAAAAAAGAGACGGTGAACAAGACATCCACCCGGCATGTAACCGAATACTATGTACAGTTGCCCGGTGAAGAAGAGAACCTGGTTTATTCCACCAACGGCAGCCATTTTGTGCCGCATTTTGAACAAAAGGTAAGTCGTATGGTTAGGGATTGCCCAGCACTGGCAAAGAAAATTGCCGAAAAGCAAAACGGTTATTTTTATGCGCAGATAAGTTTAATGGCAGAAAAGAGAGCGGAAGTGATGCTGCGCATTATCAATGAATACAATCAATGCGGAAGGTGAGTGGTGAGTAAGTAATCTTATCTTATTTACAAAAGCAAATAAAAACCTCCTGGTAATTCAGGAGGTTTTTATTTAGATCATTCTATCTGATACTTACGCTTTCAAAATCGAACGGCTGATAACGATACGCTGCACTTCGCTGGTCCCTTCATAAATCTGGGTGATCTTGGCATCACGCATCAGACGTTCCACATGATATTCTTTTACATACCCATACCCGCCGTGAATCTGTACGGCTTCTACAGTGGTCCACATCGCTGTTTCTGACGAAAACACTTTTGCCATGGATGCACTAAGCGTATAATCCTGGTTTCTATCCTTTTCAAAAGCAGCCTTCAGGCACAGAAGTCGGGAGGCTTCAATGCGGGTAGCCATATCAGCCAGTTTAAAAGCAATGGCCTGGTGATTGGCTATTTCCGTACCAAAGGCTTTGCGTTCTTTGCTGTATTTCAACGATAATTCATACGCCCCACTGGCGATTCCAAGAGCCTGCGAAGCTATACCTATACGACCACCGGAAAGCGTTTTCATTGCGAACTTGAAGCCGAAACCAAGTTCACCGATCATGTTTTCTTTTGGAACTTTTACATCGTTGAAAAGAATGGTATGCGTATCGGAAGCCCGGATACCGAGCTTGTTTTCTTTACCACTTACCACTACACCGGGCCAGGATTTCTCCACTATAAATACACTGATGCCCTTGTGCCCTTTGGATGGATCGGTTTGTGCCATTACGAGATAAACCGATGCCGAGCCTCCATTGGTGATCCAGTTCTTTGTACCGTTGAGCAGGTAATGGTCACCTTTATCTTCGGCAGTGGTTCGTTGCGATGTGGCATCGCTGCCTGCTTCCGGTTCACTCAATAAAAATGCACCTGTGTACAAGACACCATCTTTTTTACCCTGTGCCAGTGGTACCAGGTATTTTTTCTTTTGTTCTTCAGTACCGTAAGCTTCCAGTCCAAAACACACCAAACTGTTGTTAACACTCATACAAACGCTAACACTTGCGTCTATTTTGCTGATTTCTTCCATTGCCAGTACATAGCTTACAGTATCTAAGCCCGCACCACCATAGTCCGGACTCACCATCATACCAAAAAATCCAAGGTCTGCTAACTTTTCGAGCTGTTCACGGGGAAACTGCATTTTTTCATCGCGTTCAATAACGCCTGGCAGGCATTCGTTCTGTGCAAAATCACGGGCTGCCTGTTGTATCATTACGTGTTCTTCAGTAAGCTGAAAGTTCATATAGCGCAAAAATTTGTGCGGCAAATATAGTGATGGAACGGAAGAAGCAAAGAAGGGCTGATTGACTGCATTTTTGCTTGATTACCTTCATCCATTTTACACTTTCGGGAAGTTGCAGCGTTCTTTCAATCATGTGTGAAAATGTATGAACAGATGCTACAAAAGCTATTCACCAACTAAAATGCTGTGCGCAAATAAAAAACCCTCCTGATTCCGCAGGAGGGTCAAATATTAATTGTAAAGAACTCAATCTACTCTTGTAATCTTAATTACGTTGGTTGGGAGATGCAGGTCAACCGGTGTGCTTCCGGTATTCACCACGATATGCCCTGGCTTGAGGAAGCCACGTTCTTTCAGGATGTTGATCTGGTCGAACATAATCTCATCCAGGCTATTTTCTTCATTGTAGAAAAAGGCACGGACACCCCAGCTCAGGCTTAATTGATTTACCAACGAACGTTCCTTTGTAAAAATATAAAGCGGTGCCTTGGGACGATAACTGCTGATCATAAAACCGGTATAACCGCTTTGCGTCATGCCTATCAATGCGTCGGATTGTACATCGCTCGACAATTTACAGGCGTTGTAACAGATCGCATCGCTCAGGAACGAAGGGGAGTGGGGCTGCGGTGTCAGCACTTCCTCAAGGTTGTAACGGTATTCCGTGCGTTCAACTTCCATGATAATCTTTCGCATGGTTTCCACTACCAATCGTGGGTTCTGACCCGTTGCCGTTTCGCCACTTAACATCACGGCATCGGTACCTTCCAGAACAGCATTTGCTACATCGGTAATTTCGCTCCGGTTTGGTTTGTTCCGGTCAATCATGCTTTCCATCATTTGCGTAGCCACAATAACAGGCTTGGCACGGTGCAGGCATTTGCGGATAATGTTGCGCTGGATCAGCGGAATTTGTTCTATCGGAAGTTCAACACCCAGATCGCCACGGGCAATCATTACACCATCACTTTCCACAATAATATCACGGATATTGGTAAGCGCTTCCGGCTTTTCTATTTTTGCAATGATTTTCGTTTTGCTTTTTCTTTCCTGTAGTTTGTTGCGCAGGATGATGATGTCTTTTACGCTTCTAACAAAGGAAAGCGCCACCCAGTCCAGTTTCTGCTCAATTATGAACTCAAGATCGATAAGGTCTTTTTCGGTAAGAGCCGGCAGGGAAATTTTTGTATCAGGCAGGTTGATCCCTTTTTTAGAGGTGATCTTTCCGCCCAGGATTACTTCCACCTGAACATCATCGTTTTTCAGGATACCTTTTACAAGTACTTCAATCTTGCCATCATCGATCATGATCTTGTTACCTACCCGAACATCTTTGTGAAGATTGGGGTATGATACATAAATCCTTTCCAACGTACCTACAACTTTCTCATTGGTAAACGTCAGGATGTCGCCTTTTTTTACATCCAGGCCACCTTCCTGCATTTCACCTACGCGGAGTTTGGGGCCTTGCAAGTCACCAAGGATTGCGATGTTATAGGGTTCGGTGTTGTTGATCTTCCGAATGTCTTCAATGATACGCAGTTTGTCTTCATGCGAGCCGTGGGAAAAATTCAGGCGAAACACATTCACACCGCATTTCACCAGTTCCAGTAATTTATCGAAGGTGTCGCAGGCAGGACCTACAGTTGCTACGATCTTGGTGCGGTGATGCGTATGTTCAATACCGGCCGATTTGTCCATTTGCTTGTGCAAATACTTATCAATGTTCTTGCTCATAGTACCATGTGTCCCACAGCGGAGACGATTTCCTGTTTAAAAATGCATTTTGCAATGCAAAAATCCACAGTTTATTTTTCGGTTAAAAATTTATTTCTGGTTGAAAGCTTTCTTCACGTCTGCTTTCAACAAATGGTAAAGAACTGTTTTGCTGAACTTTCGATTCTATTTATTCCATTAGCTCGCCAGGATCTTTACGATCTTCATCCATTCCTGGCTGATGGTTCCTTTCTTTTTATGCACATTTGCCAGCGGAATATAATTCATCTTATTGTTCTGAATGCCAACAAATACATTGTGTCGGCCAACAACCAAGCTTTCCACGGCATGGTAGCCCATGCGGCTGGCAATCAGTCGATCCAATCCGGTAGGGGCACCACCCCGCTGAATATGTCCTAAGATCGCAACCCTGGTTTCGAGACTAGGAATGCGGTCCGTAATGATCCGGGCAATTTCATTGGCACCGCCTACTTCCGATCCCTCTGCCACAACAATAAGGTTTACCAGTTTTTTACGGCGTTCTTTTTCCTGAAGCGAATCAATGATCGCTTCTACATCCGTTTTTTGTTCCGGGATCAGGATGTTTTCAGCACCACAGGCAATGCCGCTGTGCAGGGCGATATACCCGGCATCGCGACCCATCACTTCTATTATAAACAGGCGGTCATGTGCATCGGCCGTGTCACGAATTTTATCTATCGCTTCCACAGCTGTATTAACGGCGGTATCAAAGCCGATGGTGAAATCGGTTCCGGCAATATCCTTGTCAATGGTACCGGCCAGTCCAATACAGGGAATATCATATTCGGCGCTAAACTCTACAGCTCCGCGGAACGAGCCATCGCCTCCAATGATAACGAGGCCGTCGATCCCGTGCTTCTTTAATATCTGGTAGGCTTTTTTGCGTCCTTCCGGTGTTCTGAAGTCTTTACAACGGGCGGTTTTTAAAATGGTTCCGCCACGTTGAATAATGTTGGCTACCGAGCGGTTTTCCATTCTGAAAATATCATCCTCCAACAATCCTTGGTAACCACGCATGATCCCGAAGACTTCCAGGCCATGGTAATTACCGGTACGAACTACGGCTCGAATGGCGGCGTTCATGCCCGGTGAGTCGCCACCGGATGTCAGCACACCAATCTTGCTTACTTTTTTTTCCATTGCTATTTATTGGTTATTCAAAGAAGGTTCAAAATTAAGGGATTGGTTCTTAGTGTAGAAAGTACATGATGAATTGCCATTTTGGATAGCTGATTATGTTTCAATGAGCCGCGAAGGTAAAGATTGCAGTCAAAAAATAAGGAAGGGATTTTCTAAAAACACCAAATCCCCCTGCAGCTTACACTACAGAAGGATTTACCTCACAAACAGGAATGGTGGCAAAACATTTTACTGTTGTACGTGTTGTTTTTCACAAGTAGGATATTCGGATTTGGAACGAGACTGTGGTTTTTCAGGAAAGCCTGGAAAGGCGAAGTTGATTGATATTGGATATTAACCGTTGGCTTTTCAAAGGATTTGGCAAAGGTTTTACTGGACGGTTGGATATTGGATATCTGGATTTTTCAATGATATTGGATGATAGTTTCTATCAATCAACTTCTTCAACAAAAGTAATCGGTTGCATAGACGTATGCAATGGCAGTTTCGCTCCATTTTAATCGTATGGTATTTACGTTTTGCCGTGCAAGCTATCGTAGTTCATGTTCGTGCATTGCCCACCTGATCTTACGTAGATGTACGCAAGAAAAAAAACAAATCGGATACAGAAAATAAAAAAGCCTTGCAAAACAAGGCTTTAGGTTCATTCATGGGAATTAAGTATGTGGGAACTCTACGTCTCGCTACCAGAAATTGTTCTATCAAACATTCATTAAGTGCTTTCCCTTAGGGAGGTAAAAATGTATGGATGCGGCTTTAGGCCAATGCTTGAATAATATCGTATTTGGTTACAATCTGGTGGTTCCCGCTTTCATCTTTGGCCAGCACAGCACCATTCTCCTTGTTGATCAGATTGCGTAGCCGTTCAAGTGGCGTATCAAAAGCAACAATGGGAAAGGGCTTTTCCATGATTCGCTCTATTTTTTCTGTTTTTAGATCCGGATTGGTAAATACATTCTGAAATAGGCCACCTTCACTGATGGAGCCCACCATTTCTCCTTCAGGAGATACGACAGGAATATGTTCAATATCGTATTTGCGCATAACCTCTACAGCTTCGGCAACCGATTGGGAAGGCTCGATGGTGATGAGACTTTTTTTGCCCCTGGCATTCACCACATCCTTGAATGACTTTACATCGAAGAAACCCCTTTCAGCCATCCACTGATCGTTGTAGATCTTCGACACATAGCGACTCCCATGATCGCAAAGCAATACCACAACAACATCGTCTTTTTTGAGTTTATCCTTTAACTGGAAAAGTCCCTGTAACACACTGCCCGAACTGTACCCGCAGAAAAGTCCTTCTTCTTTTGCCAGCCGGCGAGCCATAACAGCACCATCTTTATCGGTAACCTGTTCAAAATAATCAATCACACTCATGTCGTAATTCTGCGGCACAAAGTCTTCTCCAAAGCCTTCTGAAATGTAGGGTCGCACTTCATCCATGTCAATTTCGCCAGTGCGGTAATATTTGGTGAGAAGGGAGCCCACTACATCGATAGCCCATACCTGGATGGCTTTGTTTTTCTCTTTCAGGAACTGCGCCGTTCCGGTGACAGTACCGCCCGTGCCGGCTGTGGTTACAAAATGCGTAATGCGGCCATCGGTTTGCTCCCACAATTCCGGTCCAGTGGTTTGGTAATGGGCTAACCGGTTGGCCAGGTTATCATATTGATTAAAAAAGAAGGAATTGGGGATTTCACGGCTCAGTCGTGCGGCCACCGAATAATAACTGCGGGGATCTTCTGGTTCAACGTTCGTGGGGCAAACAATCACTTCTGCACCCAGGGCCCGGAGAATGTCCACTTTTGATTGCGATTGTTTATCGGTGGTGGTAAAAATGCAGCGGTACCCTTTTACAACAGCCGCCAGTGCCAGTCCCATCCCGGTATTGCCGGATGTACATTCAATGATGGTACCACCGGGTTTTAGTTTCCCTTCCTCTTCTGCCACTTCCACCATCTTCAGGGCCATACGATCTTTTGTAGAGTTGCCGGGATTGAAGTATTCAACCTTGGCGTAAACTTCACAGGGAAGGTCTTTGACAATTTTATTCAATCGTACAAGTGGCGTATTCCCGATAGTCTCCAGAATATTATTCTTTACATTCATTGCAAGCGTTCTTTTGCGGCAAATGTAAACGACTTTGTGTTCTGGCCTCGGTTGTTTTGTGTTTATTGCCAGTGAATCAGAAATAGGAAAGCCGGGTCATCATCACCAAATCTGGTTTGAATCTTATAAATTAGTTGCCCAATTGCTTGCCATGCTTACACAAACAGAAAGAAAATATGATCCCATCCGGTACAAAACACCAACCGGCTCACAATTAACCTGTAAGGGCTGGATTCAGGAAGCGGCTTTACGGATGCTATTAAATAACCTTGACCCTGCAGTAGCTGAAAAGCCCGATGAGCTAATTGTATACGGAGGCAGGGGAAAAGCGGCCCGAAATTTTGAAGCTTTGGACCAGATCATTGCAGCATTAAAAGTTTTGGAGAACGACGAGTCTTTACTTATCCAAAGCGGTAAACCCGTTGGGATTTTACAAACCCATAAAGATGCACCCCGGGTTTTACTCTCCAATTCGCAACTGGTGCCCAACTGGGCCAACTGGCAGCATTTTGATGAACTGGAGAAAAAAGGCCTGATGATGTACGGGCAAATGACAGCCGGTAGTTGGATCTACATTGGCTCCCAGGGGATTGTGCAGGGAACTTATGAAACCTATGCTGCAGTAGCGGCCAAACATTTTGGCGGCAGCCTGAAAGGGACGCTGAATGTAACCGCCGGACTTGGCGGCATGGGCGGCGCCCAGCCCCTGGCCATCACCATGAACGAAGGCGTAGCGCTTATTGCCGAAGTAGAAGAGTGGCGGATCGATAAGCGCCTGCAAACCAAATACCTTGACGAAAAAATAACCAACATCGACAAGGCTATTGACAGGGCCTTGGAAGCCAAAGCCGCGGGAAAAGCTGTGTCCATCGGTGTACGCTGCAATGCAGTGCATTTGCTGGAGCGACTGGTTGAAAGAAATGTTCTTCCCGATACGTTAACCGACCAGACCTCTGCGCATGATCCGCTGATCGGTTACTGGCCACACCAGCTTTCGCAGGAGCATGCCAGCATTCTCAGGCAGGATTCCCCTAAAAAATACCTGCAATACGCTTTCAATTCCATGTATCGCCATGTAGAACTAATGGTAGAATTGCAACGTCGCGGCACTGTTACGTTTGATTATGGCAATAATATTCGGGCAAGGGCAAAAGAAAAAGGCTTGGAAGATGCTTTTGCATTTCCTGGTTTTGTCCCGGCTTATATACGGCCGCTGTTTTGTGAAGGGAAAGGTCCTTTCCGCTGGGCAGCGCTCAGCGGTGATCCGGCTGATATTGCCGTGACGGATGAAGTAATTGCCTCTCTTTTTCCGGACAATACATCCCTGCACCGCTGGTTAAAACTGGCAGAGGAAAAGATTGCCTTTCAGGGATTGCCGGCCCGTATTTGCTGGTTGGGACAGGGTGAGCGGGAAAAAGCAGGTCTGGCTTTTAATGACCTTGTGCGAACCGCGAAAGTGAAAGCGCCAATCGTGATTGGCAGAGACCACCTTGACACCGGTTCGGTAGCTTCACCCAACCGTGAGACCGAAGCCATGCTGGATGGCAGCGATGCTGTGGCTGACTGGCCCATCTTAAATGCGCTGGTTAATACGGCCGGCGGAGCCAGTTGGGTAAGCCTGCATCACGGGGGAGGTGTGGGGATGGGCTACAGCATTCATGCAGGAATGGTGATTGTTGCGGACGGCAGCAACGATGCCGAAGTGAGGTTAAAGCGGGTTTTGCGCAATGACCCCGGCATGGGTGTAATCCGGCATGCGGATGCTGGATATGAAACGGCACAGAAAACTTTAGTGGACAATGGACTGGATTTTACAAAAAGACTGTAATGGCCGAAGTTCCTGGCTGCTGTTAGTATTTTAGCTGAACATAAATTGTATGAAGCACAGGTAAAAATCAACCTTCTTTAATTTCATCGTCAGTCACATGATGTTTTTCCCTGTCTTCTTCAAACATTTCTTTCTGGGCTTTAGCCTGGATGTTTGGCCTTTCTTTATTTTTTTCCTCTTTTACCCGTTGCCGGAAATGCTGAAACAACATAAGGGCAATAACCACTAAAGCTAGTGAAGCGCCATTATACAATGTCTGTAGTGGATCTTTCCAAAGAATAAAATGTTGCAGGAAGGTTACTGATAAGATAACAACAATTACGTTGATAATTTTTTCTTCCAAGTCACTGAGTGTCAAAACGCCAAGTGCCACAGTTACATTTAACGGGGAGATAAATAAACTGAATAAGCCAACACCAATAAGGTAAAAAACAACAGCTTTCATCATAACTGTTACCACTTCCAGAAATTCAACCGCCAAGTCAGCTGTATGCAATTCATGGGAAAATAACTTGGTCCATGCATTGACAATAGAGCGAACGGCTTCTATTGTGCCGAGTAGAAACAGGGAAAGAGCAATGCCAATTACAGCCGCTACGGCTATCAGTACGACAAATCGTGTACGTCCTAACCATGTACCGATGCCCGATACCAGAACCGATGGTTTCGTTTCTGAACCTTTTGAATCATGTATTTCGGAAGAATTTGCCATGTTGTTTGTTTGTGTAATAGTTGGTAAAAATGAAATTACCTTAATCTGTCATTTTAAATAGTATGCATTGATACAGGATATGCTATTATAAAATACCCGGCCAAGCTTTTGTTTCCTGTAAAAGCTGGAATCCGCTGAAGTAGATGATGTAATAGGTATTAAAGTAGGAGCTAGCTTTTTCAACAATAACTTTTGTACAACCATTATGCTTTTATCGCTCATTAAAGAAAAAAGAATCGGAAATTAATAAGGTGTCTGTTCAAATCTAAAATTGAAATGAAGTGCGCTAATCTGTTGTTTATCAAAAGAAAGCAGAATTGTTGAAATTCTCTGCAACCTCTGGTGGTCTAATTTTTGAAGCTTATCGCCTGCGATACAAAAAATACATGAGCAGACTATTTATTATATCTAACCGATTACCGTTTTCGATTGAAAAAACAGAAGAAGAACTTATTGTTCGTCAGAGCTCCGGCGGACTCGTCTCCGCAATCAAAAGTTATTTTGAACGTTCCGAAATGCAGAACGGGGAATATTCGGAAAAGATCTGGGTCGGGAGTATGGACGTGAATGCGGAAGTATGGCAGGAAGCTGTTGATAATAACGCGGTGCCGACAGAATTTACCATTGTTCCCATATTCCCCGAAAAAGAGTTGTATGACGATTACTACAATGGCTTTTCCAATTCAACGCTCTGGCCCCTGTTCCATTATTTCCCCTCCCTTGTTGAATATAAAAAAGAATATTACGAGGCTTACAGAACTGTTAACCAGGCATTTGCCGAATCTATAATTCAGCTTTACCAGCCGGGAGATGTCGTTTGGGTACACGATTACCAGTTGCTTCTTCTGCCGCAAATGCTACGCGATAAATTGCCCGATGCGACCATTGGGTTCTTTTTACATATTCCCTTTCCCTCGTATGAGATTTTTCGCCTTTTGCCTAACCGCTGGAAGCGGGCCATTCTTCACGGCATTTTGGGTGCCGACCTGGTAGGTTTTCACACACACGATTATGTGCAGCATTTCATTCAGTCGTGTAAAATGATCCTGAAGGTAGAAAACCAGTTCACCAATATTATATTTAATGACCGCCTGCTGAAATGCGATCTTTTCCCTATCGGTATCGATTACCAAAAGTTTCGGGAAGCCATTACCGATGAAACCGTTATTGCCGTAGCTACAAAGCTGGAGGAACATTTTTATAATCAAAAAATCATTTTTTCGGTCGATCGCCTTGATTATACCAAAGGGCTCGATCACCGGCTGGATGGTTATGATGAGTTTCTGACAAAATATCCTGAATGGCGGGGAAAGGTGGTTTTTATCCTGAATATTGTTCCTTCGCGGGATGTGATCCCAACCTATATCAACCGGCGGGCACGGATTGAAGAAAAGGTCAGCTCCATTAATGGAAAATTTTCCAGCTTAGCCTGGCAACCGGTCATTTACCGGTATAACCACCTGCAGTTTGATGAGCTTTGCGCCCTGTACCAGGTAGCTGATGTGGCCTTGATTACACCCCTTCGAGACGGTATGAACCTGGTGGCAAAAGAATACGTGGCCAGTTGTATTGACAAGGGAGTATTGATCCTGAGCGAACTAACCGGTGCAGCCAATGAACTGAGCGAAGCCATTTTTGTAAACCCAACAGACGCAGAAGAAGTGGCTGATGCTATTGACACTGCCCTGAACATGCACCTGATTGAGCAACGGTCCCGCCTGTCGAACATGCAGCGCCGCATTGCCGAATACGATGTTTTAAAATGGATAAATGAATTTTTGAGTTGTATGCGAGAAATTAAGAACGAACAGGAAAACCTTAAGGTAAATGTGCTGAAGGAAGAAAATATCCGGAAGATCCAAAAAGACTTTGAACAGGCAGAACGCCGTTGCATTCTTTTAGACTATGATGGTACGCTTTCACCAATACAAAAAATGCCCAACATGGCCGTGCCCACAGATGAACTGATGACATTGCTGGAACAACTCACCCGCGACGATCGCAATGAAGTGGTGATTATCAGTGGGCGGGATGCGCAAACACTGGATACGTGGTTGGGACATATGCCGGTAAGCCTGGTGGCCGAACACGGAGCCGCAATCAAAATGAAGGGAGAGGACTGGAAGGAGCAGGCAACCATGTCGTCAGAGTGGAAAGACAGGATTCGTCCGTTGATGGAAATGTTTGTTAACCGATGCGCCGGATCGCTGATGGAAGAAAAAAAGAGTACCCTTGCCTGGCATTATCGCAATACCCACCCTGATCTGGGATTCAGCCGGTCACGGGAATTACGCAACAGCCTGTTGCAACTCACCGCAAATACCCCGCTTCAGGTGATTGATGGCAATAAAGTGCTGGAGGTACGGTTGGTTGGTGTGGATAAAGGGGGGTCGGCACTGAATATGATCAAGATACTTAATCCTGATTTTGTGCTTTGCATTGGCGACGACACAACAGATGAAGACATGTTCAGGGCTTTAGCTGATAAAGGCTATACCATCAAAGTTGGACGAGGCAATACCGCCGCCGCATTTACCATTGTTTCGCAAAGAGATGTATATCCCTTCCTGCGAAAAATTCTGGGGCCTGTTGAAGCAAATGTATAAGTAAGGCGAAAAGGCAATCATCCTCCCGTTATGTTTTCAATCCACCTTAGACATTATCTTAGTGGGCATGACCACCCTTTTCACCAATATCCGGCAATTGGTTGGCTGCCGGGAGAAATGGCCTATACTACGCGGTGCCGATCTGGCGAATCTTCCCTGCATACAGAACGCTTTTCTGATTGTTGAAAATGGGTACATCGCTTCGTATGGAGCCATGGCTGATCTGGCATTTCACGTTAACGACTTCTCGAATCATGTGGATGCTGATGGCAGGATGGTTCTGCCTGCCTGGTGCGACAGCCATACGCACCTGGTTTTTGCCGGAAGCAGGGAAGAAGAGTTTGTGGACAAAATCAGGGGATTGAGCTATGCTGACATTGCAGCCAAAGGTGGAGGCATCTTGCATTCAGCCCGGAAACTTAACGATACAACAGAAGAATCACTGTTTACCCAATCGCTGCAACGGTTAAAGGAAGTTATTCAGTCCGGTACCGGTGCCATTGAAATAAAAAGTGGCTATGGATTAACAGTTGAAGGTGAGATCAAAATGCTGCGGGTTATTCAGCGCCTGAAAAAGGCCGTGCATATGCCAATAAAAGCCACTTTTTTAGGTGCACATGCAATACCGTCGGCTTACCAGGAAAACCGGGAAGGATATATCAATCTTCTCCTCAACGATATGCTGCCCATTGTGGCAAAAGAAGGCCTGGCTGATTTCATGGATGTTTTTTGTGAAAAAGGTTTTTTTACACCCGAGGAAACGGAAAAGCTTTGCCTGGCCGGAAAGGCGTATGGGCTAAAGCCAAAGCTGCACGTAAACCAGCTAAACAGCATTGGAGGAATAGAAACAGGTTTGAAGTTAGAGGCTATATCACTTGATCACCTGGAAACCATGACGCCAAACGATATCCGGCTGCTTTCTTCTGCGCCGGAAACGATTGGGACCTTACTACCAACGGCAGCATTCTTTTTACGGATGCCTTACCAGCCAGCCAGGGAATTGATTGATGCCGGATGTGCCGTTTCTCTTGCATCAGATTTCAACCCAGGCTCATCGCCTTCGGGAAACATGAATTTTGTGGTGGCACTCAGTTGCATCCAGATGCGGATGCTTCCCGAAGAAGCCATCAATGCGGCTACGCTGAACGGTGCACATGCCATGGAACTGGCTGACAGCGTGGGAAGCATTTCTGTCGGAAAGCTTGCCAACCTGATACTGACCAAACCAATTCCATCCTTGTCTTATCTTCCGTATTCCTTTGGCAGCAACCTGGTAGAAAAAGTAATGCTAAGCGGCCAATGGCAATAATTCGGATAAATTCGTATGATTTAAAACCAAATCCAGCACAAGATGAACCTGACCCATTTTAAACGGTATACAAAAAGTGATGTGCTTTCCCTCACAACAATCCGTCGCTTTGAAACAAAGATTGGTGAAGAAGTAACTGTTCTCAATGAAGGCGATATCACCCAGGCGATCAAAAACCTGTCAGCCCAATATGTTATTGTTGGCATTCCGGAAGACATCGGCATACAGGCCAATTACGGGCAGGGAGGGGCAAGTACTAGCTGGGTACCATTCCTCCAGGCTTTCCTCAACAGCCAAAGCAATGATTTTTTAAGCGGCAGCGATATTGCCATTATCGGGCATTTTGATTTTGGCGACCTGCAATACCTGATTGATAAAAATGCCTACGGACAGGAAGAAAAAATAGAAGCCTACCGGCATGCAGTAAACCAGATTGATGAAGAAGTGGAAAGTTTGATAAAGCTGCTGGTGGCCGAAGAAAAAACGCCGGTTGTCATCGGCGGCGGCCATAACAATGCTTATCCGTTGTTAAAAGGTGCTGCAAAGGGATTGCACGCCGCACAACAAATTCCCATTCCGCAGATCAACTGTATCAACCTTGATGCACATACCGACTACCGCCCAACGGAAGGCCGGCACAGTGGAAACGGTTTCCGTTATGCCGAAGAAGATGGTTTCCTGCAGAAATATTGTGCTGTTGGTGTTCATGAAAGTTACCTGCCACAAAACGTTTGGATAGACATTGTCAACAATCCTTTTATAGATATCATCACCTACGAAGATATTTTTATCCACGAAAAACGCAGTTTCCGCCAGGCTATCACACATGCCATCGAGTTTACATCCGATAATTTTTGCGGTATAGAACTGGATCTTGATTGCGTGCAGAATATTCTCAGTAGTGCATGTACACCCAGCGGGCTACAACCACTGCATGCCCGGCAGTACCTGAATCTTTGCGCTGCGCATACCAAAGCCTGCTACCTGCACATTTGCGAAGGTGCCAGTCGTTTGTCCAACGGTATCAGCAATGACCTGATTGGAAAGTTTATCAGCTACCTGGTGGCTGATTTTATCAAGATGAATAAAGATGAATAAGCTAAAAAAGCGTCTTATCGGCGCCGTCCACGTATAAAACATTTTCCTGCTCTCTTACCTGCATGTTCTGAACACCCGAACTCTATGCAGTGGAAATAAGTTCTGCATATTTTTCCTGGAGTGCCATACTGGTTAATTGTATTTTAAGTTATTAACCACTTGCTTTGGACGAAGCGTATCCAGTGATTGTTTTAAGGAGAGAAAGCGGTCACGGTCGATGATGCCGTTCAATGTAATTACACCATCCTCAACGGTTGCTTCCACATCGGGAAAGTCTTTCGTGGCATCTGCAACGCCTTTGCGCAATACTTCATCTGCAGAAATTTCTACAGGTGCCGGTGTAGCAGGGGTTGTGGTAGTAGTTGTTGTATCCGTTCCTGCATTTTCATTTTTTCCTTTGCAGGAATAGCTGCCAGCCATCAAAGCTGCCAGACTAAAAACAATAAGGTGATTTTTCATTTTGCTGCATTTGGTAACAAAATCATTACCTCGACATTTATACAACTCTTATTCCACCAGCAGATAAAGATACATTCAACATCATCAGGCATTTAGTAATGCTTCATCCAGTGAGATGATTTTTTCAAACACAATCTCATATTCCTTATTGGCTGCTTCCAATTTTATCGTGACATCCTTGTATGCAGCCTCCGTTTTTTTAAATTCAACAGCATTGGCATAGGTTTCCGGATGAGAAAGTTTTGCCTCCAGTTCAGCTTTCTGGGTGTTCAGAATTTCAACGTCTTTCTCCAGTTTCTGGAAAATCTTTTGTTGCTTTTGCAGTTCTTTCTGAACGGCAGATTTATCTGATTTCATTGAAGCCGGTGCTACGTTTTTCTCTGGAGCAGGCTTTTCTTTTTTGACTACTTCTTCTTTTCCTGATGCCTGTTGCCCATTGCTAGTTGTTCTTGCTGCCATCCGTTCATTCCAGGTAACCCATTCTTCATAAGTTCCTTTAAATTCTTTAATCTCCTGGTCTTTGATTTCCCAGATTTTATTGGCAATCTTGGAAATAAAATAACGGTCATGGCTCACGAGGATGATCGTGCCTTCATAACGGTTCAGAGAGTCGATCAGCAATTCAGTAGAGTGAAGGTCAAGGTGGTTGGTCGGTTCATCCAAAAGAAGAAAGTTGGCTTTGCTCACGATGGTCTTTGCCAGTGCCACTCTTGCTTTTTCACCACCACTCAATACCCTGATTTTTTTATCTACATCATCACCGCTGAAAAGAAAACAACCCAGCAGCGTACGCAGCTCAAGATCAGTCTTCTGTGCCCTGGCGGTGTGCATTTCCTCTATAAGCGTATTATTGATGTTGAGCGATTCCAGCTGGTGCTGCGCATAAAAGGCCGCATCAATATTATGGCCCCACTTTCTTTCCCCTTCAATTGGTTCAGTTCCGGCGATAATACGCAACAAGGTTGATTTACCCTTACCGTTGGCACCAATCAATGCAATCTTGTCTCCACGTTCAATTTCAGCAGAAGTATTTTTCAGAATTTGAATGTCTTTAAAATTTTTGGAAACATTCTTTAGCTCCACCAACACCTTTCCCGGTGTTTTGTCAACACTGAAGTTGATGCGTATATCCGGACGTTCCAGCGCAACATCTTCAATCCGCTCCAGCTTATCCAGCTTTTTCATGATGCTTTGCGCCATGGCCGCTTTGCTGGCTTTTGCCCGAAAACGTTCGACAAGTCGTTCATTCTGCCGAATGTAGTCCTGCTGGTTTTCGTAGGCCCTTTGCTGCAACGCAATGCGTTCTACTTTTTCTTTTTCAAAGAAATCATAGTTGCCATTGTAAATATGCAGTTGCCGCTGATACAATTCAACTATCTTCTTCACCATACGGTTAAGAAAATACTTATCATGGCTCACAATCACCACGGCACCTTTGTAATGTGTCAGGTATTTTTCCAGCCATTCAATCGAAGGAAGGTCAAGGTGGTTGGTCGGTTCGTCAAGGAGTAATAGGTCCGGTGCCTGCAAGATCATTTTTGCCAGCAACACCCGCATTCGCCAGCCACCACTGAATTCACGGTAGGGCCTACTGAGGTCGGAATTACCGAATCCAAGTCCCTGCAATACTTCTTCCGTTTTGTGCTCGATTTCGTATCCGCCAGCTTCTTCAAATTCATGCAACTTATGACTGTACTCCAGCAGCAGTTCTTCCGAAGAATCCATTTCCAGTTTTTTGGTGATCTCGTCTAGTTCTTCCTGCACTTTTTTTGCACGGTCAAAGGCATGAAGTGCTACTTGTAAAATGGATTCGTTGGTATCGAAGCTAAGCAGGTCCTGGTGCAGGTAACCAATGGAAGTGCTGCGGCTGCGTTCAATAGATCCTTTGGTGGGTTGGTATTCACCTACCAGCAATTTTAAAAGTGTCGATTTGCCGGTTCCGTTATAACCTACCAATCCAATCCGTTCACTCGGATGAATGTGCCAGGTAGCATCTTCTACAATGGTACGGGCACCAAATTCAAACGTTACATTCTGCAAACCGGCGAGCATGCTTTTCCTTTTTTATTTTTTATGAATATGCTGTGACCTGAATCGAAAACTTTAAGAGCTGAATCAAACATTCTTCTGTCAAACTTTATCCAATCAAAGCATAATAGTATTGGACAGCTTTCATCATCCAGGATCACAAGGCCGCAAATTTCTCAAAGTTTTTCCGAATTCAGGTTTGCGCTAGCGGGAAAACTGTGAAATCCTTTACAAAATCAGGCTGTTTCCTGCCTAGTTTTGTACAAACTTACCACATGCGCAATCTCATTCTTTTCCTGATCCTGGTTGGTGCAGGCATTATCACCTGGTTGGTTGTCAGCCGGCCCGGAAAAAAAGAAACCGTTGAGAAAACCGAAGCAATCGCCGTATCGAAACATAGTACTGCTTTCAATGAATCTGTTGCAGCTGTGCTCAGTGATTACAATGCAATAGCGGAGAACTTTGTCAAATGGGATTCTGTGGCTTCCAGTTCAGCAGCTACTGCTTTGATCAAAAGTCTCGAGAACGTAAAACTCGAAGAATTGCAAAAAGATTCTTCTGCCATTTACGAAACCGCCGTCATGTTTATTGAAAATGCCAAAGGTGATGCGCAGACCATTGCTTCGGAACCATCGATTCGTCCGCAAAGGGAAGCGTTCAACTCCATGTCCGATAACCTGTACCAGTTTCTGAATACCGTGAATTATGATGGAAAAACGCTTTACTTACAGGAGTGCCCCATGGCGTTTGACGATACCAAGTCGGCTATCTGGTTGAGCCAGGAAGAAGAAATTCGCAATCCCTATCTTGGTCTTTACCACCCACACTATGGCAAAGGCATGTTGGCCTGTGGCGAGAACAAAACGAAAATTGAAAATTAAGTTGCACACAGATGATAGCTACACGGTTTGGGTTGATTCTTATTTTTCTAATGGCAGGCCTGGCTTCTCTTTCGCAGGAAAAGTTTACCATTAATGGTTATATCAAGGACAGTCTGAGCGGCGAATCGGTAATGGGAGCCACTGTTGCGGTTAACGGAAAATCAGTTACCAGCAACCAATATGGTTTTTATTCCATCACGCTGGATTCCGGAGATTACGAACTATTGGTCTCCCATGTTTCCTACCTGACTTTTTCTCAGTCCCTACAGTTAAAGCAAAATATCCAGCAAAATATTTTCCTGCTTCCGCGGTCTGCTGCCCTCAACGAGGTGGTTGTTTTCAGCCGCCGGCGGGATGCCAATGTTCGCAATGCACAAATGGGACAGATCGACCTTTCCATCAGCCAGATCAAAAACGTTCCGGCGCTGTTGGGCGAAGTGGATATCTTGAAAGCCATTCAACTTTTACCCGGAGTACGGAATGCAGGAGAGGGGAATGCCGGCTTTTATGTTCGCGGTGGCGGTCCTGATCAAAACCTGATCATGCTGGATGATGCCGTTGTTTACAACACCGGTCACCTGTTTGGTTTTTTCTCCATTTTCAACTCCGATGCTATTAAGAACACTTCCCTAATAAAAGGAGGTATGCCGGCGCAATACGGCGGAAGATTATCATCGGTGCTGGATGTACAAATGAAAGACGGTAACAGCAACCAGTTTATTACCGAAGGCGGTATTGGGTTGATTGCTTCCCGTTTTTCAGTACAAGGACCCGTAGTAAAGGATAAAGCTTCATTTATTGTTTCTGCACGGCGAACCTATATTGATGCACTGGTAAAACCATTCGTTAAAAAAGAAAGCAATTTTTACGGATCCGGCTATTATTTCTATGATCTGAATGCAAAGATCAATTACCGTTTTTCGGAAAAAGACCGTCTTTACGTCAGCGGCTATTTTGGCAGAGATGTGTTTACGTTTAACAATGCCAAACTTTCTTTTAACGCCAACATTCCCTGGGGCAATGCAACGGGCACCATCCGCTGGAATCATGTTTTTAACCGTAAACTGTTTGCCAATACTACACTGGTATACAACGACTATAATTTTACGTTTGGTGCTGCCCAAAATAATTTTGAAATCAAACTTGCTTCCGGGATCAAAGACGGTACGGCCAAAATGGATTTTGATTATTACCCTTCCGGTTCACATAAGATCAAGTTTGGTGGATTGCTAACCCATCACAAGTTTACACCCAATGTGACTTCGGGACGGCAGGATAGCGTGGTGTTTAATCCCAGTAACGCAAGCGAGAAGCGGGCAATTGAAAATGCATTGTATATACAGGATGACTGGGACCTTAGCAGCCGACTGAAATTAAATTACGGTATACGCTGGAGCAATTTTACACAGATTGGCCCCTATACCCGTTATGTTGTAGACGACAACCAGAACAAACTGGATAGTACAACGTATGGTGATTGGGATGCGGTGAAAAGCTATGGAGGTCTGGAACCCCGATTAACCGCAAGGTACAGTCTGACCGAAGCGGCTTCACTGAAAGCCTCCATAACCCGAAACCTGCAATACATTCACCTGGTGAGCAATGCCGGCACTACACTGCCCACCGATCTTTGGGTGCCCAGTACCTTCAGGGTGCAGCCGCAAAAAAGCTGGCAATATGCTGCAGGTTATTTTCAAAATTTTGCCGACAACCAATACGAAACTTCTGTTGAAGTCTATTACAAGACAATGCAAAACCAGATTGAGTACCGCGAAGGTTATTCACCCTCCCTGCTGGATCCGGAAGAGGAATTTGTATTCGGAAAAGGCTGGAGTTATGGCGCGGAGTTCCTGGTCAACAAAACACGGGGACGGCTTACAGGCTGGGTTGGATATACATTGTCCTGGACATGGCGTCAGTTTCCGCAATTGAACGACGGTATAAAGTTCCCGGCAAAATATGACCGACGCCATGATCTTTCCATTGTAGCTACCTACGAAAAAAACAAAAAGTGGAAGTTTGGGGCCGTATTTGTTTATGCAACGGGAAATGCGACCTCGCTGCCACAGCGCTTTTATGTGATCAATGGGGTTCTAACGCAGGAGTATAGCCGCATTAATCAATACAGGCTTGCACCTTATCATCGTATGGATCTTTCGGCAACGTATACGCCTTCACCAAAACCCGGCAAACGATTGCAGAGTTACTGGGTGTTCAGCATCTACAATGCTTATAGCCGCGCCAATCCATATTTTATTTATTTCAACCAGGATGGCAGTCCTTATGATGGCACATTGAAAGTGCAGGCGAAGCAGGTTTCGCTCTTTCCCATCTTACCCTCCGTTACCTGGAATTTTCGGTTTTAAAGCAGAGAAAGCTTAGATTCGCTGTAATCAACCATCTAATCAAAACAACATGAGAAAATTACTGTTATTGGCGGCAGCACAGGCTTCCTTTTGCCTGTTGTATGCGCAAAAAGAAGGCGATGAAGCCATCATTAGCAAGCTGAAAACGGAAGGCATGCAGGCTTCACAGGTTATGAACCATGCCTTTTACCTCACGGATGTTAGTGGCCCACGACTGACAGCTTCTCCTGGTTTTATGAATGCGGCCAAATGGGCAAAAAGCAAGCTGGAAAGCTGGGGGCTGCAAAACGTACAGATTGAATCCTGGGGTGCGTTTGGTAAAGGGTGGCAGCAAGAGCGTTGTTATGTTGCCATGACCAAACCATATTATGTTCCTATGATCGCACAGTCCCGGGCCTGGACTGGAAGCACACCGGGTAAAGGCATTATGAATTCAGGTGTGGTGCTGATCAAAGCCAGGGATTCGGCCGAACTGGCGCAGTATGCAGGCAAGGTGCAGGGGAGGGTAGTTATGCTTTGGAGCAATGATACTTTGAAACCCAATTTCAAAGCTGATGCTACCCGGTATAATGATGAAGAACTGGAAAAAATGGCCAAAGCTGAAATGCGGCAAGCCGGAAGTCAGGGACCACGCCAGGGTAATTCTCCCATCATGCAGGCCTTCATGGCACGACAGGCATTTACCAGAGCCTTGAATGCTTTTTACCTTAAGGAAAAACCAGCTTTGGTTCTGGGCATTAGTCGCGGTAACGAAGGAACCATATTTGTGCAGGGTGGTGGCCAGTACACCAAAGAAGCCCCGGTTGGACCGGCCAGCGTTGTTCTTTCCAGTGACGATTACCTGCGTTTGCAGCGTTTGGTAAATGCAGGTGTACCTGTAGAAATGGAAATGGATGTAAAGACTTCTTTTTTTGACAAGGATCCCAACGGCTACAATGTAATTGCCGAAATCCCCGGCACCGATCCGAAATTAAAAGATGAGGTCGTCATGCTTGGAGGACACCTTGACTCCTGGCATGGTGCCACCGGTGCTACCGATAATGCTGCCGGTTGTGCCGTTATGATGGAAGCGGTTCGTTTGCTGAAACAGACAGGTCTTCAGCCCCGCCGTACCATCCGCATAGCCCTTTGGGGAGGTGAGGAGCAAGGTTTGCATGGCTCCCGCAACTATGTAAAAATGCACGTTGCCGATCCGGTAACCATGCAGTTAAAGCCGGCACATGAAAAAATCACGGCATATTATAACCTCGATAACGGCACCGGAAGAATCCGAGGTGTTTACCTGCAGGGAAACGAGGCCATTCGCCCCATATTTAGCAAATGGCTGGAACCTTTCAAAGAACTGGGTGCAACAACATTAACGATCAACAATACCGGTGGGACCGATCACCTGGCATTTGATGCTGTGGGTGTACCGGGCTTCCAGTTTATCCAGGATGAAATTGCCTACGATACCCGAACGCACCATACCAATATGGATACATACGATCACCTTGTGCCGGAAGATCTGAAACAGGCTGCCACAATCGTCGCTGCATTTGTTTATAATTCAGCACAGCGGGATGAAAAGCTGCCCCGTAAAGAACTGCCGAAACCAAGAGAAACCAACAGAACAGGATTGTAATTTAAGGGATTGTAATAAACTAAAAAGGAAGCAAATGCTTCCTTTTTTTATGCTCTTTCGTACTGTAAAATGGTTAGATAAATATTTCTTTCACCCTTTGCCTAAAAGCACTAAGTTGAATAGTAATCTCTTTACGCACCATTATCAATCCCCCTAATTCTTATCCACTGCTTTCTCAAATAAGTAAGTGACCTTTCGTTTATCATCCAGGTCTTCATAAAATGAATCAAGATAGTTGATCATTTCAGACCTTACTTTTTTGGATAAAAGCTCAAACCCATTCACAAGGGCATAGATAAATTCTTTTTTATCTTTAAAGAGTTTAATGGCTTCCTCAATTTCAGCCTTTTCCCTTGGTACACCCCGGTAAAAACGATCGGTCACTTTTTCAATGGCAAATTCCTGCTGGGGAATGGCATATGGCGCATTGACCATGCCGCAATAGTCGAAATCATAAGGAATTACATAGGGGAATGAAACCGTATCATTCAGCAATTGTACATAACGGATGTTATGATTGTTGGGTAACGACCAGTCGGTATTGCCGATCATGTACTGGAACATGGAAACCAGTGTCATTTGGGCCCTGTCTGTCATGGCACCATTGGGAACCAGTTTTTCGTATTCCCGGCTGTTGTTACGTTTGGCAACGGCATCCACATCCTCAATCAAAAACCCATACTGTGAGTATTCTTTCATCCTGTTCTGGGCATCTTTATAAGTCATTTTTGTGAGCCGCACACCAAAACTCATTTCTGTCAGCATGTTGTACATCTTGTACACCAGGTACTCTTTCAGCAGTAACTCCTCATCGTATTTGGATTGGGAACAGCCGCAAACCAGCTTTAAACGTTTTAACCCGCTAAGTTTTGGCGCTTTCTGATTTTTAAAATCCAGGAATAAAGAAGGCATAACACAGGTTGTGCGACGAAACTCACCTCGGGCAGCCAGTTGTATCTCTTCGGTAACGGGCTTAAACCCCGGGAGCGTAAAGGTTACCGTAGCGGGTTGAAATACCTTTTTCTGCCGCTTGTTTTTAATGCGGCGGAAGTCGCTTACCAGTGTAATTTCTACGGGATCTGTTGACGTAAAAAAGATTTTGTTTTTAAGGAGAGTTTTAAACTCTTTATCTGTTGAATCCTGCGCAAAAAGTATAACCGGACAAATGGTCACACACAAGATCAAGAGCAACTGTTTCATGCAGAAAGTTTTAGGACAATATTGGTTTTATTTGTCAAGGTACACCATCAACTCGTATGTACCAAGATTTTTATATTTAAACCGGCCGCAAGTTAACAAAACAGACTATTATATGGAAATAGCCTGTTTTGTTTTATGGATCCTGCTTTTCGTAGCGGAACCGTATCATGGCATTTTTCTGTTCGGTAGAGGTGATATTGACCTGGTGCCGATTATCTCCATCCTGTATTATCATCAGCGAAGTATTGGGCGGAATGGTTCCCAGGTTTTCCGCCACCATCACAAGTGTATGCTCAGGATTGGTTTCGTCAATTTTCAGCTTGTACGTGATGGGCTTGTTCGAAAGTCGTTTGTTTGCCAGCAACAAGGCACCGTTAAGATAAATACTCACTGTATCATTGTCAACTTCGCCGTTATCATAAAGACTGATCTCCACTTCACTGTTGGTGAGAACAATGGTTCTGATCAGTTCATTCTTCCGGTCACGGATGGTAGCGGGTGTAGGTTTGATCCGGGGAACAACGGCAGGCTTGACAGCTACAGTAAGTTCTTCGGGCTTCTGGGTTTCTGTCTGAACAGGTACCGGTTTAGCAATGGTTTTGTTTGTAACAGGCGTATTGGCTTTCGTGGTGGTTTTTGTTGTGGCAGTCTCTTTTTTCGCCGGCGTTTTGGTTACTGTCTTTTTTTGCGGTGTTTTTGCAATCGAATTTTGCGGTGGGTCAGCCGTTGTTTTTTTGTTGCGTAAAAACGGTTCTACGTAGAAATCAGAAGTTGACACTTTGCGGAGGAAAACCTTGCCGCCACCACAATCGCCGCCCTTCTTCACGCCGTAAAAAGGATCGTTTTTTTCGTAAGCACTTGTGTAAATACCTTCCAGGAATTCTTCGCGACCCGATCGGGAATACACCAGCCGGCATTTCATAATACAGGCAACAGAACCCCCGGCCATTTTCAGTTCAACAGTTTTAATTTCCTGCACCAGTGCGGCATTAGATGTCTTTGTATAATTGCCGGTGAATGTAGCTTTCCCATAAAAGCGGGTATCCAGGTAAGAATAAGTGACTCCCGACAAACTGTTTTTTTTGGTTTGATCCAATTGTACTTCGTATTTGTACTGCTCTCCGCCTTCGGTAATAAAATAGCCCCGCCAGATCCCGGAGATATCTTGGCTAATCCCCTGAACAGTTGTAAGAAGAAGGAAAGCTGTGAGCAGGTTTCGTACAATTTTCTTCATAGCAATGTGAAATTAACGAATACGACTGTTTCAGGATTCGTTGTGCAAAGCATGAAAGTGTTAATTTTGCAGCTCTTTATGAGTGATCAAATTAAAATTACTTTACCCGATGGTGCCGTTCGGGAATACCAGAAAGGCACAACGGCATTGGATGTTGCCAAATCTATCTCCGAAGGATTGGCTCGCAAAGTATTGGCCGCCGATGTAAACGGACAGGTTTGGGACGCTACACGTCCTATTGAGGGAGATGCAAGCGTGAAGTTGCTCACATGGGAGGATACAGGTGGCAAAAGCACGTTCTGGCACTCTTCGGCGCACCTGATGGCCGAGGCCATAGAAAGCTTGTTTCCCGGTGTGAAATTCTGGGTTGGTCCCCCGGTGGAAAATGGTTTTTATTATGATGTAGATTTTGGAGACTATTCCATATCAGAAGAAGACCTCCGCAAATTGGAGGTAAAAATGGCTGAGCTGGCAAAACAGAATAATGCCTACATCCGCAAAGCCATTCCCAAAGCTGAGGCAATAAATTATTTTTCAGAAAAAGGTGACGAATACAAACTTGACCTGTTGCAGGGCTTGGAGGATGGGGAGATAACTTTCTATACACAAGGTGGTTTTACAGACCTCTGCCGCGGACCGCATATACCTGCCACCGGTTTTATCAAAGCCATTAAGCTCACCAACATTGCCGGGGCCTACTGGAAAGGAGATGAGCGCAACAAACAATTAACCCGCATTTATGGCGTAACGTTTCCTTCTGCAAAACAATTGGATGAATACCTCCAACTGCTGGAAGAAGCCAAGAAACGTGATCACCGGAAATTGGGCAAGGAACTTGGCATTTTCACTATGGATGATGATGTTGGTCCGGGCTTGCCTTTATGGTTGCCCAACGGCACGGTGATCATAGAAGAACTGGAAAAGCTGGCAAAGGAAACAGAAACCGAGGCCGGCTATAAGCGTGTGGTAACGCCGCACATTGCAAAAGAAAGCATGTATCTCACCAGTGGTCATTTGCCCTATTACCAGGATAGCATGTATCCGCCAATGGAACTGGAAGGGGTAAAGTACTATCTGAAAGCAATGAATTGTCCGCACCACCACAAAATATTTGCGGCTGAACAACACAGTTATAAAGACCTTCCGCTTCGGTTAGCCGAATACGGCACCTGTTATCGTTACGAGCAAAGTGGGGAATTGTTCGGGTTGATGCGGGTACGCTGCCTGCACATGAACGATGCGCATATCTATTGCACCCGCGAGCAGTTTGCACAGGAATTTCGTTCGGTGAACGACATGTATTTGAAATACTTTAAAATCTTTGGTATTGAAAAATATGTAATGCGACTTTCTCTGCATGATCCTTCCAAGCTGGGGCAGAAGTACATCAATGAACCGGAGTTGTGGCTGGAAACTGAGGCCATGGTGCGCCAGGTGATGACAGAAGCGGGGATTCCTTTTGTAGAGGTCCCGGATGAAGGTGCATTCTATGGGCCAAAGATCGATGTGCAAATCTACAGCACCATTGGAAGGGAGTTCACACTGGCTACAAACCAGGTTGACTTCGCTCAGGGTCGTCGATTCAAACTAAGCTTCACCAACCAGAATAATGAAGCGGAAACCCCGCTGATCATTCACCGTGCCCCGTTGGGAACGCATGAGCGTTTTATCGGGTTTTTGCTGGAGCATTATGCGGGTAAGTTCCCGGCATGGCTGGCACCGGTACAGGTGAAGATCCTTCCCATCTCGGACAAGTTTGCTGATTACGCAAAAGATGTTTTGCTGAAATTAAAAAAATGGGATATTCGTGCTGAGATCGATGACCGTAATGAAAAGATCGGTAAAAAGATCCGCGACACAGAATTGATGCGGGTTCCTTACATGTTGGTTGTGGGAGAGAAGGAAGCAAGTGAAGGAAAGATTTCCATCCGCCGGCAAGGAAAAGGAGACCTGGGTGCAAAGAATGTGGACGAATTTTTGCAGGAGCTTGTCGCTGAAGTCAAAGAAAGAAGATCAGAATAAATTTTTCACGAAAAACTTAAAAAGAGGCTTTGCGTGTAAAGACCAGGAGAGTGATCAATGGATGTTTGATCCCTTCACCTTTTGCGCACAGCATTCATTAACCTAAAAAACGTAAATGGCATTACCAAACAGGGGCGGATTTAAGCCCGGTGGATTCAGGGGTCGTTTTGTTCCCCGTAAAGAAGCAGAACACAGAATCAATGAACATATCAGGGTACCGCAGGTACGGCTGGTAGGCGACAACGTAACAGTTGGCGTTTATTCAACAGACGAAGCCAGAAAAATGGCCCGTGATCAGGAGCTGGACCTGGTGGAAATCTCTCCTCAGGCCGATCCCCCGGTTTGCCGAATTATCGATTACAATAAATTCCTCTACGATAAAAAGAAGAAGGAAAAGGAAATGAAGGCCAAAGCGAAGACGACCGAGATGAAGGAGATTCGCTTTACGCCCAATACCGATGACCACGACTTTGATTTTAAATCAAAGCATGCTGAAAGCTTTTTAAAGGAAGGCAACAAGGTAAAAGCCTACGTGCAATTTAAAGGTCGTGCCATTCAGTTTAAGGACAGGGGTGAACTATTGCTCCTGAAATTTGCTGACCGCCTGAAGGAATTCGGACAATTGGAGAGCATGCCTAAACTGGAAGGAAAGCGAATGCTGGCCATCATTTCACCTAAAACAGGCAAAAAGCCAAAGGGTGAACCAAAGCCACAGGTATAGGTTTAGCAAACTACAAGCAATCAGCCATATTGGCTAATTTGATTTTGCCTTGTTTGTAAAAATGATCTTGTCATAAACAAACTCCTCCGTTTCCTGCGGGGGAGTTTTCGTTTTCGAATATGAATACAGAAACCCTGCGAACACTTTGCCTGCAGCTTCCTGCGGTAACAGAAGAAATAAAATGGGAGAAGGACCTGGTTTTTTCTATAGGTGAAAAAATGTTTTGCGTAACCTCTTTTGAAGAACCTTTCAAAGCTTCATTCAAAGTACCAGATACAGATTTTGAAGAACTGTGCGTTAGCGAGGGCTTTGCCCCGGCGCCCTACCTGGCAAGAGCCAAATGGGTGCTGGTATCCAATGATGCTTGCCTTTCCAGGCAAGAATGGGCAACTTATGTAAAACAAAGCTATGAGCTGGTAAAAGCAAAGCTTAGTCGCAAACAACGCAAAGAATTGGGCATTGATAATTAGGGTTGTTTTGTCTCAGTGGAAAATACGTTTATCTTACCAGCTTAAACCCACTTTATGAAAAAAGCTTTTACACCAACACTGCTGCTTATGCTGGTGATTACCGCCTGCACCAATGCCAACCCAAAAGAAATGGCAGCCGAGCTTTGTGATTGCATTCAACTAAAAAAACAGGTTAGCACAAAAGCGAAAGAAATCATCCTCAAAGCAGCGGAGAGTAATGCTTTTGAAGAAACCCTGCAGGAAGAACTGGCTGCCATTGAAGATGAAGCTGAAATGGAAGAAGTTGGCGACGACATTCAAAACATAGCACTTGCTTTCCAGGGTGAAAATGTAAAAGAATGTGCTGCCAGAGTTGACAAAAAGCACCGTATCAGCAAAAGAGATGAAAAAGAAATGCAAACCAGGCTGGTAGAAGAAATGAACAAGCTGGATGACTGCACCGTGTATGCTGCTTTTATTAAGGTAGGTTTACAACAACAGGAAAAGGGTGAAACAATGGTTGAAGAAACCGCATCAGAAGAAGCATCAAAAAAGGTTGCTGCAAAAGATGAATAACCTGTACTGCTGATTTAACTACCGGAATCACCCATCTTTACAACATGAAAAATCAATTTTTTATTTTGTTGACCGCAGGCAGTTTGGTAATGTATAGCTGTAATTCAGGTAACAAAACGGAGGCGAGCAACGTAGAAGAAAAGACAGAGCTTTCCCAAGCAGAGGTGCCAACAGAAAGCGAAAAGGATAAGAAAGACACGGCAGTTAGTCAAAAAACAGTAGTTGCTGAAAGTGCAGAATCAAAAGCAACGGCTGAAATGTGTGCTTGCATCAATTCTTCCCTGAAAGGCATGAGTCCTAAGATTCAGCAGATTTTTATACGGGCCGGTAACAGTGAGCGTCCATTACAGGTTCTGCAAAATGAAATTGTTACCATCTCTGACCAGGAACAAATGGAATTGTTTGAACAACTGCAGCGGTTTAGTACAGAGCCGCAATTGCAAAAATGTTCAGAAGACATCCGGAAAAAATATGGCCTTGACGACAATGATAAAGCTGCCCAGGAAAGGGTATTAAGGGAGGCAAGGGTGAACAAGGATTGCGAGCTGGTATATGCACTGATCAAGATCGGGATGCAACAGCAGCCGGGGGCAGGTGCCGGCAACTGATTTGGTTGGATTACATTGTTCAAAATGGCAGGGAAACGTCTGCCATTTTCCGTTTCGACAACATTGTTAAAGGCAGCAGCACTATCCTTAAATCTGCGGCCATTCACCTACCTTTGCACATTCGTAATTGTTGAACCAGTCGCATGAAGAATATTCGCAATTTCTGCATCATCGCCCACATTGATCATGGCAAAAGTACCCTTGCTGATCGCCTCCTGCAAACGACCAATACCATCTCCGAACGGGAGATGATGGACCAGGTGCTGGATGATATGGATCTTGAGCGGGAAAAAGGCATTACCATCAAAAGCCACGCTATCCAGATCAATTATCCCTATAAGAATGAAACGTATACGCTCAACCTGATTGATACACCGGGACACGTAGACTTCAGCTATGAAGTAAGCCGTGCACTGGCCGCCTGCGAAGGCGCTTTGTTGTTGGTGGATGCGACACAGGGAATCCAGGCGCAAACCATTTCGAACCTTTACCTGGCGATCGAAAATGATCTCGAGATCATTCCCGTTATCAACAAAATTGACATGGATGGCGCTATGATTGAAGAGGTGAAGGACCAGATTGTAGACCTGATTGGCTGCAAGCGGGAAGAAATCCTCCTGGCGAGCGGCCGCACCGGTTTGGGTGTAGAGGATATCCTTGCAGCCATAGTCGAACGCATTCCTGCACCCAAAGGAAATTACGATGAGCCGCTGCAGGCATTGATCTTCGACTCTGTTTTTAATCCTTTCCGTGGTATCATCGTTTATTACCGTATCCTGAATGGTTCTATTAAAAAAGGACAAAAAGTAAAATTTGTTTCCACCGGGCAGGAATACGAAGCCGATGAAGTAGGTATCCTTAAACTTGGTTTGCAGCCAACGTCAGAAGTGAAAACAGGGGACGTAGGTTATATCATCACGGGTATCAAAAACGCCAAAGAAGTAAAAGTGGGTGATACCATCACCGATGCGGTAAACCCTACAAAAGAAATGATCAAGGGTTTCCAGGAAGTAAAGCCAATGGTATTTGCCGGCATCTTTCCTGTAAATACTGATGAATTTGAAGAGCTGCGTGACTGTATGGATAAACTACAGTTGAACGACGCCTCGCTGACATTTGAACTTGAAACTTCCCAGGCTCTTGGTTTTGGTTTTCGTTGCGGTTTCCTTGGGCTGTTGCACATGGAAATTATCCAGGAACGGCTGGAGCGGGAGTTTAATCAAACCGTTATTACAACGGTACCCAACGTAAGTTTTGTGGCCTATACCACCAAAGGGGAAAAGATCATTGTAAACAACCCAACCGAATTCCCCGAGCCGGTAAAAACCGACCGGATCGAAGAACCTTTTATCAAAGCGCAGATTATTACCAAACCAGATTACATTGGGAATATCATGACGCTTTGCCTGGGTAAACGCGGTATCCTTATCAATCAAAGCTATCTTACACAAACCCGTGTAGAGCTGATTTTTGAAATGCCGCTGACGGAGATTGTATTTGACTTCTACGATAAATTAAAATCCCAAACGCGGGGATATGCCTCATTCGATTACAACCCCATCGGTTACCGTGATGCGGACATTGTAAAAATGGACATTCTCCTTAACGGGGACAAAGTGGATGCATTGAGTGCCCTGATTCACCGCAGCCGTGCCCAGGATTTTGGACGCAAACTTTGTGAAAAGCTGAAAGAGCTGTTGCCCCGTCAGCAGTTCCAGATCGCCATCCAGGCAGCTATTGGTGCCAAAGTTGTGGCCAGGGAAAATATCTCTGCCATGCGAAAAGATGTAACAGCCAAGTGTTATGGTGGTGATATCAGCCGGAAACGCAAGCTCCTGGAAAAGCAGAAAGAAGGTAAAAAGCGGATGCGCCAGATCGGAAACGTAGAGGTGCCACAGGAAGCTTTTTTGGCAGTACTGAAGCTGGATTAATCCCGATAGAACTGAAAAAGATTCGCGAAACGCAATCATTTATTTGATTGCGTTTCTTTTTAGCCTAATATCAGGGATGGTTTTTATACGGCTTATTCAATAGGACCTCGCAGATTCAAAAATTTGCGGGATACAATTTTACCGGGAGATGGGCTAATCCTAGTACAAAAAAGCCGGCTGTGAGGACACAACCGGCGGAATAGTGTAGTTCGTTTTTGAATTAAATGTATTTGCTAATTTTCTTTATCACTTGTCGGTGATGAAAAGTTATTCCTTCGCCTAGGTTGCTCCTTATTCACCCTTCACCACTGAATATTCACAAAGGCATCAATGAGGGCTATCAGGCTTTCTTCACCGGTTTTTTGGGCGTATTGTTTACCGGTTTGGCGGGAGGCGCCTGTTGTTTTTTCTCGCCCATATTCTTACGGCTTTGCTCTGAAAGTTTAAATTCATCCGATTTACCTTCCATATCTTTCAAAGCATCGGGTATGGGTGCTTCGCCGTCCTTCAGTTTAAAATCAAACACTTTGTCTACATGCTGCCAGCGGCCATCTACCCACTGGAAACCCTCATAATCGCCATCCGGTACAAAGGTCCAGGGATATTCCGGTTCATCGGTTTCGGAGATCAGGTGATCCACCAGGATCATCTGTGTCTCTTCATCATAATTCAAAGTTGTTGACGCCTCTTTTTTGTACTCAATTCCAAACCGGTGCTGCGGATTGCGGCGTACGGTATCTTTTTCAAATGTAAAAAACCGTTGCCCGCCAAAAATGGGTTGGTTCCGGTTATCAAATGTCAGCACATCTATCCATTTTTTGTTGGTACGATAGCTGTTACCATCAAACCCAAAAAGCGTATAATATTTTTTGCCGTTATGTTCCTTCTGAATGATGTTGTAATATACGGCACCGATCCAGGTGTTGCGGTTTCGGGCGGAATCTAACGGATCGTCGGCGAATTCAGAATAATCACGGAGGGGAACCAGGTTCAGTGATCCGTCCGGTGTGCGGAACTGAATAGCGCCACGCTGGCGGGTTACGGCATAACTGTCCTGGAAGTCAAGCTGCCAGGTAAAAATTCGGAAGGTACTGTCTGGCGCATAAAGCTTTGAGACACCTTGAAGAGAATCAAAAGGATAATGAAATGAGTTTTTAACTTGGAGGCTTCGGATCAGGGTTTTAACGAAAAGACTGTCTTTCCGCATCCGCTCTTCCGTGGCTTCGGCAGTTAAAAATGTCTTTGCAAGCACTTTCAGTGAATCCTCCTTTTTCTGAAGTGCCTTCACTTCGGTTGCACCAATGAGCGGTTGTGCCAGAAGGGATTGAAAGGATATTGTTGCCAGGAGCAAAAGCGCTACATTTTTCACCATTGCGGATATAGGTTATACCTGCTAAGAACGGCTAAATTGGTCAAAAATTTTGCTAAGAGGTTGTTGAAATTCCCTTGTATCCAAGGAAAAGCTGACGATTTTGACAGAATTTCAGATGCTGAATTTTTGAATGACGCTAAAGAGCCGCCGCAAATTCCGCCAGGTTGGAAAAGCGCAGGTCAATATCAGGGTGGGGATAAGGATGATCAGGATTTGTGGTGGCCAGAAACACTGTGTACATACCGGCGGCACGGCCAAAGCGCATGTCACTGGGTTTATTTCCAACCATTATGCTTTTTGAAAAATCGATTTCCGGGAAATCCTTTTGCGCCTGTACTGCCATACCCGGATTAGGTTTACGGTTAAAGCTGCTGTTGTCGACATCAGTACAGAAGTAGATTTTATCCAGGTGACCACCAACCACCGAAATCTCCCGTTGCATTTCATAATGAATAGTGTCCAGCGCCTCTTTTGTCATCAGTCCTTTGCCAACGCCGCGTTGGTTGGTCACAAGCAGCAATCGGCCAAATACATCGCTCAGCTTTTTAACGGATTGCAAAACACCTTTGCTGAAGATGAATTGCTCCCAATGCAAGATATATTCACCTACTGTTTCCTCATTGATTACCCCATCGCGGTCAATAAAAAGTGTCCAGGATTTATCAATATCTGGTAAACGGAGAGCAGGAGATGCTAATTCAGTTTGCGCTTTTAAATAATCTTCAGGTATCCCGATATCAATAAAATAGCCATCCTGTACAATTCCATAAATAGCTTCCGATTTCAAAAAAGGCTTTAAATACTGCTCTTCAAAAGAAAATGCAGGGGGAAATGCGTGAGCAAAGAACTGGTATTTGTTCAAAACATACACCCCACCATTTATCAATCCTGCGGAAGAACTGCCTTTCTCATGGAAAGAAGACAAACGTCCAGCTGAGTCAACGAATACCTTCCCGTAACGACTTGCCTCTTCCATCAGTTTAAGTGCCAATGTGCAGGCAGCATTTGTTTGAAGATGCTGATGGAAAAGCGCTTCTACGTTTACCTTAAAAAGTGTATCGCCATTGACGATTAGAACATGTTGATCTTTTGTTTTCTGCAAGGCCACACGAATAGCTCCCCCGGTACCCAAAGGTTCATTTTCTACGATTACAGAATAGGAGAGGGTGGGATAATTCACTTTCAGGTATTTTTCAACCTGTTCGGACTTATATCCTAATGCAAATACAAACCGGGTAACACCCTGCATCCGCAGATAATTGATCACATAAGAAAGAAATGGCTTCTCTGCTACTGGTGCCAGTACTTTGGGCAGATCTGGTACCGCCTCCTGTAACCGGCTGCCCATGCCGCCAGCCAGGATAACTGCTTCATAGCCGTTCGCTGCATCCGGAGTAAGGTCTCTGTTTTCGTTTTCTGCTGTATTCATAATCGGGCACTTTTATTCATCTTCACTACCATTCAATCTGAAATGCAGAAGAATAGGAAATGTCTTCTTCAAGTAATTATTGTTGCTTAGGCTGTTGACTAAAATGGATCACTTTATATTATCACTTGTAGTTAAAAAAATTTTTTCTTCCACTAACTGACAGATGATATGGCCGATCATGATATGGCTCTCTTGTATTCGAGGCGTATCGGTAGAAGGCACATTCACCAGGTAATCGCTTAACCCTTTTAAAATGCCTCCTGTTATCCCGGTAAAGGCAATTGTTGTTACACCCATAGATCGTGCACTTTCAAACGCTTTCACAATATTGGCTGAATTGCCGGAAGTGGAAAGTCCAATCAATACATCACCCTGCTGACAAATGCCTTCCACCAGCCTTGCGTATACAACATCGTAGCTGTAATCATTGGCTACAGCAGTTAAATAAGAAGAATTGCAGTGTAATGCTTCTGCCGGTACGGCTTTTCGATTGATATAATAACGGCCGGTGAATTCGGCAGCGAGGTGTTGCGCATCTGCGGCACTGCCACCATTCCCACAAAAGTAAATGCGCTTGCCTGCCTGCAAGGCATCGGTTAGTTTGCCGGTGATTGCTGCAATAGTTCCAATCAGCTCATCATCCTGTAGCACCTGTTGTTTGGTACTGATAGATGCGGTTATAATCTCTTTGATCTTTTTCATAAATTTTATATTCGCCAGGTGGTTAACCCATGTTCAACAAACGTGTAAGGCCTGTAATAGCCGCCAAATTTCCGTAAACTTTCCATTACTGCATACTTTGTAGCTCCTGGGCAATAAAACAACATAAAGCCGCCACCGCCAGCTCCTGAAATCTTACCACCGGTTGCCCCTGCTCGTTTGGCGGCGTCGTATATTTCTTCAATTAGGTTATTACTGATGCCGGTTGCCATTTTGCGTTTCTGGCAAAAACCATAATCGAGAATTTCACCCAATTGAGCAAGTTGCCCCTTCAGCAGCGCTTCTTTCATCATTTGCGCTTGCCGTTTGAGTTGGTGCATTGCTTCTACCGGCTCCCGCTGTTGTTGGAGAACATTGGCTGCCTGCTCCCTGATGATACGTTCCGATCGACGGCTGGTGGCCGTATAATAAAGCAGCAGGTTATTCTCCAGTTCAAGAACACAGTCATTTCGAAGCCGCAGCGGGTTTACAATGACTTTATTATCCTTGTAAAACTCCATGAAATTTACGCCGCCAAATGTGGCTGCGTATTGATCCTGCCGGCCCCCAATCCACTGCAGGTAATCTCTTTCAATTTGATAGGCATAATGCGCAATATCATAATCGCCAAGAGGCAACTGTAACATTTCTGCAAAGGCGCCAAGAATGGCCACTACCAGCGTGGAAGATGTCCCCAATCCGGAACCAGCGGGTGCATCCACAAATGTAGACAGGCGAAATCCGGTGGTGAAGTGCTGAAAGTCTTTTTGAATACAGTTACAAACTCCTTTCAGGAGATCCAGTTGCCCGTCAATTGGAAGTTCTTCCTGTAAATTAAAGATGGCCGATTCATTGCGGTCGTGTGCCTCTAATATGATTTTTGGCTCCGCCAATAATTCTATGGATGCATGCGCAAACAGGGAGATAGTAGCATTGACGATAGCACCACCGTACCAATCACAATAAGGACTGACATCCGTACCGCCACCGGCCAGCCCGATGCGAAGAGGTGCTTTACTTCTGTAAATCATAGTTGATTTTGAAGAGAAGCATATAATTCAATAATTGCTTTCAGCAGATTATCCCACGAGAGCTTTTGTTTTTCATGGCGAAGATGCGGAATAAAATAAGCGGTGCCCATTTGATTAAAAACAAGAATGGCATTTGCAAGTGCCTGTGGATTCGGTTCAACAACCAGCCCTGCTTTTTCATGCGGAACCAGTGAAGGAAGACCGCCTACATTGGTAACAATCATAGGTTTTTCAAAATGGTAGGCAAGGGGAGTAACACCGCTTTGCGTAGCATTGCGATAAGGTTGCACCACGCAATCGGCAGCAGAGAGGTAAAGTTTTACGTCATTATCCGGAATAAAACCTGTTCGCAGGATAACAGATTGCTGCAATCCATAGTCGCTGATGATTTGCTGGTATTTTTTCTCGTCTTCATAAAATTCTCCGGCTACCAGCAAGCAAATGTTCTCCCTTTTTATCCTTTCATCCCCCATTGCCTGTAAAAGCATATCTAAGCCTTTGTAATGCCGTATAAAACCAAAGAACAGCAGGATTTTTTTCTTCTCGGGTAAACTCAGGATCTTCTTCGCTTCAGTTTGTGAAATAGGCGTACCGAAATTATCGTACAGGGGATGCGGCATCAATTTCGCAGGCTTTTTGGGTTCAAAAGTCCGCAGGTCCTTCAACACCTTTTCACTCATCGAGATAAAGGCATCACATTGCTTCAAAAAATAGTTGGTGAAAGGCCGATCACCCGGACGCTTTTCATGGGGTATCACATTATCAGCAATGCATATAACCTTTGTATGCCTGTTTTTTTTTGCCAGACGTAAAATAGTGCCCAGGGCAGGCCCCATGAAGGGCAGCCAGAACCGTACAACAAGTAAATCCGGTCTTTCTTTTTGTAAACTTTTGCCCACCTTCAGCCAGTTGGCAGGATTAACCGAGTTAATGAGGCTGCGTATGGGAATGCCTTCCGGTGCTGGTTCATCGGTGAACTGCGATTTTCCGGGGAACAAGAAGGAGGGATACTGTAATGAAAAAGAAATAATGGAACAATCATGTCCCTGGGCTATGAACTCTTTGGCGAGGCGGTGATTGAAAGTTGTAATGCCACCTCCACGTAAAGGATGTGCCGAACCGATGATCAACACCTTCATTACAAACCGATTTTATCTTCGATAAGATAAGTATTCCGACCAGGCGCATTGCGGGTAACCAGTTCCGAAACAAAACCGGCAAGGAACAATTGCATTCCAATAATAATGGCCGTCAATGCAAAATAGAAGGAAGGCCGGTTGGTTACCCAATACTCTGTGCCAAAGATTTTGGCAATAACAAGGTAAATGCTGATCCCGATTCCTAAGAGGAAACACAAGGTTCCCCAAAGCCCAAAAAAGTGCATCGGACGCTTGGAAAACTTACCCACAAAAAATATGGATAAAAGGTCCAGGAAGCCATTAACAAATCGATCCCATCCAAATTTTGTAACGCCATATTTACGTTTGCGGTGCTCCACCACTTTTTCTCCAATCCTGCGAAAGCCAGCCCATTTGGCCAGTACCGGGATGTAGCGGTGCATTTCACCATATACCTCAATGCTTTTTACTACTTTTTTACGATAGGCTTTGAGTCCGCAGTTAAAATCATGAAGGTGAATTTTCGATACCTTCCGGGTGACAGCATTGAAGAGTTTAGAGGGAAGATTCTTCGTTAAGGTATTATCATACCGCACCCTTTTCCAGCCACTCACCAGGTCATAGCCTTCGTGGGCAATCATGTAAAACAGTTGCGGAATTTCATCAGGACTATCCTGGAGGTCGGCATCCATTGTGATGATGACATCACCATTGGCGGCTTTAAATCCTTCATTCAGTGCAGCCGATTTTCCATAATTGCGCTGGAATTTGATGCCTTTGATATGTTCGTTTTCGCGGCTAAGGCTTTCAATAACCTCCCATGAATTATCTGTGCTGCCATCATCCACCAAAATAACTTCGTAGGTGTATTGCTGCTCCTGGCAAACATGGCCGATCCATTCGCACAATTCCGGCAGCGACTCTTCTTCATTTAAGAGGGGAACAACAATAGAAAGATTCATCAATAAGAAGATTGTTGGTAATTATCCTGTTCAAAAACGGGCGGTTTCCTTTTTATAATAAAAGCAAACAATATGGCAAACAGCCCGGTAACACCTACATAATACAGGTAAGTTTTGATAAAATCAAAAGCTGATGATTTTAGAATCTGGTCCCGGGACATATCCATTGCTGTTACCAGGTCGTCGATTTCTTTTTGTGGCCGTTTGGCAGCAATCAATAAGTTTTCGGATTGCGTACGAAACGTATCAAAAAATCCGGGATTGATGTACTTGAGATAAATAAAATAGGTGGCGGTAAAAAATGCTTCAAATATTAGTACAGCAATAAACATGGCTTTAAAGGCTTCACGCATTTCAATCCAGCCGCCGTTATCCCGGCGTAAACGAACTCCGCAAAGAAAAAGCATCACCAGTACCACTACATAGCCGGTAAACATCAGCATAGAATAATAGATCGGGTTGCTGGCGCCGATACTGTGGCGTAGTACAACGAAAATGGCATACACCACTCCAATCATCAATCCCCACCTTAAACCATGGCCAGCACTGTTAACCGTTTGTTCGTTATTCATAAAGGCTTCAAAAATAGTTTGTCTTCCTGAATTATGCCGCAAGGTCTTCCCTTTAAGGTTTTTCCTATGAAAGGCGTGTTGCGTGACCTGGAAACAAAACTTGCCGGTGACCATTCTTCATCCGGGATAAATAAGCTGTAACGAGCCCGTTGATTGAGCGCAATGGTTGCAGGCGGCAGCTGAAAAAGTCGTCGCGGAGTGGTCGAAAAAAGCTCGGTTATCCGTTCCAGGGAAAGTTCGGGCATACTGCTTCTTACCAGGGAGAATGCCGATTCAAGAGCGATCATGCCGGCTTTGGCATATTCAAATTCCACCACCTTATTATCGGTATGATGTGGTAAATGGTGGGAGGCAATGCAATCGACTGTACCGTCTGCAACAGCGGTCCGCAGCGCATCACGGTCGGTTGCGGTACGGAGGGGAGGAGAAAGTTTTAAATTGGTGTCATAACCAACAAGATCTTCATCTGTAAAGTACAGGTGAGCCGGTGTAACCGAGCAGCTAACCGGTAAACCTTTGGTTTTAGCCTTGCGAATAATCTCCAACCCTTTGGCCGTGGAAACACCCGTAAAATGAATGGCAGAACCGGTGTAGCGGGTGAGTTCAATATCGCGGCTGATCATCAGTTCTTCGGCAATGGCAGGCTTTCCTGGTAATCCCAATTGGGTAGAGACAACGCCTTCATTCATCAAACCTGGCGCACTGATGCTTTGCTCATCGGGTAGCTGAATGATGATCTTGTTGATCGCTTTGACATATTGCAACGCCTTTAGCAACAGGCCGGAAGATTGAACAGGACAGATACCATCACTGAATGCAACAGCTCCACTCTGGTGCATGTCGTACATCTCCGACAACTCTTTCCCCTCCGCATTTTTTGTGATTGCACCAATAGGATGGAGGGAAACCGGAAGGCTTTTGCTCCGCTGAACGATGTACTCTACACCCGATTTTTGAGAGACGACTGGTTGCGTGTTGGGAATAAGAAATACATCCGTATAACCGCCATGGGCAGCCGCAAATGCACCGGTTTCCAATGTTTCGCGATATTCAAAGCCCGGATCGCAGAAATTGGAAAAAACATCCGTAAAGCCAGGAAAAATACAAAGTCCGTTTACTGAGATGGTTTTATCAGCCGAGCGATCAAAGGAACCTATTTCAGTTACAAAACCTTTTTGAATGAAGATATCAGCCTGTTGCCGGTGAAAAGAGGAAGCTGTATCAATGACAGTTACATCTTTTAAGAGAATGTCCATTAAGCTGCGAAGATAAGTTTTTCGATATAACGTTTGAAATTTGCCAAACCTTAGAGCTTTACCAAAAATTAAGATTGTATATCAACAAAATGAGAAAAAAACCAGATATTAGCTGCTTCAAGTATTCAGTCCACATCATTTAAACGCTAACTATAAATGAAAACTGCACTTATTACCGGTATAACCGGTCAGGACGGGGCTTATTTGGCCGAGTTGCTCCTTGAAAAAGGCTACATGGTTCATGGCATCAAGCGCCGCTCTTCCTTAATCAATACCGACCGCATTGACCATCTGTACCAGGACCCGCACGAAAAAAACATTCGCCTGAAACTGCATTATGGCGATCTAACTGACAGTACCAACCTGATTCGTATTATCCAGGAAACACAGCCGGATGAGATCTATAACCTCGCTGCCATGTCGCATGTAAAGGTTTCTTTCGATACACCGGAATACACGGCTAATGCTGATGGCATTGGTACGCTTCGTTTACTGGAAGCGATCCGCATCTTAGGACTGGAGAATAAAACAAAGATTTACCAGGCTTCTACTTCTGAGCTTTACGGGCTGGTGCAGGAAGTTCCCCAGCGGGAAACCACACCATTCTATCCCCGCTCTCCATATGGTGTAGCCAAATTATACGCTTACTGGATTACGGTGAACTACAGGGAGGCTTACGGCATGTTTGCCTGCAACGGTATTCTTTTTAACCACGAAAGTCCATTACGTGGAGAAACGTTTGTTACCCGTAAGATCACCCGTGCCGTGGCAGCCATTGCTACCGGTCACCAGGATTGTCTTTATATTGGTAACCTGGACGCACAACGCGACTGGGGCCACGCAAAAGATTATGTAGAAGCGATGTGGCGCATCCTGCAGCAGAACAAGCCTGAAGATTTTGTAATTGCTACCGGTGTTACTACCAAAGTACGGGAATTTATCTCCATGGCTTTTGCCGAAGTAGGTATCCTGATTGAGTTTGAAGGCCATGGCCTGCAGGAAAAAGGCATTGTGGTGGCTTGTACCAACGATGAGTTCCAGCTACCCGCAGGGAAAGTGGTGGTAGCCATCGATCCCACTTATTTCCGTCCTACAGAAGTGGACCTGCTGATTGGAGACGCTACCAAAGCAAGAACTATTCTGGGTTGGGAACCGAAATATGATCTGAAGATGCTGGTGCAGGAAATGATGGAAGCCGACGTTAAAAAAGTTAGCAACGCTACTAAAGTAGGCGTGGAGCAGATCTACAGTTACATCAACCGATTCGAAGAAAGATAAGGTTTGAACGGGGTAGAAGAAATGAATGGGATCTGAATAAGTTTTCTCATCAACAGTATCACCCTTCAAACAAGATCGACAAAGCAATTGATTTAAAAACGGAACATGCGTGTTCCGTTTTTTTATTTGCCTTTCAGCTAAACAATCCAGCTGTGCAAACTGATCCAATTATTTGTATGAAAAAATTCATGTAATTCGTGTTCAAAATTGGTGTTTAAATGAAGTACAGAAAATTTCAGCAAACGGAAATCTCGGAAATTGGATTGGGCACCTGGCAATTGGGCAGTGCAGATTGGGGTACACTACAGGAAGAAGATGCTTTCGGCATTTTACAGGCTTTTGTTGATAATGGAGGCAATTTTATCGATACGGCCGATGTGTATGGATCCGGAATCAGTGAACAAACAATCGGCAGGTTTTTAAAGACGACTCAAAAAAATATTTATATCGCCACAAAATTGGGCCGGAGAAGTGATGGCTCCTGTGGCTGGCCGCAGAACTTTACGTACAAGGCAATGCGTCAGCATGTGGAAAGCTCGTTGTCGAACCTGGGACTTTCGCAATTATTCCTGGAACAGTTGCATTGCATTCCTACGGAAGAGCTAAGGAAAGGTGAGGTATTCAATCATTTTCGGAAATTACAGACAGAAGGACTGCTGCAGCATTGGGGTGTTAGTGTAGAAACCAGTGAAGAAGCCCTGCTCTGCCTGGAGCAGGAAGGTCTTGCATCGCTGCAGATTATTTTCAATCTTTTCCGTCAACATGTAGCGGATGAAATTTTTGCCAGGGCAAAACAAAACGGCGTTGCACTGATTGTTCGTGTACCGCTTGCCAGCGGACTTCTGACGGGTAAGTTTACCGAAAAGACCACCTTTTCACCTACGGATCATCGTAATTATAACCGGAATGGTGATGCCTTTAATGCAGGTGAAACATTTTCGGGAATTGAATTTTCCGACGGGGTTCGACACGCCAAAGAACTGGCAGCGCTACTGCCGGAAGGTCCGCTTGCACAGTTGGCACTCCGTTGGATACTTGATCATCCGGAAGTAACAACCATAATCCCAGGTGCATCCAGTCCAAAGCAGGTAGAAAGCAATATGACTGCATCAACTCTACCTTCCATTCCACAAAATGCCCATCAACAGTTGCGTGATTATTACCAAAAGAATATAAAGCCAGCCATCAGGGGACATTTTTAATTTGTTATCACCTCCTTTCTGGCAAACAAAAGAGCCGTTCTTTTTGGAACGGCTCTTTTTATGTTGAGAACAACGGATTGTTCTTACACTTTTTGCGTTTGTACTTTAGGTGCAGGCTTTTCAGTGCTTGGCTTTTCGGCAGAACCACCCAGTGCTCTGTTACCTCCCAGGTCAACCAGGATAGGAGCGGCAACAAACACCGATGAGTAAATACCGGTTATTACACCAATCAGCATTGCAAAGGCAAAACCTTTGGTTACTTCGCCACCAACCAGGAAGAGAATCAGGATGGTGAGGAATACTGTGAGTGATGTCATGATGGTTCGGCTCAGCGTTTCGTTGATCGAACGGTTGATAATCTCACCGTTGGAAGCACCCGGCATCAGTCGGTTGTTCTCCCGGATACGGTCAAATACGATTACCGTATCGTTCATAGAGAAACCAATTACTGTTAGGATGGCCGCAATAAAGTGCTGATCCAGTTCCAGCGGGAAAGGCACCACGTTCTTCAGGAAGGAGAACACCGCCAGGGTAACAAACACATCATGCATCAAAGCGAAGATGGTACCCAGGGAGTAACGCCAGTCGCGGAAGCGAATGAAGATATACAAACAGATTACGATCAACGCAAAGATGGTAGCCGTGATGGCACCTTTCTTCAGGTCATCAGAAATGGTAGGCAACACCGTAGTGGTACCCATTACATGATCGTTTCTGAATTGCGCATACGAAGTGGCAGGAATGTACTTGCTCAGGCCCTGCATCAGTTTCGTTCCTACCAATGAATCGGCAGCAGGCGATGTATTGGTGATCTCATAAGATGTGGTGATGTCCAGTTGACGGTTGTTGCCAATGGTTTTGATAACCGGGCTTTCGCCAAAAACGGCATCCAGGTCATTCCGGATAGCTTCTACCTTATCTCCAACGGGCTCGTTAAAACGAACCACAAAGCTGCGGCCACCTTTAAATTCAACACCCTGGTGGAAACCATTGAAGATGGATCCGATACCCAGCAGCACTACAACCACTGAAATGCCATAGGCAATCTTACGGTATTCGATGAATTTATACTTTGGATGCTCAAGGATTTTGCGGGAGATGGGTGTGAAATACTCCAGGTGACGCTTTTTAGAGGTAAACCATTCTGTTACCCAACGGCTAACGAGGATACCACAAAACAGGGACAGGAGCAAACCGATGATCTGCGTCGTTGCAAAACCTTTCACCGGTCCCAAACCAAATGAGAAAAGGATAATGGCCGTCAAAAGGGTCGTAATGTGACCATCCAGTACCGGCGGCAGCGAACGTTTGTAACCTTCATTGATCGCCTGGACATAGGTCTTTCCTTTCCGCAATTCATCTTTGATCCGCTCGTAAATAATTACGTTCGTATCCACCGCCATACCAATGGTCAGTACCAGGCCGGCAATACCAGGAGCTGTAAGGGTGGCACCCAAACCGGTCAGGACACCTATGGTGAAGAGGAGGTTCAGAATAAGGGCAATATTGGCAACCCAACCGCTGGTGTTATAATAAATAAGCATCAGCAGGAAGATCACGATGAAAGCGATCACAAAGGAAAGAATACCACCCTGGATGGCATCGGCACCAAGGGTAGGGCCTACTACCTGCTCCTGCACAATTTTGGCAGGCGCCGGAAGTTTACCGGCTTTCAGGATGTTGGCAAGATCTTGCGCCTCTTCCAGGGTAAAATCACCGGAGATTTCTGTACGGCCGCCTGTGATTTTGTCATTGGCAACCGGGGCAGAATAAACGATTTCGTCAAGGGCAATCGCAATCGGACGCTGCTCCTTAAAGGATGTTTCCGTCAGGCGACCCCACTTGGCATTACCTGCAGGACCAATGTCCATGGTAACGGTAGGACGTCCTCCCATTTGATCATAGGTCTGAGCGGCAGTGGTGATCACGTCACCTTCCATCGGTGCTTTGTCAGCATTTCCGGTTTTCAGTACGTAAAGCGGAACAACATTCAGTTGTTTGCCATTTGCATCACGACCGGGGATACCAAACGCAAAACGAGCGTCTGCAAGACCAGCTTCAGTGAAAGCACGGCGAACAACATCCATATTCAGGTACTGGCGCAAGATGGCCGTGTCTCTTGTAGATACCACCAGGCCATTCCCTGCTTGCTGAAATAATTTAAGAATTGGGTTATTTCCGGCCAAAGCTGTGGTATCAGCTGTTTTCAAACCGGTATCAGTCGTTTGAGAAAGCTTGATGCCGCCAGCAGTATCCGTAGTGGTAGTAGCTGCGGTATCTACGCGAACCGGGGCCGGAGCTGTTGTTGCTGCGGGGCGTGTAGCCGATTCCAAGTCAGCAACAGCTTTGTCGGCAGCCACCAGGGCATTGTAATATTCTTCTGGTCTGTAGGTCAGCCAAAACTGCAGATTGGCTGAAGACTGCAGGTATTTACGCACCCTTTCCTGGTCTTGTAAGCCAGGAAGCTCAACCGTAATGATGCCCTGCTCTTTGTTGGGGTTGATGTTTGGCTGGGCTACACCAAACTGGTCGATACGGGTTTGAAGTACCCGGAAAGTACGGTCAAAGGCAGCATCGGCTTCCTCCCGGATGATGCTGATTACTTTTGCATCATCGTCTTTCGGGCTCAGGCGGCCGGCACTGGCAGCAGAAAACAGCGGGGCCAGCGGGGCTCCGTTTGAAGCTTTTTTGTATTCTTCTACAAATAAGGTTACAAAGTCGGCACTGCTGTTGGCTTTTCGCTGGTTGGCAGCACTCAATGCATTCAGAAAGTTAGGATCCTTGCTGTTGTTGGCCATTGAACGCAGAAGGCCGGAAAGCTCAACTTCCAGCGTTACGTTAATACCACCCTGCAGGTCAAGACCAAGGTTCAGTTCTTCTCCTTTTGCTTTTTGATAGGAGATAGGACCGGTAATTCCAAAGTGAATGTTTTCATCTTTGGTGCTGTCAAGCAGTCTTCTCAGGCGGTCTTTGTAGACCTGTTCTTTGGTTGCACTGTCGGCGTTGGCATAGTTCTGGCTAACAAATTGTTGTGCTTTTGCCTCCATTTTCCTCTCATGTCCGCGAACTACCCAGGTAAAGGATAATTCGTAGATGGAATAAATGATCAGCAAGATCGTAAAAAAGCGGATGAGGCCTTTCAATTGCATAAAACGGTTTTTTAAATGGTACCCCACATAGCCGATTCAGTTCGTAGCATAAGGGAGGTGGTTTTTTAGAGTGGGCAAAGATATATTTTTCACCTTATATTCAGCCCTTTAGTAAGGGTCTTTTCAACCCGCAAAACACCCCTTTCAAAGTTATTTTCACTATATTTTAGCGGAATCCTAACCCATTCCGTAAATCTTTTTCAACTTAAGGGAAGCATCCAGCTTTTTTTGAACAAGCATTGCCTGCACATTTTTGATTCTACCTATTTCCTGTTAACAGGTCATCAGAAGGTCCTGCTTCAGGATTCCGGAGCACAATCCTTACTTTTGACGCTTTCTAAACCCAACTGTATGGAGTTATCATCGCTGTTACAACGCTTTTCTGAACCGGAAACACTGCGCATGGCAAAACTTGGTCGGGAAATGCGGGCTAAAGGCATGGACATTACGGATTTGAGCTTAGGTGAGCCTGATTTTGATACACCGCAACACATAAAAGACGCCGCCAAAAAAGCAATCGATGATAACTGGAGCCATTATACACCGGTTCCCGGCTTCCTGGACCTCCGGGAAGCGGTTTGTCAAAAATTAAAACGGGACAATAATCTTGATTATTCCCCTGAGAACATTGTCGTTTCTACCGGAGCAAAACAAAGTTTAGCCAATGCTATATTGAGTATAGTGGATACCGGCGATGAAGTCATCATTCCCACACCGTTCTGGGTTTCTTATTCGGCACAGGTGCAACTAGCGGGCGGCACGGTAAAACTGATTCGCACCCATATTGGTAACGGCTACAAACTTACGCCTGGAGAACTGGAAGCGGCCATCACACCAAAAACCAAGCTCTTCATATTTTCTTCGCCCTGTAACCCGAGCGGGGCTGTTTATACCGGGGAAGAACTGGCAGGACTTGCTGCCGTATTTCGCCGCCATCCGCAGATCATCATTATTTCGGATGAAATTTATGAGTACATTAATTATGCTGGAAGGCATTTCAGCATTGCCCAGGAAGAAGGCATGAAGGAAAGGGTAGTGGTGGTAAATGGTCTGAGTAAGGGATTTGCCATGACCGGCTGGCGCCTGGGTTATCTTGCTGCCCCGGCTGTGATAGCAAAAGCCTGTGAAAAGATACAGGGACAATTTACCTCCGGTACGAATGCCATTGCACAAAGGGCAGCCATTACCGCCCTGACATCGCCACTGGATGCAACCAGGGAAATGGTGCAGGAATTTGCCCGAAGAAGGGAAAGAGTCATGGAGTTGATGAAAAACCTCGAAGGTTTCCATTTTGCCATTCCTGATGGTGCTTTTTATTCTTTTCCCTGCATTGATTATTATTTCGGGAAATCAGATGGAGAAACAACAATAAGAAACGCCGATGATTTTTCGATGTACCTGCTCAACAAAGGGCATGTTACTACTGTTACCGGGTCGGCATTTGGCGATGATCAATGCATTCGTATTTCGTTTGCCAACAGTATGGCCAATATAGAGAAAGGGTTTGAACGAATCAAAACTGCACTGGCTTCTTTAACCTAAAATCACAAGATTGGTTTGACCGGAAAACGCCTGCTAGTAAAAAGCCGAATAGTATGGCTGGATATTCAGAATTTACTTTTTCAAACCCAAAAATGGTTGTCCACCAGTAAAGAAGCCTTGAGCAACTTCCTCTCCGGGACATTGATGCAGCCATTGTTGCCATTGGCGAAGATGAAGGCGCCACTATTATGAATACCGCCTTACAACGGCAAATTGGAGTAACTCGCATTATATGCCAGGTAACTTCGCCACTGCAGAAAATTGTTCTGGAGGCTATGAACATAGATGAATATGTGTATCCTGAATCATCTTCTGCAGAACGCCTGGCGCTGAAATTGGACCTACCTGGCGTCATTGATTCTTTTCAGATCCACCCTGATTACAGGATGATTGAGATTGCAGTTCCCGGCCGGTACCATCCTACGAGATGGCGACATCCTGCTGATCTTTGGTACACCCCGGGATATTGAAGTTTTTATCAAAGGGTAGGAGCGGCAGCAGCCAACTCCGTTAATTTTTTATGTAGACTGATCACCTGCGGAATCACCATCTCCTGCTCATCGTTGGTGATAATAAAATCACACAGTTTCATCTTAATACTTTCTGAAAGCTGTTTATTCATTCGGTTCTGCACCTCTTCTCTTTTGCTGCCATCCCTATCCATCACCCGTTTGATGCGAAGGTGAACCGGTGCAGATACACCTATGACGAAATCAAGCCCCTGCACCGAACCGCTTTCAAAAAGCAAGGCGGCTTCCTTGATGACATACGGAGCGGTTTGTTGCCGAAACCATAGTTCTGCATCACGAATGGTAGGCGGGTGAACAAGGCTGTTGAGCAGCGCAAGTTTTGCCTTGTCGCTGAAAACAAGTCCTGCCAGTTTGGAACGATCCAGTTCCCCGGCGGCATAAATGTCTTCGCCGAAATGATGTTTCAGGTCCGCCATTAGTTGCGGGTCGGTCTGGTACAGCCGTTTGGATGCCGTATCGGCATAATAAACGGGAACCTGCAATAATTCAAACAGCCGGGCAACCGTTGTTTTTCCTGAACCAATTCCTCCTGTCAGACCGATCTTCAATGGCATGGCGCAAAGATAGGATAGTAGGATTGGGGTGATGGGAACCGAATCAATAGAGATGAATAATATGTGTAGATTCCTCCCGGTTTATTGTTCCCAATCTTCACGTCAATTTTTTTTCTCTCCCAATAACATAAATAGATTCTCCTTACATTAAAATACCATTAAAAACCATGGTGCGATTTTTTTAAAGCTGCCTTTTGTATCCCACTTACGCTTTAACTTTAAAAGACAAACTTTTCTGGTGTCACCCTACCCACCATGTAAACGTTACGAAAGCTTGCGCTTTATGAAGACAAGGCTTCTCATCCAAACCCTTGCCATCGTAATCTGTTGTGCCGCATCAGCCCAGGAATGCCCCCCCAATATTGATTTTGAAAACGGAACGCTAGATCGCTGGACCTGTTATACAGGAAATGTGGCTGATATGGCCGGCACCAACCAAATGTATCTTTCTCCGTCAGGACCAGTGGATGGCCGTCATACCATCTTTAACCGAACGGCTGCCGGTGTATTGGATCCTTATGGAAAATTCCCGGTTGTTTGCCCCAATGGCAGTGGCTATTCCATCCGGCTGGGTAATAACTCCGCCGGCACGGAAGCGGAAGGTGTTGCCTATGAATTTACCATTCCTGCCAATAGGGATGCCTATTCCCTGATTTACCATTATGCTGTTGTATTCCAGGACCCGTCACACCTGGAACACCAGCAACCGCGTTTGGAACTTGAGATCATGAATGTGACCGATAACAGGGTGATCAGTTGCTCATCGTTTACTTTTTATCCAATAGGTTCACCGCTGCCCGGTTTTTTCCTGGCCGAAAACTCGATGGGTTCCACACCGGTATGGTGTAAGGACTGGTCGGCCGTTTCCATTAATCTGGATGGCATGGCAGGGAAAACCATCCGGCTGTTTTTTAAAACGGCAGATTGCACCTTCCGCCGGCATTTTGGTTATGCTTACATCGATGTCAATACCGAATGCAGCAGCGAATTCACCGGTGCTACATACTGCCGCGGGGATAGTGCCATTAACGTGTTAGCCCCATATGGTTACCAGAACTATACATGGTATAATGCCAACTTCACGCAGGTACTTGGCAACTCGCAACACCTCGTCATGAATCCACCACCTGCTGCCGGAACCATGCTTGCCGTTAAAGTGGAGCCTTATTACGGCTACGGATGCACAGACACACTTTATGCAAACCTGATAGATACGCTATCGGTTAGAGCGTTTGCAGGACCCGACAAAGGAATATGTTTCGGCAGCCCGGCACAAATTGGAGCACCGCCACGACCGGGTGTTTACTATGAATGGAGTCCGCAGCAAGGCCTATCTGAACCCAACAGTTCCAACCCGTTTGCCAACCCTATGCAAACCACAACCTATACTTTGACAAGTCGCAGCTTTGGAGGCGGCTGCGTAGCCAAAGATGAAGTGGTGGTAAGGCCTGTCCTTGTTGACAACTCGATCAACTTGCTTGGAAAAGAAATGTATTGTTTGGGATATGGCGATAGTTCTGTTCTGCAGGTCTTACCAGCCGATGCCATACGGTGGTACCGGAACGAAAACCAGTTGGCCGGTGCAACCGAATCAATATTCAGGGTAACAGAGTCGGGCGAATATTATGCAGAAATTGAAAACTTTGGCTGCACAGCCGTAACTGAACGTAAAAACATAGTCATTGAATCGCCGCGGCCCGGCATTGCCTACCCGCCCATGTATGTGGTAGCCAATAACCCGGTGGACCTGCAGGCAAGAAATTTCGGCAGTACATTGTTCTGGCGGCCTTCTACCTACCTAAGCACCACCAATTCGGTCAGTACAGTATTTAGCGGTTCCTCCGACCAATTGTATAATATTGAGATCACATCTGCGGCCGGTTGCGTCACGGTAGATACGCAGGCGGTTAAGATTGTTACCAAGATGGATATCATGGTGCCTACTGCCTTTACGCCTAACCTTGACGGACGTAACGATGTTCTGCGACCTATTCTTTTCGGCATGAAAGAATTGAGTTATTTCCGGGTGTATAATCGTTGGGGGCAATTGTTGTACGAGACACGGCAACAACACCAGGGCTGGGATGGCCGGTTTGCGGGTAAGGTTCAGGCCAACCAGGTAGTAGTTTGGGTAGCGGAAGGTATCGGTTACGATAACAAACGGCATGTGCGAAAAGGCACCACTGTCTGTATACAATAATCCGGAATTACAACATTGCTTCTACTATAGAATTCCATTCTTCTTCCAGTGAAATTTGTTGGCGTTTTTTTCCGGCACGGGTGTACCAGTAGTCGGCATTCCAGGTATCGCCTTCTTTGCGGTGGAGGTAAGCATGAACCCACGCAGCGTTTTTATCCGGCCGGTCCTGGATTAGTTCATGGGCTTTCTCCCAGGCCCCTTTGGCATCCCACCAGAGTGCTTCTGCATAAGTGTTCAAATGGGCAGGAGGGGCCTGTTCAGACAGCGATTCCCGGAAAGCAGTAAGATTCATCGTATAAATGTAAAGATGAAAGCTGTTACTCTTTCTTTTGAAACATTTGGTAAGGCTAAAGTCTTTGTTCTTTAAGAAAACTGCATCATGAAAATTGTTCCGTGGCCTTCTTTTGACTGCACCTGGATAGTGCCTTTGTGCAACATTACAATCTGCTTGCAAAGGCTCAATCCGATCCCGCTACCGCTCTTCTTGGTACTAAAGAAGGGAATAAAGATTTTATCCATCACTTCTTCCGGCATGCCCTGCCCGTTATCTGCAACTTTCAGGATGATCTTGCGATCTAGAGACTGATCAGCAGAAAGAATAATCCGTGGATTTTCCGCATCTTTTACAGCCTCCAGTGCGTTTACAATAAGGTTGATAAACACCTGCTCCATCAGGCTGAAGTCAGCCTGCATTTGGAGTTCGGGGTTTTTCAGAATAATCTCCAGTTCCACCCCTTTCTGCTCAAAAGTGGGCTGCATCAGTTGGTGAAGATTGCCGAATAGTTCCCTTACATAAATCTTTTTCAAATTGAGTGTGGTGATCTTGTTCAGGCTCCGGTACGTTTCGGCAAACTTCAGGAGTCCTTCGCTGCGCCGTTTGATAGTATCAATACCTAGCTCCAGGTCTTCAACGGCATCATCTTCAATACTGGGAGAAGCAAGCTGCAAGCGGTTCTTCAGGGTTTCTGCCAGTGATGAAATGGGTGCCACCGAATTCATGATCTCATGCGTCATGACGCTGAGCAGCTTTTGCCAGGCTTTTGATTCGGTTTCATCCAGCGCTTCATTTACATTCTGAAATGCGATCAGCTTTGACTTTTTATTGTTGATCTGGAAAGCCGATGCTGATAACAAGGCCTTGAATGTATTTTTCTCCAGGTGAATGGTTACAATTCTGCTCTCTGCCGGACTGATTGACTGCAATTCTTCATATAAAACCTTATTGCGTTTTTCCAGCGAATGGATGGTTTTCAGGTAGGGTAGTTCCAGCATGCGTTTCAGGGTTTCATTCATCCAGAAAACTTCTCCACTATCAACTTCATATGAAAGGATGCCGGTATCTACCAACTCCAGAATTTTTTGGAGATACTGGTATTGTGTTTCTTTCTCCTTGCTGATCACTTTGAACGTGGTGTTGATCTCATTAAAGCCCTGGCGGAGGGGTTGAATGTCGGCAGATGCATGCTTTACATCAAAATACCGGGAGAAGTCGCGGTAATGAACAGCCTCTAAAAACTGGCTGACTTCCTCATGCGTTTTTTTCTGAAACCTGAAAAACTCAATCATCAGGTACACGAGAAAAGGGGCAAGCACGGCTGCCCAGAGTAACCAGCCTTTTACCAGGAAAAATGAAACCGCTGCCAGCGTTACAAACAGCAAGATGGTTCGAAGCAAAATGCGGTTATAGGAGATGGTTGATATCATTGTTCTTGTATAGTAAGAAGTAAAATGGTGTTCGTAAGAAATTGCTTCCTTTGTTCTTTCCTTTTAAACGGCTATATATCATATTTACTCAGCCTGCGGTAAAGTGCAGTACGGGTAATGCCTAATTCTTTGGCTGCTTTGGAAATATTGCCGCTGTTCTTTTCAATAACCTTTAAGATCGTATTTTTTTCTATTGCACTCAGGTTCGATTGCTCATCTTCTTCCACGGTTGCAACAGAAGATTCAATCGGCGAAAAAAGAATGTCTTTTGCCGTCAGCACATTGCCATCAGCCATGATCACTGCCCGTTCAATGGCATACTGCAGTTCCCGCACATTGCCTGGATAATGATAGCTCAGTAATTTTTCCTTTGCCGTTTTATCGAGTTCCATCTCGGGCTTCAGGTATTTACTGCGGTAGGTTTTAATAAAATGATTGGCCAGCAGCAGGATGTCCTGTCCGCGTTTACGCAACGGCGGTACCACAATTTCTACCGTATTGATCCGGTAAATAAGGTCCTTTCGAAAACGGGTTTCATTGGCCAGTTCCGCAATAGGGATATTGGTAGCACAGATCAGGCGAATGTCAATGGACACCGGTTCATTGGTTCCCAGCCGAATGACCTGGCGGTTCTGCAAAACACTTAACAACTTTGCCTGCTGGTGCAGGGAAATATTCCCGATCTCATCCAAAAAAAGCGTACCGGTGTTTGCGGATTCAAAACGTCCGGCCCTGTCTTCACGGGCATCGGTAAATGCGCCCTTTTTATGGCCAAACAATTCACTTTCAAAAAGTGATTCGGTCAGTGCGCCTACATCTACCTTGATGAAAGGTTTAGTTGACCGCAGCGAGAACTGGTGAATGGCCTTGGCAATTACTTCCTTCCCTGTGCCGTTCTCACCCAGAATAAGAATATTGGCGTCGGTGGGGGCGATCTTCTGGATCTTGTAAAAAATATCCTGCATGATCTCCGATTCGCCCAGCAGTTCTTTTTCAAAAATAGAACTGCCGCTGGCCATGGAACCACTGGTTTTGCTTTCCTTTTTTCGAACAGCTTCTTTTATGGTGGCAATCAGCTTTTCATTATGCCAGGGTTTTACAATAAAATCAAAGGCTCCTTCTTTCAGGGATCGAATGGCCAGGTCGATATCTCCATAAGCCGTGATCATGATCACAGAAGCAGAAGAACGGAATTCCTTTATTTTCTTCAGCCAAAAAATGCCTTCATTCCCCGTGTTAATGGAACTTTTAAAATTCATATCCAGCAGGATCACATCAAAATCCTGTTTAGAAAGCAGGGAATGAATGTTTTCAGGATTTTTTTCGGTAACGATCTGTTTGACCTCTGGTTTCAGAAGAAGACGGACTGCAGTGAGCACATCTACATCATCATCAATAACAAGAATAGAAGCAGTTTTTAAAGACATGGTGTGAAATGGATTGTGGCAGTGCGAATCTAACAATATGCCATCATATAACGGTTTGAAAATAAGGGTTATCTATTGCGGCCCCGGCAATCACTGTATCAAAAGCGAACAGTTTTTGTTCGCATGCGAACACCTTCGTAGATTATGGTTTTTCTAACTGCTTGAAAACCATATATTGTATCATTTGGCACTCTATTGCATTAGGTGTAGAGAGTAAAAAAATTTGACTGTGGACAGAGTAATCGAAAAAAAACGCTGGAATAAAAAGAAAACATACACCCTGGTAGGCATCCTTCTTCTTGGTGGCCTGATCGGTGGCAGCATTTATTTTACGGCAGGCGGTTCAAAGCTGAATGTAGAAGCTGAGCGCATTACCGTAAGCGAAGTGAAAAAAGGCGCATTTCAGGAGTTTATCCCGGTAAACGGTGTTGTGCTCCCCGAAACAACCATTTACCTTGACGCCGTTGAAGGCGGTCGGGTAGAGGAAAAACTGGTGGAAGACGGCGCCATGGTCACAAAGGATCAGCCAATTCTGCGCTTGTCAAATACAGACCTTGAACTGAGTCTTGTTAACCAGCAAACGGCAGTTTACAACCTGCTGACGCAAATGCAGATCGCGAAAAATGCTGCCCAGCAGAACACAACCCAAAAGCTGAACCAGAAGACCGAAGTAGAAAACGCCTACAAGGAAGCCAAGCGTGTATATGATCTGAACAAATACCTGTACGAGCAGAAAGCCATCGGCTTACAGGAGTTTAAACAAGCTGAAAATACATTCAACTACCAGGTTGCCCGCATGAAGCTGACGGATGAAATTCTTAAGCAGGATGCAACTTCTAACATTCAGCAGGTTTCTCAGGCCGCACAATCAGCCAAAGGCTCGCAAAACGCACTGAACGTGATGCGCAAAAAAGTGGGTGACCTGATTGTTCGAGCCCCGGTTTCCGGCCAGTTGACTTCTTTGGATGCTGAGATCGGTCAAAGCAAAAACAAGGGAGAACGTCTCGGACAAATTGATATTATCAGCGGCTATAAAGTGCGGGTGGACATTGATGAACATTACATCTCGCGAGTGTTCATCGGCCTGATGGGTGAAGCCACCATTGCCGGTAAGGACTACAAGCTGAAAATTACCAAAGTGTACACACAGGTAAATAATGGCCGTTTCCAGGTGGATATGCTGTTTGAAGAAAAAGTTCCGGAAGGCATCCGCCGCGGTCAGACGCTGCAGATCCGTTTGGCACTGAGCGATGAAACCCAGGCCTTGCTGCTGAACAAGGGTGGTTTCTTCCAGCAAACCGGCGGCAACTGGGTGTACAAAGTAAGTAGCGATGGCAGCACAGCCTACAAGGTGGATGTGCAACTTGGCCGCCAGAACCCGGACTATTACGAAGTATTGAGTGGTTTGCAACCGGGTGATAAGGTGGTTACTTCCAGCTATGAGAATTACGGCAACATGCAGGAACTCGTTATCAAAAAATAAAAGAAGCGTCAGTAGCGGGTGGCAAAGCCTTTCACCGCCCGCTACTGACCATTCAACAAAAACCAACCAACATGAAACTTCTTCTGATGTTATTTGCCTGTGTCTGTCTTCACAAGCCTGACCCGACAACGAAAGAAACAAAGAAGCAGAAAGAGGTGAAGACAACTCAAAAAGAGCAAAAAGCCACTTTTAATAAACTGGCTCCTTCCATCATCATCATTAACTACTGATATGCAGAACGAACAAACGCAAAATGCAACCCAGGTCCTCCATCCGTCGGCCGATCAACCAAACTATATGATAAAGATCCGAAACATGGAAAAAATCTACCGTACCGAAGAAGTGGAAACGGTAGCGCTCAACAAACTCAATATTGATGTAAAAGAAGGAGAATTTGTTGCCGTGATGGGTCCATCGGGCTGTGGCAAGTCAACGCTCCTGAATATACTTGGTTTATTGGATGAACCCGACAGCGGAAGCTTTTTGTTCAATGGCATTGAAGTAGCCAAGTTTAACGAACGGAAACGGGCCGATCTGCGCAAGCGAAACATTGGTTTTGTATTTCAGAGTTTTAACCTGATTGACGAACTGACCGTTTATGAAAATGTTGAACTTCCCCTGATCTATCTCGGCGTAAGTACGGCCGAACGGAAAAGCAGGGTAGAGGATGTGCTGGATAAAATGCAGATCATGCACCGCCGCAATCACTATCCCCAGCAACTTTCGGGTGGTCAGCAGCAGCGTGTAGCCGTTGCCCGTGCGGTGGTGAACAAACCCAAACTGATTCTTGCGGATGAACCTACCGGTAACCTGGATTCTTCTAATGGGAACGAGGTAATGCAATTACTTACCGACCTGAATGAGCAAGGTACTACCATTATCATGGTGACGCACTCCGAACACGATGCCCGTTACAGCCACCGCATTGTGCGCATGCTCGACGGTCAGACAGTGCTGGAAAATATCATGGTATAAGAGGTTTGCGAAGGAAGGCTGCAATCTGAAACAATACCACACTTCCTAACAGAAACTTCATTTATGTTCCGCAATTACCTGAAAATTGCTTTTCGCAACCTGCGGAAGTACAAAGCTATTTCCTTTATTAACCTTTTTGGCCTTGCCGTAGGGTTTACCTGTTGTTTGCTGATCCTGGCCTATATCCTGAACGAGGTCAGTTATGACAAACAGCATCCGTATGCCGACAGGACCTATCGCATCTCCCGCAGCTTTCACAATGATGAAGGTGTGGAGTCGCTGCACCTTGGTGCCATTGCGCCGGCATTCGGGCCTTACTTAAAGACAGCATTCCCGGAAATTGAAAAAATAACCAGGACGCTGTCAAATGGTAATACTTCGTTTGTATACGAGGATAAACAGTTTTATGAGGACAGGGTGTTTTTTGCGGATGAGGCCTTTACGGATGTTTTCAAAGTGGATGTTGTGAGGGGAAACGCCAAAAAAGCGTTGGCTGAACCGTATACCATTATGATATCGGAAGATTTGGCCAGGAAATATTTTGGCGCTGAAGATCCAATCAACAAGGTGGTAAGACTCGATAACAGCCTACCCTGCAAAGTGGCCGGTGTTTACAAATCGTTTCCTTCCAACGTGCACTTTCATCCCGATGTACTGATCTCATTCAATACATTGAAGGATTCTACGGTGTATGGTGAAGAACGGTTGCGTACAAGCTGGGGCAACAATGCTTTCTTTACCTACATTGTTTTACCTGAAAAATATGATTACAAAAAGCTGGAAGCAAGAATGCCAGCTTTTATTGATAAGTATTATCATTTTCCAGGTGAACCTGCCGGTTTTGTAGGATCCAAGTCAACCCATCTTTACCTGTGGCCATTGACAGACATTCATCTTCGTTCGCACCTTGATGATGAAGCAGAGGAAAACGGCGATATCAAGCGAGTATATATTTTTTCCATTGTTGCCCTTTTTATCCTGCTCATTGCCTGCATAAATTACATGAACCTTTCCACAGCACGGTCTGTGCTGCGGGCAAAAGAGATTGGCATCCGCAAAGCCATTGGAGCCGAGCGACGCGAAATTATCCTGCAGTTCCTGAGCGAATCTGTTTTACTGACCTATGTGGCTATCGTATTTGCCATTCTTCTTACAGCAATCCTGCTTCCCTGGCTGAATAGCTTTTCAGGTTCGGACCTTCGCATGCAAGCGTTAATGACATGGGAAGTGTTGCTGCCGCTGCTGTTGACACCATTGGTCATTGGCGTTCTTTCCGGAATTTACCCTGCCTTGTTCATGTCATCTTTTGAACCCGTAAAGGTGCTGAAAGGATTGTTTCGGGTGGGAGGTAATCTTTCACTCCGCAAGGCACTGGTAGTGGCACAATTTGCCGTTTCTATAGTCCTCATCATCAGTACGGCAATTGTATTTCAACAACTGCGGTACATGCAGGAAAAGTCGCTGGGTTTTGACAAAGACCAGGTTATCACCATGTTCAATACGGCCGCTTTGGGTAACCGTTTCGAAAGTTTCCGGCAGGAATTGTTGCAGCATCCTGGAGTAAAAGAAGTGGGCCGGTCATCACGCATTCCTTCCGGTCGCCTGTTGGATGCGATGGGAATTGGTGTACCAGCCGGAGACTCCATGCGTTTTCTGCAACTGGATGTAAAATACCTTTCTGTTGATTACAATTTTATACCAACGTACGGTTTCCAGTTGGCTGCAGGTCGTAATTATTCCACAGCCTATGCTACTGACAGTTCCAACTTCGTGGTAAACGAGGCAGCAGTAAAAGCAATCGGTTTTCAATCGGCGCAAGATGCTATTGATAAACCCATTCAGTATGGCGGGATAAAAGGAAAGATCATCGGCGTAGTGAAGGATTTTCATTTCGAGTCTTTGCACCAGCAGATTCCATCGCTCCTTATGACGGTTATACCAAACCAGTTTGGCCGTATCTCTATAAAGCTATCCGGCAATAATCTCCCTGCTACACTGGCAACGGTGGAAAGTACCTGGAAAAAATTTCTGCCCGAAGTCCCTTATGATTTTACGTTTATCGACGAAAATTTCGCCCAGTTGTACGAATCGGAGCAGCGGCAGAAAACGATCTTCACCTCTTTTGCAGCCATTGCCATTTTTATTGCCTGTCTTGGGCTGTTTGGATTATCCGCTTTCACTATCAGCCAGCGGATCAAAGAAATCGGCATCCGCAAAGTGCTGGGCGCTGAGGTAAGCTCGATTGTGGGATTGTTGTCAAAAGACTTTTTAAAATTGGTAGCCATTGCAGCCCTGATCGCCTTTCCCATTGCCTGGTGTGCCATGCACAACTGGCTGAATGATTTTGCCTACCGGATTGGCATTCCCTGGTGGATCTTCCTGGCGGCAGCGATCATTGCCTGTGTCATTGCCTTTCTCACTATATCCTTCCAGGCAGTAAAAGCGGCAACGGCCAATCCTGTAAAAAGCCTACGATCTGAATAACACGAAATCATTAAAACCTTAACCTGACTTTTAACGCTAAAATCATGTTCCGGAATTACCTTAAAATAGCCTGGCGAAATCTTGGAAAGCACAAAGGCGATACAGCCATTAACCTAGTTGGTCTTTGTGTGGCCTTCACCTGCGCACTACTGATCTTTTTAAGCGTTTTCTTTGAGTTTTCTTACGACAGTTTTCACCGGAACGGCGAGGATATCTATCATGTATACACGACAATTTCCAGTAAGGATGGTGCAAGCAACATGACGTCTGCACCCGTCCCAATGGCACAAACGCTGAAGGAAACCTACCCGGAAGTACAATATGCCTCCCGTTATGTATCCCGTTCCGGAAACGTGCGGTACATGGATAAACAGCTGTCGCTGAACCTGCGTACCACTGACCCGGATTTCTTTCACATGTTTACTTTTCCCTTTGCCAAAGGTTCTGCACAAACTGCATTAAATGATCTTTCCAGTCTTGTAATTACGGAATCCAGCGCCAAGGCATTGTTTAATGATGAAGAGCCAATGGGAAAAACTGTGCAGATGAAGATTGGCGATAGCTGGCGCCCCTTTATCATTACCGGTGTGGTAAAAGATATACCTGAAGCGTCGAGCATCACCTTTGACCTGATTTCCCGTTTCGAGATCAATGAATTTTACAATGCTGATCTTGCCAACTGGGATAACTGGAACCATAGCTTTTATGTGCAATTAAAAGCGAATGCAAAGCCGCAGGAACTGGAACGGAAATCCCCTTCTTTTTACGAACAACATTTCAGCTCTTTTATACAAAATGCAAAGCGGGATGGTATCAAACCGTTGCATGATAACATTTACATGCAGCTTGGACTATTGCCGCTGGATCAGGTACATACGGAAGGCGATATGCTGGTAGAGGGCAGCAGCATCAGCAAAAACTACCTGAACCTGTTATTGGCCATTGGTACCCTTATTCTGCTGATAGCCTGCATCAACTTTGTTAATCTTACCATTGGTCGCTCATTTACCCGTTCGCATGAAATTGGATTGCGTAAAACTTTGGGTGCCTTACGCTGGCAGGTAGTGTCGCAGCTTTGGGTAGAAGCCCTGCTGATTTGCTTTTTTGCACTGGTTGTTAGTGGAATTCTTACCTATGTGTTGCTCCCGCATTACAAACAACTTTTCCGTCTTAACATTCAGCAGGATATCCTGTTCTCACCCTTGGTTTGGGCTGGCGTGCTGGGCGGATTTCTTTTGATCACCCTTATTGCCGGCGGTTATCCCGCCTGGCTGATTGCACGGGTGAATATTGTCAGCATTCTGAAAGGAAAATTCTCCATTGCCCGATCACAGGGCATTCGAAATACTCTGATTGTTGTGCAGTTTGCGATAGCCGTCCTACTCCTGATCTGCACCTTTGTTTCCTGGCAGCAAATTGACTTCCTGCGTTCACAACCGCTGGGTTACAACAGGGCACAGGTTATTTCTGTTCCCATTGAGAGTACCGAAGATCCGAATATGGTGCTGGAAAGGCTGCGTGAAAAACTGGGGGGGCATACTCAGGTACAGAGCATCAGTGGCATTTACAATAACCTTGGACGTGGTCTCGATGGTTCTTCGCGTCATTCCGTTGTCAGTTTTGATTACAAGAATCGTGGCATCCGCACCACCTGGGTGGGAATCAGTTATGATTTTGTAAAAACATTAGACCTGCAACTGGTGGCCGGCCGTGATTTTTCACGCCGGTTTGCAACCGATAGCAATGCCATTGTTGTAAATGAAGCTATGGCCAAATTGCTGGAAGAAAAAGACGTGGTAGGGCTACAACTCCCGGTGCACGACAGCGCCACACCCATGACAATCATTGGTGTGGTTAAAGATTTTAATTACGAATCGCTGCACAAAAAAATTGCACCCATGTGCTTCGTAATTGAACGTCCGTTTGGTGTGCATTATGCGCTGGTAAAAGTAGCGCCAACCAATCTGCCGGCAAGCATGGACCTGGTGAAGACCACATGGAAACAGATCCTTCCCAACAGTGACTTTAAAGGCTCTTTTCTGGATGAAAATATTGACAGGCAGTACCGCCGCGAAGAAAAAATGGGACAGATTTTTATTGCCGGTGCCATCATTGCCATTGTGCTTTCCTGTATGGGTTTGCTGGCTATGGTGATCCTGATCATCACCCAGAAGGTAAAAGAAATTGGGATTCGCAAGGTACTTGGTGCAAGCGCTTCCAATATTGTTATGCTGGTGTCAAAACAATTCATCTGGCTTATTTGCATTGCCCTGCTGTTGGCAACTCCACTGGCCTGGTTTGGTATGCATAAATGGCTGGAGAATTTTGCTTACCGCATCGATCTGGCCTGGTGGGTGTTTGTTGCAGCAGGAATTGTTGCTTTCCTGATTGCATTTGTTACCATCAGTTTCCAGGCACTCAAGGCTGCACTGGCCAATCCGGTGAAAAGTCTACGTTCTGAATAATGCACCATGAAACGAAAATGAACGAATTTAAAAAATGAAACATGTTTCAAAACTATCTTAAGATCGCATGGCGCAATCTGAAAAACAACAAGGCATTTTCTTTTATCAACATCTTTGGACTTTCTGTAGGTCTTACCTGCTGCATTTTAATTTCATTGTATGTGTACCATGAGCTGAGTTATGATACGCATCATGTAAATGGTGACCGGTTGTACCGCATGGGTACTATCTTTATCGATCAGGGGGTGGAGGACAAAGGCCGCACCACGTCGGCACCGGCAGGCAGCATGATGCAAGCCGAGTTCCCCGAAATTGAAGCCACCACCCGTGCATTGCAATTATTCCGGGATGACAAAACGCTTTTTCGTATTGACAAGGGAAATGGCCGGCTGCTCTCTTATTATGAGGTAAATGGCTGGCTGGCGGACTCCAATTTCTTCCAGGTGATACCTTACAATTTTAAAGAAGGAAACCCTCGCACTGCTTTACAGGCGCCTAATTCTGTTGTAATCAGCGAAGACATGGCGGAAAAACTGTTTGGAAGGGCACCGGCACTGGACAAGATGGTTCAGATCAGCAGCAATACCAACGGCGATAGCCTCTTTCGCATAACCGGTGTTTTTGAACGACCCGCTGCTCCTACACATGTGGATGCTAATTTTTTCATAACGATCCGGGGTGGTAACATGGATGGTTTTGCCAACGACAGTCCAAGCCTTGCCAACAATAACATGTTTTTTACCTACATGCTGCTGAAAGAAAAGGCGGATGCAAAAGCATTGGAAGCAAAGTTTCCTGCATTTGTTCAACGGCATTTAAGCGAGGTGCTGAAACAAACAGGCAAAGGACGTAACTATTTCCTCATGCCTATATCTGAAATTCACCTGTCTGGCATTGACGGTGGCAAAGGAGAGGGCGGCAGCAAAACCACGTTGTTTATACTCAGTTCCATAGCCGTTTTGACTTTATTGATTGCCTGCATCAACTTTATGAACCTTTCCACCGCCCACTCTGCAAAGCGGGCAAAAGAAGTGGGTATCAGAAAAGTGTTAGGTGCGCAGAAATCTTCTCTTCTGCGGCAGTTCCTGGGCGAATCGATGGTGATGGCAGTGATTGCGCTTGTATTTGCTTTGGTCTTAACAATTGTTCTTTTGCCCTTGTTTGAAACGGTTTCCGGAACAACGTTGATCATTTCAGCCGGGCAAAAACTTTTACTGGGCGCTTTCCTGGTAGCGCTTACTGTGGTAACAGGATTGCTGGCCGGCAGTTACCCCGCTGTTTTCCTGTCATCCTTTAAACCCATTAAAGTATTAAAAGGGAAATTCACCAACTCCTTATCTGCAGTTTCGTTGCGCAAATCGCTGGTCGTTTTCCAGTTTGTCATTTCTATTGTATTGATAATTGCGTCGGTTGTAATCGCAAATCAAATGCAATATATGCGCTTGAAGGATCTTGGCTTTGCAAAAGACCAGCAGATCATTTTGCCCTTACGCACAGCAACGGCAAAAGATAATGCCATGAATTTCCGCAATGAAGCGGCAAGTCATACAGGGATACAATCCATAGGTGCCGGCATGGCTTACCCTGGCATTTTTCATCCGCAGGATTGGTTGATGTATGCACAGGGACAGAATATGAGCAGCTCCAAACGGATTTACATAAACATGGTAGATGATGCCTTTTTACAAACGTTGGGTGTAAAGCTGTTGGCCGGACGCCTGTTTTCCAAAGAATTTCCCACGGATACGCTTACCCGTTTTGTGGTAAATGAAGAAACGGTTAAAAGATTTGGATTTGCTTCACCACAGGAAGCAGTTGGCAAATGGCTGGCGTTTGACTGGGACGGACAACAACGGCAGTTTACGATCATTGGGGTGGTAAAGGATTTCCATTTCAAAGACCTGCATGAGCCTATCGAACCCATTGCTTTCCGCATGTACAACGATGCTTCCTTCAACTACTTTGTGGCAAAAGCTAGCGGGGCAAACCTGAAACAAGCCTTGAGCGGGCTGGAAACTTCCTGGAAAAAGCTAAACCCGGCTGAACCTTTTGAATACAGTTTTCTTGACCAGGATTTCCAGAAAAATTATGAAAAGGAATCGCGGCAGGCAGCCTTGATCAATTATTTTACAATCGTTGCCATCATTATTTCCTGTTTGGGATTGTTTGGCCTGGCAACATTTACCGCCGAACAGCGCACCAAAGAAATTGGTATTCGTAAGGTACTGGGCGCCTCGGTATATGGTGTTGTGTCATTGCTATCCAAAGATTTTTTAAAGCTGGTCATGATAGCCGTGATCATTGCTTCACCACTTGCCTGGTGGGGAATGAACAAATGGCTGCAAAACTTTGCTTATCAAACCGGAATTGATTGGACTGTTTTTGCAATTACTTTCTTTATTGCCATGCTGATTGCATTTGCTACCATCAGTTTCCAGGCAATCAGAGCAGCACTGGCCAATCCGGTAAAAAGTTTACGGAGTGAATAATAGAGTGGAAGCCTATATTGAAACATGTAACGCTTCAGGAGCATTCTAAATAATAATCACCAACTAACAATCGATCATCAACTATGTTCCGCAACTATCTTAAAACTGCTGTACGCAACCTGCTTCGTCAAAAAGCATTTTCAGTCATCAATATCCTGGGCCTGGCCATTGGTATGGCCAGTGCCATCCTCATCCTGCTCTGGATTCAAAACGAAGTAAGCCATGATCGTTTCCATGAAAAGGGCGACCGGCTGTATACCCTCAACAACCGTGATAGGTTTAACGGTGAATTGTGGGCCTGGAACAGCACACCTAATTTATTAGGGCCAACGGTGAAAGCCGATTACCCGGATGTGGAGGATGTGGTGCGTACCACCGGCACTGGCTTTTTGTTTAACTATAACGAAAAACGCATGAATGTCCAGGGAAACTTCACCGATGCTGGATTTCTTTCCATGTTTTCGTTTCCCTTATTGAAAGGTTCTGCAGCCACGGCATTGAACGGCACTTACAATATTGTGGTGACGGAGAAACTGGCTAAAAAACTTTTTGGCGAGGAAGAACCTATGGGCAAGGTTGTACGTCTTGACAGCACGGATCAGTTTACGGTAACGGGTGTATTGAAGGACCTGCCGAATAATACCGTTTTCAATTTTGAATACCTTTTGCCCTGGAGTTACCGAACAAAACTAGGGTGGAATGACAGCAGTTGGGGCAACAACTCCGTACAAACCTATGTGCTTCTGAAGCCAAATGTTTCGCAGGCAGCTTTTGATGAAAAAATAAAAAATATAACCATCGATCATACCAGTGGCGAAGGAAAATCTACCACGCAAGTATTTACTTATCCCTTTCGCGACACTTGGCTTTATGGCAAATCAGAGAACGGGAAATATGTAGGCGGCCGTATCGAAATGGTCCGTCTCTTTGCTATTATCGCTGCCTTTATCCTGCTCATTGCCTGTATCAATTTTATGAACCTGAGCACGGCACGGAGCGAAAAGCGGGCTAAAGAAGTGGGTATCAGAAAAGTGGTGGGAGCGCCAAAAGCTATGCTCGTGGGCCAGTTTCTTGGTGAATCGGTTTTGCTGTCCTTACTGGCCGGAATATTTGCCCTCGCCATTGTACAACTCAGTCTTTCCGGATTCAATACATTGGTGGAAAAGGAACTTTCAATTCCCTATGGCAGTCCTGTTTTCTGGCTTTGCGGTTTGTTATTTGTGCTGCTGACAGGTATCATTGCTGGCAGTTATCCGGCCTTCTTTCTTTCAGCATATAAGCCTGTAAAAGTTCTAAAAGGCACGTTCAAAGCAGCGCATGCCCTGGTGACGCCCCGTAAAATTCTCGTGGTGCTGCAGTTTACGTTTGCTATTGTCCTGATCATTTGCACCATCATCATTACCCGCCAGATCGATCATGCGCAAAAGCGTGATGCTGGCTACGATAGAAATCAGTTGGTTTACATGCATATCCAGGGTGATATGGAGAAGCATTACGATGTGATTAAAAATGATTTATTGAGCAGCGGCGCCGCGGTTGCCGTCACAAAATCGATGAGCCCCATTACGCAACGCTGGAGCGATAGCTGGGGTTTCTCCTGGGAGGGCAGTACGGAAGAAGATAAAAAGGCTGATTTTATTCGCATGGCTTCCGATGCTGATTTTGAAAAAACAATGGGGGTAAAAATTATTCAAGGCCGTGATATCGACATCAAAAAATACCCTGCCGACTCTACGGCGGTGTTGTTAAACGAAACAGCAGTAAAAGGCATGCGGCTGAAAAACCCTGTGGGACAGATCATCCGCGAGGAAGGAGGACGAAACTGGCATGTGGTGGGAGTTTTGAAGGATTTTATTTTTGAATCGCCATTCCAGAAAATTGAAAAGCTGATGGTAAATGGTCCGGCTGCCTGGTTCAATGTCATCCACTTTAAACTTAACCCAACCCGTTCCGTAGCAGATAACCTGAAGCTTGCTGAAAACGTCTTCAAAAAATACAATCCGGAATATCCATTCGATTACAAATTTGTTGATGAGGCCTATGCCAAGAAATTCAACAGCCAGAAGCGCACCGGAAAGCTGGCTGCACTTTTTGCCGGCCTTACCATTTTTATTTCCTGTCTTGGCTTGTTTGGCCTGGCAGCCTACATGGCGCAAAACCGCATCAAAGAGATTGGCGTACGCCGTGTGCTGGGTGCTTCGGTAAACAACATCACCACCTTGCTGTCGAAAGATTTTTTAAAGCTGGTAGTTATTGCCTTGTTAATTGCCTCACCACTGGCTTGGTGGGCCATGTCCGCATGGCTGAAGGATTTTGAATACCGCGTGGATATTGAGTGGTGGGTGTTTGCCGCTGCTGGTCTCCTTTCTGTCATCATTGCCATCGTTACTGTTGGCTACCAGGCAGTAAGGGCAGCCTTGTCAAACCCCGTGAAAAATCTCCGTACGGAATAGTAGATAACGATCGAAACTTTTCCAAAACGACATTGAGTAATCTTTAATCTGTGAGTGATGTTTAGAAACTATCTGAAAACGGCTGTCAGAAACCTGTTGCGCTACAAAGGGTTTACGCTTATCAACATATTGAGTCTTGTGGTTGGCATTACCGGTTGCCTGGTTATTGCACTCTTTGTATGGGATGAAAAAAAGTTCGACAAGGGCATACCAGGTGGCGAAAATGTTTACCGCATCTACAATAAGCAGAATGATCTTAACGGTACCACTAATGTTTCTGTAGTGCAACCGGCTTATACAACCTACCTGCAACAAAACTATCCGGAGGTGGATACCACCATGCGTATTCTTATGTCAAGGGATAAATTCCTGATGGAAAGAGGAGAGAAGAGTGGCTATGAAGAGAAAGGCTGGTTTGTCGACGGATCTTTCTTTCATGTTTTTCCCTTGCCTTTTTTAAGAGGCGATGCGGCAACAGCACTGAGCGCTCCAGGAACTGTGGTGATCTCTGAGGACATTGCCAAGCGCTATTTCGGCAAAGAAGATCCGATTGGCAAAACTGTTTACATTGACAAAGACACTTTTGCTGTTATGGGTGTAACAGCAAAGCTCCCCGACCATTTTCACCTCCAGTTCAATTACCTCATGTCTTTGCCATCGGCTGGCATTCCGGCACAACGAATGGAGAACTGGACATGGAACCAGTTTTATACCTATATAAAACTAAAACCAGGAGCGAATGCAGAACAGGTTGAGAAAAAGTTCCAGGCATATGTGAAGAAAGAGATTTATCCAACACTGGATAATCCCAACTCTACATTCCTTCCGCAGTTTCAAAAGCTGGAAAATATTCACCTCCAATCGGCCGATTTTGTATATGACAATGCGGTGCGGGGAAATGAAAGCTATGTAAATGGATTAACCATTATTGCCTTGTTTGTTTTGGTGATTGCCTGTTTCAATTTTATCAACCTGGCAACAGCCCGCTCATTCCGCAGGGCAAAGGAAATTGGTGTCAGAAAGGTAGTAGGAGCCGATCGCAAGCAACTGGTAATGCAGTTTATTGGTGAAACCATTTTACTTTCTATTGTTGCCATGCTGATCGCCATAATTGCAACTATGCTGTTACTACCGGCTCTTAACAACTTTACGGAAAAGACGATTTCATTCAATCCGTTTTCCAACCCCATGATTGCCTTGCTGGTGTTGGCAGCAGGTGTTGTCATTGGTGTACTGGCCGGTATCTACCCGGCGATGGTGTTGTCTGGCTTTCAGCCCATCAAAGTCTTGAAGAGCATGAAACCAACAGGCGGCAGCGGGCATATTGGCTGGCTTCGCCAGTCATTGGTGGTTGTTCAATTTGCACTTTCTGCACTCCTGATCGTATGTGCGATGATCGTGTATAAACAGGTCCGTTATCTGAATACAAAAGACCTTGGCTTTTCCAAAGAGCAGTTGGTCTTTTTCCAAACACGCGGCGGTGTAAATGAAAACCTGGAAACGTTCAAATCAGAACTGAAACGTTCACCCAATGTGGTTTCTGTAACATCGGGCTATGGCTTACCCGGTGATCAGTTTGCAGGCGAAACGGTAAAAATTCCCGGAAAAGGTGACCAGGGATTTTCAACAAAATTGTTCATCGGTGATCATGATTATGTCAAAACACTTGGCCTGAAATTGATTGCGGGACGTGACTTTTCCAGAGAGATGTCTACTGATGAAAGGGAAGCTTTTATCATCAATGAAGCAGCGGTGAAGGAATTTGGATTTGGTACGCCTGAAAAAGCATTGGGTCAATCCATTCACTGGAATGAATGGGAGCCCGCAGATACAACCAACCCTGTAAAGAAAGGCAAAGTCATTGGCGTAGTGCAGGACTTCCATTATAAAAGCCTTCATGAAAAAGTAACAGCTTCCGTGATACAGGTATACCCGGCTGTGAATTTTAAAGTTGCGGTTAAGGTAAGAACGGCGGATATGAGCAACACCATCGCGTATATCAACGAAGTATGGAACAAGTTCTCACCGGGCTATCCATTGGATTACAAATTCATGGATGAAACCTATGGTCAAATGTACAAGGCCGAGGAAAAAATGGCCAGCCTGATCTGGATCTTCACCATTATGGCCATCGTAGTGGGCTGCATGGGCCTGTTCGGATTGGCTGCTTTCAGCGCCGAGCAGCGGACAAAAGAGATTGGTATCCGGAAAGTATTGGGTGCCGGTGTGTTCAACATTGTCGGTCTGCTGTCAAAGAGCTTTGTTCGCCTGGTGATTGTCTCTTCTTTGCTGGCGTTCCCAATTGCCTGGTGGGCCATGAACAAATGGCTTGAAGATTTTTCCTATCGTGTCGCCATCAGTTGGTGGGTATTTGTTATTGCAGCAGGAGCGGCTTTGTTGGTGGCCCTGATTACAGTAAGCTTCCAGGCCGTGAAAGCAGCCGTTGCCGACCCGGTGAAAAGCCTGCGAACGGAATAAAGTTTAGCTATGCTGAAAAACTATTTCAAAATTGCCTGCCGCCATCTGCTAAAATCAAGGTCCTTCACCGCTATCAACGTGCTTGGACTTTCCATTGGCATTGGATTTACGCTGCTGATAGCCGCCTACGTATGGCGTGAGTTGCAGGTAAACCGGCATTTGCGAAATATAGATCAGCAGTACATAATCCAGAGCCGTTGGAAAGATCCCAATATGGGCCTCGACCTGACGACTGTCGGTCCGCTGGCAAAAGCTTTGAAAGAACAATATCCTGATCTTGTTGCCAACTATTACCGGTGGGATGGGATCACATCAACCGTTTCAAACAAGGATAAAATTTTTCGTGAAGGCCTGCAGATTGGTGACAGCACCCTGCTTTCCATGTTTGGTTTTAACCTGTTGTATGGCGATGCCCGAACGGCACTAAATGAGCCGTTCTGTGTCGTTATCACAGAAGAGAGAGCCATTAAATATTTCGGTCGAAAAGATGTGGTGAACGAAACGGTTACCATTGAAGATTTTTCAGGAGCCAAACATGATTTTAAAATCACCGGTGTGTTGCAATTGCCGGTCGACAATTCTGTCATTCACCTGACGCCGGAAAACGATAACCAGTTTTTTATTCCTGAGGCTTCAGCCGGCTTTTTTGGTCGCGGACTTGACGCCTGGAACGATCCTTATAAGGTTGGATATATTGAACTGCAGAAAGGCATCCGCCCACAGGACCTGGCCAAACCCATGCAGGACCTGTTGAAAAAAAATGCACCGGCGGAATTGACAGCCAACATGCAGCCGTTCCTGGTGCCGTTAAAAGATTACTACCTGGATCAATTTGACGGCATGGTAAGAAAAATGCTCTATGCCGTTTCATTGATTGCGCTGTTCATCCTCCTGATGGCGATTGTAAATTTTGTCAACATTTCCATTGGCAATGCAGCGGCCCGTATCAAAGAAATTGGTGTCCGTAAGGTAATGGGAAGCCGTCACCGCCAGCTGGTGCTGCAGTTCCTGGTTGAATTCATTGTATTGGTAGCCCTTTCAACGGCTGTTGCCCTGGGAATCTATTCTCTCGGACGGCCATTGTTGTCTGACATCCTGGGCAAAGCAATCCCAGAATTCGCTGATTTCCCCTTGTACGTTGGCCTGACACCACTTTTGCTGGCACTCCTGATTGGTCTGCTGGCGGGGATCTATCCGGCATTTGTACTTTCCAGGCTGCGGGCAACCGATGCGGTGAAAGGAAAGCTACAGTCGGTCAGCGCCAACATCCTGCTGCGTAAGACCCTGGTTGGTTTCCAGATCTGTACTGCCTCTCTTGTTTTTATTGGTGTAGTGATAACCATTCAGCAGGTGAATCTTTTTTTCGGTAAAAACCTGGGGTATAATAAAGACTATGTTGTATCGGTGCAGGTACCCCGTGACTGGACACCCAAAGGAGTGCAACACATGCTCACGGTTCGCAATGAACTGGAAAAGCTTCCCGAAGCAACAAACGTGTCGCTGACGTATTCGGTTCCCAACGGTATGTCGGCCGGTAATACGATGGTGTTTGCGCAGGGCCGTGACTCGTCACAGGCTGTGGCAATGGAAACCGTCACTACGGATGAAAATTACCTTGCTGTTTATTCCATTCCACTTATCGCAGGTCGTTATCACCGACATCTTTCCGATTCGCTCGGCATTGTCGTCAACCAGTCGGCCGTAACAGCTTTAGGGTTCAAAAATCCAGGTGAAGCTGTAGGACAAACAGCTTTTCTTCCGGGAAGGTTTCCTGTTACTATACTCGGTGTGACACGCGACTTTCATTTTGGTTCAATGAAACAAAGTATCAAGCCCCTGCTGATGCTGAATGTAGGCCTGACCAATATCTACCGGGTTCTTAGCTTTAAACTGAAACCGGGTAGTCTTGCAGGGAGCATGGAAGCCATTCAGAAAAAATGGACGGCGCTGCTTCCGGGCAGTTCTTTTGAATACAGTTTTATGGATGATGCGCTGAAACAGATGTATGCATCGGAGATCCGGTTAAAGAAGGCGGCACAAGCAGCATTGCTGCTTTCGTTTGTGATTGTGCTTTTGGGGATCTCAGGGCTTCTTTCTCTCAATGTTCAGAAACGAACCAAGGAAATTGGGATCCGTAAAGTTGTTGGTGCATCCGCCATCAACATTCTTGGGCTTTTCCTGCGGGATTTTTTACCTGTTGTATTTGCCGGCGGATTGCTATCGATACCTATTGCATGGCTTGTCATGCAGCAATGGCTGAATGATTATGCATATCGTATTCAGCTGACGTATTTGCCTTTTGTCATTTCTATAGCGGTTCTTTTACTGCTGGCTGCCATCCTCATTTCGCTGCAAGCGTCGAAGATCGCTGTGGATAATCCCGCCAAAAGTTTACGAACTGAATAAGCCATTTTCCGGATCAATCGTCTTGCATTTTTGTAAACAATAGGACACAATGAAAAGCGGGTTGTATCGAAAGCGAACAGTTTTGTACGGATACGAACATTGTCGTAAGCCATATGATTTAGTAAGTACTTGTTAATCAACTTTTCAGCAAATTGGTACAGATGTTTATAACGATTATCCGCTGGAAAGTGTGACAACTGAAAACGATCAATGAACGGCTACCTAATGAGAATTATACGTTATCTGTGATAAGGACATCAGCAACAACCAAAATAATCGTAACAACCGTAAATAGACCACAAAATGAGAAAGCTTCTTTTTCTTCTTGCCATCGCCGCACAGGCAATAGTTGCCCAGGCACAAAATTCAAACAACAAGGAACCATATATGACCCGCTCACTCAGCGGTGATGCGATTAAAGAAGTGGAGGCACGCACCTCTGGTGGCAGTATCTCCGTAACCGGTGTGACACCGTCGGAAGCTCGCATTGAAGTGTATGTTTCCGGTAATAACAATCAAAACCTTTCCAAAGAAGAAATCCAGCAACGCCTCGACGAATTGTACAACCTTGATGTTACTGTTGCCAATAACAAACTGACAGCAATGGCAAAATCCAAAGAACAAATCAGGGACTGGAAAAAAGCATTGAACATAGCCTATAAAATTTATGTTCCGCAAACGGTGGCTACGGATTTGAGCACCAGCGGCGGCAGCATTCATCTGGCTTCGCTGAACGGTCCGCAATCATTTACCACCAGCGGCGGAAGCCTGCACCTAAAGCAGGTAAGCGGCAAAATCAACGGCAGAACCTCTGGTGGCAGTATCCATCTTGAAGACACCAATAACGAGATTGACCTCACCACTAGTGGTGGCAGCATCCATGCAAAGAATTGCTCCGGCAATATCCGACTCGCTACTTCCGGCGGCTCTCTGGACCTGTCCGACCTGAAAGGAACCATTAAAGCCACAACAAGTGGTGGCAGCGTAAAAGGCCGGAACGTGGAAGGCGAGTTGATCACCTTTACCTCCGGTGGAAGCATCAACCTGACGGACCTGGCCAGCAGCCTGGAAACATCTACAGCAGGCGGTAATATTTCTGTTTCATTTAAATCATTAGGCAAGTATGTAAAAGTGCACAACTCTGCCGGCAATATCGATATCACCTTGCCAAAAGACAAGGGATTGGATCTTGATCTTTCCGGCACGATCAGCAATACATCCCTCACCAATTTCAGTGGCAGAATGGACGATAACGAAGTAAGAGGGAAACTGAATGGCGGAGGTGTTCCCGTAACGGTAAATGCCGGTGCCGGAAGAATCAGGCTGCAGTTGCAATAACCCTGATTTTTCCTGCTGGCTATAACCATTCCAAAACAACATCTATTACCTGCTATGATCAAGAACTTTTTTGTTACAGCACTGCGTAACCTGGCAAAACACAAAGCGTTTTCGTTTATCAACATCTTTGGTCTTGCCCTGGGCATTGCAGCCTGTTTGCTTATACAACAGTATGTACGTTTTGAACGCAATTATGATCGTTTCCAGGCGAAAGGTGAAAGGATTTTCCGGCTGCAACAAAACCGGTACAATGAAGGAAAACTGAGTACCCAATGGGCGGCGGGTTCAGCTGGAATTGGACGTGCTGTCAAAGAGGATCTGCCGGAAGTGGAAGCATTTGCAAAACTGACGCAAACAAGAGGCGTCATTAGCTATGGAAATGAAAAGTACAGGGAAGAACGGATGTTCTATGCCAATGATGCCTTTCTGCCAATGTTCTCTTATCAAGCCTTACAAGGCCAAGTGGAAGGTGCACTGGCAGAGCCTAATACGGCAGTGATTACCGCTGCTACCGCAAAGAAATATTTCGGAACGGAAAACCCGGTAGGAAAAGTCATCAGCCGCAACAAAAGACAGGACTTCAAAATCACGGCCGTTGTAGCCGATCCACCGGAAAATACACACCTGAAGTTTGATGTGCTTTTTTCTTTCCAGACCTATGTCAACCTGACAAGTCCGGATGCAGAAACCACCTTTGACTGGGATGGTTTTTATACTTATGTTCTCTTAAAACCCGGTGTCGATCCTGTCAAGACAGAAGCCAAAATTGCGCAGGTGGTAGAAAAAAGAGTGGGGCAGGAGTACAAGGAAAGAAATGAAAAGGTAGAGTACAAACTGCAGCCCCTGCGTGACATTCATCTTACCTCCAATTATATGATGGAAGCGGAAGTGAACGGTGATGGCAAAGCAGTAAAGTTCCTGTTTATTATTTCCATTTTCATTATTGTGATTGCCTGGATCAACTATGTAAACCTTTCCACCGCCCGTTCGCTTGACAGGGCAAAAGAAGTAGGTGTACGTAAGGTCCTGGGATCGCAAAGGGCACAGTTGATCCGCCAGTTTCTTTTTGAATCCTTTGTCATTAATCTTTTTGCCGTGACACTGGCTTTTTTGCTGGTCATTCTTTCCCTGCCGCTCTTCAATTCAATAACAGGAAAGAATGTAACCTTCTCCCTTGTGACAGATGGTAATTTCTGGCTCACGCTGATTATAATCTTCCTTGGTGGCACTTTATTATCCGGGTTGTACCCGGCATTTGTGTTGTCCTCATTCCGGCCGATAGACGTCCTGAAAGGCAAACTAGCCCGAACCACGCATGGTGCCTGGCTTCGCCAGTCACTTGTAATTATCCAATTTGCCGCATCAGTGGCATTAATGGTAGGAACCTACGGCATCTATAACCAGCTGTCGTATATGAAAAACCAGGATCTCGGCGTGGATATCAACCAAACGCTGGTAGTCCGTGGGCCCAGTGTCAGCGATTCTACCTATACAAAAAAGCTGACGGCGTTTAAAACCGAATTGCTTCGTCAAACTGGTATAACAAAAATTGCGGCTTCGTCTGAAGTACCCGGCAGTAAGGTTGATTGGAATGCAGGCGGCATCAGGTTGGCCGGCAGTGACGTAAACAAATCACAACAATACAGGGTATTTGGTATCGACTATGATTTTGTGGATGCCTATGGTTTACGTGTGATCAAGGGACGAAATTTCTCCCGTGATTTTATCTCTGATTCATCGGCTGTATTGTTTAACGAGGCTGCCGTAAAACAGCTTGGCTTTGAAAAGCCGGAAGAGGCACTGAACAAAAAAATTGACTTCTGGGGTGAAACCTATACCATTGTCGGAGTAGTATCAAACCACCACCAGGAGTCGTTGCGGGAAACCATGGATACCTATATTTACAGGCTGATCCCTGAAAGTGATGATTTCTACTCCATAAAGCTGGAAGCAGGAGGACCATCCATAACCGGGGCCATCAAAACGATTGAGCAGGCTTGGAACCGGTTCTTTCCCGGTAATCCATTTGAATATTTCTTCCTCGATGATCATTTTGCAGAACAGTACAAAGCGGATGAGCAGTTTGGAAAAACATTTGCCTTGTTTGCCATTCTGGCTATCATTGTTGCCTGCCTTGGATTGTACGGACTGGCCTCCTTTGTTACCACACAGCGCACCAAAGAGATTGGTATTCGTAAAATCTCCGGAGCCAGTATTTCCTCCCTGTTGGTATTGCTCACCAAAGATTTTTTGAAACCGATCTTTTTGTCGTTTGCCATTGCTATTCCCGTGACATATTTCCTGTTGCAACAATGGCTGCAGAATTATGCCTATAAAACCAGTATCACGGCCTGGATGTTTGTGCTGCCGGCACTGCTGATCCTGATCGTTGCCATTATAACGGTTACAACGCAAACATTGAAAACAGCTTCGGCAAACCCTGTAAAGAACCTGCGTACGGAATAAAAGCAGGATTAGGAAGATGAATACACACCAAAGACTCGACCGAAAAACTGAAAAGGAAAAAGAATAACAACAAAAACTAAAAAGATGTTTCGCAATTATGTTAAGGTAGCTTTTCGGAATCTCTGGAAAAACAAGGGGTACTCGGCTATCAACATTTTCGGTTTGGCAGTTGGTTTAGCGACCTGCCTGCTCATATCCATTTTTGTTATTGATGAATTAAGTTATGATCGGTTCAACCAAAAGGCCGATCGCATATACAGGGTAGACAGTGAAATTAATTTTGGCGGCAGCCACCAGAACATGGCTGTTGCCCCCGATCCACTTGGTGCAACATTGAAAAGGGACTTTCCCCAGGTAGAACAATATGTCCGCTTCCGGGATTATGGTGGTTTCCGGGTAAAAAAAGGAACGGAAAACGTGTATGAAAACCGTGTGATTCACACCGATCCCACCGTGTTTGACGTCTTTACATTGCCATTGATTGCCGGTGATAAGAACACAGCATTAACCGATCCGACATCTGTTGTCATCACAGAAAAAATGGCAATGAAATATTTCAACACAACCAGTGCCATTGGTAGAACAATGGTGATGAATGATGGAACAAACTACATCGTGACAGGTGTGCTGAAAGATATTCCTACCCAATCGCATTTCAATTATGATTTTTTTGTTCCGCTCAATACGGAAGAAAGCAAGCAGGGAAGTTGGTTAAGTCATAATTTCTCCACCTACATTGTACTGAAAGAAGGTGCGGACCCTAAAAAGCTGGAGGCGCAATTTGAACCCTTCATCAGTAAATATGTTGGTCCGCAGGCGCAGTCGTTTTTAAATACAACCTATGAGGACCTGAAAAAGGGCGGCAGTTATATCAAATACAGCCTGATGCCACTGACACAGATTTATCTTCACTCCAACAAAGTGGCTGAGATCGGGCAAAGAGGTAATATCCAGTATATCTATATTTTTTCCGCTATTGCTCTTTTTATCCTGCTGATTGCCTGCGTGAACTTTATGAATCTGAGTACAGCCCGTTCTTCCAACAGGGCAAAAGAAGTAGGTGTACGGAAAGTACTGGGTTCGCAAAGAGGCAATCTCATTACGCAGTTTTTAACCGAATCGATCTTCATCAGCTTTCTTTCGCTGGTGCTGGCATTGTGCATAGCGCAGGCGCTCCTGCCGGTTTTTAACCAATTGGCTGGAAAAGAAATCGAAATCGGGTTGCTTTCAAAACCATGGCTGCTGCCTTCGTTGCTGGCGCTGATGCTGCTGGTGGGTGTGATTGCAGGCAGTTACCCTTCCTTTTATCTTTCCTCTTTTCAACCCATATCCGTATTAAAAGGAAAGCTGGCGGGTGGCTTCAAAAACGGATGGTTACGCAGCAGTTTAGTGGTGTTTCAATTTTCCATCTCCATTGTACTGATCGTGGGTACAGTAGTTATTTATAGCCAGCTGAAATTTATCCGCAGCAAAGATCTTGGCTTCAACAGGGAGCAGATACTGGTTGTACAGAATGGGTATGCACTGGGTGACCAGGCAAAGACCTTTAAAAATGAAATTAAAAATCTGAAGGGAGTAGAAGCGGTGACCATGACGGGTTATTTGCCGACAGGTTATTATCGTGGCGACAGTCCCTTGTTTTCTGATGCCTCCCTTGACCAGAAATCGGCTGTCAGCATGCAGAACTGGTACGTGGACGAAGACTATGTACCAACTTTGAAAATGCAGATGGTAAAAGGCCGCAATTATTCTGCGCAGATGCTTACCGATTCAACTGGTCTCGTCATCAATGAAGCGGCGGCAAAACAGTTGCCCTTCAATGACCCGATTGGCAAAACAGTGTATTATGTATTGGATTTTCAAGCAAGGGCGGTAAAGCCTTACAAGATTATTGGCGTTGTAAAAGACTTCAATTTTAATTCCCTGCGGGAAAAGGTAACACCGATGGCGCTTTTTTATGCGGAGGAAAAAGGAAGTTTTGCCATCCGTTTTCAAACGGCTGATGCGGCTTCGATTATTGCACAGGTGGAGAATAAGTGGAAGTCTATGGTGGCCAAAGAGCCTTTCAGCTACAGCTTTATGGATGAAGATTTCGACCGCATTTACCAGGGAGAGCAAAGAGTAGGAAAAATTGCTTTGAGTTTTTCTGTTCTTGCAATTTTAATTGCTTGTCTTGGCCTTTTTGGTTTGGTAACGTATGCTGCCGAACAGCGCACCAAGGAAATAGGTATCCGCAAGGTACTGGGCGCCTCGGTAAGCAACATTGTCAATATGCTGTCGATGGATTTTGTGAAACTGGTGGTAGTCGCTATTCTGATTGCCTTCCCGCTTGCCTGGTATTTCATGAACAGGTGGCTGCAGGACTTTGCTTACCGCATTACTATCGACTGGAAAGTATTCCTGATTGCCGGTTTTGCCGCTATGCTGATCGCGATTATTACGGTGAGTGCACAAGCGGTAAAAGCAGCGCTAACAAACCCGGTAAAAAACCTGCGGACAGAATAATTGCAGCCGGTTCCATACCATGTTGAATGGTGCATTTTTACTGTTGAGAAATCTGAAATTAGATAACCGAAATCTTCAACCATGTTTCGTTCGTATTTGAAAATTGCCTGGCGGAATATCTGGAAAAACAAAGCATTTTCTGCCACAAACCTGCTTGGACTTTCTATTGGTATGACCTGCACCATGCTGATTCTGTTATGGGTACAGGATGAATTGAGTTGGGACAAATTCCATCCCAATCATAAGAATGTTTACCATGTTATGGTGAACCGGAATTTCAATGGCGAAATCAATACAGATCTTTCTACACCCTTCCCTCTTTCTGCTTCTTTGAAGCAATCATTTCCTGAAGTCAAAAATAGTTCACTTGACAATTTTGGTGGCGAACAGGTGTTGAAATACAATGAAACAATTTTGAAGCGGAGAGGCTATTCGGTTTATGGTGATTACTTCAATGTTTTTCAATGGACATTCTTAAAAGGAAATGCCAAAACTGCATTGAGCCGTCCTGATAACATTGTTCTTACGGCTTCTGCGGCAAAGGCTTTGTTTGGAAATGAGGAAGCGATTGGCAAAGTGGTAAAACTTAACAACGAGAACCTGAAAACCGTTTCAGGAGTGGTGAAAGATCCGCCTTCGAATTCCACCGTGCAGTTCAGCTTCCTGTTGCCTTACAACCCTTCTGACGACTATGTCCGGGAAGCTTCCAATGACTGGGTCAATGCCTTTACTGAGTGCTTTGTAGAAGTTGCGCCAGGAACGGATATTGCTGCACTGAACAAAAAGATCTCGCAATTGGCAAATGCCCGGGCTGGTGATGGCAGTAAATTCGAATACTTTTTACATCCCATGGAAAAATGGCGTCTCTACAGCGATTTTCGCAATGGGATCAACACCGGCGGCATGATCTCCTATGTGCGGCTGTTCAGCATCATTGCAATCATCATTCTGCTGATTGCCTGCGTAAACTTCATGAATCTTTCCACGGCCAAATCAGAAAAGCGGGCAAAAGAAGTAGGCATTCGAAAAACCCTGGGATCTGCAAAAAAGCAATTGATTCTGCAGTTTTACAGCGAATCAATGATTTTTGCGCTGCTTTCATTTCTGCTGGCCATTACAGCAGTTGTTGTCCTGTTGCCGTTTTTTAATACACTGGTGGACAAACAACTTTCTTTCCCGGTGGATAATCCCGTGTTCTGGCTAATGGCTGCTGTTATGATAACACTGACAGGTTTTGTGGCAGGTAGTTACCCCGCCCTTTACCTTTCATCTTTCAATCCCATCAAAGTATTAAAAGGCAGCTTTTTGCCTGGCAAGCGGGCGGCTGTTCCACGGAAGGTGTTGGTTGTGCTTCAGTTTGGCGTTTCCCTTCTCCTTATTTCATCTACGATCCTGGTGTATCAACAGGTGCAGCATGTTAAAAACAGGGACATCGGTTATAATACCAACAATCTTTTGTCCATTCCCTCTTCTGCTGATGCCAACCGCAATGCAGATGTGATCAAGAATGAATTACTCCAGGCGAACCTGGTGTCATCTGTTACACGTACATTTTCTCCCATTACTGAAATATGGAATTTTACGCCGGCACCGGATTGGAAAGGCAAACCGCAAAACACCAACATGATTATGGCTGCCACCCGTGCCGATGCAGGCTTTGTGAATACCATTGGTGCACGCTTGCTGAAGGGCCGCGATTTTACAACGGCGCCTGTTGACTCTTCCGCTTTGATCCTGAACAAAGCAGCCGTAAACCTCATGCAGCTAAAGGATCCTATTGGCACCGAAATGCGGTACGGTAACCGCAACTTTACGGTGATTGGTGTCACGGATGATGTTGTCATGACATCGCCTTATGCACCGGTTCAGCCGATGATGGTCTTTCCTGACAGGAGAGGTGGTAATTATTACGTCATGCGTTTGAAAGAAGGGGTAAAGCCACAGGAAGCCCTTCCAAAGATTGAAGCTGTCTTTAAAAAATACAACCCGGAATATCCTTTTGAATACCGTTTTGTTGACCAGGAATTCAATCGCAAGTTTGTTACAGAAGACCTGATCTCCCGCCTGAGCAAGATTTTTGCCGGCCTTGCCATCTTCATATGTTGTCTTGGACTTTCCGGCCTGGCGTCATTTACCATTGAAAGAAGGTTCAAAGAGATTGGTATCCGGAAAGTTCTGGGTGCGTCAGTGCAGCAATTGCTTTACCTGATATCAAAAGAATTCCTGTTGCTTGTATTGCTGTCTGTGCTCATTAGCATACCAGTTACCTGGTGGCTGCTGAACAACTGGCTGCAGAACTACGAATACCGAATCAATATCAGCATTTGGCTGTTTGCAGGAAGCTGTGCAAGTGTGCTGTTGTTAACGCTGGTAATTGTATGGCTCAATGCAGCAAGGGCAGCAACGGCCAACCCGGCAAAAAGTTTACGTACGGAATAATAGCTTCTACTTTTTTCAACAGATAGCCAGTAGGGACATTGAACGTAAAGTATTTCAACCAATATAGAAAGGAGCTGTTGAGGGGCAGAGCAGGAAAACAAAAACAGCATGAGAAGGAATACAATCATTTTATAAGCCTTTTTATGTGTAAAAATTATCAGCTTATTGCTTCCCAGGAATGGCGCCGTTTAGCGGCGCTTTCCTGCATTATGGATGATTTGAAAAGGATCAACTACAGTTGCGAAGCGTAGCTTTTCGTTATGGATAGCGTCAAAACAATTAATCTAATACACACCAAATGATCATGCAAAAAATTACATCCATTTTACTGTTGGCCGGTTTACTAACGATTACCTCTGCAACCTATGCACAACAGGAAGAAGAAAAAAGGGGAATTGAAAGAGCGATTTTAAATTACGTGGAAGCTTTTTATGAGGCCGACACCACCAAAGCTTACGAAAGTGTTGCAAAAGACCTTGCCAAACGAGGCTATTACAAAACAAAAGATGGAGCACACCACGAAGCGAAAATGAGCTTTGAACAGTTGGTGCGACTGGCGCAGCGATGGAAATCCTCACAGAACATTACGGATGCAACACCGCGAAAAATTACTGTCTTCGAAATTCTTGACAGGATTGCAACGGCCAAAGTGGAAGCGCAGTGGGGGATAGATTATTTCCACCTGGCCAAACAAAACGGGAAATGGACCATTATCAATGTACTGTGGCAGGATCATCCAACTAAAAACTAACCTATGTTAAAGAATTATCTCAAAGTAGCCTTACGATATCTTGGTAAGCACAAAGGATACACTGCCATCAATGTTTTAGGACTGGCGGTAGGTATTGCCTGTTGCATATTGATAGCGCAGTTTGTAAAAAGCGAATGGAGCTTTGATCGCTTTCATGCAAAAGAGGATCGGATTTACAGGGCCTGGCTGGAAGAGCATTACCAGGGAGAAGTTTTCCGCAATACAGTAACCCCGATACCCTTGGGGCCGGTGCTGGGTGCCGGACTACCGGAAGCCGAAGCCGTTTGCCGCATTGCGCAGCTACAGCCTCCGGTTACATATAACAACAATACTTACAACGATCCGGTGGGAATGGTTGATAGTACGTTCTTCCAACTGTTTGACTTTCCCCTGCTCGAAGGAAATGCCGCAAATCCCTTTCCCAATGCCAATACCATCTTGCTCACACCACGGGCAGCAAAAAAGTATTTTGGGAAAGAAGCAGCGGTTGGGAAGGCCCTTGAACTGCAACTTGGTGACACCAAACTTCTTTTTACTGTTAGCGGTTTGCTACAGGAGCCGCCGCTGGAATCAAGCATACAGTTCGACATGCTGATTCCGTTTACAAATGCACATCATATCTGGAGTGAAAAGACCCGCACGAGTGCATGGTCAAATGTTTCGGTGGCAACATTTGTACTCCTGAAAAATGGAGCGTCTCCCCAATCAGCCAACAGCAAGATCGCTGCCATCATGAATCCGCTGGTGGCTAAAAACTATAAACCCGGCGAGTACCTGGTGCGATTGCAGCCCATGTCTGACTTGCATTTCAACAGCTCGCTGCCGGAAGGTATGGACCGTCCGAGTGATCCAAAATATGCATACATTCTGGGAACCATTGGTATCCTTGTGCTGCTCATTGCCTGTATCAATTTTGTTACGCTTTCCATAGGTCGATCGGCAACACGGGCAATGGAAGTGGGTGTAAGGAAAGTATTGGGAGCAGAAAGGCAGCAACTGGTCCGGCAGTTTTGGGGCGAAGCGTTGCTGCTCACACTGATGGCTACACTTGCAGGTATTGTGCTGGCACTGCTTTTTCAAAAGCCATTTAACCAGCTTGCCAATCGCGAACTGACTTTGTCATTCAATCTTTTTACGGTTCTATTCTTCGTATTGTTGTTGCTGGTGATCGCCTTGCTGGCCGGTATATACCCGGCCGTTGTTCTCTCTGATTTTAAACCGGTAGAAGTACTGAAAGGCAAATTAAAAGTGGGCGGTAACATTGGTCTGTTCCGCAAAGCACTCATTGTTGGACAGTTTCTTGCCTCGATAGTGATGATCATTGGCACTTTCAGTGTAGGCAAACAATTGGCTTACCTGCGGTCAAAAGATCTGGGATACAACCGTGAACACATTGTTGTTGTAGCCACCAATCAACCAAGAAAAGACGGCAATCAAATTGCAGAACGTTTGAAACATGAACTGCAGAAAAATCCGGCAGTGATCAACGCTACCACTTCGTTATACAGCATGGCTGAATATGGCTGGATGCAGTTGGGTTATACCGATGAAAAAAATGTATTCCGCAGCTTTCTGTTCAATGCTGTTGATGCCGATTTTGTAAAGGCAATGGGACTGGAGATGGTAGCCGGAAGAGCTTATCAGAAAGGCAATACAGCCGATTCAAATTATATCCTTGTCAATGAAGCCCTGGTAAGGGAATATGGCTGGAAGGATCCAATCGGGCAGCGTTTACCCGGACAATACGACCAGCGCATTCTTGGTGTGGTAAAAGATTTTCATATAGAATCCCTGCATTCACCGATCCGGTCCGCCGTCCTGGCGCTGAAGCCGGATAGTGTTTTTAGTCAGTCGAGCGATGTTTCCTACGACGCTTCACCCCAACCAAGAGTGTCGGTCCGTTTTCGTGAAGGTAATCTTGAAGAGCATGTTGCCTTTTTGCAAACTGCATGGAAAAAAGTAGCCGGTGATCAGGACTTTGATTTTACATTTTTGGACGAGGCCCTGAATACCGCCTATCAGCAGGAGCAACGGCTGGGCACCATCGTTCAGTATGCATCTTACCTGGCCATTTTCATTGCCTGTATGGGACTGTTTGGATTGGCCACACTGATTGTGGTGCGCCGTACCAAAGAGATTGGCATTCGGAAAGTCCTGGGTGCAGACATCAGCAGGATCGTTGTTTTGCTGGCGAAGGATTTTGTTGTGCTGGTGATCATCGCCTCCATGCTGGCCTTTCCGCTGGCCTGGTGGGGTTTGCAAAAATGGCTGCAGGATTTTGCCTACCGGATCGATATGCCCTTGTTGGCATTCCTGGGAGCTGCCTTGCTTACGCTGGTGATAGCTTGTGCTACCGTGAGTTTCCAGGCCATTAAAGCAGCGTTGATGAATCCTGTGAAGAGTTTGCGAACGGAATGAACTCCCGGAAGGGGACTATTCTTATCAAACCAGTAAACACACTTACCTATGCTGAAGAATTATCTGAAAGTAGCCATCAGGAGCCTGCTGAAGAGAAAAGGGTATAGCTTGATCAATGTTCTGGGTCTTGCAACGGGTATGGCCGTTTGCCTCCTGATTGTACTGTTTGTCAAAAGCGAACTAAGTTTCGACCGGCATCATGAAAGAGGAGAGAATATTTACCGGGTAGCACTGGATCGTATCTATCCCGGTAGGATCTCTTCTTATTCCATGATACCGTTATCCATTGGGCCGGCGATGCAGAAAGAATTTCCTGAGGTAAAGCAGTGCACCCGTGTTTTCAACTTTACCGGTGGTGGCGGAAACTTTTTTATGCGGGTTGGCGATAAGACCTATGAAGAGAAGAATGTGCTGGCTGTGGATTCCAATTTCTTCCAGGTGTTCAGCGGGGAGTTTTTGGCAGGAGATCCAGCGACTGCTTTGCACCAGCATAATTCTGTCGTTCTCAGTGAAACGGCTGCTAAAAAGATGTATGGTTCAGCGTCGGCGGCCATAGGAAAACCGTTTATAACAGACGGTGACCAGAACAATACCTTTCTGATAACAGGTGTATGCAAAGACTGGCCGCAAAATGCACATTTCGGTTTTGAGGTGTTACTGTCAGTTGGAGGTTTCCCATTTGTGCAACAGCCAAACTATACCAATTTTTCCGCGCATACGTATTTGTTGTTATCACCTAATGCAGATGCTAATGCCCTGGAAGCTAAACTGCCTGTTATAATTGAAAAATATGTTTCCGGTGCTATTGAAAATACCTTTGCACAGAGCTACGCTGATTTTATCAAAGCAGGCAATGGCTATCGTTATTTCCTGCAGCCGCTACATAAAATCCACCTGACATCCGATCTGGAGGCAGAACTGGGGCCCAATGGCAGCATGCGTGCCGTCTATATTTTTTCATTGGTGGCAGTATTTATTCTCTTCCTGGCTTGTATCAATTTCATCAACCTGTCAACTGCCAGGTCGGTAGAAAGAGCCCGTGAGGTAGGTATTCGCAAAACCTTTGGTTCGGCAAAAGGCTCACTGGTCTTTCAGTTCCTGATCGAATCGGTTATAGTAGCTCTTTCTGCACTGCTCATTGCCATTGGTTTTATGTTTGTGCTGTTGCCAGTGTTTAACCAGCTGTCGGGTAAACAATTAGACACGGGTACATTTTTACAGCCTTTCTTTTCAGGGGTGTTGCTGCTAATTGCCATCTTGATTGGAATAATTGCAGGAATCTACCCAGCTTTTGTCCTATCATCCTTCAGGCCCATTACTGTTCTGAAAGGACGCTTTAAATCCAACCAGAAAGGCCTTGTATTGCGCAATGGTCTTGTGGTTTTCCAGTTTGCCATTTCAGTGATCCTCATCATTGCTACCATTGTTGTAAACCAACAGATGCAATACATGGTAAGCGACAGGCTGGGTTTTCGGAAAGATCAGATAATTGTCTTGGAACGAGCTGATCTCCTGGAAAATAATACCGAAGCATTTAAAACTGAACTGCAAAAAATTGCCGGAGTGGAAAACGTCAGTGGCACAACGGCAATGCCGGGAACACAAAACTTTTTTGGTACCACCTGGCAAAAAGAAGGCGCCAAAGAATCGCTGACTGGAAGAGGCCTGCTGGCAGATGAACAGTTTGCCAATACGCTTGATCTGGAACTGAAAGAAGGACGATTTTTTTCAAAAACATTTGGTACAGATTCGTTGGCAGTAGTGGTAAATGAGAAGGCTGTACAGGAACTTGGATTAGGAGCGACACCGGTTGGCCAGCGATTGACTTCTCCGGATGGCTTTTTTAATGCACCCGATGGAAGCACATTAGTTTATACGGTAGTGGGTGTGTTGAAAGATTTCCACTTCCAGTCGCTCCACCAAAAAATCACTCCGTTAGTGATTACCAATTCGGCGAGGGGGAACGTGCACAATGTACTTGCTGTTCGTATTGGTACACAAAATTTTGCTTCTGCAGTTAAAGCCATTGAAGCAAAATGGAAATCATTTGTCAAGGACCGGCCTTTCCATTATAATTTTTTCGACCAGATGTTGGCCAGTCAATACCAGGCAGAGCAAACCACACTGCGCATATTCACCGTGTTTTCTTCCCTTGCCATTTTTATTGCCTGCATCGGCTTACTGGGACTGGTAGCGTATACCACACAACAACGTAACCGGGAGATCAGCATCCGGAAAGTTTTGGGTGCGTCCGCATCAAACATCGTCAACATGCTTTCCAAAGACTTCCTCAAGTTGGTGCTGCTTGCTTCACTTATTGGTTTGCCCATTGCCTGGTGGGGAGCACACAAATGGCTGGAAGATTTTGCCTATCGCATTACGGTGAGCTGGTGGGCGTTTGGCGCCGCTGCCCTGATTGCCCTGGTAATTGCACTTTTCACTATCAGCTTCCAGTCGCTGAAAGCAGCATTTACCAACCCGGTTAAGAACCTGCGTAACGAGTAACATTTTGTCATCTTGGAACGTTAGACAGGATCAAAGTCAACAGGAACATTTTTGTTGTTTTAAAAGCAAATAATTTTTCACCAAAGCGCTTCACCCATATGCTTAAGAATTATTTTAAAATTGCCGTTCGTCACTTGCAGAAAAACAAACTATATGCAGTAGTCAATATTCTTGGACTGGCTGTGGGCATAGCAAGCTGCCTGCTGATTGGTCTTTACATCTGGCATGAACAAAGTTTTGATCGCTTTCACCACGCGGCAGATCGCATTGCAAGAGTTACCTGGCAGTACAATTTTGGCGATGCCGATAATAAGACCGCAACTACTGGTACACGGGTAGGACCTGAGTTCCAGCGACGCTTCCCGGAAGTTGAAGCGTATGCAAGACTTTTGAAATATCCAAGAGTGGTAGGCTATGATAACCGGTTATTCGAAGAAAAATCTTTCCTCTATGCCGATTCGGCTTTCTTCTCGCTGTTTTCGTTTCCGTTGTTGAAAGGAAACCCGGCAACTGTTTTAGGTGCGCCAGATCAGTTGGTGATCACCCAAACTGCTGCAAAAAAATATTTCGGCAATGAGGATCCAGTTGGCAAAACGGTAAAAGTTGGCGGTACAAAGGATTTTCTGATTACCGGTGTTGCTGCCGATGCGCCAGATAATTCGCAGATCCAGTTTGATTTTGTGGCAACGTTTTCTTCATTGAATGCCGCCAAAAGTGAAAAATGGAACGAGGCCAACTACATCACGTACCTTCTTTTAAAAGATGAAAAAGCTTTTCCTGTTCTGCAGCAAAAAATCAATTCCTATATCAAGCAAGTGACAAAGGACGAAATGCAGTTGCAGGGCAATCAATATATGTCTTATCATCTTGAGCCCCTGACAAGCGTTCACCTTCATTCCCGCCTGGATGGTTTTGAACCCAACAGCAACATTGTCTATATCTACATCATGGCCATAGTAGCGGTATTGATCTTGTTGATAGCATGTGTGAACTATACCAATTTGTCTACGGCGCAATCCGCCAAAAGAAGCGCAGAGATCAGCATCCGGAAAGTGATGGGTGCAGAAAAGATCCAGGTGTTCAACCAATTTATGAGCGAGTCATTTCTTCTTTCACTCTTTGCTGTGGTAGTTGCCCTTGCTCTTTCGCTATTACTTCTGCCGTATTTCAACCAGGTGTCGGGTAAGAATTTGACGGCCGGTGTCCTGTTCTCGCCAGAGGTGTTGGGATTATTGTTGATAGCAGCTTTGGTAATAGCGCTAGCTGCAGGTGCATACCCGGCTGTGATTCTTTCCGGAGCTAAATTAATCACCGTCCTGAAATCGGGATTTACGTTTACAGGCTCTGGTGCTTTGCGCAAGTCACTGATTGTTTTTCAATTTGTTATTTCTATTTTCCTGATTGTTGCCACCATCATCATCCTGCAACAATTAAACTTTATCCGCAACAAAGACCTGGGCTACGACAAAGAGCAAGTGGTGGTTTTGCCTGTTGACCGTCAGGTAGCGGAGCGGTACGATGACATTAAAAAAGCGCTTTCTGCGCAGACAGGAGTTGTTTCCATTGGTGGCGCTTATGAAGATCCCACGCACATCGATTGGGGCGATGGTATTACCACCAAACAGAACAGGCAGCTAACGGTGAATGCACTGCCGGTAGATGAAGACTTCATAAAAACCATGGGTATAAAGATCATTGCTGGCAGCGATTACAGCCAGACAGACGTATTACAATTAGATACTTCTAACGACGGTGCTAACCTGCAATATGCTTATATGCTGAACGAAGCGGCCGTGAAGGCCCTAGGATGGAAGCCGGAAGAAGCCGTTGGTAAAACGATCACGAAGAACAGGGACGGCATTGTAAAAGCGGTGGTGAAGGATTTCCATTTCCGGTCTATGCACGAACAGATCAACCCTTTGCTGATCTTTATGGATAAGCGATTAGTGGGTTCCCTGTTTATCAAGATTTCAGGACAGAATACTTCGAACACCTTACAGAACCTGGAGAAAACATGGAAGCAACGAGTGCAGCACCGGCCGTTTGAATACCATTTTTTAGATGAAGATTATGCGAAACTATATGTAGCCGAACAACGCACTGCAGGTGTATTTACGGCCTTTTCATCACTTGCCATCCTGCTCGCTTGCCTTGGGTTATTTGCGCTAACAGCCTATACCATGGTTCGTCGCACCAAGGAAATCGGCATTCGTAAGGTGTTGGGTGCTACGCTGGCTGATATTCTTATTTTGGTATCGAAAGATTTTCTCCTCCTTATCAGTATAGCCCTTCTCATTGCTACACCTGTTGCCTTTTTTACGGCTGACCGCTGGTTGCAAAGTTTCCAATATAAAATTAGCCTGCAATGGTGGGTGTTTGCCGTAGCAGGTTTGATAACGCTTCTCATTGCCTTTTTCACCATCAGCCTCCAGGCCATTAAAACCGCTCTTGCCAACCCGGTGAAAAGCCTGCGAACGGAATAAAGTAGGTGAATGGTCAAACGTGAAAGGTGAAAAGAAAATGTTCACCTGTCCACGTATTTACAGGTTAAATTGAAGCAAAAAGAAACCTGCTTATGAAGGCAATCCATCTGCTTTCACGTTTGCCGTCTCACGGTTGACCTAACCATTTTCGAACATTCGTTGTATCAAAAACGAACACTTACGTAGCAAAATAGATTTCTAAGTACTTGAAGATCAGGCACTAAAAATTTGGTACACATTTCATAACCAAAACAGAACCAACAAGCCTTTATGATTGAACTGCAGCACATATCCAAGTGGTACACCATCGGCGGCAAGCCGGCATTTATTCTTAAGGACATCAACCTGAATGTAGCCGAAGGAGAGTTTCTTTCCATCATGGGTCCTTCGGGCTCCGGTAAATCTACTTTGCTGAATATTATCGGAATGCTGGATCTTCCTTCGGAAGGCCGCTACCAGTTTATGGGACAATCGGTTTATGACCTGAAAGAAAAGCATCGCTCCGAATTGTACAAAAAGAACATCGGTTTTATTTTCCAGGCTTATCACCTGATCGATGAATTGACAGTTTACGAGAATATTGAAACGCCCCTTCTTTACCAGAATGTCAAAGGGTCGGAGCGAAAGTCATTGGTAGCCGACATTCTTGATCGCTTCAACATCGTGGGCAAAAAAGATCTTTTTCCTTCACAGCTCTCCGGGGGGCAGCAACAATTGGTAGGTATTGCCCGGGCACTCATAGCCAAGCCACGGTTGCTGTTAGCTGATGAACCCACCGGTAACCTTAACTCGAAACAAGGAGAGGAGATCATGGAGCTTTTCAAAAAATTAAATGAAGAGGAAGGAATCACCATCATCCAGGTGACGCACTCCGAAAAAAATGCTGAATACGGCGCCCGGAAAATTGACCTGCTGGATGGTCGCATTCAGCAACACATAAAAGAGAACGCTAGTATATGAAACGAATTATCATTTTAGGCTCGCTTTTTTTCCTGCTCCTCCATAGAGCCAGTGCGCAACCTAATTATACCTTGCAACAAGCCATTGATACCGCACTGGCCAAAAATATAGGCGTGAAGCAAAGCGGACTGCTGGCCGAACAAGCGGAAGTAAACATGAAGCAGGCACGTGCCAACCTTTTACCCGACCTGGCTGCAAATCTGAACCATGGTATCAACCAGGGCAGGAGCATTGATCCTTTCACCAATGCATTTGTGAATCAAACGGTGAACTATGCCGGGTATGGCATGAGCTCTGGAATTGTTTTGTTCAATGGATTCAACCTGCAGAATACGTTAAAACAATCGACCTATGCTTTTGATGCTTCGCGAATGGAATTACAACAGGCAAGGGACAACCTTACCCTTAATGTGATTCTTGCTTACCTGCAGGTGTTGAATGCAGAAGACATGTTGGCCGCCGCCATTTCCCAGCGGGAAGTAAGTGTAAAACAATTGGAGCGCTTGCAGATTCTTGACAGCCAGGGTGCCATCAGCCCATCGCAGGTGACGGATGTAAAAGGCCAATTGATGAACGACGAATTGAATATCCTGAACCTGCGCAACTCACTTGAAACAGCCAAGCTTTCATTGGCACAACTGATGAACGTTCCTTACCAGCGTACAATGGCGCTGCAGCGAATCAATGCCGATGAATTTCTCACCAACTATAACCTTAGCAGCAGTGATGTGTACAATACGGCGTTACAACAGTTTTCTCTGATCAAATCTGTTGAGCTGCGCCGCCGCAGCTCGGAATATGCATTGAAGGCTGCCCGTGGTAATCTCTTCCCGGTGGTTTCGCTTGGCGGAAATATGCAGACCAATTATTCCAGCGTAGCAATGGATGCAGCCGGTAAGATCCCGTACAAAGACCAGATAAGTAATAACATGTTTTATACGCTTAACCTGGGTGTTCGTATTCCCATCTTTACCAACCTGCGTGCCCGCAACAATATCAAACTGGCCGACATACAGGTACGTAACAGTGAACTGGTGGAAAAAAATACAAAGCTGCAGTTGCGCCAGCAGGTGGAGCAGGCACACCTGAACATGACCAATGCTTACGAACGATACAAAACTTTGCTTGACCAGGTGGCCGCTTATCAAACCTCATTTAAAGCCGCCGAAGCCCGCTTAACGGCTGGTGTGGGCACCACCGTAGATTATATCATAGCAAAGAGCAATGTGGACCGGGCCAACATTAACCTGATCAACGCGAAATACGATTTTGTTCTGCGGAAAAAAATCCTGGATTACTACCAGAACAGCGCACCTCTCCGCTAAAACCAATTGCTTTAAAACAAACGGCCCGATCAAATGCGGGTCGTTTGCATTTTTACTACTCGCTTTTACCACTTACAGTTTCTTCAGCAAGGTTGTCAAGAAGAGATAATAACAAGGTGAAATTTTCCTGAACATTCTGCCAAAAATCAAAGCATCATGGATTTTTTGGATCCATCTAATGTTGCAAATCCGATTCCACATGAATACCAATTATCATTTAAGGTTAGGTCAACAATCAGTTTTATTCAGTTGATGAAGGAAGGCATTATTTTCAAGTATTGCCAACCAAAATCTTTTTGACCAATACAATTTGTCCCAAGTGATAATAGCTATGTTCAATCATGCCTTCAATGTTGCGTAGGTAGGTTCCATATTTCTCGTCAACAAATATTGCCTGTAATTTTCCTTCGGGCATTTGCTCGATCAATGAAGCAAATTCTTCGGCATCATTCCAGAATCTGTTCAAAAAGTTTTCCCATTCTTGTTGGGATTGGATTGGCGGGAAATCGAAACTGTACTTGTCTTTGATGTCAAGACTGCCACCCTTGAAAACGTTTGTTATTCCACTGATATAATAGTGAACATGCTGTGCCAAAACGGCAATCGTGTTTAAGGAACCGGATTTTGTTACTGCAATTTCCCAATGCAGGTTAGCCAGTTGATCTTTATAATTTGTGTTTGCAATCCAGGTTCCATTCAGAATAACTTCTCTGAAACGATTTGCTAACTGGTATGTTTGTTCCATATCTGCTTTTGAAAATCTTTTACGTAATGTATATACCAAAAGGGAGAAGTTTTAGGGCATCAAATGCCGTATCCCTGTTGCTTCTCTTTACTTGCACAATTCAATCTGGTTTAACAGTTTAAAGTTAATACTGAAGAAACTCTCTTGCAAAACAGCTGTCAGCTTCATCATTTGAGATTGTTATTCAATGGCAATGATAGAACTGCGTTTGGTAGTTCGTAGAAAGTACCGTCAGTGCCAATCTCCACTAACAGAACCGTTATCTTTGCGCCCCATGCAGGAAAAAAACAGTTTTGAGGAAGGTAGGGTTTTGCTTATCAACAAACCACTTTACTGGACGTCTTTTGATGCCGTTCGTAAGATCCGCAATCTTACCCGCACCAAAAAAGTAGGTCATGCCGGCACGCTTGATCCTCTGGCCAGCGGTCTGCTGATCGTGTGTACCGGAAAGTTCACCAAAAAGATCAACGAGTACATGGCGCAGGAGAAAGAGTACACCGGCACCATCACCCTTGGCGCCACCACCCCTACATACGACCTGGAAAGTGATCCTGCCAATCATCAGCCTATCGATCACCTGCGGGAAGAAGACCTGCTGAAGGCGACCATAACTTTTACCGGTGCCATTCAGCAAGTACCGCCCATTCATTCTGCCATCAAAAAAGAAGGCAAACGAGTATATGAACTGGCCCGAAGGGGAGAAGATGTCAAGCTGGACCCGCGTCCGGTAACAATATCTGCATTCCAAATTATTCGTATCGAACTGCCCCTGGTGCATTTCAAAGTGGTATGCTCCACCGGTACCTATATCCGCAGCCTTGCCAACGATTACGGCGCTGCACTGGGTGTGGGTGGATACCTTAGTTCACTCTGCCGAACACGCATTGGTGAATTTAAGCTGGAAGATGCCATCACCATCGGGCAACTGGAAACGGAAATCAGGGGGAAAGATGAAGATGGAGGTCTGAGCAGTTAACTATTGAATTATTAGATAACCACAATCCACAATTAACTGCAACCGGTATAAAAAAGTTTACTTTCCCATTGAGTGATAAGCATGGTTCTCATACTCACGATTTATCACTCACCACTGGAATTTGCGGATAGTTATTAGAAAGGATAATCAATTCCTAACTGCACCTGACCACCAAGAATCGACCATCCATGAAACCAGCGGTTCTGCGCTTCCAGGGTTGCAGGGGTAGGGTCTTTCATTTTAAAGGAATAATCCAGTCGCACTTTTAAAAAGCCAAAATCAAGTCGCAGGCCTGTCCCTGTACCAATGGCCAGGTCTTTCCAGAATTTATCAAACGACCGGGGAAATTCTCCACCCGGAAAATCAGGATTGTAGCGAAGGAACCAAACATTGCCCATATCAACAAAAAGGGCAGTGTTGATACCGATGCCTTTGTAGTTGGCCAGGAAAATGCGGTATTCGGCATTGCCTTCCAGGCGAATATCACCAAAACGATCCGGCGCTACAGTACGATCAAACGAGCGGATAGCAGATCCTGGACCTAAACGGCGTACGCTCCAGGCCCGCATGCTGTTGGGACCGCCGGCAAAGTATTCACGGAAAAAGGGCAGGTAACGGTTAAAATTATCAAAACGGGAGGAGGGCATAGAATAACCCACACCGCCAAACAATCGCCAGGCAAAAGCATTGCGGAAAAGCTTGCGGGTACGGCGGTATTCAGCATCTACCTTGATAAACCGATAAAGGTTGGTACCAAAGATCTTCCCTTTGAAAAGCCCGGGAAGTCCTGATAGCTCCGCACTAAACGAGGCCAAGCTTGTTACATCGCCGCCGCCAATGGCAATGCTGTAATTTGCCAGGGCCGAAACGATCAAACCAGTATTGAAAATGTATTGATAGGAGGCATTGTTAGCAATCAGTTTTTCCAGTGAATCTCCCCGGATCAAGTAATTGTATTCAATGTTTGGAAAACGGATTCCAAAGATTTTGTTGCGCCAGCCAAACTGGTAACCCCAGGAAGTATTTACTGTTGTAAGATCAAAATAATCCCGCCGTTGGGTCAACCCGCCATTCAGCGCAAAAATGGAATTAACGGTATTTTCCTTTAACCGGCTAAAACGGCGCATAAAACCGGGTACCAGTCGAGGTATCTGGATGGTATGACTTAGGGTCACCTGCCTTGTCTGGATCAGGTCTTTCAGCGTAGCGTTCAGCTCTGTACCAAAACGAAAGTTGGTAGTACTTTGGTTGGCGCCACGGGCAAAGTTGCGGTTCTGCACGCCAAAAGTTAAGCCAAGACCAATCAGGTTGCCCTGCGCAATAGTCAGGTTTCCCTGGTTGCGGCTCACTTCAAAATTGGTATTGAAGGCATATTTGCGGGCAGGAGTGAGGCGGATGGTAAAATCAGCCGTATCCTGTCCCGGCCGCGGCTCCTGGTCAATTGCCACCAGCCGCCAGGCACTTAAATTATTGAATTTGCTTTGCGTTTTCAGGTAATCCGACTGCCGGTACAAATTACCAGGTTCAAAAAAGATATAATCAGGGAATAACTTCTTTTTGAAAAGTGGTTCGTTGTAACGAATGATGTATCCCTGCACGGTATCTGTATACCGGAACCGGCTAACGGTATCAGCCGTATAATCGGGATATACATTGATATTGCCAACATAATAACGTGTGATGCGGGTGCTGTCGGGATTTTCCCGCAGCCGGAACTCCACGTCGGCCACAGGGTTGTTGCGTCGTTCCGCCAGTCGCTGGAGCAATTCCGCCTGTTCTATCGGGTCTACGGTAGGTCGCAACAGTTCCACACCCACAGTATCCCAAATGATCAGCAATTCTTCTTCCGAAAAGCGCATGTAGCCGTTGTTGCGGAAAAGATCCGCCAGGCGATCCCGTTCCGATGCCAGGCGGTATTTGGAGAAAGGGTCACCCCGTTTTATAAGGGGTTTCGATAATGTTGTATCGAAAACTATCTTTTGCAATGTATCCAGTCCCTGGCGCATGCCAGCTGATACTCCTGCAGTATCGGCGTTCAGGCGATAAGCTATGGAATCGAGCTTGGTAACCCGACCAGGGTACACATAAAAATCTACAATCGCTCTTTGCTGCAGGCTGTCCTGTTTTGACTGTATACTGGTGGTAAAAGTAATGCTGTCGCGGTAAAACCCTTCGGTATGCAGCAGGGTTTCCATAAACTGCACCGATTGCGCAGCGTACATCGAATCATACGTGGTTGGGTTTTGCAACACTTCGTAAAAGAACCGGGGAAAAACACCAAGTATGGCATTATCCCAACCAATGGCTTTGCTTACACCACGAACCCGGATGCTATCGTGCAGTTGCTGTGCCAGTTGGGCTTCCAGTTCTTTTTTTTGATCGTTGCCTAAGCTGTCGCTTTTTACATGAATATTGGTTTGAAACACAAAAGGAGTCCGGGGCGGATAATTTTTTACCGTGACGGTAAAACAGCCGCTGCACAGAAAGAGCAACAAAATAATCAGGGGGGAAAAGTGAAGAATCGTTTTTCTTTGAATCATAAAGCGGCTCTCATCTATGCTCAGTAAAAAAGTGCTCAAAGATATTCAAAGTTTAAGCCTCAAAAAGCACCGGGATGAAACTGGACTATTCCTGGCCGAAGGGCCAAAGGTGGTGGAAGAACTGATGAAGGTGGCCCCTTTGCTTGTAGAAAAGGTCTATGCACTTTCCTCCTGGGCAGAAGGAAGAGAAGGTGTAGAGATTGTCTCGGAAGCAGAACTGGAAAAGGCATCGCAGATGAAAACGCCCAACCAGGTGCTGGCAGTATGCCGGCAGTTTACCAGTTATCGTCCTGAAGCATCAACTTTCACAATTTGTTTAGACACCATCCAGGATCCCGGGAACTTTGGTACCATCATACGGATTGCCGATTGGTTTGGCATAGAAAATATTGTTTGCAGTGCGGGTTGTGCCGATCTATACAATTCAAAAGTTGTACAATCAACAATGGCCAGCATCAGCCGGGTTAATGTTTATTATGACAAAGAAGAGACCTGGCTGCATGAACAAACGGTTCCCGTATATGCTGCAACGTTACATGGCAAATCTCTTTATGAGTTTTCCAAAACTGAAAAAGGCATTCTCATCATCGGGAATGAATCGAAAGGCATCCGTACGGAGTGGATCAAGAGGGCCACAGACCCGGTAACCATTCCCCGCCGTGGCAAAGCCGAATCTCTGAATGCGGCTGTCGCTACGGGCATCCTGCTTTCGCACCTCCTTCCTTAACGGAAATGAATGGCTTTGATGGGTTGAATTTTTCGGACCAGCAGCGATGGGATCAGGAGGATCAAAACAGCCAGGATCAGCGTTCCGGCAATAACGGCTGCCACCTGCCACCAGACAATCTCCACTGCGGCTGTTTCCATAAAATATGCTTCTTCTTTAAGCCTGACAAATCCTGTTTTGATTTGAAGATAAAGCAGCAGCAGTGCAAAAAGGGACCCCGCGAAAATGCCTGTAAACGTTATAATGCCAGATTGGTATAAGAAGATTCGCTGCACCGTCCAGTTGGAAGCGCCAACAGCTTTCAGGATACCGATCATGCGTAACCGTTCCAGCACAAGAATAATAAGACAGGTGATCAGGTTTATAGCTGCAATGATGACCATAATAGTAATTAGAATGGCCTGGTTGGTGTCCTGAACATCCAACCAATCAAAAATATTGGGATACAGTTCTCTGGCAGTTTTAGCGGATAGCTGCGGCGGAAAAAGGTTGTTGTTATGAATTTCGTCGGCAACAGGGCCCATCTGCTGGTAATCGTTTAGAAAAATTTCGTAGCCGCCGATCTCGTCCTCTTCCCAGCCGTTAAGCCGCCGGATTAATTTCAGGTCACCAATAGCAAAGGTGCGATCATATTCTTCGATACTTGTTTTGTACACACCAACAATCGTCAGCTTATCCGGCCGCAGGCTTCCATCCGGCCGCACAAAATAGATCAGTATGCGGTCATTAAGTTTGAGGTCGAGTTGTGCGGCAGTGTAGGTAGAAATCACAATCTCTCTTGCATAGGTGCTGTCGTTAAATTGAATCCACCGGCCCTCCTTGATAAAGGGCTTCAGGTTCGTGGAGTCGTATGTAGGGTCCAATCCCTTCAGCAGCACGCCTTCCATTTCATCGGTTGTTTTTAAAATGGCATACTTTGTAGCAAAGGGATGAATGGACCGCAGTTGCGGAATGGTTTTGATGCTGCGGACCAGCGAATCGTTCTGGCGGATGGGTTCTTCTTCGGCAATGGAAGCCTTGCCCGGTTGCAGGTAAGAAATGCGTACATGCCCCCAAAATGAAAACACTTTCTGGCTGACTGTTTTCTGAAAACCATTAACGAAAGACAAGGTAATGATCATCACCGCCACACTGATGGCCGTTGCCAAAATAGACAGGCGGATAATAAACCGGGAAAATGATTTCTGCTGGTTGAAGGCAATGCGCTTGGCTATGAATGCGGGTATATTCACGATAATTCAATTGTTCACTGGAAGAAGAAAACCAAATCCTCCATTTCTTCGTCCTTAGATAGATCAAAAATAGGCCTGCGAGCCGAAAACCATTATTTTTAAACATGACCCGGACGTTCAGTACCTTTTTTTTAGCCTTGTTTTGTTTTGCAGCCATTCCAAATGCCTTTGCACAAACACAGGTTTTTAGTCCTACCGTGAAATCTGTAAAGCTGTTCCGCTCCGGTGACCAGACTTCTTTCCCAATTATTCAACTTAATAGTGCAGATGTGTTGCAATTGGAATTTGATGACCTGGACGCCAGGGTGAAAAATTACTATTACTCCTTCCAGTTATGCAATGCCGACTGGACACCCAGCATGCTCACCACATTTGATTACATCCGTGGATTCCAGTCATCACGCATCACCACGTACCGCAATTCATCGCTTGTTACCATTCCCTATATACATTACCAGGCCACTATTCCCGACCGGAACAGTGCGCCAAGCCGGGCCGGTAATTATCTTTTGCGTATTTTCCTGAACAACGATACTACGCAAATGGTATTTACCAAACGTTTTGTTGTAACCAATACATTGGCACAGATAGGTGCCCTGGTGCAGCAGCCTTTTAATGCAACCCTGTTCCGCACAGGGCAAAAACTGCAACTGGCGGTAACTACCGACCAACGCATCAAGGTCATGAGCCCGCAGGACCTGAAGGTGGTGGTGCTGCAGAATCAAAATTTTCAAACGGCTCTGTTTATAGACAGGCCGACGATTTGGCGGGGCAATTATTTTGAATACAGTGACGAGGCGATAACAGGCATGGAAGCCGCCCGTGAATTCCGCTGGCTGGATTTGCGCAGTCTGCGTCTGCGCAGCGACCGTATGGAGACGCTGGATAACCGCAAAGATTCGGTGCATGTATATGTAAAAACAGAAGGCAGTCGTACCGGCCAGCCCTTTGTTTATTACCGCGATATCAACGGCAGCTTTACGATCGAAACTTTTGAAAGCATTAATCCTTTCTGGCAGGGCGATTATGCCTATACGCACTTTACCTATATACCACCCAATCGTCGGCCAATTGAAGGCAGCAACGTTTTCATTTTTGGCGAGATGACGCATTTTGCCTCCGACACAACTGGCCTGATGCATTTTAACCCAGAAACAGGCGCCTATGAAAAGACCTTGCTGCTAAAACAGGGCTATTACAATTATCTCTATGCTACCCGACCGGTGGGTGGTGGCCCGGTAAGCTTCAGCCAGACGGAGGGTAACAACTGGACGACCGAAAATAATTATACCGTATTGGTGTATTACAGGCCGTTTGGCGCCCGTGCCGATGAGTGCATCGGTTATACAACCTTGAGCTCTGTTTTTCAGCGGTAGCTTAAAAAAAGAGGGCAGCATTTCTACCCAGGTTTGCTAGAAAGAAATTGTAAATTTATTCCATGCGAATAATAACCTTTCTCAGCTTCCTGTGCATCGCATTTGCCTCTTTTGCCCAAAGCAACAGCTGGTATAAACAAATTGATGCCACCATTGGCAAATATCCTGTGATGTTGCACCTGCACAAAGCCGGACATACTTACGATGGTTATTACTATTACAAAACAACACAGGTACCTGTGCACTTTACCGGTGATGACACAACTGTACAGGGAGCTATCCACCTTACGGCTTTTCCATCACCGCATGCGATGGAGTTTTTCACTTTTACTTTAAAAGGCAGTGATCTTACAGGAAGCTGGAAAAAAGAGACGAACCCGCAATCATTGCCATTAAGTGGGAAAGAAACTACAGGTCTAACTATGGCATATGTTTTTACGGAAGGAGAGAGGAAGCTTTTGCCAAAAATGACAGAATCACCCCAAGCTACGTTTTTAGCCGCTGCTGTCTGGCCAACCGGTGCGACGGAACTGGATGCCTATTTAAAGAAAGTCATTTTAAAAATGTATGATGAACAAGCGGCGGAAGTACCCATTGGACAGGTGATACTGCAAAAGAAAGAAATGTTCTTCCGGCAATATGCAGCCGATATGAAAGATGTAAAGCCGGCTGATTTCAAGGAGACTTCTTTTATGTACAATACCGATCAGACTGATCGGGTTTTACTGGCTTATTATGACGGCAAACTAGCCACAGTTGCCAGGTTCAGTTATCTATATTCCGGTGGAGCCCATGGCAACTACAACACCACGTTTCATAGCTTTGATCTAACAAATAAAAAGCAGCTGAAACTGGCTGATGTGATGACTCCTGCCGGACAAAAGCAGTTGATTTCCTTGCTGGCAAAAACCCTGCGGTCTCAGTTCAAGCTGAAGCCAACCGATTCGCTTAGCGAAGTTCTCTTTGAGAACAAGATTACTCCCAATAACAATTTTTATGTTACAAGCAAAGGCATCGGTTTTGTGTACAATCCTTACGAGATAGCGGCGTACGCTGTTGGTGAAATCAATTTATTTATCCCTTTCAGGAGTTTACAAAACGGCCTCCAGCCTGCTTTTCAGAAACTTCTTGTCCCCTAAAAGAAATTAACAACAAGAGAAAACGTGTTGAAATAAGGAATCGCCTATATTTGCAGCGGCAGGTCTTATACGGCCAGCTCCTGCTGAACTCCCCCAGGATCGGAAGGTAGCAAGGGTAGGCGGTTGTAGCGGTGCGATGTAAGTAGCCTGCCATTTTTTTGCCTTTTCTCTTCCACTATTGATTTCCCTCATTTAACGTTTCCTTCTTAAATTGCGTCTCTGAAATCTGGACAAAGATTCTTGTGACCAACAGTATTGATTATATCGTTACAGGTTGTGTCGCTCAGTTAGTGTTCAGAAATTGATTCAGCCATTCTATCACGCATCACTTCTGCCGGGGTGATACAAAACTTCCCGAAAGGGCCAGCACATTATGAAATTTTTTATTGACACAGCAAATCTTGCACAGATCAAAGAAGCACACGAACTGGGAATTCTTGATGGCGTTACCACCAATCCTTCCCTAATGGCAAAAGAAGGTATTCGGGGAGAAGAAGCGATCAATCAGCATTACAAAACCATTTGCGAAATGGTAGATGGCGATATCAGCGCCGAGGTGCTGACCACTGATTTAAACACGATCATAGAAGAAGGTAAAAAGCTGGCAGCCATTCACCCCAATATCGTGGTAAAAGTTCCCATGATAAAGGACGGCGTAAAGGCCATCAAATGGTTTACGGACAATGGCATTCGTACAAACTGTACCCTGGTTTTTTCTGCTGGCCAGGCTATCCTTGCCGCCAAAGCCGGGGCTTCGTATGTTTCACCTTTTATCGGCCGTATTGATGACACAGGCTGGGATGGCATGGAACTGATCGGACAAATCTCAAATGTTTTTACGGTGCAGGGATATAAAACAGAAATTCTGGCGGCCTCAATCCGCAATTCCAATCATATTGTTCGGGCTGCTGAATTGGGTGCTGATGTATGTACCTGTCCACTGGAGTCTATTCTCGGCCTGCTGAAACATCCGTTAACGGATATTGGTCTTGCTAAATTCCTGGAAGACGCGAAGAAAATGTAATGTGGCGAGTGGTCAATTGTCAGTGGTGAGTAGGGGTAGATTTTCTTCACTCACCGCTGACCATTCACAACTCAGGATTTTTTCTTTCTCACCGGCGTTTTCCGGTATTCCTCCAGTATCTCCTCATTGGTCTTCAGCGGCTCATCAAATCCTCTTTTTCGTATGTAGATCGTAACTTCTTTCCAGATCTGGGGATTACTTTTCAGGGTTGCTTTTACCGTTACTGTTTCTTTTGTGTACGCACTGTCAATAAAAAGGTCGTTGTTCTTAAAATAAAGCGTGGTATCATTGGCTGTTGAGAAAATGATTTCTTCTGCAGTCAGAGGTAGCCATTTGCCATCAGCTGTTTTGCCGTCTACATTGATGTAATTGTAAAATCCTTTCTTTAGACTGTCGGTATAAAGATGGAAATAGATGCTGTCAATTTTTTGGGCCGAGGCCCAGTTCCCTATCACCAACAAGAGCAAAACCAACACGATCTTTTTCATCCCGATTGTTTTTGCAAATTTCCTCCTTTGTGCACAGAATGCATGGTAAGGCTTTGTTGTTTAACAAAGCATTGCTGCAAAAAAAATCCTGCCGGTGGCAGGACTCTTCGCTTGGATAAGGGCTAATTTTTTCGCTTGTAATCGCCCCGCTTCCAGGACTTGATAAACTCCGACCAGGCTGCCGGATTAAAGATGTTCATCGGAGGTGTTTGTCCCTGGTAAACGGCCCTGTTGGCTACATTCCTGAACTGCATGGCTGTTGCACCGGCACCGTCAGAAGGTGTGCTTTCCATCAGGATACGACGCTTGGCGGCACTGTTGTTCTGGCGGGCAATCTCAATATCATCATCAGGAACTTTCATGGTGACAAAATCCCTGGCAAATTGTTCGGGTGAGGGTTTGGGCCGGATAATGGTAGCAGGCAGGTAAACTGTGTCTTCCACCAATAACTGGACGACGTTATATTGATTACCTTCAATGTTCCGTGGAATAACCACCGTTTTCGGCTTAAAGCTTACGTGAGTAAATTCCACAACATCTCCTTTCAGCGCAACAATGGAAAATACACCCTGGTTGTTGCTGACCGTACCCCGGTTGGATCCACGGATGGAGACACTTACTGCCGGGATTCCCACCAGGCTGTCTGCCGTCATCACAATACCATATAACTGTACGACCGAGTCTTTTACAGTTTCAAATTGGGCATGCGACTGCTTGCTCCAAAAAAAAGTCAATAAAAAGAAGACGGGTAAGGCTTTTTTCATCTCTTCAAAAATAAAACGCATGATTTATATCTCTTCCCAACGAATTGTGTTTGGGTTAACTTTGCGCTTTCATTAACAATCAGGAAATGACACAACAAGATATATTAAATGCGTTAAGTACGGTTCAGGAACCTGATCTGAGACAGGACCTTGTAACCCTGAACATGATCCGTGACATCACAATTGAAGGAAACTATGTTTCATTCACCGTGGTGCTAACCACGCCTGCCTGCCCGCTGAAAGAAGTGATCAAGAACGACTGTATCAAAGCCATCAAAAATTTCAATGCAACCGCTGTGGTGAATGTTAAGTTTACTTCCAGCACAACAACGATCCGTGCCGATAAAAAAGATGTACTACCCGGCGTAAAAAATATTATTGCTGTGGTGAGTGGTAAAGGCGGTGTTGGGAAAAGTACAGTTTCAGCCAACCTAGCTCTTGCCCTGGCACAGGGCGGTGCCCGTGTAGGTTTGATGGATGCAGATATATATGGCCCCAGCGTACCCATCATGTTTGGCGTTCGTGGTGAGCGACCAATGATGACCAGTGTGGCTGAAAAAGCCATGATCGTTCCGCTGGAACGCTATGGCATAAAGCTGCTGAGCATTGGCTTGCTCGTAGATGAAAAAAATGCAGTCGTTTGGCGTGGCCCTATGGCCAGCAGTGCCATCCGCCAGTTTATTACCGATGTGCAGTGGGGTGAGCTGGACTACCTCGTGATAGATATGCCTCCTGGTACCGGCGACATTCACCTGACCCTGATGCAATCAGCCCCGGTAACAGGCGTTGTGGTGGTAACCACGCCGCAGGATGTAGCGCTGGCTGATGCGAAGAAAGGTATCGCCATGTTCAGCCAGGCACAACTGAATGTACCAATTATCGGGCTGGTGGAGAACATGAGCTATTTTGTTCCGGCCGAACTGCCCGACAACAAATACTATATATTCGGCAAAGAAGGTGGAAAACGGCTGGCAGAAGAGTATGATCTTCCTTTTTTAGGACAAATTCCGCTGGTACAAGGCATTCGCGAAGGCGGCGACATTGGTGTACCCATTATGGTGAGTGATGATGCGGTGACTAAAAAAGCCTTTGAAGAGTTTGCCGGTGTGGTAGCCCGCAGTGTATCTATGCGTAATGCACACATGAACAGCGAAGAGGTGGCAGAAGTGGTGGAAGAGCGCTAAAACTCAAGCAGGTTTCAGTCGTTTTGCAAGCGTCGCGATAAGTTCTTTTACAATATAAAATAAAATGCGACCTAGAAGCAGTCCGCCTGCCAGGCCACCGGAAAAACCGATAAAGGCGAGATAATTGCCTGATAAGTGCAGCGGAATAAACATATTGAAAAGCAACAATCCTCCTGTACCCAGAACAGCACTGGTGATACCAAAAAAGATAAGGAATAAACTTTTAAAACCTGCAGAAAAGGATCGTTTGTAAAGTCCGATTGCAAGTGAGGCAGATAGCATACCTAGCGCTGACAAGGAAAAGAAAAGCAGAATGACAAGGGCTGCCAGGAAAGCACCAACTATGGAAGCTCCTATCATAGCACATATAAAAATACTTCCGATGATGAGAAGGAATATGTCCATTCCTTCATCAGGTTGCGGAGAGGAATAATCCTGAGCAGCGTTAGAAATTGGCAAAATGAAGAAAAGGAGAAATACGCTTAATTTGAGCAGTGCTTTCATAGCGGCTAAAATAATATTTCAATGTACAATCTGCCATATTTTAAAGAAAAAGACAAAACGGTTATACTCGATTTCATCCACCAGCATCCGTTTGCCTTTATGGCCGGTTGCGACAGGGAGCAAAAACCTGTTGCCACACAGATCCCGGTTTTTATAGAGGAACGTGATGGCAGTCTTTACCTTTCCGGGCACATGATGCGAAACACGGATCACCACAAAGTATTTGCTTCGAACCCTTCCGTCTTGTGTGTGTTCACCGGTCCGCATGCCTATGTGAGTGCAACCTGGTACACCAACCCGCACCAGGCATCAACATGGAACTATATGTCCGTACATGTAAAAGGCAAGATCAGATTCCTTGGTGAAGAGGGCCTGGTGGAGGTATTGCGGAAAACCAGTCTTCACTTTGAAAATTACCATAGCGATTCGGCAACGGCTTATGATAATCTTCCTGAGGATTATCGCAGTCGCTTGCTCTATGCGATCGTTGCTTTTGAAGTGGAGGTACAGGAGATTGAACATGTATTCAAATTGAGTCAAAACCGTGACGAAGAGAGCTATCACAACATCATCAAAAAACTGGATGAGCAGGGGGGCGATGCAAAGCTGGTTGCTGAAGAAATGAAGAAAAGAACAACTGCTGTTTTTGCTTCCCCACCTGTAACTGAAGATTAAATAGACAGAAAGGAAAAAGAAGACATGAATTTATCACTTGAAGGAAAAAATGCAATCATTTGCGGCAGCAGCCAGGGAATCGGCGCTGCTATTGCAGAAGAGCTGGCCCTGATGGGAGCCAATTGCATCCTGCTGGCCCGAAATGAAGAAAATTTAAAGACCGTCATAGCAAAACTCGATACAAGTCTCAGACAGATGCATTATTACCATGCGTTTGACTTTAATGATGAAGCAGCCTTGCGAATGCAGATCCAAACGATCGTTTCGGAAGCGCCTGTACATATCTTAGTTAATAACTCCGGCGGACCAGCGGCGGGACCTATCGTTCAGGCTACGGAAGAACAATTCCTGCAGGCGTTTCAGCAGCATGTCATCACCAGCCATATCCTTGTGAAAGCTGTTTTGGAAGGCATGAAGCAGGAGGGTTTTGGCCGCATCATTAACATTATTTCTACTTCTGTAAAAATTCCATTGGCTAACCTTGGTGTTTCCAATACCATTCGTGGTGCGATGGCTTCCTGGGCAAAAACGTTGGCCAATGAATTAGGTCAATTTGGAATTACAGTGAATAATGTTTTGCCGGGGTTTACCACCACATCCAGGTTAGAAGCGCTGATCCAGGCAAATGCAAAAAAAGCTGGTGTATCTAGCGAGGAGATCGAAAAAGGCATGATGGATGAAGTGCCTGCCAAACGTTTTGGAGAACCCACGGAAATAGCGGCCATGGCTGCCTTCCTGGCCTCACCCGCAGCTGCATACGTAAACGGCACCAGCATACCTGTGGATGGTGGCCGAACCGGATCAATTTAATTTCAATTGCATGGAGTTCCAGAATACCTTAGCATTTGCGCAGCAAACCGATGCAACTGAACTTTCACGTTCCTTCCGTCAGCATTTTTTGTTGCCTCAACATGAGGGTAAGGATGCCATTTATTTTTTAGGCAACTCATTGGGTTTGCAGCCTCGTTATACTGCAGCAGCTATCAACCAGGTATTACAGCAGTGGAATAACCTGGGTGTGGAAGGCTTTTTTAAGGGTGAAGCCCCCTGGCTGGAATACCACCGCCAACTCCAACCTGCACTTGCCGCAATTGTTGGTGCCTATCCCGAAGAGGTTGTCGCCATGAACCAATTGACGGTAAACCTTCACCTAATGCTGGTGAGCTTTTATCAGCCTGCCGGCAAACGCACCAAAATACTTTGCGAAACAAAAGCTTTTCCAAGCGATCAGTACATGCTGTATACCCATGTGAAACAGCGGGGGTACAATCCGGATGATACTATTATTGAAGTGCAGCCGCGGGAAGGGGAGGTACTGATCCGTGAAGAAGATATCCTGGCTGCCATTGAAAGGCATAAAGATGAACTGGCGCTTCTTTTTTGGGGAGGTGTGAATTATTATACCGGGCAGGTGTTTAACATGGAAGTGCTTACCGCAGCTGCGCAGGCAGCTGGCGCTAAAGCTGGATTTGACCTGGCGCATGCTGCGGGCAATGTACCGTTGCAGCTTCACAACTGGAACGTTGATTTTGCCTGCTGGTGCAGTTACAAATACCTGAATTCGGGTCCGGGTGGCATTGGTGGCGTGTTTGTACACCAATGCTACCACAACGATGCTTCGCTTCATCGCTATGCAGGCTGGTGGGGGAGCAAAAAAGAAACGCAGTTCCTGATGGAAAAGGAGTTCAATGCTGAAGCCTCTGCCGAAGGTTGGCAACTGAGTACGCCATCGCCTATTTTGTATGCGGCCCACAAAGCAGCACTGGATCTTTTCAACGAAGCTGGTGTTGAAAATGTATTTGCCCGAAACAAGCACTTATCGGATTACACTTGGTTCGTGTTGAAAGAAGTACAGGCAGCTACACCAAATGATGCATTAAAAATCATTACGCCAGAACCGGAAAACAGCAAAGGTTGCCAGGTATCCATGCAGATAAAAAATGGCAAACAGGTATTTAATGAACTTAGCCGTATGTGTGTTTTTGCCGATTGGCGTGAGCCCGATGTTATTCGCATTGCGCCTGTCAGCTTTTACAACACATTTGAAGAAGTGTGGCGTTTTGCACAGATTCTGAAAACTGCGATCCTTACATTTGCCCAATGACAAGAAAGGAAATCGTTGCCCATATATTTTCAAAAGGTTCCTACCTGATCGTAGGATTGGATACAGACCCGGCAAAACTTCCGGCCCATCTTCCCCGTACACCGAATGGTATGCTTCAGTTCAATAAGGCTATCATTGATGCTACCATGGACTTTTGTGTGGGTTACAAAATCAACACGGCATTTTACGAAGCGCATGGAGTAAAGGGTTGGGAAGTGATGGAAGAAACAGTGCGCTACATTCCTCCCACGCATTTTACCATTGCTGATGCAAAGCGTGGCGATATCGGCAATACATCAGCACAATACGCAAAAGCTTTTTTTGAAACGCTGAACTTTGATGCCATCACCGTTGCACCGTATATGGGTGAAGATAGTATCCGACCGTTTCTGGAGTTTAAAGACAAATGGACAATCCTTCTCGGGCTCACCTCCAATCCTGGCGCGAGGAATTTTGAACTGCAACGATTGGTTCAACCTACTTCAGCTGCCATCGAATCTGCCGAACTGGCGTTGGATGTTGCTTCGCATCATACTGCATTTTTATACGAAACCGTTCTGCGCACAGCTTCTGCCTGGGGTACGGAAGACAACCTGATGTTTGTCATTGGTGCTACCAATCCACAGGAATTTGAAACGATCCGCAACCTGACGCCAAACCACTTTTACCTTGTTCCGGGAGTAGGAACACAGGGAGGAAGTCTCCAGGAAATTTCAGAAAAAGCTTCTATCAATGATTGCGGAATACTGGTGAATGCCAGCAGAGCCATTATTTACGCGTCAGGAGGAGAAGATTATGCTGAAGCGGCGGCAAAGGCGGCGGCTGCCTATGCGCAAGAGATGAAAACGTATCTGAAATAGCCCCTTTTTTTGGCAATTTTGCAACAATCTTTTAACGCAAGAGCAGCAATATTTCGGGAAGGATAAAGTTATAAGGAGGTAAGAAACCATTGCCGATGAAACCCTTTTTGTTTATACTTCCCTTGTTTTTTACCATTTTTCAGAACACCACGTTACCCAACCTGAACGATGAAGGTCCGGAGCCGTGGCCTGTCAATAAAAAGCTGTTGTTGCAACTTATCAACCAGGTTCGCCAAAAGGGCTGCAAATGCGGTGACACTTATTACCCGGCTGCGGCACCAATAGCCTGGAATTCAAAACTCGAGCAGGCTGCGCTGGTGCATAGCAACGACATGTACGCCAACAATTATTTTTCGCATGCTTCAAAGGATGGAAGCAAAGCCGGCAACCGCATCGATAAAATGGGGTATAGCTGGAAAACCTATGGTGAGAATATTGCCTTTGGCTATCGTACCGAAAAGGAGGTAGTAAAAGGTTGGCTGCTGAGCCCCGGACATTGCAAGAACATCATGAGCAAAACATTCAAAGAAATGGGTGTTGCCAGGGTTGGAGATTACTGGACACAGGTGTTTGCGACAAAATAGTCTGTACTGTGAGTTGGGTGGATGCGAAGGAATTTTAAATGTGATGTTATTTTATATCGCTCTGCCATAATAGTTCTAGGGATTACTCCTAAACATCCAAAAACGGGTTAGACAAGCTTATTTAAAAATATACGTTCCTGTCCGCGTCCACCAGGGATGAATTTCAAATTGAAGGCGTCCCGTAATTACCACAGAATCCTGCATTACCAGTTGCGAAACCGTTGCCGAATCTTTTGCATCCATGAAAAATATTCCCCGCAGGAATTTGTCATATCCCATAGGACCAGCCATCACAATATAGCCTTCCCTATTGAGACGTTCAATATTGGCAATGTGAGCGGCATGAATTCGTGTAGCCGTGGCTTTATCATGTGTGCGGTTGATTCCCCGCAGTAGTGTAACCAGCCAGTATTGTTTCATACCCGGTGTATCTGCAATTGGGTTCTCAGTATTTGTTGCAGCATTGGTTTTACCATTAAAAGCATAGGCAACAGCCAGGACACCAAGAAGAAAGAGGCTATTTTCATAATCAGCTTTTTGACGCAAGAAAAAAAAGCTATTTTAAACTGAATTATCAAGACCATGCGATTCTTCCTGACATTTCTTTTCATGCTTTTTAGTTACCTGCTTTTTGCACAGGCAAAAGAAACTGCACCTCCTGTTGACGCGTTGCTGAACCCGGCCCTGGAAAGAGCAAAAGCCGGACGCAAAAATGTTTTACTGATCTTTCATGCTTCGTGGTGTGGTTGGTGCCGCAAAATGGATGCATCCCTGAATGATTCAAGCATAAAATCACTCATTGATAGAAATTACGAAACAGTTCACCTGACAGTTTATGAGTCACAGCATAAAAAGCACCTGGAAAATGAAGGTGCACTTGCTTTCCTGCAAAAAAATGGCGGTGCAGAAAAAGGGCTGCCGTATTGGTATGTTTTAGATGGCGAAGGAAAGGTGCTGGTTGATTCTGAAATGTCAACCGGAAAGAATTCCGGTTGTCCTGCCTCCGAGGAAGAAGTATCCTACTTTATATCGGTGCTAAAGAAAACATCAACCCTCACAGCCGAGGAGCTCGAAAAAGTCCGGAAACGCTTCCGCCAGAATGAGCAGTAATATCTGTAACAACTTCTTTTGGTAATAGCCTGTTGTCATCCACTTGAATCCTGTGATATTGTTTACTGTAAACCCTGAATGTAAAAAGATGATTTCTTGGATTCCCATCGATAATTTTTTATTCTTGCACCCGCATAAATAAAAACAACAAATGGCATATTGGCTGGTAAAATCCGAACCGTTCAAATACAGTTGGGAACAATTTGAAAAAGATGGAAAAACTTTTTGGGATGGTGTTCGCAATTATGCAGCCCGCAATAATCTGAAAGCCATGAAAAAAGGGGATGAAGTTTTGTTTTACCACAGTAACGAAGGATTGGAGATTGTAGGTATTGCCAAAGTAGTAAAAGAAGCTTACCAGGATCCAACTACGGACGAAGATGCCTGGGTGGTGGTGGACCTGAAACCGGTTAAAAAACTTAAATCACCGGTTTCCCTGAAAACGATAAAGGCAGATGAAAGATTAAAGAATATGGAAATTTTGCGACTTGGTCGCTTGTCGGTTACAGGGGTAAAAGAGGAAGAATGGCGGGTGGTGATGGAACTGGCTGGACAAAAATAAAAGCAGTCATTGAATGCTATCTGGTTTTACATGTACGAAAAATGTTATGTACGTTGTAAATAATTTCTCTTGTAAAAAGAAAGGCAGTTCGATTTGAACTGCCTTCTTCTTTCTGCTTTGTTCTGCTTTGTTTTGATTTAGTATTTACCCGCCTGTAATTTTCCTGCTATCGCAACTTCCAAATCATCGGGTATAGTACCGGCGTCATCATCAATTGGTGCCAGTCTCCCCAGGCTCGAATCCCAAGTAAAGATGTGTTCATCACTGTTGTTGTAACTTACTTTAAATCGTGTTTCACCGTTAAAAGAAAAGGGTTCCGCTTTTACGAAATAGGGAACGCCACTCAACAATAACTCAAATGAATGTTCTTGCATAGCAAATCCTTTGTTTGATGGTTACAAAAAAAATTCCAAAAACAGCTATGGGGACAACTTTAGCTTTCTTCACGATTCACTTCATCTATTGAAAAGGCCGGAAGACAAACACTCCAGTATTCACATTCCTCATCAAAAGGGTTGGAATAGCGGACCCTGGTTCCACTCTTTACAAGAATACTTTGGCCTCCTTCCAGGATCACCTGCTCACCATCCACCTCTACAAGTTTTTTACCACGACTCACCAGTGTGTATTCATCAAATTGTGGTGTTTGATGTGGCTCACTCCAACCGGGAGGTGCTATCATATGGGCGATACTGAGCTTTGCTTCACCGGTTGCCGCAAGGCCAACGTGTTCTTCAATCAGTTTACCATCTGTGGTGGGAACAATGAACGGCGATTTTTGTACGATATAGGCCATGATTACTCTTTATTTTTTTGGTAATGCAGATAGACCGCTTCACCTTTTTCTTCCAGGGGATACGTTTTAATGCCTTCTTTGGCAGGACCCGCTTTCACGGAACCGTCATGTACATCAAATTGCGAACCATGCCAGGAACAATGCACCGTTCCGCAGATCATGGAACCACCAGCCAGCGAACCGCCCCGGTGGGTACAGTGATCGCTAAAAGCAACATATCCTTTATCAGACCGGGCTATAACAATGCGTTCGTTGTTGATATGAACCAGCTTCATCTGGTCAATTTTTAATTCATCTTTAGTAGCAACCTGCAGGGGATCATTACCAGCCTCAAGGTATTCTTCTTTCCATTTACCGGCGTAGGCGTAGCGGGGGTTCACACCAATTTGATTGCGGTACACCAGTGTGCCACCCAGCCAACCGGCAGTAGACAACAAACCCACGCCAATACCTTCCAAGATAACGATCCATAAAAGATCAATACTTTCATATTTTCGCAGGAAGAAGATGGCAATAAAAAGAAGCAGGTTGGTTACGTTGAGCAAGCCATGTTTAGCTGCTCGTTTTTTTGCCGAACTCTTTGGCGGCACTGTATAGAGAAAGTCAATGATACCCGGCACTGCAGCCAATACTGCACCGATAATTCCTGCTATCACCAGGTGGTAACCGGTTGTAGCCAATGACTCCTGCTGAAGGATATAGGATAACAGATCAAACACAAAAGCTCCCATAAAGAAAGAAATGGGAAACCCAATGAGCATGGGGTGAATCGGGTGACTTTTAAGGCTGGCCCTGCTTTTCATGTTTACGATTTATTGGCATACAAGCAAAAAGTTTACCCGGCCATAAATAGAATCCAGGGATCCATTTTTCGGTTCAGCATATTCTCACGAGGTCTTATTTTTAGGAATGAACAAAAAACGACTGGTTGTATTAAGCGGTGCCGGCATTAGTGCGGAAAGCGGTTTAAAAACCTTCCGGGACAGCGACGGACTTTGGGAAGGTTATGATATCAACGAAGTGGCAACCGCTACTGCCTGGAAGCGGAACCCTGCCCTGGTGCAGGAGTTTTATAACATGCGCCGTCATAATGTAAAGGAGGCTGCCCCCAATGAAGCCCATTTTGCCCTTGCAAGGCTGGAAGACGAATTTTCTGTACAGATTATCACGCAAAACATTGACGACCTTCACGAAAGGGCAGGCTCATCCCAGGTTTTGCACCTTCATGGGGAGATCTTAAAAATGCGTAGCGAAAGAAATGAAGCATTGATCTATCCGGTTCACGATGATATCAGGATGGGCGATGTAGCAGAAGACGGTGCCCAGCTGCGTCCGCACATTGTGTGGTTTGAAGAACCGGTTCCGATGATGGAAAAAGCAGCAAGATTGGTGAGTCAGGCTGATATTTTCCTGATTATTGGAACATCCTTGGTGGTGTACCCTGCAGCCGGACTGGTGAATTTTGCACCTCCTTCTGTTCCAAAATTTATTATTGATAAAAAGATCCCTTACCTGCACGGGTTGCCCAACTTCACCACAATAGAAAAACCGGCTACAGAAGGAATGAAAGAAGCGGTACCGTTGCTGAGAGCCTTAGCTGGATCATGAAGCAGGTATTGGGGTTGTTTCTTCAGTGAAAATAATGCCTTCCCGCTCCAGCTCTTTCAGCACGGGTTCATAAATTTCTTTGCTTACCGGGATCTGTAAACCTTTACTGGTGATGGTTCCGTTCAAAATCAGTTTTGCGGCCGTTGCCAGAGGAAGTCCCACAGTTTTGGCCATGGCTGTATGTATGGCGTTTTCGCCTTTTAGTTGTAAGAGACCAGATGTTTTGTAACACACCCCGTCTTTTTCATACTCCAGTTCGTGCAGCATAACGATCATGTCCTTATCCTCCGGCTGCAGTTTCAGTTTTGTTTCTAGACAGAACTGTAACACGTCGGCCATGCTACACTTTCCTTTGTTGACAAAAGTTTTTTCGTCGTCCATTCCCAGGAAGAACAACTGCTTCAAAGTAAGATTCGCATCATGCATCCGGTCGGCGAGGGTAGCAGCTGCATTTACTTTCAGGTCGTCAATATCAACCTTCTGCAGGTCGCCATTGTCATCCACCATCATAAATTCCTCAACCGGATCAATGCCTTTTTCAGCGGCTTCTTCTTCCAGTTTTACAAGGTTCACCAGTTCCGAGAGAAGCGATTTTGTGGAATCAAATTGCTCATGTAATTTATTTTCCAGCCATGCGCCAAAGTCCCTGCTGTCGAGATGCTCCTTAAATACCTGCAACAGGTTTTTTCCATCCGTCTCATATTTCACTGTATCGTCTGTAAGGCCCAACTCCACCAGGTTTTTCCAACCGTAAATAAAATCGGGATGGCGGAGCGTTGTACGGATAAATGTCGCTGTTTCTTCAAGACCGTATTTTGGAATATAACTTAAAGAGTCACGGTTCGGATACCAGCAAAGCAAATCAGAACCCGGAATTGACACATAGCGTTTTTCTTCGAAAAGATTTTCATATTCCAGCTCACGGATTTCACCTTCTTTTTTAAAAATGGCGCCACCTTTCCCTGCCAATACAATATTGCGTGGATTCCAGCTGATCTTATAATGCCAGGGATTGTCATCGCTTTCCGGGGCTACCAGTCCGCCACAGTGCGAATAAAACGAAGTAATCTTACCGCCTTCCGCATGAATGGCGTCAATCATACGTTTGGCACTCATATGGTCTATTCCCGGATCGAGTCCCATCTCGCATAGAAACAACAGGCCATTTTTTTCAATCTCAGTCCTCATTTCACTAAGCGCTTCATCAACATAGGAAGCGGTGAGCAGATTTTTCTTCAGCCGCAGGCAATCCTGTGCCACCAGGTAGTGCAGTGCCGGAGGTAACAGGGAAATCACAATGTCGGCTTCACGAATCAAAGCACCCCGGCCTTCATTTTCGGCTATATCCATTGCCACCGCTTTGGCTAAGGGCGCATCGCCAATTTTTTCCAATATGTTGTTTTCATCGGCGTCTGCTATCGTCAATTGCCAGTTTTCTGCAGCTGCATGAACCAGGAAGTAGTTGATCAGTGCTGTGGATGATTTGCCTGCTCCAAAAAGTAAAATCTGCCGCATAATGAATTCTTCAGGAATAAATAAGGGTTAAGGTGTTTCGCACCTGTTCCGTAAACAGTTGCGAGCCTTGCTGTTTCTCCTTCAAAAATAGGCTGATAAACGTGGTAAAACGTAAGAACCCTGCATGAAGCAGGGATCATTCAATTCTATGCAAAACATTTTGTTTAGCTCTCTGTTTTCACCACCTTGTACCGAACGCTGACACCACGGCTGTTGTCGGGTATGGAAACAGTTTTTGAACCACCCGGTGCAATTCCGGATACGGTCACAGTTTGCGAACCAACTACCTTACCATTGGGCCGGAGGAATTCAACTTCCACAATGGCTTTGCTTACTTCCTGTCCAGAGGGATTGCTGACGGAGATTTCAAGATTGCTGATTCCACCTAAAAAGCCAACATTGTATTTGTTTGCCGAAACTTGTAAGGACGGTTTGCCTGCAGGTTTATCCGCTTTTTTTTCATCCTCTTTTTTGTCCGCTATTGCCACCGCTTCTTTCTCTGGTTCGGCAATGATGGCAGTTGATTCTTTTTCATTTGTTTTACCTGTTGCATCGGGGGAAACAGATGACTGCACAGTTTCCTCGTTTGCTGTAGGATCTTTAAGTTTTGCCGTTTGTTGTACCGGTTCGTTTTGCTGATCTGTCTGGGGCTTTGGTAACAATTCCGTAGCCGAAACAGTTTGCGATGTTACTGCCGAAGCAGCAGTTGTATCAGGAACAAGTAAAGCCTTTTCTGCGGTTGGTACAATGCTGGCAAATGCAGCATGGGTGGTGGTGCTGCTTTGCATTTTTTCGGGAGCGATTTCTACTGCTTCGGCTGAAGCAATCACCGGTTCAAATTCTATATTCTCCACTGCTTTTTTCACCATATAGGCTGAAAGACCAAGCCCAATGAAAAGCGTTATCATTCCCAGGAGGTTTGCACCGATATTGACCTTACGAGACCAAACACGTTTTTGTGGCGCCTTTTGGGCATATTTTTCCTTAAGTGTTTCAAAAGAGGGGGGTGTATAATCTTCCTGCGGTAAAAAATCAATTGCATCTGATTTCACCAAAGGTGACAGACTGGCGCTGCTTTGTACTGAAACAGAATGCCCCGCATCCGCTATTGAACGTGGCTTTGTTCGTTTAGGAGGTAGTTTTTTAATTGCTAGAGTTATTCCTTCCAATGATGAAATTTCATTGGGCAGATTCCAGCAAGTGCTCTCGCCTTCGACCCAGATCAAATCCGTCGTAAAAAGTGTTTTTCCCTTTAATTCGGCCAGCGTGTAGGGACCCGTTTCATGGTTGTCCCGCAGTAAAAAATAACGCACCATATCAGATTCACATTTACATATAAAAGGAATAATGAAAATACTATGCCTATTCTTTTTGGGTGTATACAAAGATTAACATCCTGTTGGTAAAGATTAGGCCAATTTGTCACACCAAACGCTGCTTTTTATCCCATTTTTAGGGGGAAAAAAAGTAGATTTGCACACCTTTAAATTTGACGTTAAGAACATAGAATGGAAAATAATTTACAACCCCAGGAAACAGCCGATTTCAACCGCATTATTCCTATCAATATTGAAGAGCAAATGAAGACCGCTTACATCGACTATTCTATGTCGGTGATCGTTGGTCGTGCACTTCCGGATGTAAGGGATGGCCTGAAACCTGTTCACCGCCGCATTTTGTTCGCCATGAACGAACTGGGCATGGGGCATAACAAACCGTATAAGAAAAGTGCCCGTATTGTGGGTGAAGTATTGGGTAAATACCACCCGCATGGCGATTCAGCCGTATATGACGCCATGGTTCGTATGGCACAGGAATGGAACATCCGCTACCCGCTGATTGATGGTCAGGGTAACTATGGTAGCCAGGACGGTGACGGTCCAGCGGCTATGCGTTATACAGAAGCCAGGATGACCCGCCTTGCAGAGGCCATGCTCCAGGACATCGAAAAAGAAACCGTTGATTTTGGTCTCAACTTCGACGACTCCCTGGAGGAGCCTACAGTGCTTCCTACCCGTATTCCGCAATTGCTGGTAAACGGTTCAAGTGGTATTGCCGTAGGTATGGCTACTAACATGATGCCCCACAACCTGAATGAAGTGGTTGATGGCTGTGTGGCATACATCGACAACCGTGAGATCACCATTGATGAACTGATGCAGCATGTTAAGGCGCCTGATTTTCCTACCGGTGGTTCGATCTACGGTATGGAAGGCGTTAAAGCAGGTTACCATTTTGGCCGTGGCCGTGTGGTGTTGCGCGGCAAATTGCATGTGGATACAAAGCCCAGTGGCCGTGAGCAGATCATCATCACCGAAGTGCCTTACCAGGTAAACCGGGACTCGCTTTGTAATCGTATTGGGGAACTGGTGAACGATAAAGTACTGGAAGGCATTGCACACATCAACAACGAATCGAACAACAAAGAAGGTACCCGCATTGTGCTGGACCTGAAACGCGATGCCGTTGCCAACGTGGTGATCAACCAACTTTACAAATTCACGGAGCTGCAAACCAGCTATGGTATCAACAACGTAGCCATCGTTAAAGGCCGTCCAAAGATCCTGAACCTGAAAGAGCTGATCTCCGAGTTTGTAGAGTTCCGCCACGAGGTAGTATACCGCCGTACACAATATGAATTACGGGAAGCCGAAAAGCGGGCTCACATTTTACAGGGCTACCTCATTGCATTGGATCACCTCGATGAAGTAATTGCGCTGATCCGTGCTTCTGCCAACCCGGAAATAGCCAAGGATAACCTGGTAAATGCCGGCTGGGGATTGGATGAGATCCAGGCAAAAGCCATTCTTGAACTGCGTTTGCAGCGCCTTACCGGCATGGAACGCGAAAAGATCAAGCAGGAATACGACGAGTTAATGAAACTGATCGCTCACCTGAAAGAAGTGCTGGCTAATGAAGGCCTGCGGTACGAAATCATCAAAACTGAACTGGCCGAGGTTAAAGAAAAATTTGGCAATGCCCGTAAGTCAGAGATCACTTTCCTTGACAACGAGGTTAGCATCAAAGACCTGATCAAAGAAGAAGACGTGGTGATCACCATTTCTCACCTGGGTTATATCAAGCGTACATCTGCTTCGGATTACCGTGCACAGCGCCGCGGAGGTCGCGGGGTGATGGGTGGTAAAACCAGGGAGGAAGATTACATCGAGCACCTGTTTGTGGCCAGCACGCACCATACAATGCTGTTCTTTACGGAAAAAGGCCGCTGTTACTGGCTGAATGTTTACCAGATACCCGAAGGTGAAAAAAACAGCAAGGGAAGGGCGATTCAAAACCTGTTGCAGATCTCTCCGGATGATAAGGTAAGAGCGATTATTGATATCAAGGACCTACAGGATGCCGAATTTGTGAACAGCCATTACATTGTGCTGTGTACTCAAAAAGGTATCATTAAGAAAACAGCCCTGTCTGATTTCAGCCGTCCGCGGTCCACAGGTGTCAATGCCATCACCATTGTAGAAGGCGACCAGTTGCTGGAGGCCAAACTTACCGATGGCAACTGCGAGATCATGATGGCGATCAACTCAGGCCGTGCTATCCGTTTCCCTGAATCAAAAGTACGTTCTACAGGTCGCGGCGCCATTGGGGTTGCCGGCATCGAGGTGGAGAATGAAGGCGAAGAAGTAGTTGGTATGATTTGTGTTAATCCCGAAACGCAAAAAGAAAGAACTGTTCTGGTTGTTAGTGAAAAAGGATTTGGAAAAAGAACTCCCGTTGACGAATACCGTATTACAAACCGCGGCGGAAAAGGTGTAAAAACCATTTCTGTTACCGAGAAAACCGGTAAACTTGTAGGTATGGTAGACGTGGACGAAAAAGAGGACCTGATGATTACCTGCAAAAGTGGTATCACCATTCGAATGAAGGTTGGAGCCATCAGTGAACAGGGAAGGGCTACACAAGGTGTTAAATTGATCAGGATCGAAGAAGGCGATGAGATTGCAGCACTGACAAAGCTGGATGAAGAGGACGAGGAATTGTTGTTAGCAGAAGCGGAAGGCGAAATCACGGCTGTTGCAGACGAGAATAACGGAACGGAAACAACCAATTCACCAGAAAATACATCTGAAGGAGAGCAGGAAGCTCCAAACGCTTAAAACTTTAAAAAACCCAAAAAAATGCGCAAACTGATCTTACTCGCAGGCCTTGCCGTTACAATGTCAACAGCATTTGGTCAGAAAAAACTTGAAAAGTTGGATGATGTAAAGGAAAAGATTGAGAAAGGAAAGTATGATGAAGCCAAAGAAAAACTGGACAAAGTATTTGAAAACCCTGAAGCTAACAACAGCCCTGAAGCCCTGTTCTACAAAGCTGTGACATTTCATAACCTCGGAAAGCAAAAATCTGACAGTGTTTTATCTGCAAATGCTTTTGATGCCATGCAGGCATATGTAAAGGCAGAAGCCAGTAAACCCGAAGGTCAGCAAATGTTACTTTCTACACTGGAAAACCATAAAACACTGGTTGATATTTACCAAAGCTATTTTCAGAAAGGTGTGGATGGCTTCCAAAAACAAACCTATGCTTCGGCATTTAACAATTTTGAAAGAGCGCTGAATGTTTTTGACGTTCTGAGCCAAAAGGGTTTGACAAATGCTAAGTTTGATACAACTGCTAACCTGTATGCCGGTTATTCGGCTCAAAATGCGCAGATGTATGATAAAGCTGCCAAATATTACGATAAGTTAATTGAAATGAACCTGAACGACACCAGCTATGTTGGTATCTATCGCTTCATGATCAACTCAAACCTGGAGAAAAAAGATACGGCTACTGCCAAAAAATATCTTTCTGTCAGTGAACAGCGCTTCCCCCAATACAAAGACTTGTGGCTGGAGTACAATACACTTTTCCTGAGCAGCGATAAAAGCAAGCGTTTTACTGAATATGAAGCGCTGGTAAACGCCAATCCGGAAAACGAGGTGCTCGCAATGAACTACGCCATTGAACTGTACAACCACATCAGGTCAAGTGATGAAGCAGAAAAAGATTCTGTAATACGTACAAAAGCAGAGAACGCATTGAAAAACGTTTTACGGATCAATCCAAACGCCACTACTGCCAACTTGCTCATGAGCCAGTTGTACTGGACGCAGTTGTACCAGATCCAAAGTGAGCTGGATGCAGTAAGAGGCAACACAGCCGCAGCCACAGCGAAGAAAAAAGAGTTGAATGCGAAAATGGATGCAGTATTCGATGCGGTTCATCCTTACCTGGTGAAATCGTACGATTTGTATAGCAAAGAAACAACTCTGAAACCCCAAGATAAGGCCAACTATAAAATTGTTCTGGGCCAGTTGACAGACTATTACAACCGTAAAAAGCAGGCTGATAAAGCTGCAGAAATGCAGGCTAAAGCAAAAGCAATTCAATAAGGATATTGTAAGCAATTATAAAAAACCGTCGATGTCGACGGTTTTTTTATGGGTGTAAGTCAAAGATGAAAAATAAACTTTTATGCAATTGATGTAGTCTTTAGAAGGAACATTAAATAGTTCCAATTCTATCTGTCGGTGAAGAAATGTCTATTTCAAGCAAATTAATTGGGAAGTTGATTTGAAGATTATACAATTATTCTATTTTTTAGAAATGTGGTTTTTTATTTCTATTCATGTAAAGTAATAAATTCTAAAGTGGCCAAAAGATACCCATTCTTTGTTTTGAAGTTAAAATCGTATACTTTAAAAGATGAGATAGGGTTGAAAAAGAGTTTTTATGATATTCTACAACTTAAAAACTACAAAATAAAAAAGGCCTTCCAAATGGAAGGCCTTTTGTTCAGTCTTTGTTTTATTGCCAGCCAGGGTTCTGATTCAACACCACTCCCTGTGTCTCGTACAGTTTTATCTGGTCAAGCGGAATTGGTTCCAGATAATATTTCGGGTTATCAAAAATCCGGGCTGAAGCGGCTGAAGGGGCCGGGACTATATAACCCTCTGCAGCACCGCCTTCGATTCGTACATCAGCATGCAGGTTCGGGTAATCTGCTTTTTTGATCCACGCACCCCGATTAATATCGATGTTTGATTCCGTATCAGTATACTCCAGTTTTTTCCAGCGCTTTAAATCGTCGAGGCGGAAGCCTTCAAACATCAGCTCTGTCCTTCTTTCTCTGCGAATTTCCCAGATCAGAGAAGGCACTGTTGGATCTCTTTGCGGATCATCATAAACCACACCGTTCACAGCTGGCTGACCTCCGATCACCTGTAAATCAGGCATATTGATACCAGGACGTTTGCGTAATTTATTGATGGATTTATCCAGATCAGCCTGTGTCAGCGTGCCCAATTCGGCTACAGCTTCAGCATAGTTCAGCAACACTTCGCCATAACGAATAACCGGAGCATCCGTGCGATTCAGGTTAGAACTTCCTTCAGTTAGATTTTTAAGTGATTCATTGAAGAATTTGTGCACAGCATACCCAGAAGTTGAGTAGTTTGGTACCACTCCTTTCAGGCGAAGCTCGGAAACAATCGTTTCCGTTAAACGAGGATCACGGTCAGTAACCACATTAGCGATGCTTTTGTCGCCCTTGTACAGCGGAGAGATGCCGATCGGCAAACCATCTTCTGCCAAAAAAGATTCCACTGCATCTTTTGAAACGCCGGATTGTGGCTCACCATTTACATAGCTGTGAAGACTATGGGTTAAAATACCGGCCTCATATTGACGGTAAAGGATCACTTCCTTTTTGCCGGCCAGGTCAAGCGAATTGAAAAGGCTGCGGAAATTATCCGTAATGGAATATTTATTCGACTGGATGACCTGGTCAGCAGCCCACTTTGCCGCTTCCAGGTATTGCGTGGCTTTTGCCGCGTTGTTAAAATGATATTTCTGGAAAGTGCCTTCAAATAGGAAAATACGTGACATCATTGCCAGAACAACATATCGATTCACAGTTAGTCCATCAGTACCATCTGCCAACCGTACATTTTCTGCTGCATACTGCATATCGGCTAGCACGTTATCCATTACCAGTGTACGCGAATCTCTTGCTTTATAAAGTTCAGGAGATGTTTCATCCAGTTCTGTATCATACCACGGAACATCACCAAAGGTTCTTACCAGGTCTGCATATTCCAATGCACGGAAAAAGCGACCAATGCCCACCCAATGCTTTTTAGCATCTTCGGAAAGAGGAGAACTCTGCACACGATTGATCATGATATTCGCTTTGCGCACCCATGCAAAGGTCCAACCGCCACCGGAGGAAGGAACATTCCTCGTAAATGGAGTGGGTGTGGTGGGTGCGAAATCGTCGTTCAGGCTTTGCCCCGAAAAGAACTTTCCCCATGTAAAGCCGGAACCGTAACCGCTGAAATAAGCCGGATAGAATCCATAAGCAAATGTGCGGACATTGTTTTCGCTTGTCCAATAGGTATTATCTTCCAATCTATCCTGCGGATAGCGTTCGAGGAAGTCTTTTTTACAACCAGTTGTCAGAACAATGGCTGCAAGAAGAAATGAAATGAATTTATATTTCATACGTTTCGTTTAAAGTGTTACTTGAAGACCAAAAGAGAATTGCTTGCGATAAGGATACACACGGCCAAATGTGTTCGGATCATTCAAACCTGCCGTTGTATAGTTTACTTCCGGATCAATAGGAACCTGAAGATTGCTCCATGTGATCAAGTTTTCTCCACTCGCATATACCCTTATTTGATTCAACTTAACACGGCTGCTCAATTTAGATGGCAATGTGTAACCAATATTGATATTCTTTAACCGCGTATACGCCATGTCGAGCAGGTATTTTGTTTGTGGAAGGAAGTTACGGGTAGCATTCGATTGTAACTGGTTAGTTGGTCTCGGGTAATATGCATTTTGATTGTTTGGTGTCCAATAATCCAATTGATGCGCATACCAGCCTTCACCAATCCGGTAGCCAGGGATCACCACAGGGCCATTTGCCCACATCTGGCGGCTGCCGACACCCTGTACATACATGTTCAGGTCAAATCCTTTCCAATCGACACCCAGCCGAATTCCATATTGGTAACGGGGTGTTGAATTACCGATCACTTTCTGGTCACCTGGATCCGATACTGTGTTGGCGCCTATGTCAATCTTTCCATCACCATTTAAATCTTTGTATTTGATATCTCCGGGTCCATAGAAAAAGGTTCCTGTTTCCCAACGGGTTTGTGTAGCAATTCCCGGCATCATTACGTATTTACCATTCTGCAAGATAAAATTGCCATTGGCATCGCGTTGGAAGTCATTAGCTGTAAAATACCTATCTGTTTCATAGCCCCAGATCTCACCCAGTGTACGTCCTTCGTAGTTGGCCGTGATCAGGCCAGTTTGATTGGCAGCATATTTAGTCAGTCTTTCAGTAAAGTCTGACAGCACACCTGTAACATTGAAACGGAAATCTTTACCAATGCGCTGATTATAATCAAGGGTCAATTCCCAGCCTTTTGTTTCCAAGTCACCAAAATTGCGCACCGGCGCACCTGTACCTAATGAACTTGGTACAGTTACTCCACCTGTGATCATATCGCTGGTAGTACGTTTGTACCAATCGAATGATACACCAAAGCGGCTGTCAAAGAAACGTGCATCTAGTCCCAGATCGAGTGTAGTAACAGTTTCCCACGTTAATGTAGGTGAAACCAATCCTGGTGTACTTACGGTAACCTGGTTAACATTGCCAACCAACCAGCCGGAGTTAGAGGCTGACATGATTCGCAAGAAACGATAGTCACCAACATCCTGGTTACCGATAGAACCCCAGGAACCTCTCAGCTTTAGGAAACTCAGTACGTTACGTGAGAAATCCATGAATTTCTCTTGGGTCAGCACATAACCGGCAGAAGCAGAAGGAAAGAAGGCCCATTTGTCACCAATCGGAAACTTAGAAGACCCATCATAACGGCCGTTCACTTCCAGGAGGAACTTGTTTTTAAATGAATAATTAATCCGGCCAAAATATCCCTGTGTTGACCAGTGACCAGCAGAGCTGGAAACAAATTGATCACCGGAAGCAAGATTTGGCTGTCCTAGATCCGTGTTTAAAAGACCGCGTCTTTCTGAGCTTTGAGAACCATATTGGAAGAGTTCAACATCGGTACCGCCGATCACTTTAAAATCATGGTCACCTACGTTTTTAACATATGTCGCAAACGCTTTGAATACATTGCGTTCACTCCAATCAGAAAGAAGGATAGCCCTATTATAAGTAGGACTTGTGTAAGCTTCATAATTTAACTGGGTTGGGTTTGCCCAGAAATTAATGGCTGAAACAACACCCCCCGTTTGTTGTTCGCGACCACTGTTGCTGCCGAAGGTATAGTCGGCATCCAGTGTCAGACCTTTTGCCAGTTTAAAAGTACCGCCCACCTGGATACGTGCAAGGTTATCAATGATCGGAGTCATTTTTGCCTGCTGGACTTCGGTCAAAGCACTACGGAAAGGTTTGCCCTCATATGTTCCATAAGGATAATAGGCCTGCCAACGGGTTAAATAATACCAGGGATCATATGTTTCACTGGAGAAATAATAAGGACGGGTTCTTTTTGCTCGAGACAAAATCACCTTTGCTCTAGCGTCAAGCCAATTGGTTACACTATGGTTTACACCCAGGTTAAGGTTGTAACGTTCAAATTGGTCTGGATTTTCTTTCAGTACACCTTTTTGATCGAGATAACCTAAACCTAATGTATAACCTGTTTTAGCGCTGCTGCCGCTGAAATTCAGGTTGTGGTTTTGCTGCGGGGACCAGTCGCGCAGGTAAATATCCATAGGATCCCACGTACGATAAAAGAACAATTGGTTATTCCTAACTTCAAAGTCACGGCCCATGACCATTTCAGGCCCAAGATTCTGATTTCCGTAAACCTTTTGCCATTCACGCATTTTTTCAATAGCAAGGGCGTCAACTGTCATACCAAGCGCTGAAAAAGAGGTAGTGTTGGGGTTATCGCGACGATAAGCTTCCAGGGCCATTTCTGCACCTTCGGCACCAGGAGCTACTTCTGGCATTACCGTAGGCCGGCTGAAAGAAAAGTTATTGTTATACGTGATTTGACTTCTCTCTGCACCTTTTCTACCTGATTTTGTTGTGATCAGTACCACACCCCAGGCGGCACGTGTACCGTAAATAGAAGCTGAAGCCGCATCTTTCAGAACAGAGATAGATTCAATGTCATCAGGGTTAATCATCCGCAGGTCCGGCAACTCTACATTATCAACCAGGATCAGGGGACGTGCACCACTTCCATTTAAAGAACCACTCAATCCACGTAGTGTGATAGAGGGATTTGTACCGATGTCACCACTTGGTGTTGTAATGGTAAGGCCAGGCACAGAGCCTTGCAATCCACGGGCAACATCAGTGATAGGACGGGAGCCCAATTGCTCTTTCACATTTACTGTAGATACAGCACCGGTAAGATTGGCACGCCGCTGGGTACCATATCCCACAACTACAATGTCCTGCAGATTGTTTTGTCCCTGCCGCAACCGGATAGTGAGACTCGTGTTATTACCAATCTCAAATTCCTGGGTAGTATACCCAACGAACGAGATTACCAACGATTGCCCGCTGGCTGCTGAAATTGTAAAACGTCCGGCAGCATCGGTTTGTGTAGTGTTTGTAGTACCTCTTACAGAAACTGTAGCGCCGGCAAGTGGAGTGGTTCCATCTTCCGATGTAACCGTGCCGCTGATAGTTCTCTGCTGCGCCAGGGAAACTACCCAAACGCAAACAAAGCCAATCAACATGATGGCTGATTGTAGACTTTTTCTCATGAATAGCATTTTAAATGATTTATACAATTTGGTTTCTCATTTTTGGACAAGGATCTTACAAGTAAGCTTTTATCTAAACCACCTCGATGCCTGCGTCCCGGTAGGGACGCAGCAATTGATCATCGGGTGAAAGTTCTGTGATTAGCGTATGGATTTTATCAATGCAACAAACCTGTATGGGTTGGTGGGTATTGATCTTTTCGGAAATGGAGAGACAAACCACCTTCTGCGCCGATTCGATCATGGCTTTTTTTACCTGTACCACATCCCAATCGTTATCAGAAATCCCGTGAACTGCATCAATGGAATTGATACCAAGAAAACAAAGATCACATTTGAGTTGCCTGATACGGGCTATAGCTTCGGGACCAGCGCTGAACCTGGAGCTTTTTGATATTTTATCACCAATCATGATCACATCACAATGTGGATGGTTGGAATATTCCATAACAGCATTCAGGCTGCAGGAAATAAAGGTTGCGTGAAGGTTCGGTGGCAATGCTCGGGCCATTTCTAAAATGGTAGTTCCGCCGCTGGTCAAAACAAACATACCGTTTTGAATCATGGATACGGCTTTCTCGGCGATAATACGTTTCTTGTCGTAGGAATAAATGTCTTTGCTTGCAGCGGGACCATTGTAAAAGGAAAGCGATAAGGCACCGCCATGAACCTTAATGAGCATTCCATTCAAAGAAAGCTCTTGCAGGTCCCTGCGTATAGTGTCATCGGAAACCTGCATTTGTGCGCTCAGATCTGCCGATAATACTTTGTTGTGCAGGTTTACCTGGTGCAGTATATAGGATTGTCGTTCCTTTTTTAGCATCAGCAATCAGTTGCGGCAAAAGTATAGCAATTTCCTGCATAAAACCGCAAAATAATTCCCACAAGTTTTACACTTTGGGTCAAAACCGCAAAAAAATATATTTATTTCTTTAAAATATGAATCGTGCACTGAAACCCAGTGCCGCCGGCTCAAACGAAAATTGTCTGGTGAAGTTGAGTTCAGGTTTCCAGTCAATGGAAAGATTCAGGGGGAGGGTAGGCATGATAAAATCAAGTCCAACAACGCCTTGTGCACCAAAACGGCGGCCACCGCTAAAACCGGCATAAGCGCCGGCACCCCAAAACCAGCTGATGCCAGCTGATGCGAAGGGTGAATGCTTCTCGACCAAAACTCCCAGGGCACCAGGATCTGTGAAAGAAAGCAGTCCTTCTATTGCAGTTGTTTGATTGATGAAACGTTTGTACGTGATAGAATGATTTACGGCAGGTGCACTGCTGCTGATGCGGATACCTAATAAATTCTTTCCGGAAGTAGAAGGCATTATCTCTGTGTCTTGTGCCATTGCCGGTATTGCTATGCCAAGGCCTGCTATGCAGGCCAGCAGTAAAAAGCCTTTTTTCATTACCATAGATTTTGGATGAAACGCAAATGTGTAAAATCATATTGCATGATTTATGATAGATGGTCAGGAGAATATACATAAGATTCATTTATGGTAGTGGGAGCAAAACCGTAACATTATTGCCAAATATGTCTGTACACATTGGAACATCCGGTTGGAGTTATAATCATTGGCAAGGCATTCTTTATCCTCATGCTACGCCAGTGTGGAATCGGCTTGGTTATTATTTGGGCAGATTCAATACCGTTGAACTAAACGCCAGTTTTTATCGATGGCCGAAAGTAGCAACCTTTCAAAACTGGCAGAAACGACTCCCGCAAGGCTTTTTGTTTACTGTAAAAGCACCGCGATACCTGACGCATCATCAGCGTTTGTACGCACCGGAAAAATGGATTAATCGCATTAAACAGTGCTGGCATGCATTAGGTGATAAACGAGCGGTTTTGCTGGTGCAGTTGTCGCCAAATTTTCCGGTTGACCTGGAACGGCTGCATTATTTTTTAGCCATTGTTCCGGACTGGATACGAATAGCTTTTGAATTTCGTCACCCGTCATGGCATCAGGAGGCTGTCTTTCGCCTGCTGGAACAATTTGGTGCGGCCTATTGCATCATGAGTGGTGCTTACCTTCCGTGCATACTACAGGCAACAGCATCCTTTGTATATATACGGATGCACGGTCTGGACCCACACCACCTTTACAGCGGATCTTACACCGATACAGACCTGTGGTGGTGGGTAAATCGCATTCAGGAATGGGAGGCGCAGGGAAAGGAGGTTTTTGTTTATTTTAATAACGATGGAAACGGTTTTGCCATTTATAACGCTGAAAGGTTGCGGCAGTTCTTGTTTTGATTAATAGAAAAGTTGATGACATATTTGTAACGAATCTACCACATGCGAATCATAGATGCACACCAGCACTTCTGGAAGTTTGATCCTGTTAAAGATGCATGGATCACAGATGAAATGAAAATTCTTCAACGCGATTTCTTACCGCAGGACCTGGAACCGGTATTACAAAAACATGCTGTGGAAGGTTGTGTTGCCGTGCAGGCAGAGCAATCGGAAACCGAAACCCATTTTCTCCTGAAACTGGCAAAAGTAAATGGTTTCATAAAAGCTGTTGTCGGATGGGTAGATTTACAAGCAGGAAATATAGAAGACCGGTTGGATTATTTCAGTCAGTTTAAAATGCTTAAAGGTTTCCGGCATATCCTGCAGGGAGAAGCCAGGCGTGACCTAATGCTGGCGCCGGCTTTCAAAAAAGGAATCAGCCTTTTACAGAAGTATAATTTCACGTATGATATCCTTATTTACCCAGACCAGTTGCGATATACAACAACCCTGGTTTCGGAATTCCCCAATCAAAAGTTTATCATTGATCATCTTGCCAAACCAGCCATAAAAGGAGGAGAAATCACCGAATGGAAAAAGGAACTGGCAGCCGTTGCACAACATGAAAACGTCTGGTGCAAGGTATCAGGGCTGGTGACAGAAGCAGATTGGGCATCCTGGCAAAAAGATGATTTTAAGCCCTACATGGATGCAGTTGTAGAATTGTTTGGTACCCATCGTTTATTGTTTGGTTCGGATTGGCCTGTTTGTTTACTGGCGGCTGCATACGAAGACGTTCTTCTCATTGTAAAAGACTATTTCTCCTTTTACTCAGAAACTGAAAAGGAGAAAATCTTTGCAGACAATGCCATTCAGTTTTACAATATTTAGGCGTGCATGGTTACCATCAATCCATTCTGGATACTTTTCTTTCATCGGTCAACAATCTACACGCAACCTTCTCCCAAAGCCGTAGTACTTTCGCCGTTTATGAATGGCATTTTTGAAGCTACGGTTCTGAACTGGTTTCTTATACTTCTTGCTGCTTTTATCATAGGCTTATCAAAAGCCGGCATTAAAGGTATTGACATGATGAATGTAACCATTATGGCGCTGGTCTTTGGGGGGAAAGCGTCCACTGGTATTGTATTGCCGCTTTTGTGTGTAGCCGATATTTTAGCTGTTCGCTATTATCACCGCCATGCACAGTGGAATCATTTTCGTCGGCTGATGCCCTGGATGGTAATCGGAATTTTGATCGGTGTATTTGTAGGTAAAGACCTGGATGAAGCCATTTTTAAAACCATTATGGCCGTTATCATTATCCTGACGGTACTTAGCATGTTATTTTTTGAACTGCGCAAAAGACAGACTGTTCCCCACCATATTGCTTTTGTTGGCACCATGGGTTTGATATCAGGCTTTACAACAATGCTTGGCAACCTGGCCGGGGCATTTTCCAATATCTACTTCCTTGCCATGCGCCTTTCAAAAAACGATTTTATCGGCACGGCAGCCTGGGTGTTCCTGGTCATCAATCTTTTTAAACTTCCTTTCCAGGTAGTGTACTGGAAAAACATAGGCCCTGAAACACTTTGGATCGATCTGCTGCTTTTGCCGGCATTATTGCTTGGCTTTTTCACAGGCATCAAGGTTGTAGCAAAAATCAGGGATGCCAGCTACCGGAAGGTAGTGATCGTACTTACCCTCCTTGGTGCCTTGGTTATTTTGTTCCGATAATCTTTTGCATAAGACAGTATAGCTCTCTTGCCTTGTTACATTGAAAAACTACCATTTTGACGAAGAACTGCTGTGGTCCGAAAAATGCATACATGCTACTGTTTCAACTGCAGCAATATGGCAAACTGGAAAAGCCTTTTTCATAAATCTTTATCGCTGGTAGAAGACAAATGGGATGATCTACGGGCGGGTCTTACGAGGCGGTTGGGCCTGAATGATCCGGTACAAATTGTTCCTTACCGGACGTATGGCACACCGCGACGTGTTTATATAAAAGGTCGCGTACTGGAAGACAAAGGAATCACCAGTGCTGGCGACAAAGACACAGTGCTGAACAACCTGCTGAACATGTACAAACGGTTTGAAAGCGATGAAGTGCCGGGTGCTTCATTAAAGGTGATACTGCCTGACGAAGAACACCTTGTAACTACCGACAAGGAAGGCTATTTTATCCTTGACCTGAATCCCCTGACACCAATCATCAATGAAGAACTATGGCATCGGATTCCTCTCCGGCTTGTGAGTGCACCCATTCCTTTTGAGGCGAACCTGGAAGTACAAGCCGAAGTGATGATTCCGCCATCGGATGCCGAATACGGCATCATCAGCGATATTGATGATACCATCATTAAAACGTCAGCTACAAACCTGCTTGCTATGGGAAAAACCGTTTTGCTAAGCAATGCCCGAACACGTTTGCCCTTTGCGGGTGTAGCAGAATTTTACAAGTCACTGCAAAAGGGCAGGAACGGTAAGCGCAATAATCCATTTTTTTATGTCAGCAGCAGTCCCTGGAACACGTATGACCTCTTAAAAGATTTTCTCGACCTGAATGAAATTCCTGCAGGTCCATTATTGCTACGGGATATTGGCTTTAGTGGGAATACAAATTTGCGGGGTGGGCATATGGGTCATAAATTCAAAGAGATTACACAGATTTTAGAGGCGTACCCACGCCTGAATTTTGTACTTATTGGCGACAGCGGACAGGAAGATCCAAAAATTTACCAGGAAGTGGTGCGCCAGTTTCCGGGTCGTGTGCTGGCCATCTACATCCGTGATGTACAACTGCCCGAACGGGAGAAGATTGCGATGGACGTTTCCAAGTCCCTGCTGGAAGCTAAGGTGGAAATGCTGATTGTAGACAATACGGTGGAAGCAGCGGAACATGCTGCCAGGATCGGGTTGATCTTTCGCGAAGAGATTCCCGCCATCGAAGAGGAAAAAGAAAAAGACAAAGGGCAGGCACCGGGAAAGGAAGAAGCAAGTCTGCTGTAAAAGCAAATTCTTATACCTAGAAATGAAATGCTTGAAGTTACCAGGCTTATTTATAGCATTTTATTCATTCGGGAACGCCGCTTCATAAAATAAAAGTTCATATCGCCTGAATAAACAAAGCCAAGTCGTTTGTAAAGAGTGATTGCCCGTTCATTGTCCTTCCGCACATGTAAAAAAGCCTGTTGTCCCTGGTCATGTATCAATTCAGCCTGGTGCTGTACGAGTGCCGCCGCATAACCTTTTCCCAGGTGGTCAGGGTGCGTACAAACGGCACTTATTTCTGTAAACTTGTTTACATGCAAACGCTGACCGGTCATCGCTGCTAATTTTCCGTCTGCAAAGATTCCGTGGTAAAATCCGAATTCGATGGTCTTTGAGCCAAAAGGTCCGGGTCGTGTAAGGGCTGCAAGCTCCTTCATTTCCGCAACATGCCCGTTTGTTAACCATACTGGTTTGATACCTGTCGGTTGTGGCGAAAATGATTTCGTCAGCATCATCTGGATGCCCTGGACTTTGTGGATCAACTCCCAGCCACGTGGAATGCGTATATGCTGTGGAGTGGCGTGCAAAATATACCGGCCGGCTGAAAGCAGGTTAAATAGATCGTCAAAGCCATTCATATATCCGCTTTCAATTCCTATAAAAGGAGAAACCTCCGGATCAAAATACTTTACCTTGTCTGTTCCCATGGCCAGCGATTTGTCGCCTGAGATCAAAGCATCATAAACCGGATTATGCAGTTGTGGCATCACGTGGCAAATGTAATGACAAGCCCCGTTTATAAAATTTCATTACCCCTGAGATAGGCTAATGTTTAATTGTTTTGAAAAATTGTTTTGGCAAATACAAACATTACAGGACAGATATATGCCTGAACGAAATACATTTATAGCTTAATTAAAACATCATATGAATACACTGGAACAATTTCGGCTGGATGGAAAAATAGCATTGGTAACGGGTTGCAAACGAGGCATTGGAAAAGCCATGGCAGAAGCCCTGGCAGAAGCTGGCGCCGATATTATTGGGGTATCGGCTAACCTTGAAAAAGAAGGAAGCGAAGTAGGAAAAGCAGTTGAAGCCCGGGGCAGGAAATTTTATTCCTTTCAGTGTGATTTTGGGAACCGGGAAGCACTGTATGGTTTTATTCAATCGGTAAAGGAACAGTTCCCGGTGATTGATATTTTAGTAAACAATGCCGGCACCATCAAACGTACACCGGCTGCCGAACACCCTGACGATATGTGGGACGAGGTTATCACGATTAACCAAACAGCTCAATTTATTCTTACAAGAGAAATAGGGAGGGAGATGATCGGCCGCGGCAGCGGAAAAGTAATTTTCACTGCTTCCTTGTTAAGCTTTCAGGGTGGCATCAACGTTCCGGGCTATGCCGCCAGCAAAGGGGCAGTCAGTTCGCTGGTGAAAGCTTTTGCCAACGAATGGGCCTCAAAAGGTGTCAATGTCAATGCCATTGCTCCCGGGTATATTGCGACTGATAATACAGAAGCCCTGCGCAGTGATGAAGCTAGGAGTAAATCTATTTTGGATCGGATTCCTGCCTCCCGTTGGGGTGAACCGCAGGATTTCAAAGGACCAGTTATTTTCCTGGCCTCTGGTGCTTCGGATTATGTGCATGGTACTATCCTAACTGTTGATGGTGGCTGGATGGGACGATAAACAATAAGTTGGCCTTACATTATTTTAAACCCGCAGTAATTTCATTCATTATAATTACGTGTACTCACAACGCTTGAAACTACCTATAATATTTAAATCCAAGTTTTGATTACGTTTTTTGCATGCTTAAAACCATTGGCGTGCATGACACTTCCTGAATTTTCAAGTAATACTTGAAAAGGTCATATCCCATTTGTTTCTACAATAAACTAGAACCTTCTTGGCTTATAAACCGTCAGTTATAGTTAAATATGTTGATAACTATAACGTACAAAGTGGAAAAAGAATTTTGGAAAAAGTTCGGACTTAACCAGCTCATCTATTAAGTTTGCATTAGTTTCTAAATTTTTTAATAAGGTTTCTTGCTAATTTAATAAGTGTGGCTAAACAAACTGCTTATAAAAGAGCCGTTCTTAAAAACCTGTACTTCTCGGGACCACTTTCCTGTGCCGATCTAAGCTTGTTAACCGAAAAAAGTCTTCCACTCACAGCAAAAATTATAAACGAACTCATTGAAGAAGGTAGCGTAGAAGAAAAAGGGCTGGCCTCATCAACAGGTGGCCGCAGGGCACAGATTTATGCAATTCGGCCTGACCTCATGTATGTGGTCTCTGTTGCTATGGACCAGCTTATTACTCGTCTCGCCATCATTGATATGCAGAACAAAATCATTGGTGGTGTAAAAAAGATAGAGTTGGTGCTACCGGATAACGCTGGTGCCCTGGAACAACTTAAAGAACAAATCGATCTTTTTCTTCAGGATTCGGGTATTCCCAAATCCAAAATCGCAGGTATAGGCATTGGTATGCCGGGTTTTGTTGATGTAAAAAAAGGCATTAACCATTCGTTCTTAAAAAATGGAGCTGGCAGCATTGTCTCGTTCCTGGAATCAGGTATCGGTGTTCCTGTATGGATCGATAATGATTCAAGCCTGATTGCCCTGGCGGAACTTCGGTTGGGTGAAGCCCGGAACAGGCAAAATGCAATGGTGATTAACATCAGCTGGGGTATAGGCTTGGGTATGGTGCTAAAAGGGGAATTGTTTCGAGGTTATAACGGCTTTGCTGGCGAATTCAGTCATATCCCGCTATTTACCAACAACAAAATCTGTAGTTGTGGTAAAACCGGTTGTCTCGAAACCGAAACCTCATTATTGGTTGTAGTGGAAAAAGCCATTGCTGGCTTACAGTCAGGTAGGGCCACAAGCATGAAAAACCTTTCTCCGGATCACCTGGAAGAAACTGCCGCTGCCATTATGGATGCAGCCCTTAACGGCGACTCGTTTGCCATTGAATTGATTTCGGAAGTAGCCTATTATATAGGCCGTGGTGTGGCCATCCTGATTCACCTGCTGAATCCAGAGTTGGTTATCCTGAGTGGTCGCGGGTCGGTTGCCGGAAAACTTTGGCTGGCACCGGTACAACAGGCCATCAATGAACACTGTATTCCGAAGATTGCCGAAATCACGGAAGTTAAATTATCCTCCCTTGGTCATCATGCAGAAATTTTCGGTGCGGCTGCATTGGTGATGGAAAACTATGACGCACTTACAAGCACTACCAAAAAACTGGTACGTGTAACGGCTTAAGGAGATTCAAACCACTATAAAGGATTGACTTGCTTTTATCAATTTTTAAAACAACTGTAATGAAAAATCTGCTTTACCGGACAGTGTTGACTGTCATGACAGCCCTGTTCGCACTGGGTGCAGGTGCACAGGAAAAAAGGACGGTGACAGGAACCATCAGGGATACTGAAGGTAATCCTGTGGTCGCTGCAACGATTAATGAAAAAGGTACGAACAACCGTGTCACCTCCGACCAGCGTGGTGCTTTTCGTATCGCCGTAACACCGGGTGCTACCCTGGTAATTTCCTCAGTTGGATTTACATCAACTGAAGTTAAAGCTGACAACAGCGGCACTGCCAATGTGCAGTTACAGGCTTCCGCTGGCGACATGGCCGGAGTGGTGGTAACGGCTTTGGGTATCCGTAGAGAAAAAAAATCACTGGGTTATGCCGTTCAGGAAGTGAAAGGAGAGAGCCTGGTGAATGCCCGTGAACCCAACCTTGCCAATGCGCTAACCGGTAAAGTAGCCGGTTTGCAGGTGCTGCGCTCAAGTGATGGCCCGGCAGGTTCTTCTAAAATTGTTTTACGCGGTAACAAATCTCTTACCGGTGATAACCAGCCACTGATTGTAGTGGATGGAATTCCCTTCGACAATTTTACGGGTGCACCGGACAACGGGTACTGGAACCGATCACTGGATCGTGGTAACGGCTTGGCAGATATCAACCCCGATGATATTGAATCCATCTCAGTTCTGAAAGGGGGTGCGGCGGCTGCATTGTATGGTTCCCGTGCCGGTAATGGTGTAATCATGATCACCACAAAAACAGGTAAACGCCAAAAAGGCCTCGGTATCACATTTACAACATCATTTGGTACTGAAAATATTTTTATCCGACCCGAACTGCAGAACAGCTTTGGACAAGGTTGGAATGGTGTTTACGGACTTGCAAAAGCTTCTGCTGATAATTTGAATAGCTGGGGACCGGAAGTTACCGGCCAGATGGTGGAAAACTGGAATGGTCAGCAGGTTCCGCTGCGGACATATAATAATGTAGATGCATTCCTGGATAATGCAACAACCCAAAATTATGGACTGAGTTTTCAGCAACAATTCGGTGGTACATCGCTGTATACATCTTTCAACCGTTTGCAGGCAAACGGTATGGTGCCTAACAATGAGCTTACACGGAATAACATTACCGTCCGGGCCATTTCACGCTTTGGTGCAAAAGAACAGTTCTCTCTGGAAAATAAAATTCAATACGGAAACACAGCAGCTTTTAACCGTCCGATTGGTGGCCGCGATGTTAGCAATGTGTTTACGCTTTATATGTTGCCACGCAGTATGGATATTACGCAGTTCAGCGATGCAGTAACGCCACTGGGCAAGATGCTGTGGTTTGAAGGAGCCGGCAGCCAGATCAATCCTTATTGGAACAGTCTTTATCGTCAAAACCACGATAAGCGTGATCGCTTTACGATGCACAGCCAGTTGCGTTACAACATTACAAACTGGTTAAGCGCTGATGTAAAAGCAGGTGCCGATATGTACACCACCAACAGCGAATTCAGAACCTATGCCGGTTCACCTGCTGCCAACAACTTTGGAATGGGTAAACTGACATTTAAAGAAACAAACTTCAGCTCCATGCTGACAGCCCGGAAAGACAATCTCTTCGGCAAGTGGGGTGGTGTTGTTTCCGTGGGTGGAAACCTGATGGATCAGCAGTCTTCCAACCTTTCCAACAGTGTTGGTCAACTGGTTGTACCCAACCTTTTTTCTCTGAATAATGGTACTTCTGCTGCCAATATTACCCAGCAGATTTTCCATAAGAAAATCAATTCAGTTTACGGTAATTTCCAGATCAACTATGATGGTTTCTTCTTTGTTGATGCGACATGGCGGAATGATTGGTCATCAACCCTCAGCAAGGATAACCGCTCTTTCTTTTATCCATCCATTAGCACCTCGCTTGTTTACACCGATATGTTGCGAGATATGGGTGCTTCACTGCCTCGTTGGCTGAGCTATGGTAAAGTAAGAGCAAGCTATGCGCAGGTAGGTAATGACCTTCGCCCTTATCAACTGTATAATACTTATTATATCAGCCGCGATCCGAATGGTAACACTACTGCAGGAAGAAATCCTGTACTCTTTAACCCCGAGGTTAAAAATGAGCTGATCAAATCATTGGAGATCGGTACTGAGATGCGCTTCCTGGGCAACCGGATCGGCTTTGATGTGGAGTTCTATAAATCCAACGCCACTAATCAGCTGATCGATCTTCCGATGGATCCGCAAAGTGGCTATTCTGCAAGGAAAGTGAATGCAGGTAATATTGAGAACAGGGGTTTTGAATTGGTAATCGATGGCCGGGTGCTGGATAATCCGCGTGGTTTGACCTGGACAACCAGTATCAACTATTCTTACAATCAAAACCGGGTACTGGAACTCGCAGATGGTGTTCAGAACTATTTCCTTGGTGGTTTTGACGATGTAAGTGTACGTGCGGTTGCAGGTGGATATTATGGAGACATTTATGGAACACGTTTCAACCGGGTAAAAGATGAAAAGAGTCCTTACTTCGGTCAAATCATACTAAATGCAAATGGTCTTCCTACCAGGGATGCGGAACTTGTTAAGATTGGTAATCAGCAATCTAAAGGATTGGTTGGTGTTATGAACAACTTTAGTTACAAAGGCATTGAACTCGGCTTCCTGGTTGATGGACGCATAGGTGGTGATATTTTCTCTGCAACGCATGTTGCCCTGCAGGCAGCGGGTGTTTCAGCTGTTACTGCACCCAATGGAAAAAGAGAAAATTTCGTAGTTCCGGGTGTAGTAGCCGATGGTTCAGGTGGTTTCCGACCCAATACAACTCCTGTTAGCCAGCAGAATTATTGGAGAGCAGTTTCTACCGCCAACAACCTGGGTATTAGTGAAGCGTATATTTATGATGCTACCAGCATTCGTCTACGTAACGTGATGCTGAATTATACGCTGCCGCAAAGCTTCGTATCCAAACTTCGTCTTCAAAATGTACGTGTTGGGGTTTCAGCCAATAACGTATGGATGATCAAGAGCAACATGGGTGGAATTGATCCGGAATCTGTTTTTGCCACCGGCACCAATGCCACAGGTTTTGAAAACGGAGCCCTGCCTACAACCCGGGCCTTTTTGTTCAACCTTAGTGTAAGTTTCTAACCACTACAATTTTAAAGAAATGAAAATCTTCAATAATAAATTTTTACTGGTTGCAGGCCTTGGCCTCGCCCTCACCAGTTGCAAAAAATTTGACGACATCAATGTTGATCCCACTGCTGCCAACGAAGAGCAGGTGCAGGTTGAATACTTTATCAATAATTCTATCATCGGTGCACAGCAGGACCCGCACATTGCAGAAAGGGTTTTTGTACTGTATTGGAAAACCGCTGCCCGTCAGCACCTGAGCACGGGTATTGCCGGAGGCAGCTATGATGATGGCTGGTCAAGCGATTATTATGGCGGCAGTTATCTCAGCGGATGGCTCAATCACATCAATACGGCTATACAAATCGCCAATCAAAAAATTGCTACCGGAAAGGCACAACCGTATACCAATAACCTGTTGCAGGTTGCCCGTATCTGGCGAGCTTACCTGATGAGCGAAATGAGTGACAATTTCGGCCCTATTCCTATTAATGCTTTCCAGGGGGAGAATCCCAGTTTTGCCAGTGTAAAAGATGTTTATTATCACATGTTGGATGAACTGAAAGATGCCAGTGCTAAACTGGACGTATCGGTGAGCAATCCAGATGATGTTAAAAAACACGACCCAGCCTATGGGTACGATTACAACAAATGGCGTCGCTATGCCAACTCGCTGCGTTTACGTCTTGCAATGCGCCTTTCAGAAGTGGATGCCGCCAAAGCAAAAGCTGAATTTGAAGCGGCTGCAGCCGGTGATTTAATCACCGATGCCAGCCACACCTTCCAGGTGCAGGAGCGTAGCGGCTGGGATCCCTTATCAGGAGTAATGAGCCGCGAATGGAATGCGCAAATTCTTTCGGCAACCCTTAAAAATCTTTATGTCGGCCTGGGTGGAATTAGTTCACAGGCGCAGTTACCGGCAAGTTTCCATGCTTCTGTAAAGCCGCAAGACTGGGCTGGCATCAAATTCGATCAGCACTTTGCCACCGCTACCAATGAGCCCTTTGCGCCCTATTGGTTAGACGGGCTTCCAGCCATGATTGACCCCAGGGCGTATAAAACTTTCATTATCCCTGGTGATCTATCAAACCCCGAATTTTCAGGTTATCCTTCCTGGGATAATACGGCTGAAACGCCACGGGCAAATCTTAGCAATGTAAGCGGTGGTGGAGTTTTCAAAACAATAGAAGCAACCAACACCTTCAATGCATTTACGGTAGGAGATTGGGGTGCCAAAGGAGGCCGTAATGGCGTACGTGCATTTGCTGGTACCATGCCCCGCCTGGCACAACGATTCCGCGGCAGTGGCGAAAAGCGAGTTTTCTTTGCCAACTGGGAAACCTATTTCCTGCTTGCAGAAGCAGCCGTAAAAGGCTGGACAGTTCCGATGAGTGCACAGGTGGCTTACGAGAATGGTGTAAAAGCAAGTTTCGATTATTGGGGAGTTGGCAGCCATGCTACCGCCTATCTGGCTTCAGAGGATTTCAACAATGTGGGAACTTCAGTAAAATTCACCCATACGGCAGAACCACCGGCTACCCGCACCATGCGGTACAAAGATGGTTATACCGATGTTGAATCAACCGTGAACATTGCTTATCCTACGAATACTATTTACAAAAATGGTACGGTACGTAACGATCAGCTTACAAAAATCATTACACAGAAATACCTGGCGCAGGTGCCCTGGTTACCGCTCGAAGCCTGGAATGATCACCGCAGGCTTGGCTTACCATTCTTTGAGAACCCTGCAGTAGAAAACCCCCTGCCGAACCTGCCAGCACTTACGCAGGCGAACATGATGACCAACCAGGTGAAGTTCTATCCGCAGCGTTTGCGCTATCCGTCTTCTTTACGGAATAGCAGTCCGAAAGGCTATCAGGAAGCAGTAGGGCTTTTGGGTGGACCCGACGAAATATTAACGCCACTATGGTGGGCAAAAAAGTAAGCATTCTTCTCATATAGCAGTTACTCAAAATCAACCCCGATCGCGGGGTTGATTTCTTTCTGAAGGATGCTGTGATATCAACCAGGTTGCGATCAGGTCAGGAATAGAGAAAATAAGTTCCAGGCAAATTGGTTTGACTCGATCTAAATAAGATAAATCAAGAAAATAGAAACAAGAAGAAAGTAATAATTTACGCAACTTGCTACTCTATCTAACATCGTAAAACGCCAATCATGTTTCACCGAAGAAAATTTTTACAGGCATCTTTTTTATCCTCTGCTACGCTTTTTTTCAACCGGTCGTTGGGAGCTGTTTCCAATGTAACAGAACAACCAGTTCAACCGGTTGTGGTTTCTACCTGGGATTTCGGAAAGGCAGCCAATGCGGAAGCCTGGCAAAAGTTAAGCACCGGTGGTAGCGTATTGGACGCTGTGGAAGCCGGGGTACGCATCCCAGAAGCAGATCCCCAAAACCAAACGGTTGGACTGGGCGGTTTTCCCGACAGGGATGGTAAAGTCACACTAGATGCCTGCATCATGGATGGTGACCTCAATTGCGGATCGGTTGCTTTTCTCGAAAATATTGTTCATCCCATTTCTGTTGCACGCCTTGTGATGGAAAAAACCCCGCATATTATGCTGGTGGGTGAGGGTGCCCTGCAATTTGCGTTGGCAAATGGATTCACAAAAGAAAACCTGCTGACACCGGCATCTGAAAAGGCATGGAAGGAATGGCTGAAAACGTCGAAATACGAACCGGTGATTAATATTGAAAACCAAAAAAGGGATACAAACCAATTACCCGGTGGGCCATTCAATCATGACACCATAGGCATGCTGGCCATTGATGCACAGCGAAAAATGGGAGGCGCATGTACCACCAGTGGTGCAGCATGGAAAATGAGAGGTAGGGTTGGCGATTCTCCCATCATAGGCGCCGGTCTTTATGTAGATGGCGAAGTAGGTGCGGCTACATCATCTGGACTGGGAGAGGAAGTGATACGTACCTGTGGCTCGCATGCTGTAGTGGAATTAATGCGTGGCGGGCTGTCACCTAAACAGGCGTGTAAAAAACTCGTCGAGAGAATTGTGAAACGGGATGTAGAAAGAGCCAAAAAACTGCAGGTTGGTTTTCTTGCATTGAATAAAAATGGAGCCTATGGCGCATATGCCATTCACAAAGGGTTTACATATGCAGTAAAAACGGCCGGTGTAGAAACGGTGCTGGAAGCAGAAAGTTATTTTAAATAAGCGTTTCGATTGAATGCGATGAATCAACAGGCTGAAACCAAACTTTATAAAGTAGAAATTATTGCCTTCACGATTGAGGCATGCTCGCTCATTGAACAGGCAGGCGCCAACCGGATAGAATTGTGTGCCAATCCAACCGAAGGCGGAACAACACCGTCTTATGGTTTTATAAAGCGGGCAAGAGAGGCCGTTACTATTTCGCTGTTTCCTATCATCCGGCCAAGAGGTGGTGATTTTTTATATACTAATGCCGAGTATGGCCTTATGCAGGACGATGTGAGATTGTGCCGGCAGTTGGGTTGCGATGGCGTAGTGATTGGCCTGCTGCAAAAAGACGGCAGCATTGATGTGAGACGAACAGCCAAACTGGTGGAAATGGCTTATCCCATGGAAGTCACATTTCACCGTGCATTTGACCATTGCCGCGACCCCTTTGAAGCCCTTGAACAATTGACAGCTATCGGTTGCCAGCGAATATTGACCTCCGGTCAAAAACCGGTAGCACCGGAAGGCGCGGATTTGCTTGCAGAACTGGTTAAAGCAGCGGCGGACCGCATCATCATCATGCCGGGAAGCGGTGTACGACCTGATAACATTGCTGAACTGGCAGAAAAGACCGGGGCAGCAGAGTTCCATTCATCCCTGCGAACGCTTTCGCCGTCAGGCATGGAATACCTGCATCCTTCTTTTCATACAAGCAAAGAAAAATATGCGCATACAACAACTGATGCAGCCGCTATCCGTCAGTTGATTGAAAATTTAAAATAAAACAGCAGAACAAGTGAGTTCTAAAATCCAAAATGGACCCTTACGCTGTCATAAATAAAAGAAAAATGTTTTCACACCTTAAAAGAATACTGACCGGATGTTTGCTGGCATCCCTTTCAATCAGCACATTTGCGCAGGAAAGAGATTATGCTTCGCTGGTAAATCCGTTCATTGGTACCGGCGGTCATGGCCATACCTATCCCGGTGCCAGTGTGCCCTTTGGTGCGATGCAATTAAGCCCAGATACAAGGCTGGAAGGATGGGATGGATGCGGTGGCTATCATTACTCCGATTCCCTCATTTATGGCTTTTCGCATACACACCTAAGCGGCACCGGAGTACCTGACTATTGCGACGTTCTGCTGATGCCTTTCACCGGCGAGGTAAAATGGAAGAACAACGAATATGCTTCACCGTTCTCACACAAAAATGAAAAAGCGCATGCTGGCTATTACGAAGTGTTGCTCGATAAACACAACATTCATGCAGCGTTAACGACATCTACCCGATCGGGGATGCACCAGTACAGTTTTCCGGCAAGCGTCACAGAAGGCCGTGTTTTGCTTGACCTGAAACACCGTGATGAGGTGCTGGAGTCTTCACTGGAGATGGTGAACGAATATGAAATAAGAGGGATGCGCCGCAGCAAGTCCTGGGCTACCAACCAGGTTGTGTATTTCTACATGAAATTCGAAAAACCGGTAAAAGAATTCGGCATTGCCTTAAACGACGAATTGCAAAAAGGCTTACGAAACGCAACCGGTAATAACATTAAATCGTATTTCAGCTTTTCCCTGCCGGCGGATAAAAAGCTAAGAGTGAAAGTGGGCATTTCCGGCGTAAGTATGGAAAACGCCAAACTGAACCTGGAAACAGAAATTCCCGCATGGGATTTTGCCGGTTTAAAAAAGGGCGCCGAGGATGCCTGGAACAAGGAACTGGGAAAAGTTGATGTGAAGGGTGGAACCAGGGATCAACAGGTTGTTTTTTATACGGCGCTTTACCATGCCAGTCTGGCTCCCAACGTTTACACTGATGTAAATGGCGAATACCGCGGTACGGACCAGAAGGTGCACAAAGCAGATGGATTTCTCAACTACAGCGTCTTCTCCTTATGGGATACACACCGTGCCCTGCATCCGCTGATGACCATCATCAATCGCAAACGCACAACAGACTGGATCAATACGTTTCTTGCACAATACCAACAAGGCGGTATGTTACCCGTTTGGGAATTAAGTGGCAACGAAACGTTCTGCATGATCGGGTATCATTCCGTTCCTGTCATTGCTGATGCATATCAGAAGGGGATTCGTGGTTTTGATGCGGAACTGGCCCTGAAAGCAGCGATCGATTATGCGGAAAGTAATCGCTTTGGTCTCGATCAATACAATAAACTTGGATTTATCAGCAATGAGCATGACCATGAAAGTGCCTCCAAAACCGTTGAATATGCCTATGATGATTGGTGCATAGCCCAACTGGCCAAAGCATTGAACAAAGAAGATGTTTACCGTAAATACCTCCTGCGTTCGCAAAACTACCGCAACCTTTTCGATCCTTCAACCGGGCATATTCGCGGTAAAGTACAGGGTCTTTGGTTTTCACCGTTCAAAGCCGCGGAGGTAAATAATTTCTATACGGAAGGTAATTCATGGCATTATTCGTTTACAGCGCAGCAGGACATTAACGGCCTGATGAAACTCCATGGCGGAGCAGAACCTTTTGCCAGAAAGCTGGACGCACTTTTTACTACCAGCGAAGCCCTCAGTGGCCGCGACCAACAAGACGTAACCGGATTGATTGGGCAATATGCGCATGGCAACGAGCCTAGTCATCATATGGCTTACCTGTTCAACTATGTTGGCAAACCCTGGCGTACGCAGGAAGTAGTTCACCATATTCTTACAGAATTTTACCCCAACAGCCCGGATGGTTTGATTGGAAATGAGGACTGCGGACAAATGAGTGCCTGGTATGTACTCAGTGCAATGGGGTTTTACCCGGTTACTCCAGGCAGCGGCGTTTACGTTTTAGGTACGCCTCTGTTTGATGAAGTGGTGCTGCACCTGGAGAATGAAAAAACATTTACAATAAAAGCTACGAACCGTACTGAAAAAAACTTTTATGTAAACAATGTTCACCTGAATGGCAGGCCTTATACCGCGACATTCATTCATCATACTGACCTGGAAAATGGCGGATCAATGATTTTCGACATGGCTTCTGTCCCTAACAAAAACAGGGGTGCTAAGCCAGATGACAGGCCGGCTTCACACATTACGAATTCTGACTTTATTGCTGTTCCATACCTGGCCATGCCAACTAATAAATTCAAAACCTCATTACCCGTAGTGATAAAGAGTATTGATAAGAATGCGGCTCTCTACTATCGTATGCGTAACGGAAATGCAGCAAAGGATTTTGTTCGTTATAACAAACCATTTACCGTTGCCAATACCACCGATATTGAATTTTATGCGGAGATGAATGGCCTTCGTTCGGCTGTGGTTACCCAACGTTTCTACAAAGTACCTACTGACCGAACCATCACTGTGCAAAGTGAAGTACACCCAATGTATACGGCGGGAGGAAAAGATGCCCTGATCGATGGCATCACCGGCACAACCAACTGGCGCACCGGCGAGTGGCAAAGCTATTTTGCCAAAGATTTTGAAGCCATCATTGATTTGAAAAAAGTACGTTCGGTTTCATTTGTAGGCGTGCACGTAGCACAGGATGTTTCTCCCTGGATTGTTTATCCAAAGGAAGTGGTTTTTGAAGTAAGCAACGACGGCAAAACTTATAAACCACTGACAACTGTTGAGAACAAAGTTTCCACTGATGAAAAAGGGCCTCTCGTACAAACACTAAGCACTGCTGTAAAGGCAACGGGAAGGTTTATTCGTGTAAAAGCAATAACCGGTGGCGCCTTACCGGCCTGGCACGAAAGCGCCGGCCAGCCAACGCATATTTTCATTGATGAAGTGATTGTGAAATAAAACAACATTGCACTGCTATGCGAAAAATTATTTTGGTAACTGCCTGCTTCCTGTATGCCGGGATATTGCAGGCGCAGCAAAAGACAAAAGCGGATTCTATCCAATCTAAAATGCAATGGTTTGCTGATGCCAAGCTTGGCATCTTTATACATTACGGCATTTACGCGGTAAAAGGTGTTGATGAAAGCTGGAGCTTTTACAATAAAAAAATCAGCCATCCTGCGTATATGCAGCAAATGGCCGGCTTTACTGCAAAGCAGTACAACCCCGAAGCCCTGGCAGACCTGATCAAGGAAAGCGGTGCCCGCTATTCTGTCATCACCACTAAACACCATGATGGTGTAGCCTTATGGCCGACGAAGGAGAACCACTTTAGTGTGGTAAAGAACACGCCGGCAAAGCGTGACCTTTTGCAACCGTTTTATGCAGCACTAGACAAACGTGGCATCAAAAAAGGCGCTTATTTTTCACTTATCGACTGGAGCCATGAAGATTATCCTGCAATCACAAAAGACAGTAACCGCTACAAAATTGCGGATGATCCCAAACGCTGGCAGCGCTTTCAAAACTTCTTCCAGTCGCAGATAGCAGAAGTTGCCAAAGCCTACCAGCCAGACCTCTGGTGGTTTGATGGTGACTGGGAACATTCGGCAGAAGAATGGCAAAGCGAGACGGTGCGAAAGAATATCCTTACACAGAAACCTACTGCCATCATCAATGGCCGGCTGCAGGGTTATGGTGATTACGATACACCGGAACAAAATTTTCCGATAAGCAGACCTGCATTCCGCTGGTGGGAATTGTGCATGACTTCCAATAATAACTGGGGATACCAGCCGCAGGACACAGCCTGGAAAACTCCGTATGAAGTGATCACCATCTTTGCCGATGTTGTCAGCAACGGGGGAAATCTATTGCTGAATATCTCCCCAAAAGAAGATGGCTCCCTTCCACCGCAACAGGTTACCCTTTTGAAAGAACTTGGCAAGTGGAATAAAAAACATGAAAAAGCCATCTTCAATACGGTAGCGGGCATGCCGCAAGGGCACTTTTACGGTCCCAGTACATTGTCTAAAGACTCCACCCAACTATATTTATTTCTCCCTGGAAATGTAAGCGGACAGGTGGTGGTGAAAGGACTACTGAATCCGATAAAGAAGGTCAGCGTGGTTGGCACCGAAGCCACACTGCCGCATAAAATAGTAGGCAAAATATCCTGGAGCAAGGTACCGGGGCTTGTTTATATTCCGGTTCCTTCCAATGTACAGGATCAATACCTGACCGTATTGACTGTAGAACTGGATGGCCCCATCCGGCTATATAGCGGGCAAGGCGGATTATAGGTAAGATCACTGTTCTGAAAACGATATCTCCATTCTGCTCCTATTTTCCCATTTCATCATTACCTTTTACTCACCAAACATACGTTACATGAAAAACAGTTACTTCATCCCATGTAAGAAGGTATTTACAGCCACCCTGTTTTTTCTGGCTCTTTTTATAGGAAAAAATGGCAAGGCACAAAATCAAGATAAAGCTGTGCTGGCTTATTATTCCGGCAGCCCGGAGCGATTGGACAGTTTTGATGCCAGGCAAATGACACATATTGTATACTGCTTTGGCCATCTCGATGGAAACCGGTTAAAGATTGGATCAGCAAGAGATACGTTAACCATTCAGAAAATGGTAGCCATGAAGCAAAAGAATCCATCGCTGAAAGTGCTGTTATCACTGGGAGGATGGGGTGGTTGTGCGCCATGCTCAGATGTTTTTGCAACGGAAAAGGGGCGCAATGAATTTGCCCAATCGGTAAAAGAGCTCAATGCTTTTTTCAAAGCAGATGGCATTGATCTGGACTGGGAGTATCCGGCGGTACCCGGCTATCCCGGTCACAAGTATTCGCCTGAGGACAAACCGGCTTTCACGGAACTGGTAAAGACCTTACGCAAAACATTAGGCAAAAACCAGGTCATCACGTTTGCAGCCGGTGGCTTTCAACGTTTCCTGGATGAAGCAGTGGATTGGAAAGAAGTAATGCCGCAGATTGATTACGTCAACCTGATGTCGTACGACCTTGTGAGCGGCTTTTCCAAAACCACAGGTCATCATACGGCCTTGTACTCCAATCCGCAACAGAAAGAATCTACTCATAATGCTGTACAGGAACTGATAAAACGTGGCGTTGATCCTAAAAAGATCATCATTGGCGCTGCTTTCTATGCCCGCATTTGGGAAAATGTTCCTGCCGAAAATAACGGCCTATACCAACCAGGAACGTTTAAAATGGCGCAGGCATTTCGCCGCTTCCCGGAAAACCTTTCATCTACTGCCGGTTATCAATTTTACTGGGATGATGTTACCAAAGCTACCTATGCATACAATCCAGAGAAAAAGCTCTTTGCCACCTTTGACGACAAGCGTTCAATTGCATTGAAAACGCAGTATGTCGTGGAAAAAGAACTCGGCGGCATAATGTTCTGGGAACTGGGCTCCGACAGCTATACGGATGGTTTGTTGCATACTATCAACCAAACATTACAGCAGGCAAAAAAATCCTCTCACTGATAGGAAACTGAAAGTTCAGCAATGTTTTTTGATGAAATGTAATGGCCGCACTCCGGTAAAGAAAGGATTTCTGCTATTTTGCAGATGCCAGGTCCATTGCCGCTGTGCTCCCGAAATACATTACCATCTTTGGATCATCGCACATCCATTCCACCGTCAGCTTACCGTTGCGGATAAGACCTACCAGGTAGGAGTTGAGGCAATCGGCCGCGGTTGTTTTTTCAATGCTATAAAGTGCCCGGCCGTATTTTTTTTTAGCTCTCTCGGCAGCGTCTGCCGGAACATAGGATTTGTGAACGGGTAATCCATATGGTGTTGTGCCAATATCTTCTTTGTTGGAGTTATTACCGGTAGCTTGCGAAGTTTGTGCAGATGCAGCGAGGGCACCGGTGGCCAGGGTCAAAAAGAGAAATAGTTTTTTCATGGTGCTTTTTTCAACAATTACAAAAATCAGGTGTTCGTAGCGCTGTCAAGATACAGCTTTTGCAGAAAAGGGCCTTTTTCGGATCGAAAACACGGCTTTCACTTCTTCATAGCCAGCTGCTCAACCAAAGGTATCAACGCAGTAAATACACGGCCATTGTCAACTAATTGAACACCCGGCAATCCAAGCAATTTGTACTTTTCCTGTATGTTGGACAGTCCAATGCCGGTTGAATCTATCTGTCCCAGCTTTTTCTGAAGATTATTGCAAACGGACAGCTGTCCGTCTTGCGTACAGCTGATGTTTATTTGCAGGGGCAGGTCCTTGCTTACATTGTTGTGCTTTACCGCATTTTCCACCAGCATTTGAAGCGTCAGCGGTGGCAAAAGGCTGGAACTGTACTTTTCAGCTACCTCAATTTTTAGCTGGATACCATTACCGAAACGTGTTTTCAGCAAGTGAAAATAAGATTCAATAAACCGAAGTTCTGTTTGCAGCGGTACCAGTTCGTCATCGTTGTTGCGCAACAGGTAACGGTATACCTGGCTCATTTCTTTTACGTAGCGGCCGGCACCAGCCTTGTCTTCATGTATCAGGCTGGAAAGTGTGTTAATGCTGTTGAAAAGAAAATGCGGGTTTACCTGTTGTTTCAGCCCTTCATACCTGCTTTCCCAGTTGATCTTTTGCAGTCGTTCCGCATCGATAATGGCTTCTTTCCACTGTCGGTAGGTAAACCATCCCTCATTGATGATGATGGCAATAATATGCGTAACAGCTCCCATTAAAAGGGCCCAGGGGAGACTTGCTGCCGGCATTTTGGCTGCAAAAAAAGGCAACTGGTAAAAAAGCATCCACAGGCCAGAGATCAGGAGCAAGGTCATTGGCAATGAAATGAATATCCAGGCAGCAAAGCGGGTTTTCCGCTGCTCAAAGCGGGTATATTTCTTCCGAAGGAAAACCGACAAGCTAATTTGCGCCTGTGATAACAAGAACATCACCGGCAATGTAATGGCCGTAGCTGCTGCGAAAAAAGTAAAATTCAAAAAGTAATCTTTCCAAAAGAAATAATGATTGATAAAAAGCGTCAGCAAAGGCGCCCATATTAAGTTAAGTATTGGAAAATCGGTTTTTCGTTTCAGGATACGCATGCAGCAGTGGGAATTTGATCGGTTTGCAAAAGGGGAAGCGAAACGATGATGGTATTGTTATGCTTACAACAGGAAAACCCGGTGAGCCCTTCCTCGGAATAACGGTCCGATAAAAATGCCCAGTTCAGCCCTTCAGGCTCTAATAACCGGTGTTTGGGTTTATGGTTATAGGAGAGCACCAGTTGTTTCTCTTCGGAAAACAGCCTTATGACTAGTGGTTCTGCTTTTGAAAACTGGTTGGTGCGAATGGCTTCCTCTGCGATAAGGGAAAGACTTAAGGCAGGAATCTGGCTTCCCAACTGCGCTTCATCTATTTCCTGTTTAAACCGCAACATGCTTCCATACCGAACCGTGTGCAGGTAGATATAGGATTGAAGGCATTGGAGTTCCAGATGCAGTGAGGCCCAGGAATGATGCCGGCTTCGCAGCATGTAGCGATACACTTTACTCATTTCATTGAGAAAACGATCGGCAGCTTCGGTATCTTCTTCTATTAATTCAGAAAGCGTATTGAGATTATTAAAAAGAAAATGGGGGTTCACCTGCGTTTTCAGCGCAGCAAACTGTTGTCGAAGGTGTTCTTTCTGTAAGCCCTCTTTGGCCACTAAAGCTTCTTTCATTTTGGCGAAGGTGTAAAACAGGTCATACATGATGCCGTTCACCAGGTTACCAATCAGCGCCACCAGCATGCAGCGCTGCGTTAGTTCCTGTGTTTTTTGTAAACGAAGCAAACCTATCAAATCAAAAACCCAAAGACTGAACTGAATAGCCAAATAAGAAGTAAGAAGATAGAGTAAGAGCGCCGCCACCAGTCGTTTGGCTGTATCGTTATGGGAAGGGAATTTACGTCGGGCGGCATAACTGATCTGCACCAGGGCTATATGAAAAACCGTTACCAACAGAAACGTAGAAAAATAGCCTTTGATAAAATTTTCCAGGCTTTCGAAAAGTGTAGTGCCAAATGCTACCAAACCAAAAGCAAGACTTAGGATGGGAAGTACGAGCACCACAGCCCAAACATCATCTGCAGTCATGCGCATGTTTGTTACCGCCGGGCGCCTGTTGATCATGGGCTAAAAATAAAGGATTTTGTTCTTTTGTTCTCTGCCTCTACCTCACAGAACTATTCTAAAAGTGCGTAAACCTATCAGTAATTCATCTTTAACATTTTCTTCGCCCATTTCACACATGTGATTGTTTTCAGCCTGTGCAAATCGACTTTCAACAGAGGCGATGGAACAGGATAGCTGAAACACGCTTCGGTTTAATTTAGTACAGAATGCTCGCCATATGAAGAGTTTATTATTACTACTCACAGGATTTCATTTTTTTTCATTGCATGTTGCCGGGCAGCCGGTTGTATTCCCACTGGTCACAGCCAAAGAAAAAGTCACTATCCTATACGACCCGAAAGGTCCCTCGCTGGATTCGGTTTCAGCACACTTGCTGTCAGCAGACATTGAACGTGTCAGTGCGTACCGGCCATTAGTCCTTACAGATTTGGGCAAGGCAAAAGGGTATCTTATTGTTATTGGCGCAGCATCATCGGCACTCCTGCAACAATTTTCCTCCATGGCACCAAACATGTTTTCGCGGCTTTCCAACCAATGGGAATCTTATGGAATGAAAGTATTGAACAAACCTGCCAATGGAATCCCAAAAGCTTTGTTGATCGCCGGTAGTGATGCAAGAGGCACCGCTTACGGCGTTTTTTCCCTTTCTGAGAAAATTGGTGTTTCTCCCTGGTACTGGTGGGCAGATGTACCGGTTGTCAAAAAAAAGGAAGTGGTCATCCGGCAGGAAGAATATGTTTCAGCACCACCTTCTGTAAAATACCGTGGCATTTTTATTAATGATGAGGATTGGGGATTGCTTCCCTGGGCTGCCCAAACATTTGAACCCGAAAAAAAGAACATTGGTCCAAAAACGTACGCACAGGTTTTTGAACTGCTGCTTCGCTTAAAAGCAAATCTTATCTGGCCGGCCATGCATCCGGGCACAAAACCATTTTTTGCCGATCCGCAAAACAAGGCAATAGCCGAAACGTATGCCATTGTTGTTGGATCGTCACATGCCGAACCCATGCTGCGGAACAATGTGGGAGAGTGGGATGAGAAAACAATGGGTGCATTTAATTACATCACCAACAGGGAAAAAGTATACTCTTATTGGAAGGAACGGGTGAAAGAAACAAAAGGCATGGAGGCCATGTTTTCGTTGGGCATGCGGGGTGTACATGACAGTGGCATGGAAGGCATCAAATCAGCAAAAGAAGCCGTGCCACTTTTGGAAAAAATATTTGCGGATCAGCGGGGTCTCCTGCAAGAACAGATTACTAGTAACATAGGTGAGATACCCCAGGTATTTACCGCTTACAAGGAAGTGCTTGATATTTACGACAACGGGTTGAAACTCCCGCAGGATGTCACCATAGTCTGGCCAGACGATAATTATGGCTATATCAAACGTCTGAACAACCCTAAAGAAAAAAATAGGCAGGGCGGAACCGGCGTGTATTACCATGCATCCTATTGGGGAAGGCCGCACGATTACCTCTGGCTGGGAACAACACATCCTTTGCTGATAGAAAGCGAAATGATGAAGGCTTACCACGCCGGTGCCGATCGACTCTGGGTACTGAATGTTGGTGATATCAAACCGTTGGAATACAGCACGCAGCTTTTCCTGGATATGGCTTACAATGCCAACCCATTCAATGCGGCTGGCTTTGCACAAACACACCTGCAAAACTGGTTATTGAAGGTGTGTCAAGGCTTCAATCGTGTAAGCCTGTACGGGATCATGAAAGAGTATTACGATCTTGCTTTTGAAAGACGACCGGAATTTATGGGCTGGAGCCAGACAGAGCCCACCACCGGTACGGCATCTACTGCTTATAATCATTTTTCATTTGGTGATGAAGCGCAACGGAGATTGGACAGGTATGCTGCCCTCCAGGAAAAGGCAAGGGTATTGCTTGCAAGTAATCAAAGCAAGGATAGGGATGCTTTCTACCAATTGGTTTACTACCCTGTTGTTTGCGCAGCCTGGATGAATCAAAAATTTCTTTATGGAGAAAAAGCCATGCTTTATGCCAAACAGGACCGCATCAGTGCCTATGACTATGCATCATTGGCAACCGCAGCCTATGACAGCATTGTAGCTGAAACGAATTTTTACAATGAAAAACTTAGCAATGGCAAGTGGAAGGGAATGATGTCAATGGCACCGCGCAACCTGCCCGTTTTTCACCAGCCAAAAGTTACGTTGCCGCCATTGAAAAAGGAAGAAAAGTGGGATGCTGCTCCCGAAGGATATGATACGACAGCTTATGTTTCAAGCAGTGAAAAAAGACTCCCGACTTTTGTAAGTGGAATGAAACAGCACTATTTTATTGATGTGTATTTAATGGATTCTTCCACTATAAACTGGAAGGCAACCACATCTGCTGACTGGATTTCCTTGTCGCAGCAAAGCGGTATGCTGCAGCCAATGCTGGGCAAAAACACAGTGCGTTTGCTGGTCGAAATTGATTGGAATAAAATTCCGAAAAAGGAAAAGTTGGAGGGAAACGTTTTTATTCAGGCGGATGGAAAAGAAGTAGTAATAACCATCCCTGTTAGCCAACCCAAAGCCCTGTCACAATACAGGGGATTTGTTGAAACCAATGGTTTTGTCTCAATTCATGCAGCCAACAATGCCGCCGTAAGAAAAGATAAAAGCAGTGCCTGGCAAATGACGCCAACTCCAGGGGATGTGAAGCTTTCTTATACAAGTTCTGTCGCGGAAACCTTCTCGGGAGATACGGCATCCATTCGCAAAAATGCAGCTTTTGTTGCCTATACGTTTTATTCCACTTCAGCGGAAGAATGTACAATTTCCTTGTATACATTGCCCACGCATCCGCTGAACAATCAGTTTAGCATGCGATACGGGATGAGCATTGATGACGGCCCAGTAAGAATAGTGGATACCAAAACCATTGGCAGGAGCGAAGAATGGAAACAAAATGTTTTGTGCAATAGCGCCATAACAAAAATTGGTATTGGCTCCTTGTTACCAGGCAAGCACACAGTAAAGCTTTATGCCATTGATCCCGGTGTGGTACTGAGTCGGATACTGCTTACGTTTGGCAAGGTTCCGGTAAGCTACAGCCTCATTCCGGAAACAAAAAAAAGGTAACAGGATTTTCTGTTTCTACTTAAAGAAGTTTACAAATTCCAACTTCAGATCGTAGCAGCAATAATAACAACCATAAAAAAGAGCATTTACCTTTCGGTAATTGCTCTTTTTCTTTGTTTTTCTATTCTCCTTTTACAAGGTAGCCATGTCAATGACAAAGCGGTAACGTACATCGCCTTTCAACATCCGCTCGTACGCTTCGTTGATGTCTTTTATGGCTATCACCTCCACATCCGAAACAATGTTGTGTTCGGCACAATAATCAAGCATTTCCTGAGTTTCGGGCAAGCCGCCAATAAGAGAACCGCCAATGCTTCGACGGTTACCGATCAGGTTAAAGCCAAGTATCTGCGTTGGCGTTGGCGGCACTCCCACACAGATCATGACACCATTCGTATCCAGCATATTCAGGTAAACATTATAATCATGCGGAGCCGATACGGTATCAACAATAAAATCAAAATAGTTGGCCAACCCTTTTATCTGTTCAGGATCTTTCGTCAATGCAAACCGGTGTGCGCCAAGACGCCTTGCATCCGCTTCCTTGCTGGGTGACGTGCTGAGCATGGTTACTTCAGCACCAAATGATGCAGCAAACTTTACGGCCATATGGCCCAATCCACCCAAGCCCAGGATGCCTACTTTATGTCCTTTGCCCACTTTCCAATGCCGCAAAGGAGAGTAGGTTGTTATACCGGCACAAAGCAGGGGAGCTACCCCTTCCAGCGGTAACCGGTCCGAGATCAGTAAAACAAAGCTCTCATCGGTAACAATCACATTGGAGTAGCCGCCCAACGTATTTGTACCATCCACCCGGTCTGGACTGTTGTAAGTAAATGTTGCGCCATCTTCACAATATTGTTCAAGGCCCTGCTTACAGTTTTTACATTCCCGGCACGAGTCAACCAGGCAACCTACACCGGCCAAATCACCAATTTTAAACTTTGTTACATGGTCACCAACAGCAGTAATCTTTCCTACAATTTCATGTCCGGGAACACAAGGGTAGTTACTGGGCCCCCATTCACTTCGAACCGTGTGCAGATCGGAGTGACAAACGCCACAGTACAAAATATCTATCTGTACATCATGAGGTCGTAATGCTCTGCGCTCAAACGAATAAAAGCTGAGTGGTTCCGAAGCATTGTGTGCGGCATATCCTTTCGCTGGTATCATATGGTTTGTTTTCACAAAAATAGCTACAGAACAGGAGGCAAACCGTTGGAAGAACTTGACTGTAGTAGAATACAATTTAATATACCGGAAAACTCTTGTTTGAAACGTTTTTGGCGTTAGCGCTATTTACTTCAATGAAAGATTAAGATTTCACCTGAATTTGAACTCCTGTCGGATTTAGAACGACCAAAAAACTTTTTTCGGCGATTTTTATCCGATAGTTTCACCTGAAAGCTATTTTTACACTTTTACGTCCTTGAAAAACCAATCCATGCCAAGACTGACCTGCAGTGTGGCTCTTCTTTTGCTCGTTTTTTGTTTTGCTTCCTGCCGTCAGCAGGAACGGACAGAACGTGAAGAAACAATATACTGGAATAACCGGTTTGCCGACTCAGCTCACCACTTGTTATATGCACATGAGGACTCAACCGAGGCTTTTCGTTTTTATGACTCTTCACTTAAGGCAGCCGCTACCACTGATCTTTATCCCTATGCAACGCGTTTCAGGCTGATTTCAAACTATTATTATTTTTTTACACAGGACAATGCGTCCACCGCCCGCTACATCGATTCTGCTCTTGCTTTGTTTCATACACCGGCGCTTCAGAACCGGTACCCAAGAACCTATGTTGATTTCCTGGTTTTTGGCGGGGATATTGCTTACCGGCTTCACCAGTACTGGAAAGCAAATGAATACTATTTCAAAGCAAAAATGCTGGCAGATGCACTTCTTGAACCCTGTGAGCGAACTGCCTACCATTACAGCATTGCCATGGTTTTGTACCGGCAGCAGAACTACAGCCAATCGGTACATTATTTTAAACAAGCTTACGACCTGCAGGCAACCTGCTCTCCGTTAACTTCAGCCAAAGTGTTGCAGCAACAGGAGATTCAAAGTAATATCGGCTTGTGTCATGCAGAACTAAAGAATTATGACAGTGCCTTGGTATATTTTGACAATGCACTACAGATTGCCAGCCAGTACAAAGATTCGCTTGGAAGTGTAGTATTAGATAAGATTTATGGTGTTATTTATGGTCATAAAGGTCAGATTGCCCTGGCAAAAGGTGATTTACAGAAAGCAGAGCATTTGACACGGAAAAGCATTGAACTGAATGACCGGATCGGCTACGAAATGGATCATGCCCAGCGAATGAAACTACAACTTGCCGACATCTATTACAAGCGCAGTGATCTTAGATCCCTCTCGCATCTTCTATCTGCACTGGGTTCAACAATCAACAACAGGGATCCCAAAATGCAATTAGAATGGATGCGATTCAAAGGGTCGTATTTTGAAAAAAACCAACATGCTGATTCTGCACTCTATTATTTTAAAGGATACTACAAGTTACTGGATTCAATTTCTGAAGAGCAAAAGGAGCTTACGGCAGCTGACGTTGACCGGCAAATGCGTGAAAAAGAACAACAGCTGCAGATAGCCATGCTGGAAAACAATCAGCATATAACACTGATCTCACTTTGGGTTACAATCATTTTTTCGGGAATGGCTGTTTCCATTCTTTACCTGATTTACCAGAACTATCGTCGCAGCAAAAAAAACCTTGCGATCTCGCTGGCGTTAAATGAAGAAATCCAGCGGCAGAAAGAGGCAAGGGAAGCAGAGGCCAAACAACAACACAAGCTGATCACCGAGGCTGTGATACAGGCGCAGGAAAGCGAACGCTCACTGATTGGCCTGGAACTACATGATAATATCAACCAGGTGCTGACAACAGTAAAGCTGCACAATGAAATGTTGCTGGAAGGAATCGGCGATCCCAAAGTCATTCTTCCGCGAACGCTGCATTACCTGCAGAATTGCATTAACGAGATCAGGGGATTATCCAAACGGCTTTCCGCGCCTACATTGGGAAAGATTAGTCTTGAAGAATCGGTGAAAGACCTGGTCGATTCCATAAACCTGACAAGCAAAGTGCGCATCCATCGCCAGATAACGGGAATGGAAAAAGGAGCATTAAGCCAGGATCTGCATATCGGTATCTATCGCATTCTGCAGGAACAATTGAATAATGTGTTGAAACATGCTGAAGCCTCTGAAGTTAAAATTCAGCTGGAACGCAGGGAGAATACCATCCGCCTTTGCATTACGGATAACGGGAAAGGATTTACTGTACATACCCGCAAAATCGGGATTGGCCTTATGAATATGCGCACAAGAGCCGAAAATCTCAGCGGTACGTTTGAAGTTAAAAGCAAGCCGGGCCAGGGTTGTAAGGTAGTAGTGGTAGTGCCTTGTATGCAACCGCCATGCAACAATTAAAATTCCTCTTTTAAAGATTTTGATTCATTAGAGATTATCCAGAACATGCCGATGGATGGAAATGTACCGCCAATGAATATGCTAAAATGAATGCCATTTTCCTACGCATTGCAGCAATAACTGAAGTGAGTTGCCTGGAAAAATTACTTAATTTTAGTTATCTACTCCTCAAAACGGCACTAACATGGACCGGTATTTAAGTTCGTCAAAAAGAAAACGCCGCTTCTTTAAGGAATTTGAGTGGCTTGACCTGATTCCTTATTCCATTGCACTGTTATTATTAGGAGCGGAGATCTCTATACTCTGCCGTTTTCTGCAGATCTATCAAAACATCTCTGATTGATTCAGCTATTGGTTGCTTAATATCCAGGTTGAACTTTCCCCAAGCAAAGTGGCATCTTTTTTCGGGCTTATGCTGTATAAAACTGAAATGTTATGGACAAAAACAGAAATCGTGGTGGTCAGAAAGGTAACCAAAGCGGACAACAGGGTAATACGAAAGGCGGACAAGGCGGACAGGGCAGTCTGAATAAACGCACAGGCGCACAGGATGAAAAGCAGCAAACAGGCAGCCAGCAGGGAATTCAAGGCAGCCAGGGCCAGAGAGGCGGCAATCAACACAACCGGCAAGGGGATTAAAGTTCCTGTTACCCGTATAAACCTGTGATAACAAAGCGTAATCACAGGTTTTTTATTAAATCCTGATAAACAGCAAAGCAGAATCAGTTATTGTCTCTACGCGGCGAATGCGATTTGTCCAAGTCAATGGATGATTCCGATATAATTTCGACAGGATCATTTTTATCCTTCACCGGCTGTTTATCTGGCTTGTCTTTTTTGCCCTTCTTTGAACGAAACGCCAGAAGATAAATGGTAACCGGAAAGGCTGTCATAGCAAGGTAAAAGAAGATGGGGTCATCTAATTGGAAATTGAGGGCAAGCACACCCAATACGTAGCAGATGAGAAAGGCACGCATTAAAACGGTTTAGTCGCAGAAAGTTAAGATGAATTCGGCTTTGTTGCAAAAGGGAGAAAACAATTTTCATAAAAAATGAACTCACAAAAACGCAAGTAAGCATTCTTTATTTCTTTAAAGTATGATAGTTTGAATTCCCAGAAGTTATTTTGATGCGTTGCTGTTGCCAGCAGATGCCGTGTCTTTCTGGCCCCGGCTACTTCCCGTGTTTCGCATCCCGTTTTCCAGTAGGGTCAGCATTTTTTGAATACGAAGATCGATTTCGTTAAGCAGTACTTCCAGTTCAATGGCTGCATTTCCCGTTTCCTCCAAGGCTTCGATCAATTCTCTGGAATGGGTCTTGCTTTCCTTCCAGCCACGGCGCTTTTCTGTAATAAAAATGCTGTCAACTGTGTAATCATATCCGCTTGAAACCGGTGCTAATTGTATTGTAAAATGCAGCTTTTTGATAATGTGATACGGTGAATTCAGCCGGATGCTTCCAGATGCATGCAGATCGTCCTGCACAGATAATATGGTAATTGTATCTGTAAGTTTTTCAGCAACCCTGGGAAAAACCTGCTGCAGGCGGCTGTGCACTTCCGCTGTTGCATTTTCATTCAGCTTTACGCTTCCTTTATAAATGATTTTTTCGCCATCGTGATGCACTGTCTGCCCAATTGCAAACAAAGGAAACAGCAAACCAATTATCAGTTGTTTCATGTTACATTCATTTAAAATTGGAATCCAAATGACAACTGCAACCATTTATCTTCTTCTTCAGATGATGCCAGGGTTCCCACAATAACAACTTTACCAAATGGCGCCACCCAGATACCGCCTCCATAACCTTTGTGCCATTTATCTGACGTCTCGTTGTTTACCCAAACTCTTCCTACATCATGAAAACCAATCAATCCAACAGGCCCTTTAAAGAAGTAAAAATTGCGTACACCTAAATTGATCCTGACTTCAGAGTTGTTGTAAAAACGTGCCCTTCCGGCAAATCGCTGGAAACGATACCCCCTTAAATTCTGGCGGAAACCAAGGTATTGCGCCTGTGGAAAAGCAAACTTTCCATAATTGCGATCGGCACCAAATGATGTGGCGAGTACAATAAAACGCCTGTAAAGAAAATCCGTAAAAAAAGAAATGTTGCCACCCAACTGATCAAAAGCTTCATCATTTTGATCAAGGCTGTAAAGTGTTTTGGCATAGAGATTCATGTGCATACCCCGGGTGGTGAAGATGGGGTGATTTCGCAGGTTCACCTGCATCCTTACCTCGCCACCGCCAAACAGTTGTCCTTCACGCAGTCCACTGAGACTACCGTTTGGGTATTCTGTATTTATAAATTTTTCTTTGTTCCTTTCGTTTTCCAGCTTCAGGTATTGCAGCATAGGGCCGCCTGTAAACTGAAGCCATTTTGCAGGCGAATATCGCAATTGCAATGAAGCATCGATCTGCCGGTAAGAAGCCAGGTAATAAAAGCGTCCGATGGATTGATCGTATTCGGTTTCATTACCCAATCCGAAAAAGTAGGAGCGAACAGTAGGAAGCGTGGCATCGCTGCGGATAAGCAGATCCAGTTTCCTGGCCAGGCCAATAAAATCGGCATCATATCGAAAGTGGTAAGAGGAACTGTTGATGGCTCTTGTTGCATAAAGGAAATGCCTTACACCGTAGGGCTCTTTCCGGAATCCGGGCCTGATGATCTTTAGGGTTGGCCCCAGGAAAAGCCCGCCTTCTCTTGTCAATTCTATTCCGATACCGGGTAGGGTAATTGGATATTGCCATCCCTGGCGACGGTATTCATTGTTGAGCGGATCATTGGATAAACGGTTTTTTAATCCTCGCCCTGTTAGTGTATTTTCTTCATAGGAAACATCATACACCTTTGCGGTACTGCCGCTGCTTTGGTTTTGAAATTGATCATTTCCCGGTCCACCAATTAACCGTATTTTGATTCTGCTATTGCCGCCCTGGATCACAAACCGGTCGTTACCTTCCAGTCCGTACAATCGTATTTCTTTGGTTATGGAAGGATCAAACACACGCTTGTAAGTTATGTATTGCGCTTTTCCTACCGAATCCAATTGCTCCACCTGCACCATGGTGGTATTGTCAGCATTGGTGGTGATGGTAAAGATTTCAGCCTGGTTGCTACCTGGAACCGAAACAATGCGGGAAAGAAAACGGTAATAGTCCTTCATGTCCTCTTTGAAATACTGCCGCTTTTCCTTCAGTGTTTTCAGGATATCAGCAGCCTGTAATGATTGCATTTCAAGCGGCTGTCGGCTTAGTGCCTCTTCTATTACGGGGTCAGATACAGAACTGATCAGATTATCGATCTCCTGGTTCCATGTCTGCTCATCAAGTTCGTGCAGAAAGGTTCTGTCAAAGTCCCGGGCAACAAAGTTAAAAGTATTGATATTGGCAGCTTTTGCACGCAACCCTTGCAGGGTACCGAGGGTAGGCTGAAAAAACCGCCCAATTTTAGGTAGCAATCCATTTGCTTTGAAAAATGCCTGGTCCCTGTCTTTTGCTACAGGATAATAAAATGTCCGTCCGGCAGAATCTACTTTAACCCATTCCCATTGATCGGCATGCCGGTCAAAATCCATAATAAAATTATCCAGTAACCGTGCCTTCAAAACCATGCGCTGCAGAACACCGGACTCCCCTGAATGGTATAGCTTGGGAAGGACTTCATGAGTATTCATTGATTTGTTCTCTACATTGATTGTATCGATTGTTCGCAGTTCAAGAAAGGAAAGTGTATTCCTGTATTTGGAGCGGAAGGTATCCAATGCAGCATCATCAGGAATATAGACAAGTGTATTGGGCAGAAAAGGCACACCTGCTGCTTTGGCCAATGTTCCCACCGATAAAACACTGTAAGGATAGGAGGCAGAAATACCATCCGCTACTATCTTTTCCACAATGGTACCCTGTAAGGCCGGCTCCACCACATCAACCGGGTATTTCCGCACAGAACGAAGAACCCACTTCCGGCCTTTTGCATCTTCCAGGTCAAGGCTATGTGTTTGTCGTCCACCACCTTCTTCTGTGGGATTAAGCCCACCAAGATCTATCCGAAAATTTAATACAGGAGCCTGAACAGGGGTTCTCCATTCAGGCCGGTAGTTTTTACCAATAAATAAATGTTTAAAAGGGCCACCTTTCAGCTGCGTGTTAGCAGCCTGTATCTGGAAGCGGCGAGGTACCGTGTCAGTACTGTAACTAAACAATTGAAAGTCACCCAACTGTGCAACTGTGGCCAAAGGGACTAAAAAAATTACTAGGGTCAGGAATGAAAGCTGTTTCATGTTAATTGACAACTTTATACCTGTACAACAAAATTATGCCACCTCTGCTTTGTTGAGGAGTAAACCCGGCTGATGAAACATTTTTCGTATATTCTTAAATTCTCAGAAAAGCCTCGTATCCAAACGTTAGTGCGCAACCGTAAACATTCCAGCAACTTTTAATGTGCAACTTATAAGTAAAAAAGCGAGAAAAGAGAAGCGTACTTAAAAAAGTATAGGCTGCAGTATTCTGCGGTCGATGTTCTGGCAAACAATGGCTGCAATTTCTCCATCGATCACGCTGCTATCTCGCACACTGTTGGCTTCCCAATTGGCTCCTTTCCGTACATCAAAACGATAATCGCCTTTGTAGAAAATGGAGTAATGCAATGGTTTCATCACATGCGGTACAATCCAGACGTTAAAGGATTCCCGTTCACTTTTCAGCCGGATACAAACAGGCGGCTTTGCTGGCAAGAATCCGCAAAAAGCATTCAGGTCATCCTTGATGGCTTTGGCATAGGGTGAAGCTAATTTTTCATCGTACCATTTCCCACCTTCGATAGGAGCAACAAAAGAAGCGGCGTGGCCATCACTAAAACTAATATGATAAATGAACTGAAATCCGTTATCTTCCTGGTGAGTGATTTTCGCGGTGAGCTTTTTTGTATCTATCCTGCATTCAAATTCAATAGCTGGATCGATCCTGGTGATGTTTTCGCAATCAACTGTGAACAGATTTTCAACCGTGCTCTGCATAACTAGAAGTGGTTTTGTACACGAAAGGTAGACAAATATCCTAAATTAATTAGCAATATGCTGCTAATTTTTTTGGTCACATGAAATATTTTCTCCCAAAATAATAGAGGCTGCCAACGCAGTCTCTATTATTATTTACAGGAGACAGATGCAAAAACATTTGTATGCCTGCAATGTGACTTTCTTTACTTTCAATAGCCGGGAATGCCTCATCTTCGTGGTAGTATGAAACATGAGAAAGCAGGAAAAAGCCGGGTTCTTCTAAGTGCTGGCGTTTTATTCGTTTTATTGTCATGTAGCACGAACAAGGCACTTCAAACTAATCATAGTGTACAGCTGGTAGAAGTGGGAGCCGGCTGGGCCAACAATTCCGTTAATGTGGTTCCGTTTCGCAAAAATGCCCTGGTAACGTTCGAAGACACACAGTTTATAGCTTATTATGATGCAGAGCAGCATGTAGTATTGGGCAAACGAAAACAAGGTGAAACAGCATGGCTCCTGCACAAAACTGAATATAAAGGAAATGCAGCCGATGCGCACAATGCCATCAGCATTGCAGTAGATGGAGATGGTTTTTTACACGTTGCTTGGGACCATCATAACAATGCGCTCCGGTATGCAAAAGGGAAAGCGCCATTTTCCTTCGAATTGGGTGCTAAAACAGCAATGACCGGTAAGGCGGAAGACAGGCTTTCTTATCCTGAATTTTATTCATTGACCAATGGCAACCTGCTGTTTTTCTATCGGGATGGCGGTTCCGGTGGAGGCAATATGGTGATCAACCGGTATAACACAGCAACAAAAAAATGGGAACAATTGCACCGCAGCCTGATTGATGGTGAAAGGCAGCGCAATGCATACTGGCAGGCATGTACCGATCAGATGGGCACTATTCATGTCTCTTGGGTATGGCGGGAATCACCCGATGTGGCCAGCAACCATGATCTTTGTTATGCCCGTTCCAGAGATGGGGGAGAGACATGGGAAAAGTCAAACGGTGAAAAATATGCCTTACCAATCACAGCTGCCACAGCCGAATATGCCGTTCGCATTCCGCAAAAAAGCGAATTGATCAACCAAACTTCCATGATGGCTGATCAAGCTGGCAACCCCTTCATTGCTACCTATTGGCGGGAACAAGGCTCACAAGTTCCAACTTACCATGTAGTTTATAGAGATGATAAGATGTGGAAAACCGCCAACCTGGCCATACGGCAAACGCCATTCAGTTTATCAGGAATGGGATCAAAACGGATACCAATTGCAAGGCCGCAGATCCTTGTTTCGGGATCAGGAGGAAAAGCCTTTGTTTCTCTTGTTTATCGTGATGAAGAAAGAGGCAGCAAAGTGTCGGTTGCCACAGCAAATCCTATTGAAAAGGAAAATTGGAAAGTAGCAGACCTCACCACATTTTCCGTTGGTTCCTGGGAACCAGTAATGGATCCGGCATTTTGGAACAAAACAAATCAACTGCACCTTTTTGTACAGCAGGTAGAGCAGGTGGACGGCGAAGGCAAAGCGGATATTCCACCCCAGAAGGTGTACGTGCTGGAATGGAATCCAAAGATCAAATAGCAGTTTATGCTGGCACTAGATAAAAATAATTTTTGTCTGCACTTATATGCTCACGATTGATTTGTTTCAGCAAATGTTTGATGCAATTGTTAAGTAGCACTAAGCATTAATTGAGAGATGTAAAAGGAGATAAGCAGGCTATACAGACTGACTTGATTGCTGAAATATTTTTTTAGCAATCTCTTAGCAAGACTAACCCATTTAGGTTATTTTTTGAAAGTACTTAGCAATGTAATCTTGCTTTATGAAACTGAATGAAAATACATACTGCACAGAGAACGATGGTAGCATAAAGCGCAGGTACTTTCTCATTGGTTTTTACTGCGGATTCTTTATTGCTGTTGTGATGTATTTTTTGCTTTCAGCTAATTAATTCCCTGATATAAATTTTGGTGGCACTTACAGGACCTTTTCTTAAAACGTAATTTGCAAATCCCTCCTTGGCAGGCAGAACAAAAACCAGGCAACTGGCTAATTACTGAAATAGATTTAGAGAGTAGTATCTTTCATTGAAAAAACACATGCTTGTAACTACCACACCCACAATCGAAGGGCGGCCAATCAGAACGTATATCGGTATTGTGACTTCCGAAGCCATTATTGGTGCCAACATTGTAAAAGATCTTTTTGCCGGCATCCGGGATATTGTCGGCGGACGCAGCGGCACGTATGAAAGGGTGATTGAAGAAGCCCGTATGAACGCCTTGCGTGAACTGGAAGAAAAAGCAGCAGCCATGGGAGCCAACGCTGTTGTGGGTGTAGACCTAGATTTTGAAACCGTTGGCAGCGGGGGAAGTATGTTGATGGTAGTGGCCACCGGCACGGCAGTAAAAATCTAGGGCGACGAACCGTTGCAGCATTTATCAAAACAATCTTCCTGCAGTAAAAAATAAAAGCGCAAGATCAACTGCCTTGTTTGATGCCAACCTTTTGCATCCATTGAACCTCGATACTGTACACGCCAAAATCATCAACAATCCTACCGCGGATGTGATAGAATCCACCACCTGTTAGCCTGTATTTTTGTGCAGTATCAGGAAAGTGAACGGAATCAACCCAATCACCGGCGGCATCAATGAAGGTTCCAAAGTACATAAGCTGCCCATTGATTGTTCGCACTGGTTTTTGGGTGATGTAGTACACCAGCACTTCTATTTCTTTACCCACATGCTCACCAAAGCTTCTGGCCGGTATAAACTGCGACACGTCTGCATCCACCAATGTAAAAGGGTGACAAAGATAAAAGCCCAGCAGTTCTTTCTCATCCAGAGCATCTTCCAGTGGTGTATGGTGTAAGGCTGGCAGTTTAAATGCTATTGGTTTTTCTTCAAACAATCCTTTTTCGGTTACCGGCTGCTTTACCCGCTTGCGCAGGAAATTAGCTTCCCACAACAATTCCTTTTTATTTTTTCGGGTGAAACGCAAGGCACCTATCCGTATCAGGATATTCAGCTGCTCAGGCTCCAATGCAGTTCGTTCAATAAAATCCTGCAGGTTCAGAAAACAACCATGCTTTGTTCTCTCTTCAAGGATCGTAGCTACCGAATGTTTTGTAAGGCTCTTGATGTGAACAAATCCAATGAATACATTTCTGCCATGAATGGAGGTTAGCTCACGGGACTGGTTTACACAGGGCACATGAACGTTAGCACCGGCCTTTTTCAGTTCATGGAAATACAGCTCTGTAGAATAAAAGCCGCCGAAATTATTAATAACAGCTACTATAAATTCCATCGGGTAATAGGTCTTCAGGTATAGGCTCTGGTAGCTCTCCACGGCAAAGGAGGCAGAATGTGCTTTGGAAAACGAATACCCACCAAAGCTCTCGATCTGCCGCCAGACTTCTTTTGCAATATCATCGGGATGTCCCAGTTCTTGACAATTCTGAAAGAACTTTTCCCGGATACGGTCAAACTCTTTTCGCCCCCTGTATTTACCACTCATGGCCCTGCGCAGCACATCGGCTTCACCCATATCCAGTCCTGCAAAATGATGCGCCACTTTGATTACATCCTCTTGGTACACCATCACGCCGTACGTTTCTTCCAGCAACTCCTTCATCTTCGGGTGCAGGTATTCAAACTTGCCGGGATTATGAAAGCGGTAAATGTACTCCCGCATCATTCCGGATTGCGCCACTCCGGGACGAATAATAGAGGAGGCGGCCACCAGGGTAATATAATCATCACAGCGAAGTTTTTTCAAAAGCTGCCGCATGGCAGGGCTCTCAATGTAAAAACAACCAATGGTATCAGCTTTCCTGATTTGTTCGGCAACCTGCTGGTCACGCTTGAAGCTTTCCACAGCATGTATGTCAACAGAAATACTTTTATTTTCCCTGACCAACTGTATACAGTCCTTAATATGTCCCAAACCACGCTGCGAAAGAATATCAAGTTTATAGAGGCCGACCTTTTCGGCTACGAACATATCGATTTGCGTGGTGGCAAATCCTTTTGGTGGCATTTCCAAAGCGCTATACTGGCAAATGGGTTCTTCGGATATCAACATGCCACCGGGATGAATGCTTGGATAATTCGGAAAGTTTTGCAGCAGGGCGCCATACCGCAGGATCATGCGTTGAATTTTATCATCTTCAAGGGTCGCATCCGGATTGGCAGCAATCGCATCCACTTCCTGTTTTGGCAGGCCGAAAACCTTAGCCAGTTCACGAAGGATAGCATTGTATTGAAAGGTGCTGTACATCCCCAGCAGTGCAACGTGTTCGGAACCGTATCGCTTAAAAATATAATCAATGACCTCATCCCGGTCCTGCCAGGAAAAATCAATATCAAAATCCGGTGGTGAGGTCCGGTAGGGGTTGAGAAACCGCTCAAAATACAAGTCAAGCTCAATGGGATTTACATCCGTGATCTGCAGGCAGTAGGCGACGATGGAGTTGGCGCCGCTGCCACGGCCCACATGATAAAACCCACGGCTCTGCGCATAGCGAATCACATCCCAGGTGATAAGGAAATATGCGTTGAATCCAAGTCTGTCGATGATTTGCAGTTCTTTCCGCACCCGTTCTTCGGCTTTCCGGTGACCAGCGCCAAAACGATACCGAACGCCATCCATGGCCAGCTTCTCCAGCAGGATACGATCATCCCGGCCGGAAGCGGAATAAACTTTTTTATTTTTATCCGAAGTAAAGTTCATCTCGTAAGCGCAGGTGTCCAGCAATCGAAGCGTATTGGTGACAAGTTGCGGGTAGCCACGGAAAACCTGCAGAATTTCCGACGGAGAAAGAAAGGTTTCGCTTGGCAATGCCACCTGCTCCAGGGTTTGTTTACTCAGCAGGATGTTGTGATCAATGGCCCGCAACAACCGGTGGAGGTTATACCCGGCCTTATCTTTAAACGTTACCGGCTGCCGGATCACGAATTTTGTTGGGTAAGCGGAAACATCAACTTTAAACAGCTTATTCACTTCTGCCGGTTGCACCCCTATCAGTTCATCATCCCGCAAAGATTCCGGGTTTATTTTTCCTAACGGATAGATCACCCACATATCCGGGTCATAAACCCACCTTGACGGAAAAGGTTCTTTTGCCTGAAGATGACGTGTCAAGAACCTATTGATGGAGAGGAGCCCTTTCAGGTTTCGGGCCAATAATATGTAAAGCAGTGTATCACCGTTACGGATCTCACAACCCAGCACCGGCTTGATGCCTGCACCAGTGCAGTGTTCATAAAAGTCCCACACATCAGAAGTGTTGTTGATGTTGGTAAGCGCCAATGCAGTGGCACCAATGTTTGCCGCTTCAGCCACAAGTGCTTCGGTACTGAAGGTGCCATATCGATAAGAAAAAAACGTTTTGCAGTTGAGGTACATGGTATTGGTTTAGATAAGCCCTGAAGCCCGCATGATCATGTAACGGCCAAAGCGGCCGTTCAGGCCATCTATAGCCTGGTACAGCTTTATGAAATCATCCGTATCATCAAACAGGGAAATCTGGTAATTACCGGGAACCAGGTGACTGAGCCGGATGCCTATCAGCCGCACCAGTAGCCTGCGGTCATAGAGCTTATGAAATAGTTCCTTTACTTTTTCTATGAGCAGGTGATCCAACGCTGTGTAAGCAATTGCCTGTTGCTTTGTTACCGTATTAAAATCGGCATAACGTATTTTGACGGTTATGCAGCCGGTAAGTTTTGTTTGCTGCCGGAGCTCAAATCCTACCCGTTCCGTCATTTTCACTAATTGGGCTTCCAGAAAACGCATATCAATGGTATCAGATTCAAAGGTGTTCTCCGCAGAAATGCTTTTTTGTTCATGGTAAGGTACTACTGGGCTCTCGTCTATCCCATTGGCACGTCGCCACAGTTCGATTCCGTTTTTTCCCAAGAGGTTTTCCATCATTTCCACGGGAATCTCGCTAAGCGTCTGGATTTTTACCACACCCATCTGGCGCAGCAGTTCGGTGGTCTTGGGACCTACCATCGGCAGCTTTTCAATTGGTAGCGGTGCCAAGAAAGTTTTTTCATTACCGAAAGGAATACGCAGCTGCCCGTTGGGTTTGGCCTCATCGGTAGCGACCTTGCTTACCAGCTTGTTGGCAGCAACACCATTGGAGATAGGCAGGCCTGTTTCCCGGGTGATCTTTTTTCGCAGTTCCTGGGAAAATTTCTGGCAACCAAAGAACCTGTCCATCCCCGTTAGGTCAACGTAGAATTCATCCACAGAAGCTTTTTCAAATTGGGGAACTGATTCCTTGATGATATCGGTGACAATACAGGAAAATTTGCTGTAAGATTCCATGTCGCCACTTATGATGGTTGCTTGCGGACAAAGCCGGCGGGCCAGTTTCATGGGCATGGCAGAACGAATGCCGAAGGCACGGGCTTCGTAGCTGCAGGCGGCTACCACGGCACGATCACTCTTACCGCCAACCAGCAGCGGTTTCCCTTTGAGCCGGGGGTTCTTCAGGCATTCGACGTTTACAAAGAATGCATCCAGGTCATAGTGGGCTATGGTACGATCACAGTTGGTCATAATGGGTCAGTACTACAAAACCAAAAATATTAGCAAACAGTTAGCCAAAAAGTTTAGCACAATGCTGCAAAAAGTACAGGACAGCTGTTTTTCGAAAAACATGTTCATTTGTCAACAATGATTGCTGCGCACTACGAATTTTTTGGGAACTTGCCCGTACTGCAGCGTAAAAAAACTATATGACAAGCAAATACAGTTTCATGATAATGAGTTTTTTTTTCGGTTTACTGATGGCTACTTTACTGTGCCTGCAATCTGCAGCACAGGTAAAAACAATGACGGTAAAGCTGAATGATGCAAAAGCAACCGTATCACCAACAATGTGGGGTGTTTTCTTTGAAGACATCAACATGGGTGCGGATGGCGGCATTTACGCGGAGTTGGTCAAGAACCGCTCTTTCGAATTTTTTAAACCCATGATGGGATGGGCTGTGCACCGTAAGCAGGCAATGGAAGGCGATTTGCTGGTGATCAACCGCCAGGGTGAAAACAGCAACAACCCCCGCTTTCTGCGGGTAACAGCCCGCAAGGCAGCAAAAGGAGACCTCGGTATGACCAATGAAGGTTTTCGTGGCATGGGAATCAAACAAAATTTGCAGTACCATTTTTCGGTAATGTACCGGCAGCAAAAGCCCGGCGTAAAACTGCATGTGGAGCTGCTGAATGCCGCAGGCAATGTTATAGGAGGCACAACCCTGGTGCCACAGGCCACAAACAACGATTGGCAAAAACAGCAGGTTCGTTTTGCTGCCACCGCCACCGAATCCAAGGCAAAAATGCGCTTGTGGTTTGAGGGAGACGGAGTAATTGACCTGGATATGATTTCCCTTTTTCCGCAAGACACCTGGAAAGGCCGGCCGGGAGGCTTGCGTGCCGACATGGTGCAATTGCTGGCAGATATGAAACCAGGTTTTCTGCGTTTCCCCGGCGGCTGCATTGTAGAAGGGTATGACCTCTCGCAACGCTACCAATGGAAAAAAACTGTCGGACCGGTAGAAGACAGGCAACTCCTGATCAACCGCTGGAACTTTGAATTTGCCCATCGCCCTACACCGGATTATTTCCAAACCTTTGGGCTTGGCTTTTTTGAATACTTCCAGCTGGCAGAAGACATTGGTGCCGAGCCAATGCCGATTCTGAATGCGGGTATGGCATGCCAGTTCAACTCGGGTGAAGTAGTGCCGCTGGATGAACTGCAACCCTATGTACAGGATGCGCTTGACCTGGTTGAATTTGCCAATAGTGATACCACAACGAAGTGGGGAAAGGTTCGTGCATACATGGGACATCCGGCACCGTTCAGGCTAAAGTACCTTGGAATTGGCAATGAAAACTGGGGTCCGCAATACATTGAACGGTTAGAGATTTTTACAAAAGCAATCAAAGAAAGATATCCGGATATTCAACTGGTAACCAGTTCCGGTACCGATCCAAATTTTAATCCCTTTTCAGAAAAAGGTTTCGCCTATTTGGACAGTACACTCAGGAAGATGAATGTCGACATCATTGACGAGCATTACTACCGCAGTCCGGAATGGTTTTTAACGAACGCAAAACGTTACGACATGTATCCTCGTAACGGGCCGAAAATATTTGCCGGTGAATATGCCGCACAAAGTCATAAACCCGCCAGCGACCGTAGCCGCAATAACTGGCAAACAGCATTGGCAGAAGCAGCTTTTATGACAGGACTTGAACGCAATGCTGATGTCGTAACCATGGCATCTTATGCGCCCTTGTTTGCCCACGCCGACGGCTGGCAGTGGACGCCGGACCTTATCTGGATAAATAACCTGCATGCCTATGGCACACCCAACTATTATGTGCAGAAATTGTTTTCCCTATATAAAGGCACCAAAGTAGTTCCCCTCACAGCCGACAAACAGGTGATCGCCGGGCAGGACAGCCTTTATGCATCGGCCGTTATGGATGAAAAGAGCAATGAACTCATTATTAAGCTTGTGAATTATTCCGGCCAGCAGCAAACAACAAGCTTTATACTGGAAGGTGTAAAAGCCGTTGCAACGGATGGCATGCGGGTTGTGTTGCAGGGAAATAACCTGAATGACGTCAACACATTTGAATCTCCTAATCAGATTGCACCGCAGGAAAAGCCCTTCCAGGTAAAAAACAAAAAAATCACACTAGATATGGAACCTTATTCTTTTAGTGTACTGCGGGTGAAGTTATCGGCGGGCAAACAGCCTTGAAAAACAGGAAAAGAAATGATGAAAGATTACCAGCACAAAACAACCAAATGATGGCGCATGATTGTCGGACAAAAATGATAACGTATTTTCCGGCAACATAACAATACAAATATTTAGTTGCAATATGAAAAAATTGATTCTACCTATTTTGACAATGCTCGCAAGTGCTGTTCTCTTTTCATCTTGCGGAAACATCGAAGTAAAAAGCGCTGCAGCGGACAGCACCGCGTCTGCAACAACGGCTGCAGTCATAGCGATGGCTTGGGGTGAAACAGACGGCAAACCCGTACAGCTATTTACATTGACAAATAAAAAAGGTGACGAGGTAAAGATTACCAACTATGGTGGTATTGTTACTTCCTGGATCACCCAGGATAAAACCGGCAGCAGGAGCAATGTGGTGGTTGGCTTTGACAGTTTGGATGGTTACCTCAGAAAACCACCGTATTTCGGTGCCATTATTGGCCGCTATGGAAACCGAATTGGTAACGCAACGTTCAAATTGAACGACACCACCTATAAACTGGCCGCTAACAATGGGAAAAATAATTTGCATGGCGGTAAAAAAGGTTTTGATAAAGTTGTGTGGAATGCGGCGCCTTCGGCAGATGGCAATCCCTCGCTTACACTTACCTACCTGAGCCCCGACGGAGAAGAAGGTTTCCCAGGCAACCTGAACACAACCGTGAAGTATACCCTGACAGAAGAAAATGAATTACTGATAGAGTACGAAGCGGAAACTGATAAGGCTACACCGGTCAACCTGACCAACCATAGTTATTTTAACCTGACGGGAGATGCGGGTAAGTCTATTCTTGGCCATACACTCTGGATTGATGCCGATAACTATACACCAGTTGATGCCGGCCTGATACCAACTGGAAAAATTGCCACTGTTAAAGGCACTCCTTTCGATTTCACCGGGGCAAAAAAAATCGGTGACCGTATTGCACAGGTTTCAGGTGGCTATGACCACAATTATGTTTTAAACAACAAAGCAACCGATTTGAAGCTGGTGGCCTGGCTACAGGATTCTGTCAGCGGTCGCAAGTTGGAAGTGTTTACCACCGAACCGGGACTACAGTTCTATTCGGGAAATTTCCTGGATGGTACCATTCAGAACAGGGATGGCAAAAAAATAGCGCAGCACAATGCGCTTTGCCTGGAAACACAACATTTTCCCGATTCACCCAACAAACCTGCTTTTCCATCAACCATTCTGCAACCGGGAGAGAAATATAATACAACGACTAAGTACAAAGTTTCTTTAGCCAAGTGACAGGTGTATCAGCTGTCAGCAGGAATGAGATTTCGCATGTGTAACGATACATATTTTTAATTAAACTATTTAACGAACCAATGACGATAAGTGCATCCTATGTTATCGGAGTGGATTACGGTACGGATTCGGTGCGTTCCATTATTGTTAATGCGGCCACCGGGGAGGAGGTAGCGTCTTCGGTGTTTTATTTTCCCAGGTGGAAGCAACAGTTATACTGCGATGCTTCTATCAACCAGTTTCGCCAGCACCCCCTGGATTACCTCGAGGGCCTCGAAGACACCATCAAGCGCCTGCTGGTGCAGGCAGGGCCGCAGATAGCGGCTGGCATCAAGGCCATCTCGGTTGACACCACCGGCTCTACACCCGTTGCGGTGGATAGCTCGGGAACACCGCTTTCGCTGCTGCCGCAGTTTTCAGAAAATCCGGCTGCCATGTTTGTGCTTTGGAAAGATCACACGGCGGTGGAAGAAGCTGCCGAGATCAACCGGCATGCAGAGGGCTTTGACGTCAATTACCTGCAGTACGTGGGTGGCATTTACTCCTCGGAGTGGTTTTGGGCAAAGCTCTTACACGTTCTTCGGGAAGATGAAGCGGTACGGGCCAATATCTATTCCTGGGTAGAGCATTGCGACTGGATACCGTTTGTGCTGACCGGAGGCAAAAGGGCGGCAGATATCAAACGAGGTGTTTGCGCAGCTGGGCACAAATCGCTGTGGAGCAAGGAGTGGGGTGGCCTTCCGCCAAATGATTTTTTTGCCTCGCTGGATCCGCTGCTCGATGGTTTTACAACTCGCCTGTTTGATAAAGTCTATACATCAGCCGAACCTGCAGGCACGATCTCTGAAGAGTGGGCCACAAAACTGGGCCTCCCCAAAGATGTTGTCATTGGCGTTGGCGCTTTTGACTGCCATATGGGGGCTGTGGGCGGACAAATTGAACCTTATTACCTCAGCAAGGTAATGGGCACCTCTACCTGCGATATGCTGGTGGCGCCGCCCGAAGAAGTTGCCGGCACCCTGGTGCGTGGCATCTGCGGCCAGGTGAATGGTTCTATCATTCCCGGCATGATTGGTATGGAAGCAGGCCAATCGGCATTCGGCGATGCGTATGCGTGGTTTAAAAGTGTGCTGGCCTGGCCGATTCAGAATCTGTTGGCACAATCCAATCTTTTGGATGCCGACACCATAAAAAAACTGGTAGAAGAAACAACTGACAGGATCATTCCCGAACTCAGTAAAGCAGCCGCACAGTTGCCATTGGAAGAGGATAGTGAGGCTGCGCTTGACTGGATCAATGGCCGTCGTACACCCGATGCCAACCAACTTCTGACAGGTGCCTTCAGTGGGATCAACATGGGCACCGATGCTCCACGTCTTTTTCGTGCCCTGGTGGAAGCCACCTGCTTTGGCGCCAAAGCTATTGTGGACAGGTTTGTTGAGCAAGGCATACCAGTGAAAGGACTAATTGGACTGGGCGGTGTAGCCAAAAAATCACCGTTCATCATGCAGATGATGGCAGACGTAATGAACATGCCTATCCGCATTCATAAAAGTGAACAAACCTGTGCGCTGGGAGCTGCCATGTTTGCCGCCACGGCTGCAGGTCTGTACTCAAAAGTAGAAGACGCCATGCAGGCAATGGGAGGGGGTTTTGATGCAGAGTACCATCCCAACAATGCATTGGTTCCCCTCTATGCAAAACGTTACCGGCAATACAAAACCATGGGCAGCTTTCTGGAAAGGGAGACAACCCAATGGCAGACAACAAACATCGAATCCCAAACAAAATCACGGGAGGCCATCGCATGAGCCGTTACGATCAGATCAAACTTGCTTCCTACGAAGCCAACATGCAATTGCCCAAACTGGGTCTTGTGCTTTTCACCTTTGGCAATGTAAGTGCTGTTGACCGCACGGAAGGTGTTTTTGCAATTAAGCCCAGCGGCATTCCTTACGAAGACCTGACACCGGAAAAGATGGTGGTGGTGGACTTCGACGGCTTTATCGTGGAAGGCAGTTTGCGTCCTTCCTCCGATACGCCGACACATGCTGTTTTATACAAGCATTGGGAAGGAATAGGCGGCATCGTGCATACGCATTCCACCTATGCCACGGCATGGGCGCAGTCCCAGCGGGACATTCCCATCTTTGGCACTACCCATGCCGATCACCTCACCGTTGACATTCCCTGTGCACCACCGATGGAGGACAGCATGATTGAAGGCGATTACGAATACCAGACCGGGTTCCAGATTATGAACTGCATGGAAGAAAAAGGACTGAGTTATCAAGAAGTGGAGATGATTCTTGTCGGCAACCACGCACCATTTACCTGGGGCAAAACACCGGCAAAAGCCGTGTACAACAGCGCCGTGCTGGAACAGGTAGCGCAGATGGCAGTACTTACCGAGAGCATTAGTCCATCCGCACCACGACTAAAAGATGCCCTGATCAGAAAACATTTTCAGCGCAAACATGGTCCGCACTCCTATTATGGACAAGCAGAAACGTGAGACAGGAAACATGAACATAGGTTACCACCAAAGTTGTAATCAAAATAGCCTAGCAATATTTTAAAACGATAAGGTAAAATGATGACTGATTTAAAGCACCTGGAAGTTTGGTTTGTCACCGGCAGCCAGCACCTTTATGGAGAAGAAACCCTGCAACAGGTTGCAGCCCATTCTGAAGAAATCGCAAAAAGCCTCAACGGCACCGCACCCATTCCGGTGAGTATTGTTTTTAAACCTACCGTAAAAAGCACCGAAGAAGTAACCGCCATCTGTGCCGAAGCTAACGGTGCCAAAAACTGTATCGGCATCATCTGCTGGATGCACACCTTTTCACCGGCCAAAATGTGGATCACCGGCATGAGAATCCTGCAAAAGCCGCTCCTGCACCTGCACACACAATACAACCGCGACATTCCCTGGCAGAGCATTGACATGGACTTTATGAACCTGAACCAGTCGGCGCATGGTGACCGCGAATTTGGTTTTATGGTATCCCGCATGCGCAAGGCCCGCAAAGTAGTGGTAGGCCACTGGCAGGATAGTGAAGTGGTGTCGCAGATAGAAGGCTGGACAAGGGTGGCCGCCGGCTGGCACGACTGGCAGGGAGCCAGGTTTGTTCGCTTTGGTGATAACATGCGTTATGTGGCAGTGACGGAAGGCGATAAGGTGGAAGCCGAAATGAAGTTTGGCTTTTCTGTCAACACCCACGGCATAGGCGACCTGGTAAAGGTGATAGGCGGAGTAGAAGACAGCGCTGTGGACACCCTCATTGAAGAATACAGGAACAGTTATGCTATAGCCGATTCCCTGCTGAACGGGCAGAAGAAATCATTACATGATGCCGCCCGCATAGAAGTGGGACTGCGCCGGTTCCTCGAGGATGGCGGCTACAAGGGATTTTCCGATACGTTTGAGGACCTGCACGGAATGGTGCAGCTTCCCGGCATCGCTGCCCAGCGCCTGATGAAGGAAGGCTACGGCTTTGCAGGCGAAGGCGACTGGAAAACCGCGGCTCTTGTGCGGGCCATGAAAGTAATGGCCACAGGACTGAAGGGCGGTAATTCTTTCATGGAAGATTATACCTATCATTTTGAGCCGGGCAACAACCTGGTACTGGGCGCCCACATGCTGGAGATCTGCGAAAGCATTGCCGCGGGCAAACCGAAGTGTGAAGTGCATCCCCTTGGCATTGGCGGCAAAGAAGACCCGGTGCGCCTGGTATTTAATGTAGCTGCTGGTCCGGCGCTGAATGCGGCACTGATGGATGTGGGATCCCGCTTCCGTCTCCTTGTGAATGAAGTGGAAGCCGTAGAACCACAGCATGATCTGCCGAAACTGCCGGTGGCAAGGGTGCTCTGGCGTCCGCTGCCCGATATGAAGACCGGTTGTGCTGCCTGGATTCTGGCAGGCGGTGCCCACCACACCTGCTATAGCCAGAACCTCACCGCACAACACCTGGAAGATTTTGCCGACATCGCCGGCATCGAATACGTGAAAATAGGAAAGGGTACAGACCTGTATCAATTTAAAAATGAGCTTCGCTGGAATGAAGTGTATTATCACTTCAAAACATCCTAATTGATGAAAATTATTTTCTATTAATTGTCCGTTGTCATCCATTGGAAACCTAGTATGACAACGGACATTACGGTGATGCACCGGCTACTATCGGCGAAGACAAACATTCGTTCCTTACATATCGAAAGTTGTTATTTTTTCTGAAGAAGGTTTTAAATTTTATGGTATATGGCAAGAATTTTCCTGTTTGCCTTTTTATTTTTACTGGATCCGTTGATTGGCACCAGTCAAAGCCCGGTATTGAAAAGCTTTCCATTATCCAATGTCCGGTTGTTGGACAGTCCTTTTAAAAATGCGCAGGAAACCGACAGGAAATACATTCTATCCCTTGATGCTGATCGCTTACTGGCACCTTTTTTACGGGAAGCTGGCATAACACCCAAAGCCGAGAGTTATGGCAATTGGGAGAATACCGGCCTTGATGGTCATATTGGTGGCCATTATCTCTCTGCACTTGCCAATATGTATGCAGTCACCGGCGATCAAAAAATAGGAGAGCGGCTGACCTACATGCTCGATTGGTTGGAAAAATGCCAGCTGAAAGACAATGACGGCTACGTAGGCGGCATACCCGGTGGTAAAAGGATGTGGCAGGAGATAGCAGAAGGTAAGATCAATGCTGGCGGATTTTCGCTAAACAACAAATGGGTACCTCTTTACAACATTCATAAATTGTTTGCAGGACTGGCTGATGCTTACACTATTTCAGGAAGACCGAAAGCAAAAGACATCCTGGTCAAGCTGTCGTATTGGTTTTTGGGATTGACTGAAAAGCTTTCCGATGAGCAGTTGCAAACGATTCTGCGCAGCGAACATGGCGGAATGAATGAAGTGTTTGCCGATGTGGCCTTTATCACCGGTGATAAAAAATTACTGGACCTTGCCCGCAGGCTTTCACACCGCTCTCTCCTCGATCCGCTAGTGCAGAAGAAAGATGCTTTGAATGGATTACATGCAAACACTCAAATTCCAAAGGTGATTGGCTACATGCGGATAGCCCAGTTGACTGGCAATGAAGCGTGGGCCGATGCTGCACATTTTTTCTGGAACACGGTAACGAAAAACAGGTCTATCTCTATTGGCGGAAACAGTGTGCGGGAGCACTTTCACCCGGCGAATGATTTTTCATCCATGATCGAAACGAGAGAAGGCCCGGAGACCTGCAACACCTACAACATGCTGAAGTTGTCGAAACTGCTGTTTACCTCGAATCCTTCCGCAGCTTATATGGATTATTACGAAAGAGCCGTTTACAACCATATACTTTCTTCACAGCACCCAAAGGGAGGCTTTGTTTATTTTACACCCATTCGTCCGCAGCATTACCGGGTGTACTCGCAACCCCAGCAAAGCTTCTGGTGTTGTGTGGGCACAGGCCTGGAGAATCATGGAAAGTATGGAGAACTGATCTATGCGCATAACGACAATGATCTGTTCATCAACTTGTTTATTCCTTCCCAATTGACCTGGAAAGAGAAAGGGCTGGAGTTGAAACAGGAAACAACCTTTCCCAACAATGAAAGAACCTCCTTCCATTTCAGGCTTACGAACCCCCGGTCTTTTACTGTATTATTTCGTTACCCCTTCTGGATAGGAGATGGAAAGTTAAAGGCATGGGTTAACAGTAAGGAAGTGACAGTTAAACGAAATGACAATGGTTATGCATCCATTCAGCGGCAATGGAAAACAGGTGATGTCCTTTCCCTTTTGCTGCCCATGGAAGTGAAAGCCGAATTCCTGCCCGATAGCTCGCAGTGGCTTTCATTTGTACGCGGACCCATTGTGCTTGCTGCCGCTACAGACACTACAGGACTTGTTGGCCTGAAAGCTGATGGTAGCAGGATGGGACACATTGCCAGTGGTCCACTTTATCCAATTGAAAAAGCACCCATGATCGTTTCTAATCATAAAAACTTTTCATCTGCACTTCAGCCGGTAAAGGGGAAACCTTTTGCTTATACGGTTGGGAATCTGATCTACCCTGATTCATTCAGGCACCTGCAGTTGGTTCCTTTTTACACGATACATGATACCCGGTATATGCTGTATTGGCGTTATGCCACACCAGCACAATTGGAAACCATCCGGGAAGATTTGCGCCGAAGCGATGAAGCCAAACTGGCACTTGAAGCCATAACGGTTGACCAGGTTGTACCCGGAGAGCAACAACCCGAATCTGATCACAATTTCAAAGGGGAGAAAACAGAGGCAGGCGTTTTCAGGGAACGGCACTGGCGCCATGCGACAGGATGGTTCAGCTATGATCTAAAGAATCGCAATAACGAAGGCCGCAGACTTCGCATTACTTATGCTGGTGGTGACAAAAACAGGTTATTTGATATTTATATAAACAACAAACTTCTGCAAAGTGTAAAGCTTGAAGGATCCGAAGGAAACAGTTTTTATGATATCGATTATCCTTTGCCCCAGCAGCTACTAGATCAAAAACCCCAGATCATCACCATAAAATTTGTGGCGCATCCAGGCTCTGTTGCCGGCGGCATTTACGGGGTCCGTTTGCTGCAATAAACAAGAATCTTATCCAATAATTCAACATTTGTTTCTTTGCATTCATGTAATGGAAGAAACAGTTCCCTTATAAGAACAATGGAAGAAAAATCACAGTCAATATTTAACCTCTGCAAAAAATCATTAGTGATTCTATTTATTAAAAAACATTACTTGATAGCCGCCTGCCACTGAAGAAGACTGGCAGCTTCAAACCTGAACAGTACCTGTCTTGGCACCATTTGTGATTTTTACCTCACCTAACCAAATTTGTGAGTTATGCGATTTATAGAAACGAAGACACATGGGTATTTGGATTACATTATGGGTGCTCTACTGATAGCAGCTCCCTGGCTATTTGGCTTTGACAGAGGTGGTGCCGAAACATGGGTCCCTGTTATTTTAGGTATCAGCATGATAGGCCTTGCCCTGGTGACGGATTATGAAATGGGGGCAACCCGCAAAGTTTCCATGCGGACACACCTCACCATTGACCTGATCAGCGGTGCCCTGCTGGCGGTATCGCCCTGGTTGTTTGGCTTTGCCGATTACGTGTGGGAGCCACACCTGATCCTGGGTATCCTGGAGATTGGTGCTGCCCTGTGCACCAAACTACATCCTTCGGGTGAAAGGACACACCACCGGCATACAGTAGGTGCGCACTAATTTTTTCTTGGTTCAAGTATGTGAATATAGCCCGGTAATTCTGCCGGGCTATATTCTTTTATTAAATTTTATTCTGTAACACTCCTGAATCATGCCTTGCAATTAGGTACTAACAAAATTTACAACCAGAAGTGATTTCTTACGCGAATTATACAATTCATTTTAATACCAAAGCAATACCTTCTGCAATGGCCTGGAGCAGGTCTAAAGGCAACTGTTTCTCTGTATTTTCCGGATCAATCAGGGCCCTGTAGGATCTTTCTTCATCCGGCTCGAAAAAAACTTCTGTACCATACACATCCACCACAAAGCGGTGCGTATACCCCGACTGTTGCAGCTGGGCAGGAAAGTGCACTTCTTCACCTTTGTAAAGCACAGGTAGTTCAAATTGTTCGTCCATTCGTTTCTATTGTATGCGTGAAGATAAGCATGCATAGAAAATATCAGTTTGTGATTACAGCCTGGCTTTAGTAGTTTCCGGAATAAATTATTGGGTTTCGAAAAGATTACCCCCGTTTATTGCTACCGCAGTTTTACATCTACTCAGGTTCTACTTTTGCACTTTCAATGTGTGGCATGGCAAAACCTATTCAAGAAACAGTGTTAGAGTTACCGAAAACGGCTATGGAAGGAACGGTGTATTCCGTGCTGCTTTCCATTAGCTTTTCCCATCTCCTCAACGATACAATACAATCGCTGATACCATCGATCTATCCCTTGGTGAAAGATTCTTTTCAGCTTTCCTTTGCGCAAATTGGTTTGATCACACTGGTATTCCAGTTAGCGGCTTCGTTGTTACAGCCTTTTGTTGGATATTATACTGATAAAAAACCCCAGCCTTTTTCCCTTGCTGCCGGCATGGGTTTCACGCTGATGGGCCTCCTGTTCATGGCCTTTGCTTCCAGCTTTGGCTGGATCCTGGTTTCAGTAGGCCTTATTGGTATAGGCTCATCCGTATTTCATCCGGAAGCTTCCAAAGTAGCGTACATGGCTTCTGGTGGCCGGCGCGGACTGGCGCAATCTATTTTCCAGGTAGGAGGCAATGCAGGGAGTGCCATTGGGCCGCTATTGGCTGCGTTGATCATTGTTCCTTTCGGGCAGTCGAGTGTTGCCTGGTTTTCTGGCCTGGCCGTTTTGGCAATTGTCATCCTTTTTCGGATTGGTCAGTGGTATCAAGGCAACATGCACAGGATACGTCCTAAAAAATCGTCACTTCAGGGAAATGAAATGGCAGTTCTTTCCCGCAGTAAGATCGGGATTTCTATCGCCATTTTGCTGGTGCTGATTTTTTCCAAATATTTCTACCTGGCCAGTATGAGCTCTTATTTTACATTTTACCTGATCAATAAGTTCCAGGTCTCTGTTCAAAGCTCGCAGCTGCATCTTTTTATTTTCCTGTTGGCAACGGCTTTGGGCACATTCATGGGTGGTCCGCTTGGCGATCGTTTTGGTCGCAAATATGTTATTTGGTTTTCCATCCTGGGTGCTGCGCCTTTTACCTTGTTATTGCCACATGCCAACCTTTTTTGGACAACGGTTCTGAGTGTTTTTATCGGCTTTATCCTGGCTTCTGCATTTTCAGCGATATTGGTGTATGCGCAGGAGTTGATGCCCGGCAAAGTGGGAATGGTATCAGGTCTGTTTTTTGGTTTTGCCTTTGGTATGGGTGGATTGGGGTCAGCACTGTTGGGTGCTCTGGCCGATAGCACTAGCATCAGCTATGTTTACCAGGTTTGTGCTTATCTGCCCCTTATTGGATTATTGACAGCTTTTTTACCCAATCTAGGTGCTAAAGAAGTAAAAAAATCATAATAGTGCAGCAGCCATTAATCTGAAATAAAGGGAAATACGTAAAAGTTTTGCACACTGCCATCTTTTATAAAGCAGATGAATAGTGGAAATTCATTGCTCACGTTAATGTGCATGTGTATAATGATTTAATTGTGCAGTAGATCACTTTAATAATTGCATAGTTTTTGTAGAACTAATAGCCTTATACACATATGATAGATTAGACAGTATTGGCATAATAGTTATATCAAAGTTGCGAATGCATGAGCAGACTTCGGAAATTTGAACGGTTTTTATTTAAATACAGTTTAATTCCACCGCACAAATGGCGAAGGGCAGCAATCGTTGCCGTAGCAGCCTTTATTGGTCTGGGCTTATATGTTCTCCGTGTAAGTAATGCCGCATCCTACCTTTCCGATGATCCGCAAGCCTGCGTGAACTGTCACCTGATGACCCCACAATACATTACCTGGACACATAGTTCGCATCGCGAAGTGGCACATTGCAACGATTGTCATGTACCGCACAACAATGTTGTCAACAAATATTTTTTTAAGGCGAAAGATGGTTTGTACCATGCTTCCATATTTACCCTTCGTGCCGAGCCACAGGTGATTCAGGCCAAAAGTGCTTCTGTTGAGGTGATTCATAACAATTGTATTCGTTGCCATGAAGACCAGGTAACGGATACCAAAACAGCTGCCCTGGTGGAAAATCATCATGCGAAAAGAACCGATCGCCTTTGCTGGGATTGTCACCGCGAAGTACCACATGGACGGGTGAAAGGCCTCTCATCGGTAGGGCTGCAACTGGAGCCTATTCGGCTTTACGATCCGGACAGAAAGGTTGTACCCGCATGGCTTCAGAAAACCATGGAAGAAAAAAATAAAAAGACCCAAGCAAAGTAATCATCCGAAACCAAATGCAATCAAATGAAGAATTGGCTACTTTTTTTAGGAACAATCGTCATCGTTTTTTTGCTGGCAATGTTGGTGTACTCCATTATGGACAGGAGAACCGAGGGAAGATTTGCATACAAGGCTCAGGTGGCCATTGAAGGCATTGAACCGCGTGACTCTTTGTGGGGGCTGAATTATCCCCGCCAGTACCAGTCCTACCAAAAAACGCAGGACACCAGCTTTAAAAGCCGGTACAATACCAGTGGCTTTCGCGATGCCCTGGAAGAAGACCCCGAAACCATTATTCTTTGGGCAGGTTATTCGTTCAGCAAAGGTTACAACCAGCCCCGTGGTCATAACCATGCCGTACGTGATGTGCTGGCATCGGTGCGAATTGGTGCACCGGTAGACACGGCCAATACGGCCATTCCCAGTACCTGCTGGACCTGTAAGAGTCCCGATGTGCCACGACTGATGAGTGAACTGGGCGTAAAAGAATTTTACAGCAAAAAAATTCCGGAGTTTGGCAGCCAGGTCATCAATCCTATTGGTTGTGCCGATTGTCATGATCCGAAAACAATGAACCTGACCATAACCAGGCCTGCACTGATTGAAGCCTTCAAAGCCAATGGCAGGGATATCAATAATGCTTCGCACCAGGAAATGCGCTCTCTTGTATGTGCCCAATGCCATGTGGAATATTATTTCGACAAAACAAGTCCTGATAAAAAAGGATCCAATTACCTCACTTTCCCCTGGAAGAATGGTTACGGCGTTGAATCCATGATTGCTTATTACGACAGCATTGGTTTTGCCGACTGGGTTCACCCCCTGAGCAAAGCCCCCATGCTAAAAGCCCAACACCCCGACCATGAAATTTATTCATTTGGTGTGCACGCCAAAAGAGGTGTTTCCTGCGCCGATTGTCACATGCCCTATGGCACAGAAGGCGGACAGAAATTTACCGATCACCACATTGGTTCGCCCTTGGCAAATGTTGAAAATTCCTGTTTTGTTTGTCACAGGGAAAGAGTAGAAGACCTTGTTTCTGATGTATATGAACGCCAGGGGAAAGTAAAAGGAACTTCTGAAGTGGTGCAACGGAATATTGCCATGGCACACCTGGAAGCGGAACAGGCGTGGAAACTGGGTGCAACCGAAGCGCAGATGAAAAACATTTTAAAAAACATTCGGCATGCACAGTTTCGTTGGGATTATATAGCTGCATCGCATGGTGCAGGCTTTCATGCACCATTGGAAGCCACCCGTGTTCTGGCTTCGGCTTCTGCCATTATCCAGGAAGCTCGTGTAGAACTCGTAAGAGTTTTGGCTTCATTGGGACAATCGCAGCCGGTAAAGATGCCTGATCTCTCCAGCAAGTCTGCCCTGCAGGCGTATATTGGCGTAGACCTTGAGAAAGAAAAAATGCAGAAAGCAGAGTTCCTGGAGCAGGTGGTGCCCAAATGGCTGGCCGAAGGCAAAGCCCGTGAGGCACGCAAAAAAGTAACCATGCTCCAATAAGTTTTCACACCCCGAACCCAAACTATGCGAAAGATTTTGCTGCTGGCGGGATGCCTGTTTGGAGTCCTCCCCTTTACTTCTACGTATGCCCAGTTCAATTTAGACGGGCAATTGGTTCAGCGAACAGAACTAAGAAACGGCTATGGCCGGTTAATCAGGGAAAATGCCGACCCGGCAGCCTTTGTTGCCCATCGTGCCCGCCTGCAGGCAAGTTATGTAAAAGAAAGTTTTACGTTTTTGGCCAGTGTACAGGATGTACGCACCTGGGGAAACACACCACAGACAAAACTCACCGATGATTACCTTTCTTTGCATGAGGCCTGGCTGGAAATGGCACTATCTGAAAACTGGAAGTTAAAGCTGGGACGCCAGGAACTGAATTATGACAATGCCCGTTTCTTAGGCAATCTTGATTGGGCCTTACAGGGAAGAGCACACGATTTTGGATTGGTGAAATTTGAAAAAGCTGCGGCAAAATTGCATTTTGGTGGTGGCTATAACCAGAACGCTCAACAATTATCCGGCAACGTGTTTACCATTCCCAATCAATACAAAACAGCACAGATGGCCCGCTATGAAAACACCTGGGGCAAGCTGCAGCTCTCGTTATTGTTCTGGAATGATGGACGACAATTTACGCAAACTGACAGTACAGGTGCCATAGCCAATAAAGGAGTCCGTTACCGGCAAACGATTGCTCTGCCTACGCTGAAGTTCCAGTTGGAAAATACTATTGTTTCTGGCTTTTATTATCATCAATTAGGAAAAGATGTTGCAGGCCGCACTATAAATGGTTTTGACGCCAGTGCGCAGATTTTACATCAAATAAATTTTGATACAGCAGCCTCCAGAAAGCTGCGCATGGTTGTCGGCGCAGAAATTGTCAGTGGTACACCCACCAATCTTGCTACACGCAATAGGTCTTTTTCGCCGCTCTACGGTACCAATCATTTACACAATGGCTACATGGATCTTTTTTTTGTAGGCGGCGCACACGAGAACAGCGTTGGCTTACAGGATTTTTTTCTCCGTACCCGGTTGGACTTTAGCCCGAAATTTTTCACGCAGATTGATGGTCATTATTTTACGTCACATGCTGCCGTGTACAGGTCTTCCGGTGAAAAAAGGAATAAGTACCTTGGAACAGAGCTTGACCTTTCGCTGGGTTATCTTATCAACAGTGCCATTTCATTGCAGGGCGGCTACAGCCAGTTTTTTTTCTCCGATACCTTTGAACAGGTGCAGAACAATGGTGTTTTGAAAAATGTTCAGAACTGGGCTTACCTGATGCTCATCTTTCGACCCACCATGAGGAATAAGTTTATTGGAATTTTATTGTAACAGCGCATGAATTATTTGAAATATTTGCTTTCCACCCGTGTTACGCTTGTTTTGCTTATTTTGTTTGCCGTTGCAATGGCGGCTGCCACGTTTATCGAAAACGATCATGGCACTGCTGTAGCCCGCAGCCAGGTGTATGAAGCCTGGTGGTTTGAGATGATCATGGTCTGGCTGGCCATTAATTTTCTTGCACATATAAGGCAGTATAAGCTTTTTCACAAAACTCGCTGGCCAATAGGCCTGTTTCACCTTGCTTTCGTCATTATTATTATCGGTGCCGGTGTTACCCGTTATTTTGGACATGAAGGCATCATTCATATCCGCGAGGGCAGTGCCGAAAACACCTATTTCTCGGCAGAGCGTTACCTGCAGGTAAAGCAGGCACATGGCGGCAAACGTTTCGAAAAACCACTATCCCTCACGGGGCACAATTTCAAACCTCAAACAACGCAAGTTGTATTGGGAGAGCCCCGGTTCAACATCACGGTAAAAGAATACATTACCGGTGCAAAAGAAGAGGTCACCAAAGGGACGAAAACCTATCTTGATTTTGCCGTGGCGGTAGGTGAGGGCCGGCAGGATTTTATGATTGAAGAAGGCAATATGCTGGATATGGGTAATGTTGTGTTGGGAACGGGCACCCACGCAACCACCCCGGTAAAGATCTTCCGGAAGGACAGTGGTTGGATAATCCAATCCGGCGTGCACCTTCAGGTGATGGAGATGGCTTCGCAACAGATAGGCGCTCTTCATGCCGGTGAAACGAAACCGTTGCAATTGCGATCGCTTTACCAGTGGGACAGTGGTGCATTTATGCTAAAAGCGATTCATGAAAATGCAGCCCTGGTGTACACACCAGAAAAAGATAAAAAGGAAGCCAAGAACTTCCCGGATTATGTAAAGCTGCAAATTAGTGATGCCACTGGCAAACCTGTAACGGAAAGTTATATCAAATTGGTTTCGTTCAATCCCGGATGGCACTCATTTGTGCACGGCAACCAATCGTATGCTGTTACCTATGGCCCGAAAGCAGAAGTGCTTCCATTCAGGCTTCACCTGCGAAAATTTGAACTGGAACGATATCCCGGCAGCCAAAGCCCGGCAAGCTATGCCAGTGAACTGCAGGTTATGGATGCTGAAAAAACGTTTCCTTACCGGGTGTTCATGAACAATGTACTTGATTATAAAGGGTATCGTTTTTACCAGTCTTCCTTTGATAACGACGAAAAAGGAACGATTCTCTCTGTCAACCAGGATCGTCCCGGAACGTATATAACTTACCTCGGTTATTTTTTACTGTGCCTGGGAATGCTGCTGACCCTTTTTGCCCGGGGTAGCCGCTTTCGAATGTTGAACAAAAGATTGGGCTCGATTCATAAAAATGTGCCGGCTACCGCTACTTTAGGCTTGTTGTTGATGAGTGTTACCTCGCATGCCGAAACACCGGCTATGCCTTTGATTGTTCCGGAAGAAAAAGCAGCCGCCTACGGAAAATTGGTGGTGCAGGACCTGGATGGCCGTATGAAGCCGCTGAATACGTTGGCCAATGAGATTGTTCGCAAGTTGAACGGAAGATCAACCATTCGAATTCCAACACCTACCGGAGAAATCAAACTCACGTCAGAGCAGTTCCTGCTGGCAGTGCAGATGGACCCGGAAACCTTTAGCAAACTGTCACTGATAAAGATCGACAGAAAAAAATCACACAAGGCTTTCCAGGCCCTGGGAATTGAACCTACAGATCGCATCAGCTTTCAGCAATTTCTAAACAAAGAAGGTGATTACCTCCTGCGGGAACTGGTGGAAGAAGCCAACCGGCTAAAGCCGGCCGAACGCAATGAGGCACATAAAGAAATATTGAAAACAGACGAGCGGTTCAATATCTTTTATGCCCTGCTCACCGGTGATTTCCTGCGGATCTTTCCCAACAAAAAAGACCAGAACAATACCTGGTTTACCAGCCAGCAGTCGGGGCAGGGGTTTGATGAAGAAGATGCTCGGTTTGTGGCCAACATCACGGCCGTTTATTTAACTGGATTGCGAAAAGGTGTACAGGAAGGAGAGTGGAAGGGTGCGGATGATGCGCTGGAGTACATGCATCTTTTTCAGCAACATGCCGGTCAAAAAGTTTATCCTGAAGAAAATTTGCTCGAAGCCGAATTGCTTTACAACCGGCTGAATCTCGGCACCCGGCTTTTTGGTCCGTTTTGGCTGCTCGGAGCATTCATGCTTGCGCTTGGAATTGTTACCTTATTCAAAGATTCCAAGGCTATCCGCATTGCCTGGACTACCGGCAGGGTGTTGACATGGCTTGGCTTTGCCCTTTTTACCGGACATCTGGCCCTGCGTTGGTACATTGCACAGCGGCCACCCTGGACGGATGGATTTGAAATGCTGGTGTTTGTTGCATGGGGCATCCTGCTCTTTGGGCTTTTCTTTTCGGGTAAATCCCGGTTCACCATCCCGCTCAGCTTGTTGTTCTCCGGCACATTGCTGTTTGTTGGCTTCCTGGACTGGCTGAATCCCGAAATCACCAACCTGATGCCGGTGCTTCATTCTTACTGGCTAAAAATACATGTAGCCATCATCGTTAGCTCCTATGCGCCACTTGCACTTGCAGCAATTCTTGCTCTATTGAGTTTGTTTTTTATCATCTTTAAACCTGCCTCTCCAAAGCCGGTTTGGTGGGTAAGCATGCAGGAATTATCTATCGTAAACGAACTGGCGGTCACTATCGGGCTCTTCCTGCTTGCCATTGGCACCTTCCTGGGTGGCGTTTGGGCCAACGAAAGCTGGGGTCGGTATTGGGCTTGGGATCCGAAAGAAACATGGGCGCTGATCTCTGTAATTGTTTATGCATTTGTACTCCACCTGCGGCTGATCCCTTCCCTTAAAAATGCATTAGTATACAACCTCGCCAGTTTGTGGGCATTTTCATCTATTATCATGACTTCATTTGGTGTGAACTATTATCTATCGGGACTGCATTCCTATGCTGCAGGCGACCCGGTACCTATTCCGCAATGGGTATATTGGGCTGTAGGCATTTTGCTCCTGATCTCCGTTCTGGCAATCCTGAAGTATCGCAATCTCAACGAAGGTGAAAAAAAAGAACTGCGGGTCTAAAGATTCTGAAATGCTGTCAACACAATACATTATGCTGCTGTTCATCTAACAGGGAGAGAAGTAGAACTTGTACATACTACTTTCCGTTTCAGCAGTACTCTATTAGCTTTCATTCCTGAAAGTGAAGGATAACTTTTGCTATTCATCAATGCCAATTTTTGCCCATTTTTCAAATAGGGATAACTGGTGTAGAAAATGTCTTTAAACACATTTTTATTTGTTTGAATTTATCCGTACTCTTGTTATAACCATCTGAAACCAACTTTTTGCTTCGTGTACAAAATGCTAAACACTACCTGCAGCTGCATCTGATATATTTTTCCGCCCTACCGTAAGACTGCTATACCGTGCTTTTGACTCTTTGTCAACCCTCAAAAGACACTGTATGCAAAAGAACATTTCAGTCCATATCACTTTGTCAAATTTTCAACTGAAATCATTCTGGGAACGAACCGTTTTTGGAATCGTCTTAGCAGTCTTTTTCCTGCTAATGGTATACAGCATTGACGTGATCACCATGCATGTAAAGTCACCGTCTCATCAGGCAAGCAATATGGTACATAAAGCTGATGTGCTTCATTCAACGGCCCTGGTGGCTGGGATTCGAAATAAATCACTACCACTGGCAACCATCACCACTTCCGTGTATGAAGCAAATATTCACTGGGCGATTCCTTATATACCAATGTCACCCGATGAACTTTTGGTGAAGGCAAAACCCGGTTACCGTTTCATCGTGCTGGACATGTCATATCAAAATATTTCACCTAACCAGGAAGTGGATATGGGAATAGTGACACTTACAACCATAATACAGGATGAATGCGGCAGGGAGTATTATTCTGAACCACTTGCGATAGCTTCTCTTCAACGTGAATATTCTTTTCCGCATCACGAAGAGCATTACCAGCGAATGCGGGGCCTGCTGAAACCTGGGGACGTATTCCGCACAACCATTATTGGCTTTGAGGCACCGGTGGCTGTAAACAATTTTGTGATAACCATGGAAGATGGTGGGGCCAATTCACACAAACTGCACAAAGCAATTTTTTCGGTTAAATGAATAAAAGCAATCAACAAAAACGTGGATGAACAACGGAATAGCGGTATCAGTTGCGGGAAAATACGTATGTCTATCGTAGATTCTGCAGAAAAATTTCGGAAAACACTTGCATTAACTAAAACGGATGATTATGTTTGCGCCTGTTAGCAATGCTAACGTTTTCCAGTACCTCTGCAAAAGCCTTCAGTAAATCCGTACCAGATACCAATCCTTTCTTAACAGATTCCCTGTCTTTTACGGTGCTTATTGAACATACGATCCTGTATCATATGTAAAACTTCCGCATCAATTGCCTGAAGGCTATTGATGACCTGTCCAAACCTAACAAAAAACCCTCTTTCGTATTCAATATCTATGTAGGCCTTGAATCCTTGAAAACCAATTTTTGACTCAATTCAATCCCTACGAAATGAAACGAATCGTAAACCTATTCGCACCGGAAGAATATTATTCTTCCCATGAAACAACGCGGCACAAGCAAAAGATTTCTTCAAAAAGGGCAACCTCCTTTGTTGCTAGGCTATTCCAGCATCTTGCCGGTACCTACTCCGTCCTTTCCCAAATCAGCAACGAGACGGAAAAGTTCCTCCAGGCGGAAGAACGAAAAAAACGGGTAAGGCAAAAAGAAAAAAAGGAAACAATTTTCTTTCAGGAAAACCGGATTTCCATTCTGGAGTATGAAATAAAAGTTCCGGAGCACATTCTTGTGAAACCGTTCCTGAACCTGAAGCCATAGCTAGTAAATTCATTAGCCTGTTCTCATATTTTTTCATCCGTTTTCAATATTCAACTCTTGAAAAAGAGTGCCAGTCATGTACCCTTTAATCACGTAAAATGAAAAAACTATACGCTGTACTTTTTACTCTATCCATTTCACTTGCTTTGCCGGCGCAAGTTGTGCTCAACGAGATCTATGCAGATCCAAGCCCTAGTAATAGCGAGTTTTTTGAACTGTACAACACCAGTTTTAATGGTAACCCTACATCGATGGATAACTACACAGTCATCAGTTATTTTGAGGATGGAAACAAAAAGGGATTCAATGTGATTGATCTCCCGAATATTTCTATTCCCGCACATGGCTATCTGGTAGGATCTTCGTCCATACCGTTTAATTACCAGGGTAACATGGGTTCTTCCGCTTCTGATTTCAACTGGAATTCGCCTACCCTACCAGCCAATTACGGGTACCTGAAAAGATTTGTTGCTACCGGCAATACGGCACCGGATGGAGCTGGCAATTATCTAGAAGAAGCTTTGCCCTCTACAGGCATCACCGATTTTTTTCGCCGGCAGGTAGGGAATGGGGCAAGCTACAATGCATTTGTATTTAAAAACGGGGTTCTGATTAATAGTTTTATTGGTGGCACAGGCGGGGTTACAAAAATGCCGAACTATATCACTGCAATGGCAAACTTCCAGCTGGAAAATGTTACCAGCAACGGCAACAATACTTATAATGTTGAATGGAAAACATTTGATCTTGTAAAACCCGAATTTGTTACCCAGGATATTGGAACAGATAATGGTTTTATACGGAAAAGAGATGGTATGTGCGGTACATGGGTAAAGTCAAGTTCTACCGTGCAGCATACGCCAAAAACCACCAACGGCGGATCGCAAATGGATGTTGACGGCGAACTGACGATCGATACACACATCTATTCTGTTACTGATCCTGTAGATAAACCTTTTGTTGTTTATAACATCACCAATGGTCCCTCCAATCTCTTCCCCGTAGAACTACACGTTTATGCCGATAACGGATCGGTTGCAGGTGAACTGGATGCCAATGACACCTTTGTTGCAGCCAACACCGAAAATCAACTTTCGGATGGTCCCTTCACAACCTATATCGAGGTGAACGTAGAGAATGTATTGATCGTTGCGAAAACGGCAGCAGGTTGTTTTGACCAGATCATCACGGTGCGAAACCCACATGTACAAATGAGCGTTTTACCTGTCAAACTGAAACTGTTCACAGGAAAAGGTGAGCAATCTTCTAACAGGCTGGAATGGGTGGTTGCTTCCAACGAAGCCGTTCATTCGTTTGAAGTTTTGAAAAGCCTGGATGGAAAGGTGTACAAGCCAGTGGATATTGTTTCTGCAAGTGCAAAAGCTGGAGAGGCCTATTATGTATATAACGAGACCACGACAGCAAAAGCTTATTATAAAATAAAAGTTTCAGGCAAAGATCAGAACGTGTTTTTTTCACCTGTTGTTCTGGTAGAACACCCTGGGTATGAAACTGAAAACAAGTTAAACATTCTTCAAAATCCTGTGCAGGCAACCTTATCAATCATGTATTATGCAACGGAAACAGCAGTGCAGACTTTGACGATCTACAATGCCTCAGGCATGCGGGTTCACTCAGAACAAATTGCTGTACAAAAGGGACAAAATAAAAGAAACCTTGTGCTTGGGCAGAAGCTACCCAGCGGAATGTTTATTCTGGAGATAACCGGCAACGGGGCAAGAGCAACCGAACGATTTGTGAAGCAATAGCCGCTCCTGGGCTTCTTAATAAAGAAAAATTCTTACACCAATTCTTCGTGTCTTGTGTCATTTCAATGCACACAGGCATGAAGAATTTACATTAGAAAAAGTCAGAGACAGTAACGCTATTACTGGTAGTAAAGGCCGGTTCTCATAAAACGTCTTTCATCACCTGCCATACATTGTCAGCCACCACCTGGTGTCCCTCCGCTGTCGGGTGATTGCCATCTTCCAAATTTAAACGTGGTACATCAGCCACACCTTGCAGCAGAAAAGGAATGAGTGCCATATTGTTCTTCTTCGCTAGTTCCGGGTACATGTTTCTGAACTCAGTCGTGTACGCCTGTCCCATGTTTGGCGGCATTTGCATACCGGCCATTACCAATTTGGCATCAGGATATTTTGCCTTTACCTTATCGATAATCGATTGGAGGTTTTTCCGGGTCTCTGCCAAGGGAATGCCACGTAAGCCATCATTCGCACCCAGCTCCAAAACAAAAACATCAACCGGTTGTTGTTTCAATACAAAATCAATTCGCTGGTTGCCGCCGGCAGACGTTTCGCCGCTAACACCACCATTGATCACACGATAGGGCAGACCCAATGAATCGATTTTTTGTTGAATCAGGGCAGGAAAAGCCAGGGTCGGCTCGAGGCCGTACCCAGCCGTTAAACTGTTTCCAAAAAAAAGGACTGTTTGTCTCTTTGTCGTAGGTGGTGCGGTTTGGGTGCTGTCAGTAGGGCTTTCGCCGGCAGCGGTATTGGCCGTTTCATTTCCACAACCGGTGAAAAGAACAAAAGAAAACAGGACAAACAGGGGCAGGAACATACGCATAGAAAAAGTTTTAAGCTGTTCTAACAAATCCTTCTGGCTGATTCAAGTACATTTAACGTGAAACGGAATTGCTCACAGCAAATTAATACATAGAGGAATGGCAAGTATACTTTCGGTGCAAAACGTACGAAAAACCTATCAAAGCGGCGACCGCACCCTACCTGTTCTGGACAACATCAATTTGTCGGTGGAACCTGGTTCTACGCTGGCAATTGTTGGACCTTCGGGAAGTGGCAAAACAACTTTGCTGGGATTATGTGCCGGGCTGGACCGGGCTACAAGCGGAACAATAGCATTGCACAATATTGTTCTTGACAATCTCAACGAAAATCAACGGGCACAGGTACGTAACGAACATGTGGGATTTATCTTTCAAAACTTCCAGCTGATTCCAACATTAACGGCACTTGAAAATGTAATGGTACCCCTGGAACTCAGAGGCGAAAAGAACATAAAGCCCATTGCCATGGAACTTCTGGACAAAGTTGGCCTTGCTGAAAGAGGCCACCACTATCCAACACAATTAAGCGGTGGCGAACAGCAACGTGTATCTCTTGCAAGGGCTTTCTCCAATAACCCAAAAATTTTATTTGCCGATGAACCTACCGGCAATTTGGATGCGGAGACCAGTGATAAGATTGTAGCCATGCTCTTTGAGTTGAATCGCGAAAGAGGTACAACGCTGGTATTAGTGACTCACGATATGGAACTGGCTTCCAAAACCGGACGGATTGTTCGCATCAAAGGAGGAAAAATCATTTCTGACGAACCTGTAATGACCCCGATACCCTAACATCCAAAGCAGAATACCGCATGCAAAAAAGAGGATTGAACCCGTCATGGCTGGTCCGTATGGCCTGGAGGGACAGCCGGAAGAACCGCTCACGATTATTCCTGTTTATCGCTTCAATCGTGGTAGGGATTGCTGCCCTTGTTGCTATCGATTCGCTTTCCCATAACCTGAGAAGAGAGATCGACCTGCAGGCAGCCGAACTGCTGGGTGCCGATCTGGAGATCAGTAACAGGAGGCCCTACACAGAAGAGCAGATACAACTGATCGATTCATTGGGCGGCAGGCGTTCAGAAGAGCGACGCTTTACGTCCATGATCTTCTTTCCGAAAAACAGTGGTACCCGCATCATTGAAGTGCGGGCACTGGGCGGCGAGTTTCCTTATTACGGAGAACTCAATACGGAACCGGCAACCGCAGGCAAAAGCTTTCGAAATGGGAGGCAGGCCCTGGTGGATCAAACCCTGATGCTGCAGTTTGGCGCAAGGGTAGGCGACTCTGTTCGCATTGGCAGAACAACATTTTTAATAGCCGGCGTATTAAAAGGAGCGCCGGGACAAAGCGGTGTATCGGCTTCTGTGGCACCGGTGGTCTATATTCCTTTGGCAACCTTACCCCAAACAGGATTGGAGCAGAAGGGTAGTCGCATTAACTACCGGTACTACATAAAGTGGGACCAGCCCGTTGATATGCAGGCGGTAGAGAAACGTATTGAGGAACCTTTTGAACTGGAAGGTATCAACTGGGATACCGTGGAGTCGCAAAAAGAAGATACGTCCCGGTCCTTTCGTGATGTAATTCGTTTTCTTTCCCTTGTGGCGTTTATTGCTTTGCTCCTTGGCTGCATTGGTGTGGCGAGTGCCATTCAGATTTATATCCGCGAAAAGATCAGCACAATTGCAGTTTTGCGCTGTCTTGGTGCTACAGCCACACAGGCTTTTTTCATTTACCTGATACAGATAATTGCCATTGGTTTTATTGGTTCGCTGATTGGCGCCATATTGGGAACCCTTGTGCAGCAGGCATTGCCGGTTGTTTTGAAGGATCTGCTGCCGGTGGCTGTTTCCGCAACCATCTCTTGGCCCTCCATATTACAGGGCATTGTGATGGGTGTTGTCATTGCCGTTCTTTTTGCACTGCTGCCGTTGGTTTCTATCCGAAAGATATCACCCCTGAATACACTGCGCATATCCTTCCAGCAAAGCAGCACGCTGAAGGATCCCTTGAAATGGCTGGTATACATGCTCCTGTTTCTTTTTGTGGTTGTATTTGCTTACCTGCAGGTTGAGGGCTTGCGGCAGGCAATTGTTTTTACCACCGGAGTGGTGGTCTCCTTTCTTGTTCTCTCCGGAATAGCAGCCCTGCTGATGTGGGTGGTACGAAAGTTTTTTCCCGTTTCCTGGAGCTTTCTTTTCAGGCAGGGGGTGGCTAATCTTTACCGGCCCAACAACCAAACACGCATTTTAATTGTATCCATCGGCCTGGGAACAGCCCTGATCTGCACGTTGTTTTTTATCCAGGGAATCCTGCTGAACCGTGTTTCGCTGGCGGCTACCGACCAGCAGCCGAATATGGTTTTGTTCGATATCCAGTCGGCACAAAGAGATAGCCTGGTATCACTGGCGCGGCAGCAGGGATTGCCTGCAGATGGAACTGTTCCAATTGTTACCATGCGTCTTGAAGCCATCAATCAAATTACACCGGCAACCCTGCGACAAGACAGCACACTAAAAATGCAACGCTGGGTTTTTAGCCGTGAATACCGGGTAACGTTTCGGGATTCGCTGATCTCCTCAGAAAAACTGAAAAAGGGAAAATGGACAGGTCATGTGCAAGAAGGTGATCCCATTTTTGTCTCCCTGGAAGAGGGTTTTGCGGAACGCAACAGTATCGCCATCGGTGATACCATGCATTTTAATGTGCAGGGAGTGGTGATGCCCACCATTGTTGGAAGTTTGCGCAGCGTTGACTGGAACCGGATGCAAACCAATTTCCTTGTTGTTTTCCCCAGTGGCGTTTTAGAAGAAGCACCGCAGTTTCATGTCTTACTGACACGTGTTCCCTCTGTTGAAGCGTCGGCTCGTTTTCAACAGGCTGTGGTGAGGCAGTTTCCCAATATCTCTATCATTGACCTTGGACTGGTCTTATCGATCCTGAACGATATCATGGATAAGATTGGCTTTGTTATTCGTTTTATGGCCGCATTCAGCATATTGACAGGATTGATCGTATTGATTGCCTCGGTATTGATCAGCAAGTATCAACGTATGCAGGAGAATGTATTGCTGCGAACACTCGGTGCGCAAAGCAGGCAGGTATTCATCATCACTGCGTTGGAATATTTTATCCTCGGTGCCATGGCTGCTGCCACTGGTATTTTCTTGGCAGTTATCAGCAGCTGGGCACTTGCTGAGTACATGTTTGAAACCACCTTTACGCCACAGATTCTACCGGTTGTAATCGTCTTCTTTACCATTTGTTTTGTAACAGTCGCCATCGGTTTGTTCAACAGTCGATCTGCATTAAGCAGGCCTCCCCTGGAGATCCTACGGCAGGAGGTATAGATGAAATTGCAACGATCACCAGCTGGAAATTTAATACCGGCTGGTGATCGTTGCCAAATGTGTCGAACATCCAGGAAGAAAGTGGCGCAGGAACCAGATTCATTGCATGGTGCACGGTATCTTTCATCATTGCTGCCGGCTGCAGGTGATAAAAACGCTGCATTTTCATCACCTGCAGAAAAAACTCACACTGGTAAACCCTTGCCCACAATCAGCACGCCAGCAACAATCAACTCAACTAAAGACCAGGGAATCTCATCTGAAAAATACAGGTTAAACAACGGCAGTGCAATAGAAGATTTGCTATAAGCAGATTACTTATCCATCCAAAGTTTGATAATAACATATGGTATGTTTTTGAATGCTTCTGTTTGAATCAATTATTATCACAGATCATTCAGCATCAGGTCAATTTTATCAAACAATTCGGCTACACCCAATGCTGACCAGAGGATAAAAAGGGCCAGGATGATTTTTGCAATTAAAGGAATAGTGAAACCAAATCTGTTTTTGATCCTTCGTGCTATTGGCGGGAAAAAAACAAAAGAAAGCAATACGACAAAGATGCCATAACCCGAGTCGTTGCCCCAGAACGTATTGATCAGCCCTATAACCAAAAAGAGAATACCGAAGAACCAGCTGATGATATCTCCTAAAACGGACCTGTTATTCATTGTTATTTCTGTTTTGTTCGTCATGATAAAAAGTATTAAAAATATTTTTTAAAGTAATTATCTGCGCCAGCATTTTTGCTGTAATTATCTTTTTGAAGTGGTGGCTTGTTTGAAATGGTTGCAGTTGAACGTTTTTAGTTGCGCCTGTTTTATTTAACCCGAGTAAACTTGATGTTGCGGACAACAGGGTTGCTGTAGTTGTACCCGACAACCTTACCATTCTTGTCGCGCAGGAATCGAACCGTCATCATACCTAGCATAAATGTGTCGGCATCAACGGGGCTTAGTTTGATAACTTTCGCTGGATTGCGGTAAAAACGCATAAGCAGACCACCTTTTTCCGGCACTATCTCCAAAACTGATCCCATCTCATTGCTTTCGTACTGCCCGGAAAATTCATTCAGCTCGTTTGCAGTTGGTGCAAATCCTTTTGCCCGGCTGTACCGTATAGTTTCACCTTCTTTTGTGCGGATCTCGAACTGATTGGCTGACAGGAAATGCATTTCGAATTCAGCATTTGACAAGAAACTCATGGTGCTATTTCTGTTTTTAAACTTATCGCTGCTCAAGGCAATAAGCTGACCTGAACCGGCAATCGTTAGCGTGTTGTTATTGACAACCAGCCGCAGAGGCTGACCGGTCTTTTCATGAAAGAATAAACCTGCCTTGTCTTTAACGTCCACTGCAGTATTTGCAGCAGGCGCAGTTGCTTCTGATGCATTTTCCTTGCTAGCAGTAGGAAGAAACAGGTCGAAGATGCGGCCGCCCAATGCAGATCTTGCACCACCATCAACATTGCACATAATGGCAAGAGAAAGTTTCTGCTCCGGTAAGTTTGCCAGGAGTGTGCTATAACCGGCCGCGCCACCACTATGCCATACCAACTGGCCTCCGCGACGGAAGTCATCCAGCATCAGGCCACGGGCATAACCCAGCTTCCGGCCATTGTTCAGTGTTGCCGGTTGGTGAAGCTTTTCTGTAACAAAGGCACCAAGACGTCTATTTGTCAATGCATCGTTCCAGAGCAGAAGATCACTTGGTGTACTGAGCAGGGCACCGCCGCCACCACGATCATTGCCGACTTCTACATCCAGTTTCCAGTTATCATTTTCCTTTTTATAGGCAAGTGCTCGGTTCTTTATCACGTTCGTTAAATCGAAGTGGTAGGCTGTCGATGTCATCTTCAGGGGCTCAAATAAACGCTTGCGGGTAAAGTCTGAAAAAGACATACCACTTGTACGGGCTACGATTTCCTTTAGCAGCACATAGCCGCTATTCGAATAGGACCACTCATCGCCAGGTTTGAAATTGAGACCACGCTGGCGCAAGGTTAACGTCAGTGCATCTGGATCTCCTTCGGCCAAAGGCCTGATACCTGTCCAGTCGCGAATGCCGCTGGTATGGGTCAACAGATGGTCGAGTGTAATTTTATGGCCATAATCGGGTAATTCCGGGATGTACTTTCGAATATCCTCTGTTAGCGAAAGGCGGCCATCTTCAACAAGCAGGAGGACAGAAGCTGCAACAAACTGCTTTACGACTGAACCGGCATCCAATACAGAATTTGTTGTTAAGGGCACATTTCTTTCCAGGTCAGCAGAGCCATAAGCACGATTTGCCACAATGTTGCCGTTCTGTGATACGGCGCAAACACAGCCTGGTGTTGTTGGTGTAACCCAACTAAAGATCTTGTCGATCTCTCCTAATTTGTCCTGCGCAGAAACGGCAGTACAACATAAGAAGGCCACTATTGATGTCAAAAGTGTTTTTCGATTCAGGTTAGCGACATAATCATTAGTTTGGAATGTTTTGTCCACTTTGTTTATTGTTTTATTTTTTCTCATAATGATTATAATTTTTTATTAACTGATTGTTTTTGTGATTTCGTTTCTATTTAATTTTTATTGACTGATGTCTGATTTTTTTCTCATAGGTTGTAGCAACGCTATGCAGGAGTTATCTTTTCCAGGGAATGGCTTCTGTTCTTTCTGCCCAGCGGTTGAACCAACCTGCCCAAATCGTTTCGCCTGCTCATATCAATCGGGAAATTTTTTCGTACCCGCTTGTAGGAGTAAAAGCTGTTCATGAAGAAGGATAGGAGGAAAGCACCCATTCGTAAGGTGAATAGTCCGCGTAAAATTCTTTTGCATGCATAGAGAGGAGAGAAGGACTTTTTCCAAAGTGCCCGGTGTGCCTTCAACAATTCTGTCTCATTTATCTTTTTTGGTGTAAAGGCAACATTGTAGCCGTTGTAAAAATTCCAGCCTCTTTCTTCGAGAATCCTTCCTTCCACCTTAAGTTTAGTATAAATAGCAGTGCCTCTGAAAGGCGTCATTATACTTAAAAACGGAACATCAATCCCGATCTCCATCAACTGGTCCGCCATGTTGATGATGCTTTGTTCATCATCATGATCGAAACCGGCAATGAATCCAGCCATAACAGCAATGCCCCGTTTACGAATGGCAGCAACCGCTTCTTTATAGTGGGTTATCTTGTTCTGCCGTTTGTTTGCTTCCACAAGAGATTCGACTCCGAAGGATTCAATTCCTAAAAAAACACCAATGCAACCGGAGGCTTTCATCAGGTCCAGTAGATCCGGATCTTTGGCAATGTCCATACTGGCTTGGGTAAGCCACCATTTTTTCAGGGGAATCATCTCATTAAGTAATTGCCGGATATAAGGTCGCCTGATAGTAAGGTTATCATCCCAGAACCAAACGATCTTCCGTTGCCACCAATGCCTGAAACCATCATAGGAGGCATCTCGGATCACATCTTCAACTGGCCGTAGCCGAAAGCCGGGATTCAGGGAAGGAACCGTACAAAAGGAACAGGAGAACGGGCAACCCCTTGTTGCCTGTACTACCTTTTTTATAAAAAAACGATTCGGGAGTAAGTCGTAGCGGGGCGTGGGAAGTCCCTTCATGTTGCAGGGGGTTCCGGCATATAAACGTTTTAATTGTCCCTTTCCCATGTCATGTAACAGGTTTGACCATACGTTTTCTGCTTCACCGGTTACAATGGCATCAAAATAGGTCAGGGCTTCTTCCTGGCAGTAGGTTACATGAGGGCCTCCGGCTACAACCGTTTTGCCCTTCTTTTTAAATTCCACCGCCAGCGAATACGCTGCCAGTGCAAAGCCGCTAAAAAAGGAGATGGCTATCAGGTCTGCATCGGAATCAAAATTTATCCTGTCAACCTGCTGGTGAAAAACGTTCACCGTATGTTCTGCAGGGGTTATGGCAGCCAGATGAATCCCTGTAATGGGCGGCACAAAATCTCTTTCATGGCCAAATTCATATCGCTGCACATAGGCGATTATGATGTCTATTTTCATCCTTTGATTTGTTTTTATGATCTGAAAGAACTTTGCAATTCAAAGCTTTTGGACAAAAAATATGCATACGTTCAGCTCCATTGGCATAGACGATGAACAGGAAAAGAATACTATCAATCGCCTATGCCCTGGCTGATCCTGTTATTCAATACCAAAAAGGAAGGGGAAGAGGAAGGTTACAATGGTTACCCATACAAAATAAAACGGCAGGAAAAAGGCAATCGATCTTCCCACCCCGCTGCTATCGGCATGTTTGAAAAGTACCCTGAACAGTTGCACCGTTACCAGCACAAGATTGACAAGAATAAGGACATTGCCTCCCAGCACTGCAGCCCTGTTTGGCGTCATGCCCCATTCGGAAATACGGAACAGGATAGCGGACAATGCAATGCCGTTGACAACAATAGTTATTGCCGACAGCAGGAAAAGGACCCATATTTCGGCAGTGCTTTTTGTTGTTGCGGCGGTTTCGGCTACAGAAAAGAAAATAAGGGCCATTACACCAATCAGCAATGCATTAAATATCAGTAAAAATTCCCGGTTATTATATGGATCCTTGCCTGAATACAGCATGGCTCCCAGGTAGACAACCAGCATCACCAATACAAGCGGACTGAAAATTTTGGCAATAACCGGAGAAACTTTACCTACCAGTTGCGGATTGGTTTGGGTAAGATAGGTCCCGGCAATGGGGACAGCAGCCAAACCGAAGACGGCAATGTTTTCCATATAAAACTCCTCAATCCGAAAACCAATAAGAGAGAACAGGCCGATTGTGATGCCGGTAAGAATGCCCCCTGCAATAACAATCAGGGCACACATCACAACCAGGTCACCATTGTACTTCAAAAAGCCTAACCGCTTTTCAGGGTTGTTCCTGGCTTCACCCACAAAGGCAAATCCCAATACCGACCAAAGAACCAACAGCAAATGAACACAGGATAAAACCAGGGTATCACTTTCTTTTACGTTTGGAAGAGTGTTGATGAAAATGAGACCGGCAAGGGTAGCACCTGCGATAAACAAAATTTTACCGGCAGACAATCGATTCTTCCAGGCGAAATAAACCATCAGTACCGGGAAAACGATAAAGCCAATGTTCCTGGGATAGAAAAATTCGGGATCCAATCCAAGGATATTTGGAAGCTTGGCGATGATACCGGCTATCAGTGCACCGATAATCACAAAATTCAATTCAGTTCGCGAACCCCAGTTGATCTCGTCACCGTCATAACGCAGTCTTTCCTGCCAGAATTCCGCAATCGTGTTGCCTTCAAGCTCCGGGTAAAGTTTGCTGAACTCTCTTTTAAATATAACCTTGTTTGCCCGGTACATTTTTTCGAGTTGCCCTGGATTGTTAAGATGGGAGAGAATCTCGTTTTTCATTGCGTATAATTTTAAAATCTTTTGTCAGAATTTCAGTTGGTTCAAAGTTTGACGACTAGTCCCACATGGTACCATTAAGGCCTAGAACAGTACCTAGCCACAAGGCAATGAGGTAACCGAATAAACTTAACAAGATTGCCAGTACTTTGATCCAGCCTCCCTGGTAACGCAGGTGATCCATAAAATAATAAAACACTCCCCCTAGTGCCCCGGCGATCGGGACAATCAACAATGGTTTTATCATCCAAAACTTTGGCCATTCGGGGTTGGGTTCCCCTGTACCATACAGAAAAATTGATATGAGTACCAGAGCGATTCCTGCGCCCTGCAACATTCGCTTGCCCAATGGAGCAGTATGAACCTGTGCTGTTGTGATGTCGTTTTTGTTTGTCATGATATCTTGTATGAATTGTTTAAATGTTTGTTTCTTTAAAAGAACTTTGAAACTCAAAGTTTAAGGTCAAAAAAATAGGATTTATTTATGTGATTGAATGATTTTTTCCAGTGCTTTCAGATGATCATCAAACGCTTTTTTGCCCTCTTTGGTAATGAAATACTTTGTATTGGGTTTCCTGCCAACAAAGGATTTTTCCACTCCGATAAATTCTTCCTTTTCCAATCCTTTCAGGTGGCTTGCCAGGTTGCCGTCGGTCACATCAAGGTATTCCTTTAAGGAATTAAAATCGAGCCGGTCATTTACCGCCAAAGCCGACATAATCCCAATCCGGATACGGCTTTCAAATGCTTTATGTAAACCATTGATCGACAACATCACCGCTCGTACTTAAAATGTATATAAATGCCGTAAATGATATGAACAATTCCAAAACCCAGGGCCCAAAGCAGCAAGCTCCATTCAATAAAATAAGCGCTGATCAGTCCCAGTGCCACCTGGATCAAACCCAGATACTTTACATCTTCATACGTAAACTTACTGGCGCTAAACAGTGCAAGTCCGTAAAAGATGAGTGTTGCCGGGGCTACTAATCCTGTCAGGTCCTTTGCTATAAAAATGAGTGATAACAATCCGCCTGCCACCAGTGGAACAGCCATACTGCCCAGGAGGCGTCTTGAAGTTGCATTCCAAACTTTCTCCCCTTTCTTGTTTGCATTTTTTGAAGAAAGGGAAATCGCCGTTCCGATTGCCAGCAGGAGTATGGAAACGGCCAGGATAATAACGTTCAGCAAATTTGAACTATCGCTGCCCGAAGGTACCGCATGGTAGTTGATGGAATCGGGATTAAAATCAAAAACCTCATAAGCAATGTAAGCACCAGCCAGGGCATAAATTCCTGCCATAATGCCGGCCCAACCGGAAAGCGACAGAAATTTGGTGGAACGCTCCATCATGGAACGGATTTCTGCAATATCCCGAATATACTCCTGCTCTTCTTTCATTTGAAAGTACTTTGTAGTTCAAAGCTAACAGTCAAAATCCATATCACCAAGTAAATTTTGAAAAATTTCATGGATCCCTTCATTCTTAGCTTTCTGAGATTCAATAAAAATTCTCGATAGCATATGTGTATTCTGTTTAAGACTAAATAAAAAATCAAAGGTGAGGGAAAAGCATTCCGACCAGAAAAGCATCATCTTTTCAATGTGTCTGATAAAGAAGTATGGGAGAAGGAACAAAATGTCGGTGAATCCTCTCAAAAACCACGAAATTGTAAACGAGAGGAAAAAAAATATGTATAACAAACTAACACACGAATTCAATAGAAAAAGGACGCCTATCAAAAGACAAAGAATCTTTTCATAGGCGGAACGGTTTGTACAACAAACGTTTAATCGAGGTCCAGACTTCCTAATAGACCGCTTCCTTTGATAAGCCAGATGATAACGGCAATAACCACAACCACGTTCAGGATCATTTTGATTTTATAATCCATTGGAATAAAACGGTTGATGAGCCAAAGCAATACACCAACAATGATCAGGATTAAAACAATGTTTACGAGTGACATATGATTTTTTTCTTGTTTTTAATGAAGACTACAGATGAAAAGGGAATGATGTATTCATCCACAAATTCATCCTTTCATTTTCATTGGGTATCCACAATAAATGTTATGCCACAGTTCAGAAACAAGTTTATAGGGTGGGTTGTGCTGACAGGCTTTCAAAAGCAACTACAGCATTCTTACTCCGGAGCTTTTGTCTATTCAATCCGAAGTCATAACTGGTTAGAGAATTGTTTCTCCTGTTGAAAATCACTTACGTTTTATATGCTACGTCTCTTACATACCTTGCTCTCTTTCACTTTTGGATGGCAACTTTGTATGATTATCAGAAAGCTGATTTTCAGGTAAGCGTTGTTTTTTATTACCGGATAAATAAAACAAACTGACAAGCATCCAGCCAATCCAAAAAAGATACCCTCCCAAATGGAACCTTTCGCCCAACCAGCGGTGCGACAGGGACTGACGAAAATCCTGGTAAGTAAGATAGAGCCCGATAAGGGCCACTACAATGGCGCCTAAGTGCAGCAACCGGGAAGCCGCTGGTGACAGTTTTCGTTGTGCCCATCCCTGTAAGGCAAACAGTACCAACCAAACGATGAAAATGAGCAAGCCTCCCTGCCACCACATTTTCAGAAAAGCATACTGCTTGTAAAAAAGACTTATGCCCATTCGACCCACCAGCGATGCTTTCGATAACAGGTAACCGGCAATACCCGAGAGTACCAACAATACTAGTATTAATAAAGACGTGCGTTTCATTCCCAATTTTTCAAACTGCATCAAAATACAACATGCTGGGTTAATTCCAGCATAACAACTTTATCACTCTTTTTTCTATGTGGATAACCGGCCCGTTGATGGTAGTAGGGTTGTCTAAGACACTGTTTCATACTATTGATGACCATAGCACAATGATGTATCTGTTGCTGCTCATTGAAAAATTCTCTTTATAAAAGAATGAAAACTGCCTACGCAACATTGCATTTAACTATTATATACTGTGTCAAACTGGATCAATTCTTCCATTATTCCATTGTCAGCTATTCAGTTGGTTCTGCAAGCCGTAGAATTTTGTTTCGAAACCGATAAATGTGAGCAGCGGTAACGATGACTTGATAAGGGATTGATAATTTGGCGATACCATGCGATTCCGATGCTACATCCACGGCTTGTTTTTGGCTGCGTTATTCGCATGCTTTGGACAAATGGAAGCAAAGGAAATTGTATGGAGCACCGGTAAAAAGAAAATAGCCATCACTGTACTGGCAAGTGATTCCTCCTCCTGTATTATACCTTTTAACCGGGTAGACAACCTAATGGTGGTACAGGCAAGGGTGGATACGACGGAGGGTAATTTTATCCTGGATACCGGTGCGCCTCACCTTGTGCTTAATTTCACCTATTTCCGCGATTATCCCATTGACATGCACCAGGATGGTGAACAAACCAGCATAGCCGGCCCTGGTGATCCTATCTACAAAACAAGGATCAGGGAACTGGCATTCGGCTCTATGAATTATTTCCAGCTTGATGCGGATGTTACCAATCTTGGAAATATTGAAAACGCAAAAGGTTTGAAAGTGCTTGGATTACTGGGACTGGACCTCTTTCGTCAATGCGAAATGATTGTTGATTTTGAAAAGAGCCAAATCTACCTGCACCGTATTGGGAAGAAAGAATCGTCTACCTATAAACATCAAATGCTGAACGACACGTCACAATACCGGGTTTTCCCGATTGATTTTGCCAACAATCGGATAACAACCACCACAGAAGTGGCAGGAAAAAAGCTAAAGTTGGTGATTGATTGTGCGGCCGAATCCAATATTCTTGACAGCCGGTTACCCGATAAGATCCTGTCGCTGATAACCATCAACCGCCGGGTGAAATTAACCGGGCCAGGTGATAGAAAGGTAGATGCCTTGTATGGCAGCCTTTCAAGCATGAAAATGGGCACACAGCAGATTGAGAACCTCCCGGTTATCATCTTAAACCTGGAGTACACGTGTTTCAACGACGGGTCCTGTGTTAACGGTGTCTTGGGGTTTGACTTCTTGTCGCAGCATAAAATCGGGTTTAACTTTGTGCAACGCAAAATGTACATATGGAAATGAGGCGTACCGGCTACATACGTTTATTGGCTTTTGTTGTTTGTGTGCTGCTGCTGTTCGTAGCGGCAGGCACAAAAGCACAATCGCTAAATACATACACCATCAAAAATGGCCGCATGTACGTTCAGCTTTCAAAACCTATTACAGAAGCCACGCTGGATAGTTTCGTCGTTCAATTTGACCTGGCTGACCTGGACCTGAAATCTTTTTTGAAATCCAACAACCCTGCATCCCTTTCACAGCTTGGCTGGAAGGTCGAAATCAACAATGAAGTAGGACTGGTTATCAGCAAGGCTTTTGAACCATTTGGAGGGTTAAGCAAACTGGATGAACGCCTGTTTTTAAAGGACAGGCCAAACCCGTTGTTCCCCGCTGTTAACAATGGTCTCACATATGGCGTCAACTATTTCCGGAACAAGCAACCGTTTACCATTCAGAATTCCAGCGTACGTTTCTTCCTACGGAACCACCACCAGGCAGACCGTGTGATGCTGGCCGGCAGTTTCAATAACTGGGTACCCGACCAACTTGCCATGCAGAAAACCGACAGTGGCTGGATCTACGATGTGACACTGGGTCCAGGCAAATACTGGTATAAATTCATTGTAGACGGCAACTGGATAGTGGACCGCGATAATCTTCTTGCAGAAAATGACGGCAGGGGAAATGTCAATTCCGTTTTCTTTCGTCCGAATACAATTTTTTCACTTCCCGGATTTACTGAAGCTGGAAAGGTTTTCCTGGCAGGCAGTTTTAACGGCTGGAAAAGGGATGGCCTGCGGATGAAAAATACAGCATCGGGCTGGGAGTTACCGCTGTACCTCGCCGAAGGCACACATGCATACAAGTTTGTTGTTGATGGCAAGTGGATTGCCGATCCCAAAAATCCTGAAACTGTACCGGATGGAATTGGTGCGGTGAATTCAGTTATTCGACACGGCAAACCACACCTGTTCCAATTGAAAGGATACACCGATGCAAAAGAAGTTTTCCTTGTAGGTTCATTTAACCAATGGCGTGATTTTGAGTGGCGAATGGAAAAAACTGCCACTGGCTGGCAACTTCCCTATACACTTGGTCCCGGCAATCATGAGTATAAGTTTAAAGTTGATGGTCGGTTTATCCCTGATCCTGCTAACCCGATCACTTCTCCAAGTACCGGAAGTTCTTACCTTATTCTGCATCCCAATTATACATTTCGTTTGCATGGCATCAAGAATGCGAAAGAGGTTTACCTGGCAGGTGATTTTAATAACTGGAATCCTGCTTCGTTTGCAATGGTGAAAAAAGGAGAGGAGTGGGTTTTTCCCGTGCATCTTTCCGTTGGCAAACACCTTTACAAGTTTATTGTTGATGGGAAATGGATCATTGATCCAAACAATAAACTATGGGAACAAAACGAGCATGGAACGGGCAATTCTGTAATCTGGATTGAGAAATAAAAGATTCACGTATGGCCTTAACCAAGCAGTTTTTGATACACACTAAGTATAATGAAGAGGTAAATTCTTTTTTACATAAATAAGTAAATGCCGAATCCTCTGTTGCGTTCTTACGGCAGGTTAAATTAATTTCATGAAACCATAAACTACCGGCATGGCTGAGGCTAACCTGGTGTTCATCTACGTTGTGCCGCATCTATTGTAGCCTTCTTAATAACCTCCTCGTATACGGTACGGGCTTTATGATAAGCTTCCGCTGCAGCGGCACGTTCCTTTGGATCAATATTAGTTTCTTTCATTTTCCAGCATTGATCTACTACTTGCCGGCACCATTCTGCACTTTTTCGAACAGCAATCGGTTTGTTATTCAGGATAACGAAGACAGGATTGGAATGTGCACTTGGATACACCCGCAACGCCACCCAGCTGGAGCCTTTTAGGGGATATTGAAATTGCACATTCTTCCAGCCGCCATCTGCTACTATCTCCGTTGTATCAACTGCCTCTCCATTTACAATTAATTCAACCCTGACCTTCCTCGATTTTCCAATACGTGATCTTTCAATATTCCAGAATGGATGCCGGTCCAGTGGCCGTTGTGCAATGGTGGCGCCATATTCATCCTGCTGCTCCGGCAGCAACGCAGCAACCCTGGCAGAAACGGTTACCGGTTGCGCTTTCGTAAGCCTCAACTCACTATTCTGCGTACCGGCTTCCAGTCCATTTACAGAAAAGTCAATGATGTGTACATTTCCTTCCGACACATACGTTCTGCCGCTCTTAAGGGCGGTTATGTAAGAATCATAATCCAGCTTTTTATCCGACTTAAAATAGGTCCGGGCTATACCCACACGTTCATCATAAATGCAGGGAAAATCAGTTTCTCCGCTTAATCGTGGACGGAAACCGGCATTCAACGTATGGTACCACATGTTTAACTCCCAGGGAGCCGGTGTATCGCCTGCACTATAAAAATCTACCACGTTTAGCGTGACCGTAACGATGTATTCATTGGCACCAATACCATCCATTTTAGGCATTATATAATTGGGAAGCTTGGTTTCTTTTTCATTCAGGGGCTGCAGTCCCCAGCCTGAATGAGCATAACCGGTTACGGCATCCTGGCCCTTCGCCCATTGCAAAACCGGCAGCGTCCAGCTTGGCCAGTCTTCAATTGCAGCAGTTCCGGGATAATCATCTTCTTTGAGACGCAACAGTACCAAATGGCCTGCATGGGAGGACGGAAATCCCGAGACCTCCACATCATAGCGCATCATATTTTTTTGAGTGGTCAGGTCACTGGTTTTGCCAGTGAAGAACTGCTTTTGATGATACCATCCCGGACCCCATGACAATACAGAGGCCAGGTTTAAATCTTCACCCACTACCTGGCGCCACATATCTTCCGGCCGCACACCTTCTTCAGGGCTTTCATAATGGCTGCAACCCGCTGCATGCAGGTGATGGTCGGCGCTGAACCAGCCCAGCTTCGCCATATTGATCCAGCGCTTCAACTGGAAAGTCGCTTCTATTGAATCAACACCATTAGGAACCACCAGTTCTTTTGTCTGTACCAAATACTCCGGACCTCGTGTAAAGCTTACTTTGTATTTTCCCGGTGGTAATAACACCTGTTCATTATCAGCACGGTACACCTGGGGTTGAAAGAAAAAATCGGGATATTGGTCGTGCGCAGCCACCCTGCGGGAAGGCAAAGGATAGAGGCCGGTTAGCCTTGCTGGTATCTTATACCCAATAGCAGGTCTTGAACCTTCCCAGTATTCCAGTAGCGCTGTGGTATGGCGGTAGTCAATAGGCGCTTTGTTGAAGGCTTGTACGCTATCCGGAATGACCCTCTCGATACCGTCGGAGATGGTAAAAGAAGCCATTGTTGGCGATCCATCTTCGTCTTTTACCCGCAAATGAACTTTCACCGATGGAAGTATATCAAATAAGATACTGATGGTGTTGCGGAAGCCAATGTCTTGGGTGCCCTGGCCGATATTAAATCCAATCTCCGCTTCCCGCTTGCCTGCATCCTTGCTATAAACCTGCACCACGGCATATTCCAATTGGAGCCCCGATAAATTAGCAGACAAAGGCCTACTCTGGTACATCTGGATTTCTAAAAAACGATTTGCGAGCTGACCCGGCGTGAGAAGATTTTTTTTCATAGCCCGGTGCTGAAAGGTTGACATATGCAGTACCGGAGCTGCATTCGGGCTTTCGGCTTTGAGTTGTGCCGTAACCCCAGCCTGGTTGTTTACTTTGACCAAAAAGCTGGTCCAACCATTTTGCATGAGCTTTGCTGTTGCCTGGCCTCTGGTTACTTTTACCCTGGCTTCAGGATTGATCTCCACCATGGCAAGACAATAGGGGTCAAGTATTTCCTGTATAGCTCTTACTGTTTCAGGCGTAAAAGCCTTCTCCTGCAATTGCTGCAACCGCTTTTCGTCTTCTTTGGACAAGGAGCTGCCTAAAAACGTCAGGGCTTCTTTAAGCCGGATCGCCTGCGCCAGCAAGGGCTGCGGTTCTACTCCATTTATGATAGCCAGACTTCCTGATCGTTGTGCATGCGGATTTTGTGCAGGGAGTTCTGCTTTAAAAAAGGAAATGAACAGAAACAGGAGTAAAACTTTTTTTTTCAACAGTATCAATTTTTGAATTGTAACAAATCCATCAATCTTTGCTTGCTAATTACGGCATACTTTCTCAAAGCAGATTGCCGGAAAATACCAGATACATACATCGTTGAGATTGCAGGTAGTTAGTCAATAATTAAAATTCCATTGTATCGCAAGCAAAACATAAATGACCGTTTAAGCTGTGCTTACATGGTTGAAAGTAAAAATTTATTTTTTTGCGGATTTATAGAAATCTGTAAATTTTCGGTGTAATTTACCTATCAGGTGCTTTAAAACCTAACTGATTGCCTACTTATCCTGATAACGAACTTGTCTTACGCCTTTTAGCAGATGATGTTGAAGCATTCGATGCTTTGTACAATCGGCACAGCCAGGCTTTATATGCCAATATTCTCAAACTTACAAGGGATACTGAAATTGCGCAGGATATCTTGCAGGACGTTTTTGTTGTGTTATGGGAGAAGCGATCAACAATTGATGTTAACCAGCCAGTATCGAACTGGCTTTTCGCAATCAGCTATTACAAGTCATTAAAGTATCTTAAGACAACTTTGAAGGATCAGCTGTTGAGAAAAACCATTAAGAATAATGGCTTTGTGCCTGATAATCAGAATGACGAACCTGAAGAACATAATATGGAGGTCATCAGGAAGGCCATTCAGCAACTATCACCGCAAAAACAAAAAGTTCTTATCCGGTGCAAACTCGCAGGCAAGAGTTATAAGGAGGTTGCAAACGAATTAAATATATCAAAGCATACTGTCAAAGAATACCTGTCTCTTGCCATCACTTCTTTACGAGCCATATTGAAATAGATTTACGTGTGAATCCACAGTACTTGTTCTTGCTATTTTTCTTACATGTTAATAATTGGATCAAAAGTGCTACCCCTGTCAAACTTTTATCCAAAAAAAATTATTTTTTACCCCCCCATATTCATCATCTGAACTATTTATAGCAGAGCGAGCTGTCTCAAAATCATTTTACAAATTCAAACTGTGGGTCATCTTTCGTTAGTACGATAGCATCGTTCATTTTTTAAAATGGAAAATACAAGAGATCAGTTACTAAGGCTGTTGAATAAATCTGAATGGACAAATGAAGAAAAGCAGTGGCTATTGCACTACCTGGAAGAGACCGAGGGAGAGGAGTTGAATGATCTTATGCAAATGCAGTTTCAACGGGATCAAAGCGGAATGAATGCTGAATTGGACCTACCGAAAGATGTATTAGAACAGATTCATGAAAGAATTGGCGTTCAAAAAAGAACAGGAGCCATTGTAGGCAGGATAAGAGCTTACAGGATTTTATCTGCCGCTGCTGTTATCGGGCTGCTGCTTTTTGCATCTTACCTCCTGTTTACGAAAGGTACCAAGCAGGAGTTTGCACAGCAAAGAAGTAAGAAAGAAGTAACCAAAAATGATGTGCTACCGGGTGGCAATAACGCCGTACTAACATTGGCTGATGGCTCCCATATTGTTCTGAACAGCGAGCAAAATGGTGAGTTGGTACAGCAAGGAGGCACAAAAGTGCTCAAATTAGATGGCACACTAACGTATGCGCCATCAGATAGCGGGATAAGCACTGTAGTATACAATACCATATCAACGCCACGTGGTGGCCAGTACCAGATTGTTCTGGCAGATGGCAGCTCAGTTTGGCTGAATGCAGCATCATCACTCCGCTTTCCTACAAGTTTCACCGGTAGGGAAAGGAGAGTGGAAATAACCGGTGAGGCCTATTTTGAAGTGGCAAAGAAAAAGGACAAGCCATTTGTTGTTTCCGTAAATGGTTCAGAAGTACAGGTGCTGGGTACACATTTCAATATCATGGCTTATGAAGATGAAACAACGTTGAAGACCACATTATTGGAAGGTGCAGTCAAATTTTCAAAGGGTACACAGGCAGTGGTTTTGAAACCTGGCCAGCAATCACAACTCAAAGAGAATGGCGACATCAATGTACAGAGTGGAGTTGATGTTGAAAGAGTAGTTTCCTGGAAGAACGGGTACTTTGATTTTGATGGAACAGATATTCAAACAGTCACCAAACAACTGGCACGTTGGTATGATATTGAGGTCGTTGTTACCCGGCGTATTGAAGACAGGTTCTATGCAGAGATACCAAGAAATACGAAGCTCTCAGATGCCCTGCGTGCCCTGGAGCTAACCGGTAAAGTCCAATTCAAGTTAGAGGGTAGAAAAGTGACAGTGAAACCATAACGAAAAAATAGTTGCTGCATCCAAAGGAGCAGCAACAAAAAATACAGGATTGCTGAAAAATAAAACCGGAAGTACTGCGAATACTTCCGGCTAGTAATTCAGGTTATTCTTTTCAGTTGTAGCGTTCAAGAATTAGTTAACCCAAACAAATCAAATCTATGCAATTTATTGCTTGCTACGATCTCCTTTTGCGAAAAGGGAGTGTAGGAAAAACCTTCTTGCTTATGAAAGTTACTGCCTTTCTTCTGCTTGCGATTTGCCTGAATGCCAGTGCTACCGGGAATGCGCAAAAAGTGAGTTTGGATGAAAACAATGTTGCACTGGATAAGGTGTTCCGGGAAATTAAAAAACAAACGGCCTACACCTTTGTTTACACCGATGCATTGCTCAAAAAAGCAAATAAAGTGAGCATTCATATCAGCAATGCCGCACTGAAAGATGTGCTGGACCTTTGCTTCAAAAACCAGCCGCTGACCTATACCATCCTCAATACCATGGTGGTCATCAAAGAAAAGGAGGTGGTGGCCAATACGGAACCTGCTTTTGCAGAACCGCCACCGGTGGAAATAAGGGGTAAAGTTGTTGATAAGGAAAACAATCCTTTGCAAGGCGTCACGGTACTTGTTGCAGGCAGTAAAAACGGGACATCTACCAAAAGCGACGGCACGTTTACATTAACGGTTCCGGATAACAACTCCATCGTTCTGGAGTTTTCCAGCGTTGGTTTCCAAACCAAACGTGTGAGTGTAAGCAACGGTTCACAGGTTCTTGTCACATTGGAAGAAGATGTGGCAGGCCTGAATAACGTTGTCGTAATTGGTTACGGCACCGTCAGGAAAAGTGATGTGACAGGTTCTGTAGGATCGGTTTCAAGAAAAGAGTTGAACGCTTACCCGGTGACCGACGCTGTTATGGGGATACAGGGAAAAACAACCGGTGTAAGGGTTATCCAGAACTCGGGTGCGCCAGGGGCACCGGTAACCGTAAGGATCAGGGGTGGCAACTCCTTGCTGGGTAGCAACGAACCGCTTTATGTGGTGGATGGTTTTGCCCTCACCAGCAGTCCAAACCTGATCAATCCTAATGACATTGAGTCCATAGAAGTGTTGAAGGATGCATCGGCTACAGCCATCTACGGATCAAGGGGAGCCAACGGTGTTGTAATGATCACCACCAAAAAAGGACGTGCAGGCCGGGCTGAAGTGACCTTTGATAGCTATTATGCGGTACAGCAAGTAGGAAAAACCATTGAACTGATGAATCCCCGTGAATTTGCCGAACTGGCAAACGAGCGAGCTGCCAATGACGGCTTCCCAGCCTATTTTACACCAGAGCAAGTAGCCTCGTTTGGTGATGGCACAAACTGGCAGGATGAATTGTTCCGGAGGGCACCTATGCAGAATCATTCGGTAACGGCAACCGGTGGAAATGAATCAACTCAATATTCCATAGGCGGAAATTACCTGAACCAGGTTGGTGTTATCGATGGTTCAGGTGTGAAGCGCCAGTCGCTCAGGGCCAATATCAATCAGCGGATCAGCAGCAAAATTGGCCTTACATTCAATGCAACATTTACCAATTCAGACCTGTCACAAATTGATGTGAACGGACAAAAGGGTGGAACGGTTTTATCGGCTGTGCTGGTAGCGCCACCTACCGTGAGCCCTTATAATGCAAGCGGTGGATTCAGTCCCGTAAGGATTTACCCGTTTAGCCCCAACGAACTGCGTAACCCCCTGGCAATGGCCCGGGAGAAAAAGCAAAAAGCAAACACAAAGTATGTGCTTGCCGGAACAGCTGTTACGTACGAGCCTGTAAAAAGCCTCTTCTTGCGATCCTCGTTTGGTGTGGAATCGAATGCCTCAAGAGAGGATATTTATTCTTCCCGCTTGCTGGACAATACACCAACCGGACAGGCAAACATTTCTCAGCTTGACTGGACGAATATCCTGAATGAGAATACAGTGACCTACTCAAAACAAGTCAACCAGATACACAACTTCACGGTGCTGGGTGGCTTTACCTACCAGCAATTCTCCGCCAGAAATTTCGGAACAGGCAATGTTACCGGCTTTCCTGTAGATCAATTGCAGACAAACAACCTGGCATCGGGAAGTGTACCGGGTACGCCCCTGAGCGGATCTTCAAAATGGGCACTGGTGTCTTACCTGGGACGGGTAAATTATTCGTTGAAGAATACATATTTACTTACGGCCAGCGTTCGGGCCGATGGTTCATCGCGTTTTGCAGAAGGAAACAAATGGGGTTACTTCCCCTCAGCCGCCTTTGCCTGGAGAGCCATCAACGAAGACTTCATGAAAAACTTACGCTCCATCTCGGATCTGAAGTTCAGGGTATCATGGGGCCTTACTGGCAGCACCGCTGTTGATCCATACCAGACCTTAAATAGCCTGGCTTCGTACAGAGCCGCTTTCAATGACCAGTTGTACATTGGTTACGCACCCAATGCATCAAACCTGGCGAACCCGGATCTGAAGTGGGAAACCACCTCGCAATTTGATGTAGGTGTCGACCTGGGTATAATTGGAAACCGCGTATACCTCACCTTTGATTATTATCACAAGAAAACCAGTGACCTGCTGGCAAACTCTCCGCTACCAACATCATCCGGATTTACCACAGTAGTGAAGAACATTGGAAAAATTCAAAACAAAGGCATTGAACTGGGGCTAAATGCAAAAGTGCTTGACAAGGCTTTGCGCTGGGATGTAAACCTGAATTTTTCGAGGAACAGGAGCAAGGTGCTGCAGTTAAGCGGTGGTAGTGATGTTTTTGGTTCGGCCATTCCCCAACCTCTTGCAGTACCCGTTAATCTTGTCCGTGTTGGCCAGCCGGTGGGTGTGTTTTACGGTTACCTCGAGGATGGTTTGGATGCAAACGGTGCCATTAAGTACAAAGACCTGGATGGTGATGGAAGAATAACATCAACCGACCGAACGATTATCGGCGATCCAAATCCGGACTTCTTTTACAATCTTGGATCAAGCTTAGGGTTTAAAAACTTTGAACTGAACGTGCTTTTCCAGGGTGTAGAAGGTGCTGATATCTTCAATGTAAATGCAACGGCTGTAGGAAACAGCTTCTACTTTGGCGAAAACCAGTTGAAAGAAGTGTACTACAATCATTGGTCGCCTGCCAAGCCAGATCCCAATGCAAAATATCCAAAGATCAGCGCCAAGACCGTCTTTCGTGAGTCTGACCGCTTTGTTGAAGATGGATCTTTTGTGCGGTTGAAGAATATACAGCTTGCTTATAACCTTCCGGTTCGGAATTTTAAAACCAAATGGATAAAAGGGGTGCAGGTTTATGTCAGCGGACAAAACTTGTGGACATCGACCAAATATTCCTGGTATGATCCGGAAGTTAATACAAGAGGCACCGCTATCGCCAACCAGGGCAATACGAACTCACAAACGGTTCTGCCAACAGGTAGCTCTATCTCAAATGGCATCGACAATGCCGGTTACCCGAATACAAAAATGTACACGTTTGGTGCCCGTTTGGCCCTTTAAACATTGCTGTCATTTAAATTTTTCTGACATGAAGAAGTTCACAAGCAAACCTTTCAATAGCTACACCTTACTCATTATAGCCATCATTGGTATTTCCGCAACATCCTGTAAGAAAGTCTTGGAAGAAAATCCTTCTGACCGGTTGGCTACGACTAATTTTTACAAAACAGAATCGGATGCAAATGTTGCCATCAATGCTATTTACAACCCGATAAGAGGACAATATGGCTCCACAGCCTGGGGCGGTCAGTTTACACCGATGGAAGACTATTCATACGGTACGGGTATCTACGCAAACATTTCGCTGTATGGAATGAACAGTGGAGATATTTCAAGAACAGATGACTCCTGGCGTTCCTTTTTCCGGGCTATCAACAGCGCCAATATGGCGTTGAAATACATACCACAGATTCCGATGGCGGATGCCAACAAAAATGCTTTACTGGCAGAGGCACGTTTTCTCAGGGCCTGGTGTTACCGCAACCTGGTGTGGAGTTGGGGTGGTGTTCCCATTCGCAAGGAACCTACAGAAAAGCTGGATCAAATCGGTGGAAAAAGAGCTCCGGTGGCAGAAGTCTACAATTTTATTATTGAAGATCTGAAATTCGCAGAAACGAACCTGCCGTCAAAACCTGCATTGGCGGGTAAGCCTACAAAATGGGCTGCAATGACCATGCTGGCTGATATCTATCTTTTTTCGGAGAAATGGGCAGAAGCAAGAGACAAAGCCAATGAGGTGATCACGTCTTCAGATTATGCTTTAGTTCCGGTGAAAACAGCATCTGATTTTGATTTGCTTTTCGGACCAACTGCCATCACTTCCAAGGAAGATATTTTTTCCATTAAATATGCCAGAACGGTTGGTTCTGAAATCGCACAACAATACGCCCAGCCAAATAGTGCTTATTCTTCAGGAGGCTACGGGTCATTTTATGGCTTGCCTACTTTTCCCTTGTTGAGAGACTGGGACAAACAGGACCTTAGATACCAGTATGATATTTATACATCATACCCCAACAAGCAGGGCGTGATTGTTCAGGCGCCTCCATCTGCACCCATACTGTTCGGGAAGTTTAAGGATCCCGGTTTTGCACCCAGTCATGGTAATGATTTCCCGATATACCGGTTTGCCGATGCGTTGCTGATCTACGCTGAAGCGGCAGGCCAGGCGGCTGGTGGCCCAACGGCGTTAGCTTTAGAGCGTTTGAACATGATACGCAGGAGAGCCTATGGGCATGATCCTGCCGCACCTTCAGCGGTTGATTATACCATGGCTGACGCACCCACGCAGCAAGCCTTCCGTGACCTGGTGCTGAAAGAACGGGCATACGAATTTTTATGCGAAGGCAAACGTTGGTTTGACCTTGTCAGGACAAATACCCTGAAGCAAGTGGTGAAAGCATCGAAGGGGCTGGATGTGCCTGATTTTATCACGCTGTTTGCAATTCCGAAAAACGAAATTGACAACAACCCCGATATCAATCCGGAAGATCAGAATCCGGGGTATTGACAGGCGGTGGTGGGTAGTTTTTATTCTATGATACCAGAGCATGGCAAACTATATAGAACCAGCTGCCAACGGCCGCCTCTCTTGTCATGACTGATATCTTTTCAAACCAGCGAACACTTTAATAAATCGTCGTATTTCCACAGTAGCAAGATGCCTGTCCAGTTGGCCGGCTTGCATCCCCAGCTATTACATGTAGTGCTACTTTTCAGATATGAGTCTGTATCGGAATCAGCGAAGCAGTGAAATAAACAAATCAAAACAGTAAACGGAAATTGCTTGCAAGCTGCTAAATTTTTAGGAATTGAGATCGGGGGAACAAAACTTCAGATGGTTACTGGCAATGCCGACGGCAGTTTGCTGTCGTCCCACCGCTTTAACGTAAACAAGGAAGATGGCGCCGAAGGTATACGCAACAATATTACAACTGTTCTTGCTGAATACAAAACAGAAACAATTGCTGCCATTGGTGTGGGCTTTGGCGGCCCAGTCAACAGGCAAAAGGGCCGTGTGGAAACCTCTTTCCATATAGAAGGTTGGTCGGGATTTGCCATTGCAGACTGGTTGGGCACCTTAATGAGAGTTCCGGTTTTTATCGACAATGATGCAAATGTTGCCGCACTGGGAGAAGCGACATACGGTGCAGGGAGGGACTACCGGCATGTGTTGTATATAACACTGGGAAGCGGGGTGGGAGGAGGACTGGTGGTCAACCGGCAGATCTACTATGGCGCCATTCCGGGAGAAGTTGAAATTGGTCATATCCGGATGGACCGAAAGGGCACCACATTGGAGTCACTTTGTTCGGGGTGGGCTGTCGATAATAAAATAAGAGGTGCTGTTGCAGCGAACCCGCAGGGAATATTGGCGCAACGGGTAAAAGGGATAAAGCAACCCGAGGCTGTATTCCTGAAGGAAGCCATAGAGGCTGGTGACGACACAGCCAGGCAAATTTTTGAGCAAACAACAGAAGATTTTGCCTTTGGCCTCTCGCATGCCATTCACCTGTTGCATCCGGAGGTGGTGGTGCTGGGCGGTGGCCTATCCCTGATGGGAGACATGCTGCAACAAAGCGTTGAAAAAAAACTGCCCAACTACCTGATGAAGGCTTTTGCACCTGGGCCGCCGGTAAAGCTTGCAGAATTGAGGGAAAAAGCGGTTCCGCTGGGATGTTTGGCTTTATGCAATCAACAACTTATTAAATGAATACATCATGACATCTTATTTAACGCAGTACATCAAAGCACATAAAGAAGCCCTGGATGCCATCCCCCTGGAGCAGGTTGCAACATTGATTGATATTTTCGGGCAGGCATGGCAGGAAGACAGAAAGATTTTTGTTTTTGGCAATGGCGGCAGTGCTGCCAACGCATCCCATTTTGTTACCGATCTTGGAAAAGGCGCTTCGGATACCCTTGAAAAGCCATTTCACTGTTTGTCATTCAATGACAACATGCCCTGGGTTACAGCCATCGGCAATGATTATTCCTTTGAAGACGTTTTTTTAAGGCAGTTAAAAACACTGGCAAGTCCCGGTGATCTGCTTTTTACCATGAGCGTTAGCGGCAACTCGCCTAATCTGGTTGCTGCGGTTAAATGGGCAAAAGAGCAGGGGATTTACGTGATTTCATTGGTAGGCGCAAACCGGGGGCAACTGGCGGAGTTATCCGATTTCGTGATTGCTATTGACTCGACGCATTACGGCCGTGTTGAAGATGCGCATATGGGCATCTGCCATATGATCTGTTATGCATTTATCGAACAGAAAGTAAAGCTGCAGGCAAACGAACAGGTCCTGAGTAACCAGTAATCAACATTTGCTTATGGGAAATTTTGAGATCAAAAAATCATCCAAAGTGTATGATGCCGTGATCGTTGGATCGGGCGCCGGCGGCGGTATGGCAGCCTATGTATTGGCCCATGCAGGTTTGAAGGTATTGATGCTGGAAGCCGGTCCTTATTTTGACCCGGCAAAACATTCGGCGCAGCTAAAGTATACCTATGAATCGCCGCGCAGGGGAGCCGCCACAAAAGAGCGGGCAGGGGGCGATTTTGATGCTGCCTATGGCGGGTGGGAAATTGACGGTGAACCCTATACCCGGAAAGACAATACTGAATTTGAATGGTTCCGCTCCCGTATGCTGGGTGGCCGTACCAATCACTGGGGACGAATATCGCTCCGCTTTGGGCCAAAAGACTTTCAGCCTGATGACGGCGTCAGTGAAAGATGGCCGATCACGTACGAAGAAGTAAAACCTTACTACGATAAAGTCGACAGGCTGATTGGCATCTATGGTACCGTGGAAGGGCTGGAAAATGATCCTGACGGCATCTTTCTTCCTCCGCCCAAACCGCGGCTGCCGGAACTTTTTATTATGAAGGGCGCTGCTGCGGCAGGTGTTAAAGTTATCCCGGGAAGAGGATCGGTGTTGACAAAGCCTTTGCCTGGAAATAAAGACCGTGGATCCTGTTTTTATTGCAACCAGTGCGGCCGAAGCTGCAAGGTATACGCTGATTTTTCTGCGTCATCCTGCCTGGTGATACCGGCATTGAAAACAGGTAACCTGGAGCTCATTTCCAATGCGATGGTAAGAGAGGTGCTGACCGATCGCAATGGCCTGGCCACAGGCGTTTCTTACGTAAACCGGGAAGATTTGCAGGAATACCAGGTCAGCGGCAAGGCCGTTGTGCTGGGTGCCAGTTCCTGTGAAACGGCACGGATCATGCTTAATTCCAAATCACAGGTGTATCCAAACGGCCTGGCAAACAGTAGTGGATTGGTTGGCCGGTACCTGCAGGATTCAACAGGCGCTTCCCAAGCAGGTATGTTGCCGCAATTGATGGACCGGAAGCGATTCAATGAAGATGCGGCAGGAAGCATCAATGTTTACGGCCCCTGGGTTCTGGATAACAAAAAGCTTGATTTTCCGAGAGGCTATCACATTGAGTTTGGTGGCGGCATGGGCATGCCGGGTTATGGCTTCGGCGGGATTGTTCCCCGCTTCAATGGCACTGTTCCCGGGCGGGATGGCAAGATGAAAAAAGGCGGTGGCTATGGTGCGGGCCTAAAGGATGATTACCGGCGTTTTTACGGAACCACTTTTAACATGAATGGGCGAGGGGTTGGTATGGCCCGGATAGATAATTACTGTGAGATCGACCCGAATGTGGTGGATAAATACGGGATTCCGGTGCTACGTTTTCATTACAAATGGACAAGCGATGAAATTAACCAGGCAAAGCACATGCAGGAAACGTTTAGCCGGATCATTCATGCCATGGGGGCGATCCCAACCTCTCCCGAACACGGGCCCGAAGATAAATGGGGGTTAGAGGCACCAGGGCGGATCATTCATGAAGTTGGCACCACCAGAATGGGTAACGACAAGCGAAAATCGGTGCTCAACAAATGGTGCCAGGCGCACGACTGCAAAAACCTTTTTGTTGTGGATGGTGCACCCACCGTGCAGCAGTCGGATAAAAACGCTACCTGGACGATCCTGACTTTATCGATGCGAACAGCAGAATATATCCTGGATCAACGACAAAAGCTAAACATTTAATCAACTTACAAATTGCTGTTTACATGAACAGACGCGAAACGTTAAAGGTTATCGGACTCAGTACACTATCAGCAGGCCTATTGCTGGATGCATGCAAAGTCAAGCCGGCAGAAGAGAGCAAGGCGATCGTCGCCGGTCCGGAAGACAATGCACACCGGATACCGGCAGAAGTAGAGAGAGACCAAAAGTTGAATGAGGAGACTTTTTTTACACCGCATGAGATGGCAACGATAACAGTGCTGGGCGATATTATTATTCCTAAGGATGAAAAATCAGGAAGTGCTTCTGATGCCGGTGTGCCGGCATTTATCGAGTTTATGGCAAAAGACCGACCGGAGCATCAGGTTCCGCTGCGGGGAGGTGTTCGCTGGCTGGACATGCAGTGCCTGAAGCGGTATAACAATGCTTTCAAAGACTGTACGGAAAAACAGCAACTGGAGATGGTGGATGAAATTGCCTACCCGGCGGAAGCCAAGCCCGAAATGAGGCAGGGTGTTGCCTTTTTTGACAGGTTGCGGGGACTGGTGGCAACCGGTTTCTTTACCAGTAAAATGGGCGTAGAGGACCTGGGTTATGTCGGCAACCGGCCAAACCAGTGGGAAGGTGTTCCGGAAGATGTTATTAAACAATATGGATTGGAAAATGTATCATTCGATATGTTCCGAACGCCGGAATGGTCTGTGCCATCCGCATAAAATAAACTGAAACGAATTGCCACAGCAAGTAAAAATTAGAATTGCCTGTACATCAAGCAGGTGCCATGATTGATACAAGAGAAAACATTTTTTGGTTTTACGTTTGAAATTTAAACAACACGATTACGACTTATGAAACAGTTCCTATTGGTTAGTCTGCTTGCTCTCTTTCTTTCCTGTTCGGTTACAAAAAAGAACAACATCGACGAAGGCTGGATTCCGCTTTTCGACGGGAAATCACTTGCCAACTGGAAGGTGGGTGAGAACCCCTCAACCTTCAGGGTGGAAGATGGTGCCATTGTTGTGCATGGACCCAGGGCCCACCTGTTTTACGAAGGACCTGTTGAGAACCACAACTTCAAAAACTTTGAATTTAAAGTGCAGGTAATGACAACACCCGGTTCCAACTCCGGTATCTTTTTCCATACTGCTTACCAGGAAAACGGCTGGCCTGCAAAAGGCTACGAGGTACAGGTAAATAATTCGCAATCGGACTGGCGCAGAACAGGAAGCTTATATGCCGTGCAGGATGTAAGAGAAGTCCACGTCAAAGACAATGAGTGGTATACCGAGTATATCAGAGTGGAAGGCAAAAGGGTAACGGTGAAGATCAACAACATTACCGTTGTTGATTATACAGAACCGGAGGGAATAGAAAAAGAAGCGGGTAGAGAGCTAAAGCGACTTTCCAGCGGAACATTTGCCCTGCAGGGGCATGATCCTGACAGCAAGGTTTTCTTCAAAAACGTAATGGTAAGGCCTTTACCCTAACGGAGGAGGGCAATCATGCCTGCCATTTTAATTTATGAAGACAATGAAACAATTCTATTCTATTCTCTTTTCCTTCCTGTTTTTCTTACCATCACTGCACAGCCAGACAGTAGAGAAAATGGCACCAGGCATCTGGAAAGTGGTTTATGGAACGCCGGAAAAATATTTGCCCTCAGAACTAAAAGAAAAGCCGATGGCTGAAGCCTTATCAAGGCTAAAATTAGTGGATTCTCCACCCTTCGATTTCAATCGCATTCAGTTCCGGAAAGCAAACGGCGGTATACTGGCGGAAATGGATGTAGACAGCACCGAACGGTTTTATGGCTTTGGCATGCAAACAAATACATTTGAACAAAGAGGCATGCGGAGAGAGATACGTCTCAACAGTAAGGTAACCGGTAATCTTGGACTGGGACATGCTTCGATGCCATTTTATATATCATCCAAAGGTTATGGTGTACTGGTTAATACGTCCCGCTATACCACCTTTTACATGGCTTCAAAAGGCAAGCTGGATGAAAGAGTTTCAAAAGGTATGGCAAGCCAGGACGGGCAAAAAATTGCATTGAGCACGGTAGAACTTTATGGGAAAAAATACACGCCGTCCAATGAAGTCAGTATCCTGGTTAGCGGTACCGAAGGGGTGGAGCTCTATGTTTTTGCCGGGCCGCAGATGAAGGATGTTGTGCAGCGTTATAACCTTTTTTCGGGTGGTGGTGCTTTGCCGCCGCTTTGGGGACTGGGTTTTAAATACAGGGCAAAAGCAACATTCAACGAAGAGCAGGTGGGAGAGATTACCCGGTACTTCCGGGAAAAAAACATCCCCTGTGATATGTTGGGACTTGAACCCGGCTGGCAGACCACATCTTATCCATGCTCCTTTGTCTGGAATAAAAAAAACTTTCCGGATGCTGATGCCTTTATCAACAGGATCAATGCACAGGGCTACAAACTAAATCTTTGGGAACATGCCTATACCCATCCCAGTTCGCCCATCTTCGACAGCATTGCCAGGCACGCCGCCGATTATACCGTATGGTCGGGTGCTGTTCCTGATTTTTTAACGCAGGAAGGGCAGCGAATTTTCGGAGACTATCATGAAGCTAACTTTGTAAAAAAAGGTGTTGCCGCCTTTAAACTGGATGAATCGGACGGCGCCAATTACGAACTGGCGCACCGGGAATGGAGTTTTCCTGATATAGCGCAATTTCCTTCCGGAATTGACGGTGTGCAGATGCGGCAGGTTTACGGTCACTTGTACAATAAAACTTTGCTTGACCTGTACCGGAAGCATAACAAGCGAACCATCTTTGATGTTCGTGCTTCTTATCTTTTCGCTTCGCCTTATGCTACGGCTTTGTATTCGGATATGTATGGTCATGGCGACTTTGTTCGCATGATTGCCAATTCCGGTTTTTCAGGTGTAAACTGGTCGCCGGAGCTAAGAGAGACCTCCAATGAAGCCGACCTGATTCGCCGGTTGCAAACCATTACAATGTCCGCACATATGGTGGTTAACGGCTGGTACCTGGATCTTCCTCCCTGGCTGCAGTTCAATATTCAGAAAAATGCGGAGCGTAAGTTGTTGCCGAATCATGTACAACTAGAAGACAAAGCCAGGGCACTGGTAAACCTCCGCATGAGTCTTTTGCCTTACCTCTATTCGGCTTTTGCAAAATATCATTTCGAAGGGCTTCCGCCCTTCCGACCCTTGGTAATGGATTATCCTGCTGATAAAAATGTGTGGAGGATAGACGACCAGTATATGATGGGGGAAAGTATCTTATGTGCACCTTTTATCGACAGTGCTTCCACCCGAACGATTTATTTCCCTGAAGGGACGTGGTATGATTTCAATACTCACAAAAAATATGAAGGCGGGAAGGCTTATACTGTTTCCATGTCGCTGGATGAAGTGCCTATGTTTATAAAAGCCAACACGATTCTGCCACTAGCAAAGCCTGAAGCATATATTACACCGGAAACCGTTCTTTCCGTAACCTGTCATGTGTATGGAAAGCCAACTGAAACGATACGGCTTTTTGAGGACGACAGCTTTACGCATGATTATACCAGGGGTGCATTTAACTGGATAAATCTTACCTGGAATGGGAAAAAAGGCAAAGCAGAACGTAACGGAAACTATAGAGGTAAAATTTATGAAATAAAGGAATGGAAAGTGGTTGCAGATTGATTGCAATAGTTATTTTGCTGATTAGTAAAATTTGGAAGCATTACATTGCCTCTATCAACTGGCAGCAATGCTTGTCTGCTGCAAACTTATTTGACCTTGCTTTACAAGGCAACGAGCGGAAACCAGCACCTTTTCTTTCGAATCGAAGAAATGTACAAGTAGCATCGCTATGATCGTGCATGTGTATTTAATCAGGAACGACTACCGCACCGCCACGAAAGCAAATTTTATCAAAGCAGATCCCATTTTTTCCGGTACTCCCGGTGCAGCAATCCGTTCGCTTCTTTATCATCCACAAATTTCTCCTTATTGCTGTCCCAGTTTAATTTCCGTCCAAGACGGTAAGAGATGAGCCCCAGGTGCATGGGAATAGTCATGCGACGGGCATACTCCAGGTTGGATTCAGGTTGGGTGCGGGCTTTAATGGCATTGACAAAGTTTTGCTGATGCCCGGGTGAACGCTCCAAAGTAACCGGCAGATTGGGCAGGTCCTGTACTGTTTCTCCATTGATGGTAATAAGCCTGGAATTATAATCGCAGAGAAGGGTGCCATTTTCACCTTCAAAGTAGGCGCCGATCCCACGGCCTGCCGCACCGGGTACAGCCGGAGCTTCATGCGTCCAATACAGTTTCAGATCATCAAATTCATAATCAACATCCATCCATTGGGGTGCATCGTTTATGCCCTGTGACGCCTGACCACGGGCTTCAATTGTTTTTAGTCCTTTCGGATCGAGCGACCAGTACACCACATCGGCAATATGGCACCAGAAATCAGCAAACACACCACCGGAATAATCAAGAAAGTAGCGGTAGGTAACGTGGCAACGTTGGGGTGTATATTCCGTGTATGGGGCAGGACCCAGCCACATGTCCCAGTTTAGAGACGGGGGTGGAGCCTGAATTTGTGCCGGTCCCAAATCAGGCGGTGCACCGGTTTTCCAAAGGCGAACGGTATGAACTTTACCAAGGGCACCGGATTGGATAATTTCCACTACCCGGTGAAAGTTGTCGCCGGCATGGATCTGGTTACCCATCTGGAAGACCCTTTTGTGTCGGTTCAGGGCTTTCAACATTCGTTGTCCTTCTCCTATATCGTAAGACAGCGGCTTTTCACCATAAACATCTTTTCCGGCCTCAAACGCAAGTGTTGCAATCTGTGCATGCCAGTGATCGGGAGTTGCACAACTTACAGCATCAATGTCTTTACGGTCGAGCACATGGCGGAAATCGCCGTAGCCCACTGCTTTACTTTGCGGCTGTAAAGAAGAAAGCGTTTTGAGCGACCTGTCCATGTGGTCTTTATCTACATCGCACAGGGCTACTATTTCTACTTCAGGCAGGGCTGCAAACCATTTCAGGTGTTGGTTACCCATACCGCCTACACCTATAATGGCCAGACGGATGCGATCGCTGGCAACCACTTTGCGTGCAAACCCGGGCAAAAAAAGGAGGCCCAACGTTGTTGCGCCGCCCTGTTTGATAAACTGTCTTCTTTGCATAATTGACTGCTTGGCGCTATGTTTTTTAGGCGGGGGAAAAAATCATTGAATTACAGCTAGATGTGCTGTCTCCTTATCCGGATGCAACAGCCCGCTTACAGCTCTTGTATTTCAAGATCCTTCCAGCGCACTTTGATGCCGCCGCCGTCATGGATCTGCAGGGCGATAAAGCCCCTTCCTGCACCAATCTTTTCATCTTTTAATTGCACCATCTGGTGGCCATTAAGCCAGGAAGTCAGTTCATCGCCAACCACTCTGATCTTCATTTCGTTCCATTCTCCTGTTTTCAGGTGTTGCTCATCCTCCGGTTTAGGTTGAATCAGCCAACCCCGGCCATAGGATTCATATACGCCGCCTGTATGTTTCCCCTGCGGCGCTACCTCAACCTGCCAGCCGCTGATCTTGGTGCCTTCTATGCCTGACCGGATAAACACGCCACTGTTGCCGTTAGCTTCCTGTTTGAATTTCAATGTAAGAATAAAATCTTTGTACGGTTTGTTAGTAGACAGGTAACCATATTCTTTATCGGGTCCGCTTTCGCAAACCAGGTTGCCGTCTTCCACATACCATTTTTCTGTCCCGTGGACGGCCCAGCCATTCAGGTCTTTACCATTGAATAATTTCTTGGCCGATTGTGCATTTGATGCAATTGCCAGTAGGCAAAAAAGAAAAAAACTGAGAAATTGTTTCATAAAGCAATGTTGTTCCTGAAGATAAGGTTTTCTGCTACTTGGCGATCAACCTGCTATCAAGTTTGTGGAATTACTGATGATGATTAAAATTTCAGTATTCTTATTTATCCGCTGCAATGGTCCGTAGGTGAGAAAAGTATCCATTTGCTTGATTGTACACCGGTGCTCCCCTTTGGTTTGATTTTTCCAAAAAGTTTTCATGTGTGAAACCACTAACATCATTCATATCGAAACATAATGCAATAAGATGAGTGATAAAAATGAATGAACAGCAGATTGCTCAAAGACCGTTCACAGTAAATTTTACTGACTTGCAAAAGTCAGCCTCATCTTTAATTATCCAACGAGTTCTCTTTACAACACATGAAAAATTACTGTTCTGCATTATAGAGTATGGAATGGTTTTTAGGCCATTTCCCAAAAAACAATATGAAAAAGATAGTCTCAGTTTTGGCCTTATTCTACGCCCTGACAGCCTGTAACCAGGGAGAACAGCAAAGTGCAAACAACAATATTTCAGACACGTCTGCACACAGTGCCCGTGGTGACAACGCATCCAACGCTGCCACGGCAGATGGTGGAAATGTTGGTGAGTCTGGCGAAAAAACCCTTATGGCCATCATGGAAAATAACCTTGAGCAGGTGAAAAATCTCCGTTCGCTGGGCAGCAATGATCATGATTTTGCTGCTATGATGAAAATCCACCACATGGGTGCAATTGAAATGGCAGAGCTGCAAATGGCAAGGGGTACCGATCCGCAGCTTAAGCAGATGGCGCAAGGAATGATCAGTCAAAAACAAGCGCAACTAAGAGAGCTAGATGCTTTCATCAATAACAACAATCAAAACACGCAGACGCAAGGGAACAGCAGTGCTTTTTATAACGAGGTCAAGAAAGAAATAGAAGAAATCAATACGAATATAGAAGAATCGGGAACCATGGATCAGCAATTTGCACAAATGATGATTCCCCACCACAGAGGCGGCATTGCTTTGGCCAACCTTTACCTGAAAACCGGTGCGCAGGAGAAAAATCTAAAAACGTTAGCCAATAATATCAGCTCCAACCAGCAAAAGGAAATTCAACAGTTGCAGTCCTGGGTGTCCAAAAATAAGAGCACTGGTGGATGAGGTGTTTTCAAAAGGTTCTTCGCTTTGAATGAAAACATCTGTGCTGGTATTTGTTATCCTGAAAAACAGGAGTATCAACCCGCTTGCTTTTCTGGCAGGCAAAAATCTCAAAAGCTCTTCCAATCAGGGAAGAGCTTTTGTGTGTAATAAACCATTTGCAGTTTAAAAGATTTCTGCTCTTATTCAGAGCGGTAAGCGTTTGAATTCATAGTCAAATAATACGAGCTATTGCCAGCGATCAACAAAACATCAATAATTTGCGGCAGTTTAAAATGCTGTTTGAAAGCACACGAGTTACCCTGGTAATTTATTGGCTCCTCAAATACGGAAAAAATTAAAAGATGAATACAATTGAAAACAAGAGATTATTTATTAAAGACGATGTGGTGGATTGGGAAGAAACCGCACCAGGACTTAAGCGCAAGATCATGGCCTGGGACGATAGAATAATGCTGGTCAAAGTTGCGTTTGAAAAAGGGGCTGTGGGTACCCTGCACAGCCACCCACATACACAGATTTCATACGTGGAGAGCGGCGTTTTCGAGATTGAAATCAGCGGAGAGAAAAGCGTACTAAAGACCGGTGAAGTCTTCTATGTACCACCACATGCCGTACATGGTGCTGTTTGCCTTGAAGCCGGTTTACTTATCGATACATTCAGCCCGATGCGGGAAGATTTTGTAAAGCAACAGCATATTGATAGTACGGTGTTGTAATCATGGAAACAGCAGTTAAATCAACAGCAATACGCTTTTTAAAACCTCCACTAAACTGTAAGAATCGAAACCACGGATATCCATCCGCTGCAAAATTGTAGAGCGCTTGGTAAACGATCACTTTCTTTTATAGTTTAAATTTTAATCTGTTTCATCTACGTCGTTTTTACATCAGCCTAGTATTCACCATTCTGGTATTATTGCGCATGTGTTGAAGAGAACAACATGGGTTAATCCTTTATATAACTATTAAATCTATTAAATATTTGAATTTGAATTGTTTGCTAACTAGCAGGTTGGAAACTATCAATTCGTGTCAGTTTTCTATTCTTCGTTCAGTCAAAAGCTGGAATAATGATACAATGATTGAACATGTTCAGTACTGATAAAAATTGAAATAGTAAATAAGTTATTTTTATTCCTTCCTTTATGAATTCTAACCCCTTAACTTTTACCACGCAGGAAATCATGGATTTTCGAGCATTTGAAGCAACTCCCGGTATCAGCGTAATTATGCTGCCGGATGCACCCCTATACACACATATTGCTGTAAGCAATGACTTTATCCGTACTTCAGGAATGAAGCGGGAAGATGTTATCGGTAAAGGGCATTTTGAAGTCTTTCCCAAAAGTCCTGATGATCCCAATTTCACAGGTGAACAGAACCTGAGAGCTTCTTTCGAATATATACTTCAGTACAAAGAACCGCATGAAATATCCATTCAACGCTATGACATACCTAGTGGTGACGGCACCTTCCGTCAGAAATACTGGAAAATAAACAATGCGCCTATCCTAAGCGATACTGGCGAAGTGCTGTACATCATTCACTCCGCTATCGATATTACGAATCAGGTGGTGGCAGAGCAAACAATTAAATCCATACAGGGATTTGAGAAAGCCTACCAGTTTTTTATGACAGCGCCAGTAATTGTTGGCTTTGTAAGGGGCAAAGACTATATAATTGAACTGGCGAATGAAGGACTTCTGGAAGTGTGGGGAAGAGGTCCCGAGGTAATCGGGCTACCGCTGACAAAAGCAATTCCTGAGTTGGAGCAACAAGGATTCACGCAATTGTTGGATGAAGTATGCAAAACAGGGGTTCCTTTTCATGCCCGGGAATATCCCATCACGCTAAATCGCAATGGCAAAGACGAAGTGCTGTATTTTGACTTTGTCTACAAACCATTTTATGAAAATGGAACAGATAAAAATGCCTCTGGTGTGATCAGTGTTGGACATGATGTAACAGATAAAGTACTGGCAAAAAAAAGAGTAGAAGAAGCTAAGGCAGAAGCCGAAAAGCAAAAGCGGCTTTATGAAACCATCAACGGAAGTACACCCGACCTGATTTATGTTTTTGATCTGGCTTACCGTTTCACCTACGCCAACCCTGCCTTGCTTACCATGTGGGGAAAATCATGGGATGAAGCCATTGGGAAAGGACTCCGTGAAAACGGCTACGAAGAGTGGCACGCCCAAATGCATGAACGGGAGATCGACCAGGTAGTGGCGACAAAACAGTCCATACGTGGTGAAGTTTCCTTTCCGCATGCTACCTTGGGTAAAAGAGTCTATGACTACATTTTTGCTCCCGTCATCAATGAAAACGGGGAAGTAGAAGCCATAGCGGGTACCACCCGCGACATAACCGAAATTAAGCTGGCAGAACAAACGGTAAGGGAAAGCGAAGCCCGTACCCGTCTGGCAGTGGAAGCCGCACACCTGGGCACGTATGAAGTGAATGTTGCCCAGCAAACCATTGTTCATTCTCCAAGGGCTGCCGAAATTATCGGCCATGAACCTACTAAAAAGCTGTCGTATCAAACGTTCACCAACACATTGCATCCCGAGGACAGAGCGATTAGGCAAAAAGCACATGAAAAAGCAAAACGTACAGGAGAATTGTTTTACGAGGCCCGCATTATTCTTCCTGATCAAAGCCTGCGGTGGTTACGGTTAAACGGTTTGCTGCTCCAACAAAACGATTCTCCCGTAATCATCGGAACAATGATGGACATTACAGATGAAAAAAGAACAGCCGAGCTGCTGGAACAAAAGATTGAAGAACGCACAAGAGAACTTCAGCAGGTTAATATTCAGTTGAAAGAATTTACCTATGCTGCTTCACATGACTTGCAGGAGCCGCTACGTAAGATCAGTTATTTTGTTGATCGTTTGGTGCTCAACCTGGGGCAATCACTTAGTGAAGAAAACAAGATGATTACGCAGCGTATTCAGCTCACTACAGGCAGAATGCGCAACCTGATTGATGATCTTTTGGCCTACTCCAGCACCTCTATGGGCGTCACGGGTTTTGTTGATGTTGATCTCAACAGCCTTATTGGCGAAGTGCTAGACGATATGGAGGCCACTGTCAAAGAAAAAAATGCTGTTGTGCAGGTTCTGGATTTGCCTGTTGTGAAGGGTGACCAGCGGCAACTGCGGCAACTGTTTCAAAACTTGATCAGCAATGCCCTCAAGTACCACAGGAAGGGCTCTGCACCACATGTGCAGATCGTCTCGCAGCTGGTGAAGGGAGAAGCAATTGAAGCAGAAATTCCGCCCTCATTCAAGGAGCATACGTTCCACCAGGTACAAGTAAAGGATAATGGGATTGGTTTTGATCCCGATGATGCCGAACGCATTTTCAGGCTCTTTCAACGGCTGCACGGTAAAGCCGAATACGAAGGAACAGGGGTGGGATTGGCTATCGTACAGAAAGTAGTGGAAAACCACCATGGACTTATATGGGCAGATAGTCAACCAAATAAAGGATCCATCTTCAGTATCTTGTTACCCCAGTAAGGGATTGGCTATTCTCTGGACTTAAAAATTGCGATGGTTATCATGACAAGAAAGCTAATTTTTTCCGAATAATAAAGATGGAACTGATAATAGCAGACACATACGAATCCATGTCGAAACGAGCTGCGGAAGCTTTGTTTCATCTATTGAAGACTTTTGATAAACCGCTTATCTGTACTGCCTCCGGTGCTTCACCAGCAGGATTATACAAAGAGTTGATTCACCTGGTAAACACATCCGCGATAAACAGTTCAAGCTGGTATTTTGTAGGACTTGATGAATGGCAGGACATGAACGGCAACGATGAAGGCAGTAGCAGGCACCAATTAAACCAGCAATTGTTCCATCCTTTAAACGTACCGGAACAGCAAATTTGTTTTTTTGATGGAAAAGCAACTGACCTTGAAAAAGAATGCCGGAGGGCAGAAGATTTTATTGCGCAGCATGGCCCCATTGCCATTGCAATACTTGGTATTGGTGTGAATGGACATATTGGAATGAACGAGCCGGGAACTCCCGCTTCTATTCGTTCTCACGTAGCAGCTATACATCCGGGTACACAGCAAATAGGGCAAAAGTATTTCAAGGAACCCAAGCAACTTGACACCGGGATAACGTTGGGCCTGGCCACATTGCTGGAAGCAAAACATCTGCTGCTCTTGGCAAGTGGAACAAACAAAGCGGAAAGCATTTTCCGGATGTTACATGCTCCTATAACCGAGGATCTTCCTGCATCCTTGCTAAGAGACCACCCAAGCTTGCATATTTATCTTGACAAAGAAGCCGCCGGGCTCTTGAAATAATGTCATGGAAGATTTACTGAGAGCTGTTCAGACAGTTTATTCTGCTCCTTTCGTAGTTATGCGAGCCGGTGTAGCCTCAGTACACAGATAATTTAATTATTTTCAACTCCAATGCTTCCGGTCTCTATTATTTTAGCGTGTAAGCAGCAATTTTACTATGTTGAGATTATTACCGAAAAGAGTGGTTTGTTCCTACTTTCTTTTACAAAGCCTGGGATTCTCCATTGTATGCTTTGGTTCTCCGGTCATCACGATTACCGGGCTACAATGTGAGCATTTAATCAACCCTTTAGGAATTGACGCACAAAATCCGCGTTTTACATGGAAGCTAACAACTACAGAACAGGGAATAAACCAAGGTGCCTATCGCTTGTACGTAGGACCGGATTCAATGGGTGTAGCCACCGGCAAATCTGTACAATGGGAAAGCGGTAAAATAAATGCAACCTATAACCTCGCAACATATAGTGGAAAAAGCCTGAGCCCCTATACAAAATATTATTGGCGAGTGGAATTGTGGGACCAAAACAAGAAGGCCTTAGGTTCGTCAGGCATTGCAAGTTTTGAAACGGGATTGTTGGAAAAGAAGAATTGGAAAGGTTCCTGGATAAGTGATGATCATTCCATCCGTGTAAAGCCGGCGCCATATTTCCGAAAAATATTTGAAACCGGGAAAAAGATAAAATCTGCAAGGGCTTATATAGTGGCTGCTGGTTTGTATGAATTATACATCAATGGCCGCAAAGTAGGCAATCACCGGCTCGATCCCATGTATACCAGATTTGACCGACGGAATTTATATGTTACGTATGATGTGACCGATGCCCTGCAGGCAGGAAAAAATGCGATTGGTGTTTTGTTAGGGAACGGCTGGTATAATCACCAATCAACAGCCGTCTGGAACTTTCATAATGCACCCTGGCGAAACCGTCCTGCCTTTTGTCTGGACTTACGTATCCTTTACGACGATGGTAGTGTTGAAACCATCTCCACCGGAAAAGGGTGGAAAACAGCACTAAGTCCAATCCTGTTTAACAGCATCTATACTGCCGAACATTTTGATGCAAGGCTGCAACAGGAAGGCTGGAACACTACCGCGTATAATGATTCATCCTGGAAAGATGTGATCTATCGTACTGCGCCATCCACCAACATTGTAGCGCAGGCCATGCACCCGGTTAGAAACGTGGAGGAAATACCTGCAGTCGGTGTTCAAAAGTTCCATGATACGGTTTACGTTTTTGATTTGGGCAGAAACATTTCCGGTGTAAGCAGACTAAAAGTTAGTGGCGAAAGGGGAACCACTGTTCGCCTGAAGCATGGCGAACGCTTGTATAAAAACGGCAGGGTAGATCAATCTAATATTGACGTACACTACCGGCCTACCGATAGCCTGGATCCATTTCAAACAGACATTTTCATTTTAAGTGGAAAAGGTGAAGAATCTTTTATGCCCCTTTTCAATTACAAAGGGTTTCAATATGTAGAAGTTGTTAGCAGTAAACCAATAAACTTAAACAAAGAAAGCCTGGCCGGTTATTTTATGCACAGTGATGTGCCACCCGTTGGACAAATTTCATCTTCCAATCCTACGCTGAATAAAATATGGTGGGCAACAAATAATTCTTATTTGTCAAATTTATTTGGCTATCCAACAGATTGTCCGCAGCGGGAAAAGAACGGGTGGACCGGAGACGCACACCTGGCCATGGAAACAGGGTTATATAATTTTGATGCATTTACGATCTATGAAAAATGGATGGCTGATCACAGAGATGAACAGCAACCCAATGGCGTGCTGCCATCGATTATTCCGACAGGTGGGTGGGGCTACGAATGGGGCAATGGCCCCGATTGGACCAGCACCATTGCTGTGATTCCCTGGAACCTTTACCTTTTTTATGGTGATCAGAAGCCGCTCAGGGACAATTACGAAAACATAAAAAGGTATGTGGATCATATCAACGAAAGCTATCCTTCCGGCCTTACATCCTGGGGATTGGGCGATTGGATCCCGATTAAATCCAAAGCCGAGGTGGAACTGACATCAACTGCCTATTATTATACGGATGTTACCATACTGGCCAAAGCTGCCAAACTCCTTGGCAAAACAGAAGATGCGACAAAGTATTCGCAACTGGCAGAAAAGATCAGGGCCGTATTCAACAAAAAATATTTCGATCCTGCAAGCGGGTTATACGGTAAGGGTATACAAACCGAATTGAGTGTCCCTTTACACCTTGGACTTGTGCCAAAACAATACGAAGCCATCGTTGCAGCAAATCTTGCCAAACGTATACAGGCTGATGGCAACCAACTGGATGTAGGTTTGCTGGGTACAAAATCGATCCTCAATGCGTTGAGTGACCATGGATATGGAGATGTTGCCTACAAACTAGCTGTACGGGAAGAATATCCCTCCTGGGGCTGGTGGATCAAAAACGGCGCAACCACCTTGTACGAGAATTGGCCTATCGATGCAAAGTCAGACATTTCGATGAACCATATTATGTTTGGTGAAATAGGCGCCTGGTTTTATAAAGGATTGGGGGGCATCAAACCGGATGAACAATCACCTGGGTTCAAGCATGTGATCCTGGAGCCGAATTTTCCTGGTGAACTGAACCAGTTTGAAGCGGTACACGAAGGCCCTTATGGCAGGATCGTTTCCGCATGGTCAAAAAAAGAAGAAGGTATAAGCTGGCAGGTGCGTATACCGCCAAATTCAACGGCAACCATCAGGCTTCCCAAAAAGACTATTCTTTTAAATGGAAAAAGAATACAGAATAATCATGCGTTTAAGCTGGAATCCGGACAGTACCTGTTTACTATTCTGCATAAGTAATCATGACTCTTGCTGGCAATCTTCCGCTACAATCATGAACTGGGAATCTTGTGAGCGACAGGCAGGCCCTATGTAAAGCCATACCTGGTTTTTGAATTCTGTAGACCACCAGGCCTGGTTTTGGATAATCGGTAAACAGGACAATAAAATTTATCCGACAAGACATGCAAACGTTGTTTTCACTTGAACCTGCTTTTCCAGCAGGGTTTCAGTATATAGAAGATTTTCTCTCCAAAGTGGAAGAAGACGCCTTGCTGCAGTTTGCAAAAACAACTGCACTTCACAGCTTCCGCTTCCAGGGTTATGAAGCCAATCGGCGGGTAGCGAGCTTTGGCTGGGACTGGAGCTTTGAAAGCAGGGAACTTTCCAAAGGAAAAGACATCCCACCTGTTTTTGATGGGTTGATAAAAAGGGTAGTGCAGCTGTTGTCATTTCCCCCTGATGCTTTTGCCGAACTGCTGGTGACCGAATACCCGGTAGGTTCTGTGATCAACTGGCACCACGATGCACCTCCCTTTGCCCTGATTGCAGGCGTCTCTTTACAAGCTGACTGCATGTTTAAATTGCGGCCTTTTGCCAAAGAAGCGCAGACGCGGAAGGCGACAATTTCATTCCCGGTGAAAAGGCGGTCGCTATATATCATGCAGGGAGAAGCCAGAGAGGAATGGCAGCACAGCACTGCACCTGTGAGGGAAGTGCGATATTCCATTACGCTTCGAACATTAAAATGGAAGCCTGCGAATGCAGGTTGATACGTGCCTTGTTATCCGTGAACTTCGCCAGACGCTATTCTTCCCATCCGCCGATTGGAACAATCACAGGAGAAGGGAAAAGAAAAATGTCAGCTTCCTTGTAGCAGACCTTACAAGCTTTCTTTTTGTATTGATCTGTCGCCTCCTCCAGGCTCACCTCCACTACATCCTGCGAGCAGGTTTTGATGTTCCGGCATTCTTTTTTAGCATGATAGGTTACACTGGTGCTGTTCTTGCAGAAGAACACATTTTCTTTATCAGAGGAAAAAAGAGTAGTTAAAAGCAAAGCAATTAAAATCTTCATAAGCAGTTCAATTCGGGGAGAAAGATAAAGAACTTAACGACAGTTTCCATCAAAAACTAATTACATTTTTTCTTGTTTTGTTGTGAAACAGGCTATCTATTTGCCGCCCCGCTTACTCTTTCAAATTGTTTGAAGAAGGTGCTGAAAGATATTGCCGCACTTTCTCTATGGTAGCCAGGAATTCCGCAGGATCGATTGGTTTTGATAGGGAAGAGGTGACCATCCCATTCGTTGTTTTCATTGTTTCTGTGGTATATCCAGTGGTGAAAACAAGATAAAAGGAGCGGTAGGAAAGCCTTTCGATGACTTCATAGCCGTTGATCAGGGGCATGTCGAGGTCCATAAACACCAGGTCGGGCTTCAGGGCTGTTATTTGCTCAATGGCTTCCGATCCATCTTTTGCAACGCCCACTACCGTTACACCGGTAGTAAGCTGCGCAATCAACTCCTTGATCACTTCTCTTGCTATGGTCTCATCGTCAATGATCAATACACGGATCTCTTTCATATACTTTTTTTATAGGGATGCTAAATTTCACGGTGGTACCTTTTGCTTCACCCTGTTCATTCTCTTTATCAATAACCTCGTAAAAAAAAGCGGTGTTTTGTTCCTGGTGAAGCAGCCGTAAACGGTTAATGGTGATCTCAATTCCGGAGGATTGGTGCCCTACCGGCTTTGCTTTATTGATCTTTTCAGAAGCCTTCCTTCCAATCCCATTATCATCAACCTTACACAATAAAGCTTCCTTGTTTTGCTCAAACGAAATGTGAATTTGTCCCTTTCTGCCGGAAAGATGCATCACGCCGTGTTTGATAGCATTTTCGACAAATGGTTGTATCAGCATAGAAGGAATCATGGTTTTTGCAGGATGCACCGAAGGCCCTGCTTCTATCCTGTACTGAAAACTTCCGGGTGAACGGACTTCTTCCAGTTCAAAATATTTGTTCAGGAGGTCAATTTCTTTTTCAAGGCTTACCCATTTATCCATACTTAATTCCATGGAGAGCCGCATAAGTTTAGCCAGTCTGGCAATCAATGATGCGGCCACAATCTTTTCCTCTTTGAGTACAGCACCCTGGATAGTATTCATCAGGTTAAAAACAAAGTGCGGGTGGATCAACTGTACAAGAACTTTTTGCCGGTTTTCTGCCAGTTCCAACAAAAGGGTATTTTTTTTCTTTATAGCGTTTAACCGCATTTGAAAAAGAGCAAGGAAAATGATACTTAGAATAGTGAATGCTAAAATCGGAAACCACCATTGTTGCCAAAAGGCAGGGCTGATCAGGAAGGAGTACGTGGATAGCGTTGAAACTGTATTGTCTTTTAAATTGATGGCTTTGACATGAAATTTATAATTGCCAGGCGGCAAGTTGGTGTATTTCACGTTACGTTCCATTGTCCGGTGCCAGGTTTGATCAAATCCATCCAGTTTATAAACAAATTCCTGTTGGGAAGCAGACGATAAATTGACACAGGTGAATTGAAAAGCCAAAGCATTTCTATTGTGTGTAAAACTACCGGCAGCCGAAGGGGAAACCACCCTGTCGTTGACGAACACGGATGTAATTTTGGTTTTTGTGGTTTTATCGGTACGGAGTAAATCAGTCAGGGGCAATGTCACCAGTTTGTTTACCCACTTTAGGTAAAGCCATCCGTTGGAAACAGAAAACTGCTGTACATCCAGTGACGGAAGACCGGATTCAAGTCCTAAATGAATTGTCCGAAAGCTATCCCTTTCGAATGTTGCCATTATCAACCCCTTGTTACTACCCACCCAGATGCTGTCGTTGTGTACCAGCATCGAATTGATGATAGGACTTCGAAGGCCGTTGTTGACCGTCAAGGGAAAAATCTTATTGTTTTTATAGATGGCAATTCCATGGCTCAAACTTGCCACAACAAGTGAATTGTCGGAGAGGCTGTTGATACTTACGATACGATCATTGAAAACCGGACTTATCCCACTCATATCAGTAAGCTGACCGTTCTCATATTTCAACAAGCCTTCCCAGGTTCCAAGCCAAACCTGACCCGGTGCGTTGGAAAACATGGAGATGATCCGTTTTGAAAGCTGCAGTTTCCGCAGCAAGGGTTTTCCTAGTCCCTGATAAACATGAAGTTCGGCGGTTGAAGCCGATGCGCCGTAAAGCGTTTCTTCATCCGTAGATAGCAAGAGAATATCTTTTCCCGGCAGTAGCTTCCAGGTGCCGTTTTTCTTTGCAAAATAGCCTTTGTCGGTAATTGCAATAATCGAATCATTGTGATCTGTGGCGAACCGTAACAAATATCCACCGGGGTTTAAAGGAAGCTGTTCCTCTTCAACAAGTTTATTGTTTTTGAATGTTTGGATCAATCCAGAGTAAAAGCCTACAAATACACGTCCCTTTCCCTTTTCAATAGAAACAATTTTACTGCTGTTGTCCCATAAATGTGGTTGTGAAGGGTTGAGATAGTATATCCCGTTTTCCAAAGTTGAAAACCAAAGACCTCCCTGATTGTCTTTTAAAACGCAGGTGACGGAAAAGCCGTTCAAGTGATTATCGATGGGCCCCTGAACGGTTCCATTTTCCAGCCGGTAAAGGCTTGCGCCAATGTTTTCCATGCCAACGTAAAATTCCTTTTCATTCAGCATGGTTATCGAAAGCACATGTTCCGGAAACCGGTAACTACTGATTTTGGTTCTATTTTTATAGATATTCAACAGGCGTCCTACACTGAACAGGTCATAGTCCCCGTTTTTGATGTGAAAAAGCCGGCGAATATAACTTCCCCTCCAGTTCAGTTCAACCTCATCGCTGGTGACGAACCCATTTTCCCATAAAATATGCAACGGTTGTTTTAATGCACGGTTGCTCGCGGGACTCGATTGGCGGTAATGAAAATTGCGCTGCAGGTCAAAATACAAACCATCGTTTTTCCCTGTTTTTTCAACGATGCCATCAGGAGTGACATAACAACTACCGATCTTATAGTTATAGTTGTAGTCATTGTTATAGCTAATCCAGGTGGTGTCACGATGGGTGGAAATTGTATTCGCAATCAAAATACCCGGGTGCTGAAAAAGCTTTGTTATCCTGTCGTTGAAGGGAAAATTATAAAGGGTGTCATTTCGATACTGGTAGATGATTCCCTGCAGGCTACTGAGGTAAGTCAAACTCTCAGGGGATTGATAAATGTAGTAAACGGGTTTACTTGTCCAGTTGCTTTTTAATGGAATGGTATGAAATGCATAACCATCATATTGCACTGCCCCTCTGTCGGTAGCAATGAGTAATTTTCCTGTTGAATCCTGGACGATCTGGTAAACCTCGTTGCTTGGAAGCCCGTCATCCACAGTGAATTGCTTTAAATACAGCTGCTGGCAGATTGCGTTAAAAGACTGAATAAAAAGGAAAGCTGACAGGAGAACGGCTCGAAGATAATTCGCCTTCAACGTTGGTTTTGGAGAAAAAAGACATATCAAGGGCGAATAAATCCGTGTATTCACATCATATGCTAATTCAAGCAATTCCTATCATTTATATGAGTAAACAATACGTTCTGAAGTAATTTCCGGCTGAAAGAAATCACTCATCCATGCTTAAACCCAAATCACAAGGTTTCTTCGCTAAAATGGGTGATTTATCAAACGTAATACTAGGTACCAAATGTATGAAACTCGTGATTATATTACGTGAAGCATGATTTTTAAGAAATAAAGCATGAAAACAACCAGTTAAAATAAAAAATGGACCAAAAGAGCAGTTTCATTTTGTTCCCTATTCCCGCTGAATAGTTGCCAATAGGAGGAAAGAATTGAGCAGTAGACACCACCCGTTGTTACCCTTTTGATTTACGAGAATTGTTAATTTCGAAAGTTGAGCACAAGGTTTCGAATGTGTTTCGTATGTATCAGGCAAAATGTTTATGAAGCCAACTTTTCCCTGTTTGAAGTAAGGATGAACTAGCCTCAAGTGGCAATAATTTGCTGTTAGTATAACCAGGTGTTTTCATATTTGGTGTTGTTGACCAAAAGCTAATTGCGATTTGCTTTTCACCAGTTTTGTGTACATGACTAGTACAGAAGACATTCTTATTTATTATTTATACACAATCAGCCTAACGGCAGCATTCCTTTACTTCTCTTGTAAAACCTCAGCATTGCTGTACTTCTTGTATTATGCATTCTGTTTTGCCCCTTCTGAGTCCAGCGTATACAGCCAACAATTTTCCCTTTCCCGGCTGCACAAACTTTGCCCGAATAGGTGTTGTTACGCTCTATTTTCATTATGTTTTGCAGGCATACCTAAGAGGAAAGGATGCCTGTTACTGATCGTAGATCTACGTTTTTTATACACTCGCTATGCTTTCACTATGCTTTTGCCTGGCCTCTGTTATGCTGTAGATTATATTGCCGGGTGCAGTGGCATAGGTAGACTTTGGGAGCAGGATTGCCTGGCAGGGTAAATTATAGGGAATAGCTATAGGGTATGCAGGGAGCAGGTGTTTGGAAGTCCCACTATAAGTCCGGTATAAGTCTGCTGTAAGTCCGCGATGACTTTGCTGGTTGTTTTAAAAGGATCAAGACAGTTATTGAGTTGTTAGGATATTCGGTTGTTAGATTGTAGAAATTGGATGTTGGATAATATGTTTGGTTTATCCATCAGGTCTCAACTTGAATGGCGTGTGGTCTGTCGTTCATTCGTATTTCTTCTTGCGCATTACCAGCTATTTACATAAGCATTTGTCAGTTTGTTTTAGCAAAAGGCGGATAGTTATGGAACAGAAGTAGTCCGTATAAGATTTCCTAAGTCTCCATTCTTATGCCTCTTGAAAAATGTCAGCAATTCTCCTTTCGATTTTATCCACTTAAAGTGGTGTTTCAGTGCCTACTTTTCATTTTTCAAGTAAAAGTTATCATTTTTTAAAAAAAGTTTTTAAAAAAATTAAAATGTTTTAACCAAAAATCTATATTCGCATAACATTCCCTTAACATTTGCAGAAAACGGAACAACAAAAGCGTGATATAATAAAACAGCTCTACTTCGGTGGAACAAGTTCCTGCGCAGAAATCAGTGAAGGCATAGACAGAAGTATTACCCTAACTGCCAGGTTGCTGAATGAGCTAATTGATGCTGGTTTTGTTTCGGAAAAAGGACTTGCACCTTCGACCGGTGGTCGCAGACCTGTCACGTATTCTTTGAATGCTGAAGTTCTGTATATCCTTTCTGTTGCAATGGACCAGTATGTAACACGACTGGTGATATTGGACGCTCATAACAGGTTTATAACCGAAGTAAAAAAACTGGTCCTCCCATTAAGAAACAATCCGCAAGCACTTCAGGTACTCATTGATGAAATTCAGCTGTTCATCATTGAATCAGGTTTTCCAAAGGAGATAATTGCAGGTATAGGTATCGGAATGCCAGGTTTTGTGGATGTGAACAAAGGCGTTAATTATACTTTTCTGATGGCTGGCGGAAAGAATATCAAGTCTTTAATTTCTCAGCAGGTAGGAATTCCTGTTTTTATCGATAATGATTCCAGTTTGATTGCCTTGGCCGAACAAAAGTTTGGTGCTGCCCGCAACAAAACAAATGCAATGATTATCAACTTTAGCTGGGGCGTAGGGCTTGGACTCATCTTACACAAACAAATCTTCAGGGGCTACAATGGCTTTGCCGGTGAATTCAGCCATATTTCCCTGTTTCAAAATGGTAAACTGTGCAGTTGCGGTAAAATCGGTTGTCTGGAAACAGAAACATCACTACTGGTAATAATTGAAAAAGCAAAAGAAGGACTGCGCAAAGGGAGAGCGTCCACCTTGCAGCTTGATAAACTGGAGAATGTAGAGCAGGAAAATGAATGGTTAAGCCAGGCTGCTCAAGATGGTGACCTGTTTGCCGTTGAACTCTTTTCTGAAACCGCGTATAATATTGGACGAGGTGTTGCCATTTTGATTCACTTACTTAATCCTGAAATCATCGTAATAAGCGGTAGGGGATCAACGGCTGGCTTTGTTCTGCAGGCTCCCATTCAGCGTGCAATAAACGAACATTGCATACCCCGGCTTGCTGCCAATACAACAATTGAAATCTCGAATCTTAGACATGATGCTGAAATAATTGGTGCAGCCTGCCTGGTGATGGAAAATTTTGATAAAGTATTGCTTCGAAGTAATGCGAAGCCGAGTTTAGAAACTGTCAACAGAAAATAATACTTAATCCTCCTAGCTTTTCATTGCCCTGTAAGAAGTGGCCTGGAAACGCTTGCCCTACTTAGATTGTTTATACCAAAGTTTTTAATAACCAAAAACGACAAACATGCGTATGCGATTATTTCTGCTAGCGATGTTCTCTTTCCTGTTTGCAACGAACGTAGTTCATGCACAGGCAAAAAGGACAGTTACCGGCGTGGTGAGAAACGCTGAAGGCACAGCTCTCACCGGCGCTACCGTTAATGAAAAAGGAACCAGCAACAATGTGATGACAGATGAAAACGGAGCTTTTTCAATTAACGTATCACCAAATGCAACACTTGTTGTTTCTTATGCGGGTTTTACGTTGCAGGAAGTATCCGCTGCTGGCACGGAGCCTATCGCGGTGGTTCTGCAGCCCAACAGTTCAACTATGAATGAGGTGGTTGTGACAGGGTTTGGTATCCGCAGAGAAACCCGTAAACTTTCCTATTCTGTACAGGAAGTGAAAGGAGAGGAGTTGGCAAGGGCCAATACTCCCAACATTGTGAACGCCCTGCAAGGTAAAGTGGCGGGTGTATTTATCAACCAGGGAAACGGTGGTCCGATGTCCTCTTCGCGTATCCGCATCAGAGGAAACAGCTCGCTGCGGCCAAACACCCAGCCGTTGGTAGTAATCGACGGTGTTATCATTGAACCGAGTACTACGGGTAGTGATAGCTGGGGTAGCAACAGTGATTTTGGGAACCAGATGAAAAACCTGAACCCGGACGATTACGAGAGCCTTACGGTTTTGAAAGGCTCCGCAGCCAGTGCTTTGTATGGCTCGCAGGCGCAGAACGGGGTATTGGTTATTACCACAAAAAAAGGCCGTGCCCGTAAAGGAGTTGGTGTGAATTTCTCACAAACCTTTACGATAGATAAGGTTTACAAATCCATCGATGTTCAGAATGAATTTGGTGCTGGTATCAGCCCTAACTTCACCAAAGTACCGGTCACACCCGGCAGCACGGATAGTGTATTTGCCGTGGACGCTCCAAATCGTAGCTGGAGCTTCGGCCCGCGCTTTCAAGGGCAGCTGGTACGTGACGCTGATGGCCGTATGATCACCTGGGAGCCTAAACCCAATAACCTGATTGATGCCTTCCAGGATGCCCATTTCAGAAATACCTATGTTTCCTTAGATGGCGCAAGTGATAAAGGCAGTTACCGCTTTTCGTATACCAATACAGCCAATACCTATGTTACGCCAAATACAGATTTAAAGCGTGACAACTTTGGTTTACGGATAAACCAACGGATTCACCGCTTACTGAATGTGGATGCCAGCGTGAATTATTCGGTTACCAAGAGCAAGAACCCCCTGTACCAGGGTGGTAATAACAGCCCTCTGTTTCAGATGGTTTATTTCACCCCCCGCAATTTTGATGCAAAGTATTGGATGGAAAATTACCTCGATTCTGCCGGTGGGGTGAACAGGAATAACCCCTATGGATTGGCTAATCTTTTTTTCAACCAGCACTACCGCAATGATCTGCAAACGGAGAAAACCCTCCTGGCAAACGTTGATTTGACATCCAACATTACTTCATGGCTGAACTTGCTGGTTCGTGCCAACCTGAATGATCGTACAACAGACTTTGAATCGAAAATGTGGGGTTCAGGTGTTGGTTTTGCAGGAGGTAGCTATAGCATCAGCAATTCCGTTGGAAGAAATTCACGCTTGCAGGTTCTGCTAAACGGGAATAGAAATTTCGGAGAAGATTTTGCCTTCAACTTTGGCGCCGGCGGTGAAACGCAACGGTATCAACCTACAAAATTTACTAGAATAAGTACAGTGGGTGGTCTAAAAGTACCGGGTCAATTTACATTAGGTAATTCAGTTGACCCTGTGTTGAACTATGACGGTGGTGTAGCGGCAAGGAGTTCGAAAAGACTTGATGCCGTTTACGCGTACGGCGATCTAACCTTCCGTGACATGCTTACGCTGAACTTCAGTGTCCGTAACGACTGGTCTTCTACCTTGTTGTATCCAAGAGACGGTCATGGTGATCACAGCTATTTCTACCCATCGGTAGGCCTAGCTTTTGTTTTTACTGAACTGACAAGAAAGAGCGAGAAACTTGACTTTTTATCCTTCGGTAAGGTGAGAGCCAGTTTAGCCTATACCGGTTTGGGTGTTGATCCTTGGGAAACAAGTATGGGAAACTATGCTTTCCTGGGTAATTATAACTTAGGTAATAGAACGGTTCCCCGTTATGGATTTGATGGCAATACATTAGGTAGTCTTGATATCAGAAATGAGTCCACCAAAGAAATCGAATTTGGTGTGGATCTGCGTTTCTTTGGCAACCGTCTTGGAATCGATGCTTCGTACTATAAGAAGAATACAACTAACCAGCTTTTGTTCTTACAAGTACCTATCGAAAGTGGCGTAGACAGAAAAGCCATTAATGCCGGTAATATCCAGAATAAGGGTATCGAAATTATGTTGACAGCTACACCAATTCGTACAAGGAACCTGGAATGGACAACTTCTTTCAATTTTGCCCGCAACAGGAACAAAATCATTGAACTGGCTGAAGGTGTTCCCTCTTATGACCTTGATTTAGCTTTTGGAAATGACATGGCTTCTGTGGCAAGAGCTGGAAAAGATTATGGGACTATTATTACACGTTATGCATACGCCAGTTATCAAAAGCTGGATGCCAGCGGAAAGCCTGTAGATCATCCAAGTAATGGTCAAAAGCTGTTGAAGTCGAATGGTAGCTTCTATCGTACATCAGAAGTTGGCCAGCCTGAAAAGGAATTGGGCACCATGATGGAGAAGTTTACGTTGAGCAATATTCAGAATTTCCGCTACAAGAATTTCAATTTCGGTTTCCAGGTCGACAGTAAGATTGGTGGTTTGATCGCTTCTGCCACACACCAATACGGTTCTAACGGTGGTAACCTAAAAAGTACACTCTTTGGTCGTTCAGCTGAGTTTGGAGGCTTGCCCAGAAGGACTTATAACGCCAGTGGTGCCGTTACCGGTACATTTGATGATGGCATTATTCCCGAAGGCGTATTTGCTGATGGCATCAGCCTCCGGGCTCCAAATGGCCAAACCTATGATGTAGGTGGCATGTCTTATCAAGAAGCTGTTAGTAAAGGGATAGTTGAACCCGTTTCGGCTCGTCTTTATTATGCTCGTCTGACACAATGGGCTACAGGTATACGCGAATATTCCACATTTGAAAATAGCTGGGTAGCTTTACGTGAAGTTTCGGTTGGTTATACCTTACCACAAGCGGTTGCGACGAAGCTGCATCTGCAAAACCTGCGTTTGAACCTTGTAGGCAGGAACCTGTTATATTTTTATACAACTACAAAAGACAGTATTCATCCTGAAGGTGGTATCCTGAGTAACAGGGCCGGAACGTTTGCTGAATATGGTGGTGTGCCTTACATCAGAAGTTTGGGTGTAACACTGAATGCCGGCTTTTAATTTCATCATCTATCAAGAAAAAAAAATGAAAACAAAATATTTGAAAATATCACTGGTGATGGCAATACTTTTTGCTGGCATGTCATCGTGCAAAAAAGAGGCGTTTATCGAAGCCAATACAGATCCTGGAAAGGTTTATAATTTAACGCCAGAGCAGCAATTCACTAACGCCAGCATAGCGATGTTTGATGCAGATTTCGAATACTATTATGACTACTACCGCATCATGATGCCCTGGTTACAATACCATACAGCAAGTTTAGGAAATGCCAAAACCTTTATGAGTGAAGTGGGGAATTTTAACCAACGTTATAATTATTTCTATACCCGGGTTGGAAATGTGCTTACTGATGTAATACAACTGATTGAGCGCATGCCTGAGGAAGAAAAAGCACTGCGGCAGCATCAAAAAGCCATCGCTCAAATCTTAAAGATTTACTATGCTTTTTATACGTCCGAAATCAACGGTAGCTTACCCTATACGGAAGCATTTCAGGCCCGATATAGCGGCACTTTGACTCCGAAGTATGATACACAGGAAGAGTTGTTTGCCATATTTGAAAGTGAGTTAAAACAAATTGTTGCTACATTATCCACTGGTGCCGGAACACAAATTTCTTTCGGTGATGCAGATCTTTATTACAAAGGAGATGCAAGCAAATGGAGAAAGGCAGCAAATGTATTACGCTTGCGAATTGCCATGCGTTTGATGAAACGGAAACCGGATGTATTAAGAACTATAGCAAATGACGTTCTTTCCAGTCCTGATAATGTGTTTACCAGCAATGCCGATAATCTGGTTTTGGTAACCGGAGCCGCACATACGAACGGGGGCAACTGGGACCCCACAAATAACGGTTTATTCCCACGTGCTACGAAATCGATGGTTGATTTCATGTGGGAAACCGGCGATCCAAGAATTCGGATCTTCTACCAAAAAAACGGCTACTCACAGGAAAATGTCGACTCGGCGGTAAGGCAAGGGTTGTTACCGGCAGGCACTACCTGGAACCCCCGGCAGTATGTAGGAGGGTTTGCCAGCCCCGATGCGGCGGTTGATCCAGCCAATTCCCGCTTTTATGCCACCCGAACAATCCGTCGGCCCAACAGTGCCGGTACAGTGATAAATCATGCATTGGACACCGTGTCTCGCATTCAATACCGCTTGTTTTCACCCGCTCTGCCAGAATTTTCGGCTAGTATGCCGTATACAAGTCCGCAGGTGGGAACAGGAAATTCGATCTTTCCTTTATTGACCTATGCGGAGCTTTGTTTCTACCGTGCAGAGTTAGCCGCCAAAGGAATAACGAATGAAGATGCAGCCGTTCAGTACGAGAATGGAGTAAAGGCATCCATGAAAATGTACGATCAGTTTGGAAGCCTTGCAAAGGTTTTCGATTATCAACCTATCACAGATGCTGAAATCAATGCAGCTTACAACCATCCAAAAGTGAAATACAATCCGGCTATTGGCCTGGAGCAGATCTATGCGCAATCGTATATTCACTTCTTCAAGCAGGCAAATGAAGGTTGGTCATTATACAAGAGAACAGGTATGCCGAATTCTACATCAGTGCTTCCCCTGGAACGTATCTTGGCTGATGGTGTTGAACAGCGTATGCCCCGTAGGGCACTTTTAAATGTTCCGCGTACAACTGATCTGAACTATAACAATGCAATGAGTGCATTGAATCAAATGGCAACTGACCCAGGTTTTGGTCAAGGACCTAGTGATATATTTGGACGCGTTTGGTGGGATCAGCAATAATTGTTTTTTCGGTGTAAAGACTCCTGGCTTGAAAAAGCCCGGAGTCTTTACTTTTCATTGTAAAATTGTTTTCTGATCTACTGGTATTATGAGGAGTTTGCAAATTGTTTTATACGTTCTGCTAATTTGGATGCATACAGCTTGTGCTTCCCGATACAAGCAAAAAGAAGCAACGTGGCAGACTTCACAAATAGTACAATTACAAGATGTTGCACTGCAGAATAAAGGCAAAAATGCATATATTCAGGTTGCTGAAACACCGTTGACCGCTTTAGTTTTTTTGTCACCGGAGTGCCCGCTTTGCAAAAATTATAGTCTTGTATTAAATACGTTGCAGGAAAAGTTCAGCAACAAAGTTCGGTTTTATGGAATAGTACCCGGCAGGACATACTCGGCGGAAGACGTTCAACAATATGTTGATGATTACAAAATGCAGTTTCCGGTTTGGATTGATTTACAAAAGCAGCTTAGCACACAACTACAGGCATCCGTTACACCAGAAGTTGTATTAATTAGCAAGTCCGGTAGTTTGGTTTATCGTGGTGCTATTGATGATTGGGTGCAGGCATTGGGCCAGAAAAAAGCGAAACCGCAACAGCATTATCTGGAAGAAGCAATTACCAACTATCTTCAGAATAAGCAGGTGTTGGTAAAACAAACCACACCCATCGGCTGTCTGATAAATGAGTTTTGACATGATGAAAACGAAATTCCTGATTACATTTTCTGTGCTGCTTGCTTTGTGTACAACTTCCTCTGCACAAAAACCAACGTTTGTAAAAAATGTTGCAACCATCATTCATTCCAAATGCACACCTTGTCACCAGCCTAATGAAGCGGCGCCGTTTTCACTCATCACATATGAAGATGTGGCCAAGCGGGCAACTTTTATCAAACAAGTGGTGCAAAGCGGCTATATGCCGCCCTGGAAGGCTGATCCGCATTATGTTGCATACGATAACGACCGCACCTTGACCCAAAAAGAAAAAGACATCATTCTTGATTGGGTCGACAACAAAGCCCCTCGCGGCGAAGGAGAAGAGCCGAAAATAGACCTGCAGGCCTTCAAACAAAAAGGAACGGCAGCCGGCCAAAAGCCAGATCTTTCCCTGAAAACAAAAACTTCTTATACACTCCCCGGCGATAATTATGAACGTTTTTTGGTGTACAGAATTCCATTCGAACTGGAAGACTCGGCCAATGTGGCCGCAATCGAATTTGTTTCCAACAACAAAAAACTGGTACACCACGCCAATTATAGTATTCACGAAGTTCCGGAAGGCATTGATATTAACAGCGGCCCGGATATGATCAACTTGTCTGAAGAGGATCGCACCAAATACGATGCTTACCTTCCGTTTAAAAAAACAATAACCTATTATGGCGGGTGGATCCCGGGAGCTTCCGGGGAAACATACCCGAAAGGCATTGGCTGGGTGATGCCAAAACGGGGCGTTATTCTGCTGACCATTCACTATGCACCTTCCGCCAAAGAGGAGGAGAGCATCTCTGGCGTCAATCTGTATTTTACCAAGGAGCCTGTTGCCCGAAAGGTGAAAGTCATCAGTTTTGGATCCGGTGGTATCGGCGAAGAACAGATTACGCCTCCCCTGATGATTACACCGAATCGTGTTAAAACGTTCAAACTGGCCCTCTCCAATCCCGGGGAAGACTTTTCGGTTTTGTATGTATGGCCGCACATGCACTTGCTGGGCAAAATCTTCAAAGCCTACGGTATATCACCGGCAGGCGATACCATTCGGCTGGCACATATTCCGCAATGGGACTTCCGCTGGCAGGAAAATTACCGGTTTAAGAACCTGGTTCGCATACCCAAAGGAACAAGACTTTATATCGAAGGCACATACGATAATACCAGCAATAATCCGTTCAACCCGAACAATCCGCCGCGACTGGTGATGTCCTCCGGCGATATGCGGGCAACAGATGAAATGCTCACGCTGATGATGATCTTTTTACCCTACAAAGAAGGAGACGAAAATCTTTCAATTGAGCAATAAAGCATGCGGAGTCTGACTTACATTTTGTGCTTATTAAGTGGTTTGCTATTCGGTTTTTTTGCCCAGGGGCAATTAAACCAACCTTTGCTTACGCTGCTGAAGGAATCGCAGACGGGTATTCGTTTTACCAATACGATAACGGAAGATGATTCGCTGCATGTGATGAAGTATGAATATCTCTATAACGGGCATGGCATTGGCGTGGCAGATTTTGATGGTGACGGCTGGCTTGACCTGTTCTTCTCCGGTAACAATGTACCTAACAAATTATTTTTAAATACGAAAGGGTTTACATTTAAAGACATTACTTCCGAAGCGGGTGTGAAAGGCAACGACACCTGGCGCACAGGCGTTAGCATAGCCGATGTAAATGGCGACGGCATGCAGGATATTTATGTCTGCCATTCCGGAAAGTACAGCAACGAAAAGGACCTGGCAAATGAGCTGTACATAAATAAAGGATTGAAGAATGGCATTCCCTATTTTGAAGAAGCTGCAAAGCAGTATGGCCTCGATGCGCCGGGTACACAATCTACACAGGCAGCTTTTTTCGACTACGACCGTGATGGTGATCTGGACATGTTTCTTTTGAACCACTCCAATCATACGTATAATCCTTACCTGAATACCCGTAAAGTAAGAGCGACGCCACACCACGGTTTTGGCAATCGTTTGTTTCGTAACGACAGACGAGCCGATGGAAGCAGCTTTTTCACGGATGTTACGTTGGCAGCAGGCATCATCAACAACGCACTTAATTTTGGTTTGAGTGTCACCATCAGTGATATGAATGGCGATGGCTGGCCGGACATCTACACCACATCCGATTATACGGAGCAGGATTGTTATTACGTCAACAAGGGCGACGGCACATTCCGCCAGGCCTTGCAACAATCCTTTACTCACATTTCAAAATATTCCATGGGTGCCGACATTGCCGATTACAACAATGACGGCAGGCCCGATGTGATTACACTGGACATGCTACCGGAGGACAACTACAGGCAAAAATTATTAAAGGGTCCCGATGAATACGATGCCTATCATTTGTTGCTTGACAGTGGCTATTATCACCAGCAAATGCGCAACATGCTGCACCTGAACAGCGGCATCGACGCTGCCGGAAATGTGCGCTTTCGTGAGATTGGTCAATTGGCCGGAATCTCCAATACCGACTGGAGTTGGGCACCCCTGTTAGCCGACATGGATAATGATGGATGGAAGGACCTGGTGGTGACCAATGGTTATTTACGTGACTTTACAGACCTGGACTTTTTAAAGTATACCGTAGCCAATACCCAGTTGGAGGAAGCGTCCAAGGGAAACATAAATTTCAGAACGTTTGACCTGGTAAAGAAAATGCCTTCGAACAAACTGACAAACTATGTCTTTCGGAATAATGGCGACCTGACCTTTTCTGATAAGAGCCGCGAATGGGGCTTTACTCAGCCTTCCGTCTCCGGGGCAGCCGTGTATGCTGATCTTGATAATGACAGTGATCTGGACCTGGTGATCGGGAACAACAATGAACCGGTCATGCTCTACCGCAACAATGCAAATGAACAATTGAAAAACCAGTTTATAAAAGTTGAATTTAAAGGCAAGGATGCGAATACCGCGGCGCTGGGTGCAAAGGTTTGGCTGTTCGTAGATGATAAAGTTCAGTATGCAGAGCAATACCCGGTTCGTGGTTACCAGTCTTCTGTAGCACCCATGCTCATCTTTGGTTTGGGCACTTTACAGCAAGCCGACTCTCTTGTTGTGCAGTGGCCAGATGGCAGTTTCACCTCAAAAGCAGTTATTCCAGCGGGGGCAGCGGTTGTTCTAACCCAGAACGGTGCGAACAGGAAGCCCGTGGTGAAAAAGAACTCTGCTTCCATTTTCAGTGACGTTACGGCAACTTCCGGGCTGCATTTCAGGCACCAGGAAAATGAATTTATTGATTTTAAAGATGAAGTCTTGTTGCCTTACCAGCTCTCTAAAATGGGACCGGCCATGGCAAAGGCGGACGTCAACGGTGATGGTTTGGAAGATGTGTTTATTGGTGGCGCTATAGGGCAACCCGGTAAGTTGTTCCTGCAACAGCCTTCGGGTTCCTTCACTGAAAGCGGATCGCAACCCTGGGAAATTGATCGCGAAAGCGAGGACGTGAAAGCACTCTTCTTCGATGCCGATAAAGACGGCAATGCCGATTTATACGTCGTAAGCGGGGGCAATGAATATGGCGATGGCTCCCCGGAGTTTGCTGACCGCTTTTATCGCAATGATGGAAAGGGAAATTTCATGAAAATCACCGATGCGTTGCCCGCAATGATCAGCAGTAAACAAACAGTTGCTGCCGGTGATATGGATGGTGATGGCGACCTGGACCTGTTCATTGGCGGATCCGCCATTCCAGGCTCCTTTCCCTTGGCGGCCCGCAGTTACCTGTTGCGCAACGATTCAAAAAACGGGGATGTACGATTTACGGATGTTACCGAGGCATGGAGCAAAGATTTGCTGCAACCCGGCATTGTCACCACGGCTGTGTGGCAGGATCTCGACAAGGATGGTTTACCGGAACTATTAATCAGTGGCGAGTGGATGCCGCTGCAACTTTTCAAAAACAATAAGGAAAAACTACTGAATATTTCAGATGGAGCTGGTCTCACCAATACAAACGGGTTATGGTCCTCGCTGCTGGCCGGGGATGTAGACGGAGATGGAGACATCGATTTCGTTGCCGGAAACAGCGGGTTGAACAACCAGTTCCGGGCATCACTGAAAGAGCCAATGACCTTGCATACGGCCGACTTTGATGATAACGGCACTTTGGATGCGATCACCTGTTACTATATCCAGGGTAAAAGTTATCCTATGGCTTCACGGGATGAACTGCTGGACCAGATCGTACCGCTCCGGAAAAAATTTGTCAAATACAAAGATTATGCAGGTGCTTCGCTCCAAGAGATTTTCCCAAAGAACAAGTTGGCCGCAGCAGATGTCAAAAGCGTATATCAGCTTGCATCCTGCCTCCTGATCAATGATGGAAAAAACAGGTTTACACTGCAGCCTTTACCAACCGAGGCTCAGTTTTCTAAGGTATTTGGGATGATAGCCGGAGATATGGATAAGGATGGAAAGAAAGATTTATTGCTGGCCGGTAATTTTTTTCCTTACAGAGTACAACTGGGCCGGAATGATGCGGGATTGGGTGTGTGGCTCAAAGGGGATGGTGCCGGCAATTACAAAACAGCATCCAACGAAGAAGCCGGATTGTTTATTGGTGGCGATGTCCGCAACCTGATTTCTGTTGTCACCAAAAATGGTGAAACACTGCTCATTATTGGTAAGAACAACGATGCCGTGCAGGTTTTGAAGCTAGCAAGATGAAACAATGGATACACATAGGAATCTTTCTGCTCTGTAGCATCGGTGCCGGTGCGCAGAAGAAGCAGCTGAATGCATCATTCCTGCACAGGGCGCAACATGCATTAACCAATGTGATCGTACACGATATTTTTGCACCGCCGGTTGCAAGTCGCATTTACCTGTATGCAAACATGGCGGCTTACGAAGCGGCTTTACCGGCTCAAACAAACTATTCCAGTTTGACCCTTTCGCTTCCTTCGTTTCCGGTTATACGGCAGCCGGTCAACAAAAGCGGCCTGAATTATGAACTGGCTTCTCTTTATGCGTTTGTGCAAACAGCCAAACGATTTGTTTTTTCCGAAGCCATGCTGAACGATTCGCTGCAACGGTTTTTAAAGGCATTCGAAAAAATCAATCCAATTGTCTACCAGGCATCCATCAGTTTCGGCCAGTCGGTTGCCGACAGTGTTATCGCCTGGGCTGATAAAGACGGATACAAGGAAACCCGAAAGCTTCGCCGGTACAACCTGCTGAAAGGCGAAGGGAAATGGCTGCCAACAGCACCCGGGTACATGGCGGCAGTGGAACCGCACTGGAGCCGTATGCGGCCGGTGGCGCTGGATTCGGCTGCAGAATGCAAGCCGGTGCCACCGCCCGGCTTTTCGGTGCAGAAAGAAAGTGAATTCTACCAACAGGCACTGGAGGTGTATTCCATTCATAAAAATATGTCTGCAGAGCAGAGAGCCATTGCTCTTTTCTGGGACTGCAATCCTTTCTTCTTGAACGTGCAGGGTCACCTGAATTTTGCCACAAAAAAACTTTCACCCGGTGGGCACTGGATGTCGATCGTAGGAATTGCAGCCCGAAAAAAGGGCGCCGATCTCATGACAGCCGCGGCCGCTTATGTACATACAGCCATTGCTTTGTATGATGGATTTATCAGTTGCTGGGATGAAAAATACCGGAGCCATTTGGTACGACCCGAAACCTACATCAATGCCTACATTGATGAACAGTGGCGGCCGCTTTTGCAAACACCGCCTTTTCCGGAATACACCAGTGGACACAGTGTTATTTCGACTGCCGCAGCGGTGGTGCTTACTGATTTCTTCGGTGATGATTTCAATTTTGATGATAACACAGAAACGCCCTACGGGCTTCCGGTAAGAACGTTTACATCATTTCACCATGCAGCCAATGAAGCAGCCATCAGCCGGCTTTATGGCGGCATTCATTATAAAGCTGCCATTGAAAATGGCCAGGTGCAGGGAAAGAAAATCGGAGAAAAAGTGTTGAAAAAAATTCGATTGACGCAGCAGAACACATATGCAACACAGTAGCTGTGTTCTTTATACCATATTCATGACTAAAATAAATACGAACCAGGTATGATCATGTACATCACGAAAGGAAAGGGAAGAAAAATGAGAAGTTTTACTGCCCTTTTTATTTGTCTTTTTGCGGTAAGTTCTTATTCCCAGGAGGTGTACCACTTCAAGCAAGGGCTTGTTGCTTCAGTGCCCAGCCGGTATGGAAGGGAAGCCCTGTATACGGACATGCTAGCCTACCAGCTTTATTCCAAAACGCTGAAAACACCAACAGAGGGTGCCGTATGGGGGAAGAATGCAGATGGTGAAGACATCGTGTGGCAGGCTGTTGTTGCCGATAGTGCTAACCGGTTGTTCCGCAGAGGCGGTAGAGGAGGATTTGGCTTTGGAAGAGGAGGGTATATGTACCTTACCTATAATTCCGACCGGGAAAGAACGGCCTTACTAAATGTAAGGGGCAACAGTGGCCTGTACTTCAATGGCGTGTCGCATGCCGGCGACCCCTATAATTCCGGGTGGTTGTATCTGCCGGTCAGGCTCAAAAAAGGGTTGAACGAATTGTACGTGAGAGGTACGTTTGCCATCGCCAGTCTGACATTTCCAACAAAACCTGTCTTGCTCAATACGGAGGATCCTACTTTGCCCAGCATCATTGTAAATGGACAGAATAATGCCCTGCAAGGTGCCGTTGTCGTGATCAATACTTCTTCCAATGACCTGAAAGGACTCCAGATAAGGAGCACGGTTATGGGGCAACAAGTCACTACGGAACTACCTGCCGTGCCCGCCCTTTCTACACGGAAAGTACCTTTTCGTTTTGACGGCAGTGCCGTTACCACTTCAGGAAAGCAGGATTGCCGCATCACGTTACTGGAAAAAGGAAAAGCACTGGACGAAGCTGTTGTACAAATAGAAGCCGTACCTGCAGCGGATAAATACAGCACTACTTTTATCAGTAACATTGACGGGAGCCTGCAGTACTATGCAGTAGCACCGCAGGCATCTGCAAACGCATCCAACAGTGCCTTGTTCTTATCAGTTCATGGCGCCGGTGTTGAAGCCATTGGCCAGGCCCGGGCCTACCAGTCAAAAGACTGGGGCAACCTTGTTGCCGCCACCAATCGCAGACCGCGTGGGTTCAACTGGGAAGACTGGGGGCGACTGGACGCACTGGAAGTACTTCAACTTGCAAAGGACAGGTTTAAACCCGATCCGCAACAGGTTTATCTGACCGGCCACTCGATGGGTGGACATGGTACCTGGTTTTTGGGAGCAACCTACCCGGATAAATGGGCCGCGATTGCACCTTGTGCCGGTTATCCCACCTTAAAAGGTTACGGGTCTGCCGATGGTTTGATCCCCGACAGCAGCAATAATCCCATGGAACAAATGCTGCTTCGTTCCGGAAATCAAAGCGATGTTATCAAACTGGTGTCAAACTACAAACCCTTAGGCTTATACGTTTTTCATGGAGATGCCGACAGAACCGTATCGGTTAACTATGCAAGACAGATGCGTGGCATTCTGGGCGATTTTCATCCGGACATGAGTTACTATGAATACCCCGGCGGCAGCCATTGGTTTGGCGATCACAGCGTGGATTGGAAACCAATATTCGATTTTTTTAAATGGCACAAACGGCCGGTGGATACGGCAGTGAATACGATCGATTTCATGACAGCCAGTCCGGGCATCTCCTCTTCTTATTACTGGGCGGCCATTCAGCAACAGCAACATCCCTTGCAATACAGCCGGATAAAACTAAACAGAAACAGGGCTGCCAACAGCATAGAAGGCACAACGGAAAATGTCCGGTTGCTGAAGTTTGACCTGAGCAACTTCGGATCCGGTGCGCAACTCAAGATTGTGCTGGACAGCACAGCGCCGGTGCAGTATACCACCAAAGGTGAAGCAGATAGCCTGTTCCTGTTGAAAGAAGGTGGAAAATGGACGGTGAGTGCCAGTCCTGATTTGTACCAGAAAGGCCCGCACCGTTACGGAACGTTAAAGGATGCGTTTAATCACAACATGATCTTTGTGTACGGTACTGCCGGTACAAAAGAAGAAAATGAATGGGCATTGGCGAAGGCCCGTTATGATGCTGAAACCTGGTACTATCGCGGAAACGGCGCTGTTGACATCATCGCCGATAAAGATTTTTCATTGGCCAGATACAAAGACAGGGGCGTTATTTTATACGGAAATAAAACTACCAACAAAGCATGGAACATCCTGTTGAGTGATAGCCCGATTCAGGTGGAACGAAACAAAATAACAGCCGGTGGCAAGGTATGGCAAGGCGATGACCTGAGTGCTTATTTTGTTTGGCCCATCCGCAGTTCAGCGGTTGCTTCGGTGGGCGTCATCAGTGGCAGCGGGGTAAAAGGGATGCAGGCGGCGAACGCCAACCAATACTTCGCCGGCGCCAGTGGCTTCCCTGATTTTATGATCTACAGTCTCGAAATGCTGCAGGCTGGTCCAAGCCAGGTAAAAATGGCTGGTTTTTATGATCACAACTGGAGCCTGGTACCCGAACAATTCACACAAACAAGCGGAGGCAACCATGCGACCGATTAGCAGGATCATTGGAAGTATAACGTTTCTATTCTTTTGCCTGGCTTCACAGGCACAACCCATCACCCAACTAAAAAGCTGGTTGGCGCAGACAGCGGATTCCCGTTCATCCATCAGTATAGAGCCATTTTCAAAAAAGGCGCTGAATAAAAAAGAAGCGGCAGAAGCTGCCACCTTATTACTGGCCGATGAATACAAACAACAACGAGCAGCTTTGCGTTCTGAATGGGATAATAAATTACTAATCCTGGACGATGATTCGTTGAAGTTTGAATACAGGATTTTCGGTGAAGCACCGGATGAGGGACGAAGCCTTTTTATCTCCATGCACGGCGGTGGCAATACGGCACCCAGGGTAAATGATCAGCAATGGCAGAACCAGATCAAACTATATTCACCGGCCGAAGGGGTTTACGTCGCTCCCCGTGCGCCAACCAACACCTGGAATCTTTGGCATGAATCGCATATCGATTCCCTGTTTGATCGCCTGATTCTTGCTGCCGTTCTGTTCGAAAATGTGAATCCGAATAAGGTTTACCTCATGGGATATTCAGCCGGAGGCGATGGTGTTTACCAGTTGGCGCCGCGCATGGCTGATCGCTTTGCGGCCGCAGCCATGATGGCAGGTCATCCCAATGAAACCTCGCCGCTTGGATTACGAAATATTGGATTCGCCCTGCACATGGGAGCACTGGACGCAGCGTACAACAGAAACGAAATTGCGAGGCGATGGGGTGTGATGCTGGATAGCCTTCAGCAACAAGATACCGGCGGTTATAAGCATGTCGTGCAATTACACGAAGGCCGCCCCCACTGGATGAACCGTGAAGATTCGGTAGTTGTACCCTGGATGGCCAGGTTTCGGCGCAACCCCATTCCGGATAAGGTAGTTTGGAAGCAGGATGATGTACATCATCGTAGCTTTTATTGGCTTGCCATTCCGAAAGGTGTTGCGCAAACAGGTGGTGAAATTATTGTCACCTACAAGGGTAACGTAGTGACAATTGAATCATCTTATACGGATACCTTGCTGATACGGCTGAACGACAGCATGATGGACTTGGATAAGCCAGTTGTTGTACGGTTTAAGGGTAAAGAAATTTTCAGGGGAAAAGTAAATCGGAGCCTGAATACAATTTATAACACGATTAAGGAAAGAAAGGATCCGGGGCTGATTTTCTCTTCAGAACTGGCAATAACGGATGGAAAGATCAATCGAAACAGCCAATAGGTTATTTGCAAGTTTTGACTAAGCAGCATGGTTGTATTACAGCTTGTGTGCAACTGCATAAAATGATTTTACAATGAAGCGAAAAAATTTATTCGTATACCTGTTGGTTTTCTTTTTTTTACTGGAAGGAAATGCAGTAACCGCACAGGAAAACGTACATCCTCAGTCTGCTAAATACGAATGGCCGACTGATGTGCAGGTACGGGAAAAGCTGGACAAATGGCAGGACCATAAATTCGGGATGATCATTCACTGGGGGTTGTATGCGGTTCCGGGAATGATTGAATCATGGGCCTTGTGTTCGGAAGACTGGATCGAACGGGACAGCACCATCGCTTACAATGATTTCAAAAACTGGTACTGGGGATTGAAAAAGGATTTTAACCCGGTCAACTTTGATCCGGATCGCTGGGCCAAAGCAGGAAAAGATGCCGGTATGCGTTATGTTGTTTTTACGACCAAGCATCATGATGGCTTCAACATGTTTGACACCAAACAGACGGATTTTAAAATAACAGATGGTCCATTCAAGAGCCACCCAAAAGCTGATATTGCCAAACATGTTTTTGATGCATTCCGAAAGCAGAACTTTATGATCGGAGCCTATTTCTCCAAGCCCGACTGGCATACAGAATACTATTGGTGGCCCAAGTACGCAACGGCTGATCGGAATAACAATTACGATATTCGCAAGTTTCCCTGGCGATGGAATCAATACAAGCAGTTTACGTATAACCAGATTAGTGAGTTGATGAACAACTATGGCAGCATGGATATTCTGTGGCTGGATGGCGGTTGGGTGCGGCCGAAGGAAACTGTTAATGAAGAAGTGCTCTCATGGGGTGCCCGCATCCCTGAATGGAGCCAGGATATTGATATGCCCAAAATTGCAGCCATGGCCCGCAAAGCACAACCCGGCCTGCTGATTGTGGACCGCACTGTTCATGGTCCATTCGAAAATTACCAGACACCTGAACAACGGGTTCCGGCAGAAAAACTGGATCACCCCTGGGAGAGTTGCATGACCCTGGGCAATGCTTGGGGATATGTTGCCGGTGACAAGCCAAAGTCAACGGCAAAAGTGGTTCACACCCTGATTGAGATTGTAGCCAAGGGCGGCAGTTTATTGCTGGGCGTGGGACCGAAGCCCGATGGGACGCTGCCGGATGAAGTGGTACAGCGGCTGCAGGAAATTGGTAAATGGATGGATAAAAACGGTAATGCCATCTATAACACCCGCACGACAGCTATTTACAAAGAAGACAGCACCTTTTTCACCAGGAGCAAAACCGGAGATCTGCGTTATGCACTGGTTTGTCTACCGGAAGAAAAGTCCCTGCCTTCAGTAGTTACTTGGAAAAGCAATCAGCCCCAAAAAGGCACCACCATGCAGTTGCTGCAAACAGGAGAAAAAGTAAAATGGACGCAGGAAGGAAATACGGTCAAAGTATACCTGCCTGCTTCGTTGAAGAAATCGAAAGAAAAATTGCCGGCGCTGGCTTTTTCCTTTATCGCTGCTGATTAGTACCGCATCATATTTCATTCTCTTATCTTCTTTTATTCAATGAGAAAAAATAAACGACGGCATTTTTTTTTATCGCTCCTCTTTTTAGCAGCGGTACCGCACTTGGGCGTTCAGGCGCAGAACAATGTGCCGCTTTTCCGCAACGCGGATGCACCCATTGAAAAACGCGTTGCTGATTTGCTGAACCGATTAACACTCGAAGAAAAAGTTTCCTTACTCGGTTATAACAGCAAAGGCGTTGCACGGTTAGGCATCCCTGCCTACAACTGGTGGAACGAAGCGCTACACGGCGTAGCAAGAGCAGGAATGGCAACGGTCTTTCCGCAGGCTATTGCCATGGCGGCTACTTTTAACGATAGCCTTGTAAAGCAAATCGGCGATGCCATTGCGACGGAAGCCCGGGCAAAGTACAATCTGTCAACGGCTAAAGGGCGCCACCTGCAGTACATGGGACTCACTTTCTGGTCGCCCAACATCAACATCTTTCGTGATCCGCGATGGGGCCGGGGACAAGAAACATATGGTGAGGATCCTTATCTCACTGCAAGCATGGGATTAGCATTTGTGAAAGGCCTGCAAGGCTCACACCCGCAACAACTGAAAACGGCGGCTGCTGCCAAGCACTTCGCAGTGCACAGCGGCCCAGAGAAAGGACGTCATTCGTTCAATGCCATTGTAGATGAAAAAGACCTAAGGGAGACCTACCTGTATGCCTTCAGGAAATTGGTTGACGGAGGTGTGGAATCGGTGATGTGTGCGTATAACCGGGTAAATGACCAGCCTTGTTGCACCGGCGATGCGCTGCTGAAAGATATTCTCCGAAAAGAGTGGGGTTTCAAAGGACACGTCGTAACAGATTGCTGGGCCCTCGATGATATCTGGAAGTTTCACAAAGTGATGAACAACCGCGTGGAAGTGGCAGCCGCAGCACTAAAAGCAGGCGTCAACCTCGATTGTTCGGATCTGCTTCAACGTGACCTGATCAAAGCCTATCAGCAAAACCTTGTCACAAAGGCGGAAATTGATTCTGCCCTGAGTGGTATTTTACGGACACAGTTTAAATTAGGATTCTTTAATACGGCCGCAAAACGGCCTTTCCGTACACTGGGCGAGAAGGACGTTCACACCGAAAAACATATTTCGCTTGCCCGTAAAGCGGCGCAGCAAAGCATGGTGCTGCTCAAGAACAATAACAACCTGCTGCCGCTGGACAAAAAGAAATACGGTTCGGTTATGGTGCTGGGCCCCAATGCCGGTGCCTTGGATCCGATGGTAGCCAATTACCACGGCATGTCAGGCAATATCGTGACATTTGCAGAGGGCATCACGGCGGCTGCCGGACCTGCCGTTGCCGTACAATACGACCAGGGAAGTGACTATACAGACACCACCCGTTTCGGCGGCATATGGGCTGCCGGAGAAAGCGATATCACTATTGCCGTTGTTGGCCTAACACCTGTGCTGGAAGGAGAAGAGGGGGATGCTTTCCTGGCGGCTAATGGCGGCGATAAATTAAGCCTCAGCATACCGCAGGCACATATCAACCTGCTGCGTGAACTGCGCAAGCAAAATAAGCCGGTGGTGGTTGTAGTAACGTCCGGAAGTGCCGTTGATATTGCGGCACTGGAACCTTATGCCGATGCAATTATCCTTGCCTGGTATCCCGGGGAGCAGGGCGGCCATGCACTGGCAGACCTGCTTTTTGGCAAGGTGTCGCCATCGGGTCGTTTGCCTGTTACGTTCTACAAATCGTTGGATGATCTTCCACCGTACGATAGTTATGCCATGCAGGGAAGAACATACCGGTACTTCCAGGGGCCTGTACAATATCCTTTCGGCTTTGGTTTAAGCTACACAACGTTCGCTTATAGATGGCTGAAACAGCCGGCCGATATTTCTTCTTCCAATGGTATGCTTTCTTTTTCTTTTGAAGTAAAAAATACAGGAGCAATGGATGGCGATGAAGTGGTGCAGGCCTACCTGCAATATCCTGCCATGGAAAGGATGCCGGTCAGAGAACTGAAAGCTTTTAAACGGGTTTCCGTTGCAAAGGGTAATACTCGTACGGTGAATATCTCAATACCGGTCACTGAACTTCAGAAATGGGATAGGAACCAGAACAAATGGGTGCTTTACCCGGGTGAGTATACAGTTGTATTGGGAGGAAACTCGCAAGATGAAAAGCTGAAAGCAACCATAAAGGTGAAGGAGGGGATTTGATGAACAGAAAAGTAGAACGGATTTCTTATGTGAAGAATGTTTTGTTTTGGATTTTGTTCATTTCCGCACAGCAGGCATTTTCTCAAAACAGTTTTGCTGGCTTTGAGCACCTGTTTACTACACCTAAAAGTTACCTAATAAACTACACGGCAGATAAGCTTACGGTGGATGGTGATTTAGGTGATAAAGCCTGGCAGTCTGCATCCTGGACAGATGATTTTGAAGACATTGAAGGAGAGAAAAAGCCAAAGCCTCACTACAGAACAAGAGCTAAAATGCTATGGAGCGATAGCTGTCTCTATATAGCTGCGGAACTGGAGGAACCGCATGTTTGGGCGAGTTTAAAGCAGCATGATGCTATCATCTATTACGACAATGACTTTGAAGTTTTTATTGATCCCAGTAACGACACCCACCAGTACTTTGAAATTGAAGTGAATGCATTTAACACGATAATGGATTTGTTCATGTCAAAGCCATACCGAAATGGCGGAGCGGCCATGCTCTCTTACAATACCACGGGCCTGCAATCAGCGGTAAAAATAAACGGAACCATCAACAAGCCTGGCGATAAGGATAAATGCTGGACCGTGGAAATGGCGATTCCCTTTTGGGCAATCTATATTGGTAACCATTGGCGTCCGCCGCATGATGGTGCCTTGTGGCGGGTTAATTTTTCAAGGGTGCAGTGGGAGACAGCGGTGGTGAACGGAAGTTACATCAAGAAGAAGGATAAAAATGGAAAACCGCTGCCCGAGCACAACTGGGTATGGTCGCCGCAGGGTGTTATCAATATGCATTACCCGGAGCGCTGGGGCTATCTTTTGTTCACCAAGGAGGCAAACAGCCCATCCGAATTTGTTCTGCCCAGGGACGAAAAACGAAGGCAGTATTTGTGGCTGTTATATTACAAGCAAAAAGCCTTTTTTAGTAAGCACAGAAAATATGCAACGTCCTTAAAAGACCTGGAATTAAATGACCAGGTGCGGATCGATAACACCAATAACAAACTAAGTATGGAAGCTACCACGCGACAATTCAGTGGCTATATCACAGACGAGGAAACTATTTTATCCATCAACCACGAAGGTTTCGTGCAGACCATCAAAAAAGCATTATGAACAACCGTAGAAAATTTCTGAAAGCAGGTGTGTTCACCGGTCTTTCTGCAGCGTTACAACCCGCAACCGCCATCCGGGCAGCGGTTGTTGAAAACGGCCCAAATCAGGTGCAGCATTGGGTTTGGACAAGACCGAAAGAAACGGATAAAGATGCTGACCTGCAAAAGCAGTATAAACGTTTTTACGAAGCCGGCGTGCGGGGGATTTTCTTTGAAGCCGATAGCGAAAGGCATTACCGCCTAGCAAAGGCACAAAAGCTGGAAGCGCATCGCTGGATGTGGACCCTGAACCGTGGTGAGAAAACCTTGCTGCAGTCGCACCCCGAGTGGTACAGCATCAACCGTAAAGGCGAATCCTGCGCCGACAAACCGCCCTATGTCGGGTATTACCGCTGGTTGTGTCCATCCCGTGAAGAAGTGGCCCGGTACCTGGAAACTGATGTGAAGCAAATTTTAAGCAAGGATTACATAGACGGTATTCATCTGGACTATGTCCGGTTTTGCGATGTCATCCTTCCTGTAAACCTGTGGGATACCTATAAAATTGAACAGACAAAAGAGCTGCCGGAATATGACTACTGTTATTGCGAGGTTTGCCGCCAGAAATTTAAGGAGTGGAAGGGGAAAGAGGTAAGCAGCATCCAATACCCGGAGGAAAGTTTAAGCTGGCGGCTGTACCGGTACAATGCTGTCACCAATATTGTCAACCGGCTGGCCCGTGTGGCACATACACATAAAAAACCTATCACAGCGGCGGTATTTCCCACACCCGAAGTGGCGAAAAGAAATGTACGGCAGGATTGGGTTTCATGGAACCTGGATTGGATCTGCCCAATGATTTATCATGGTTTTTACAAAGAGGATGTTGCCTGGATCGGCAGTGCTGTGGATGAAGGTGTCAAAGCACTCAACGGCAAGTTTCCACTCTATGCCGGCTTATACCTGCCGGACTTCAAAAACACGACGGAGGTAAAAGAAGGAATCGTGCATGCGCTGAAAAATGGTGCAGCTGGCGTTTCTTTGTTTGGTAATGTAACAGAAGACGTGTTGCAGGCTTTGGAGCAGGCAACGGCTTCTGCAAAAAAATGATGCAAGTGATAAAGACGATTTCTCTATTAAGCAGAAAGTTTTTCCTGGTGTGGAGCGGCTGTGTATCTGTTGCTGCATTCGGACAACAGGCTTCCGTGACAGCACAGAATACGGCAATGAATCTGACAAAATTTGTTGATCCGTATATCGGGAGCAGTTTTCATGGACATGTGTTTGTTGGCGCTAATGTGCCTTTTGGTGCCGTACAATTGGGGCCGGTCAACCGTTCGGAAGGCTGGGACTGGTGCTCTGGCTATCACTATTCTGATTCGACCATCATTGGCTTTTCGCATACGCATCTCAGTGGTACCGGCATCGGCGACCTGGGAGATATCCTGCTAATGCCGGCCACCGGTACGGTAAAGCCACGGAAAGGCAATGTTCCAAACTACAGCAGTGGTTATTATTCACTCTTCTCGCACCAAAATGAGACCGTTCGTCCCGGCTATTACAGCGTTCTGCTTGACCGCTACAACATCAAGGCCGAGATGACAACTACAGAACGGGTGGGTTTTCATAAGTACACCTTTCCTGCATCGGACAGCGCTCAGATCATCATTGACCTTCGCGAGGGGATCGGCTGGGATCTGGCTACAAAAACATTCCTGCAGAAAGTAAACGACACCACGCTTGTCGGGTACCGGTACTCTAAAGGATGGGCGCCGGATCAGCGTATTTATTTCACGGCGGTGTTTTCAAAACCGATCAAAAACCTCTTACTGTACAAGGATAGCGTTCTGCAACAGGGGATTGCCCTGGAAGACAGGTTTGTAAAAGGCATTGCTTTTTTTGATGTACAGGATGGCGAGCCTGTTATGGTGAAGGTAGGCATCTCACCGGTCAGCATCGAAAACGCTGCGCAGAATATAAGAGCAGAACTGCCGCATTGGAGCTTTGATGGGGTGGTGGCTGCAGCCGATATTTCATGGAACAGGGAACTCAATAAAATACAGATTTCGGCACCTGATGAAGCCCGGAAGCGTACCTTTTATACAGCCTTGTACCATACCATGATTGCGCCTTCTATCTATAACGACAGCAATGGCGATTATCTTGGCACAGACAAGAAGGTCTATAAAAACGCACCGTTCACCAACCTGACAACCTTTTCCCTGTGGGATACCTATCGTGCGGCCCATCCGCTCTTTACCATCACGCAAACAGAGAGGGTGAATGACATGATCAATTCCATGCTGGCCATTTACCAGCAGCAGGGAAAACTTCCGGTATGGCACCTGATGGGCAATGAAACCAATACGATGCCGGGCTACAGCAGTGTACAGGTGGTGGCCGATGCCTATCTCAAAGGTTTCCGCGGCTTTGATACAGCTCTTGCCTTTGAAGCCGTAAAAGCAACTGCCATGCAGGATGAACGCGGTTTGAAATGGGTGAAAAAGCAAGGCTTTATACCGGCCGACAGCATGGTGGAATCCGTAGCCATGGGACTGGAGTATTCTATTGCCGACTGGAGCATTGCCCAGATGGCAAAACGGATGGGCAAGAAAGAAGACTATGCTTACTTCAGTAAACGTGGGAAGAACTACCGGAACTATTACGACAGGACAGCAGGCTTTGTTCGTGGCCGGCTTTCGCAAAACCAATGGCGAACCCCGTTCAGTCCTTTTATTTCCCGCCACATGAAAGATGATTTTTCGGAAGGTAATGCCTGGCAGTACACCTGGCTGGTGCCGCAGGATGTGGAAGGTTTGATAACCCTGTTAGGTGGGGAGAAGAAGTTTATCGGGAAGCTGGATTCACTTTTCACACTGCAGGTTGATATGGGAGAAGAAGCTTCCAATGATATTACCGGTTTGATCGGGCAGTATGCGCATGGCAACGAACCCAGTCATCATGTTACCTATTTGTATGCCTATGCCGGTCAGCCCTGGAAAACGGCGGGTAAGGTCCGTTTTATTCTGGATAGTCTTTATTCCGACAAACCGGATGGATTAAGTGGCAATGAAGATGTGGGCCAGATGTCAGCCTGGTATATTTTTTCTGCCCTGGGCATTTATCCTGTAAACCCTGCAAATGGCTTATATGTTTTTGGAAGCCCTGTAATTGATAATGCTACACTGCATATCGGGGAAAGGAAAACGTTTTCCATCCAGGTAAAAAACAACAGCGCCGCGAACAAATACATTCAGAAAATTACGCTAAATGGCAAGCCATACAGCAAGTCGTATCTCCTGCACAAGGACATCATGCGGGGCGGAAATTTAGTGATGGAAATGGGCAGCACTCCTTCATCAACCTGGGGTGTACGACCTGCTGACAGGCCATACTCAACGATAAAGTAAAAGCTCAAGATGCGTTACAATCATTGTAACTGTGCTTTCAAATTATAAACCTATTAGGATAATATTCAAAAGCGTTTAACCGAATGAAAAGAAGTGAATTCATCCGCAATACCGGGATTCTTGGTGGAGGACTTATACTGGGAAAATTTTCTTTTGCCACACCTGCAGAAGACTTCCCGGTAGTTCGCACACCGTACGAGAAAAGAAATTTTCACAGCAAGGCGGTGGAAACAGCCATCACAGCATTCAAATCAGGCGTAAAAAACAAAGAGCTTGGCTGGTTGTTTGAAAACTGCTTTCCCAATACGCTGGATACGACTGTTGATTTTGAAATGCGTAACGGTAAACCAGACACCTATGTCATCACCGGTGATATTGATGCCATGTGGCTGCGCGACAGTACGGCACAAGTATGGCCTTACCTGTCGCTGGTGAAGGATGACAAGCCGCTGCAGCAACTGATAGCCGGCGTTATCAACCGGCAGACGTATTATGTTCTGAAAGATCCTTATGCCAATGCTTTTTTCAAGGACGAAGCCAAAGTCAGTGAGTGGAAGGAAACGGATATTACTGAAATGAAGCCCGGTATACACGAACGCAAATGGGAGATTGATTCACTTTGTTATCCCATCCGGTTGGCCTATCATTACTGGAAGCAGACCGGCGATACCAGTCCTTTTGATGCTACCTGGGTAAGAAGTATCGAAACCATCCTGCGAACGTTTATCGAGCAACAACGAAAAGAAAATCCCGGCCCTTATAGTTTTCAGCGCAAAACGGCCTGGGCAACCGATGGCGTTCCGCTAGCAGGCTATGGTTATCCTGTAAAACCGGTAGGCCTGATTTGTTCGATGTTTCGTCCAAGCGATGATGCCACGATCTTCCCGTTCCTGATTCCATCGAACTTTTTCGCGGTGGTCAGCCTGCAGCAGGCTGAGCAAATGGTAAAGGCAATCAATAACAACACAAAACTGGCCACGTCCTTACAACAACTGGCAGATGAAGTTTCGGCGGCCTTGCAGCAGTATGCTGTGACCACCCATCCACGATTTGGAAAAGTTTATGCGTATGAGGTCAATGGCTTTGGCAGCTACAATCTCATGGACGACGCCAATGTACCCAGTCTTTTATCACTGCCATACCTGGGTGCTGTTCGTCCGGGTGATACCATTTACCAAAACACGAGAAAGCTTATATTATCCGATAGCAATCCATTTTATTTCGCTGGTAAAGCCGGTGCCGGTATCGGCAGCCCGCATACCGGTATGGACATGATCTGGCCGATCGGCATTACCATGCGTGGTCTTACCGCCACAACCGATAGTGAAAAAAGAGCTGCCATCAAACTGTTGCAAGCCACGCATGGCGGCACCGGTTTTATGCACGAATCTTTTCACAAGGATGATCCAAAGAAGTTTACCCGCAAATGGTTTGCCTGGGCCAATACCCTGTTCGGAGAATTTTTATGGCAGGTATTTCAAAAGAAACCGGCCTTATTAGCCTGAAACAAAAAAGCCTTGAAAGTTGTCCCTTTCAAGGCTTTTTAAATTTTAAGTGATCCAGTCAGGATTCGAACCTGAGACCTACTGCTTAGAAGGCAGTTGCTCTATCCAGCTGAGCTACTGGACCGGCATTAAAAACGCCGTTCTTCCAATAAAGAACGGCGCAAAGATAAGAGAATCAGTTATTCAAATCGCTCATGTTCCCGAAAAACGGAAACCGTTCAGGAAGGCGTCGTGATTGTTAACCGTTGTATCGCCAATGTTCTTAACATATAAAACTGCAATGATCTTCCCATTGGTATAGCCTTTTACTTTCCAGTCTGAACCGGCACTATCCTGCCAGTAATCGGTGATGCTGAGGTGCCTGCCTTCCTCTTTGCTTTCCATCGATACGTTGCATGTAATATGCATTGGCTTGCGTACCCGATTCATATAATTTACCAGGATGTTTTCGGCCTGTGCCAGCGTATATTCTTCCCGCATCTGTACGCATATGGTTCCGTAGGTAACGTCATCTTCCACATACTCGTTGAACAGTACCTTATCACCATCCTTTGTATAACGGACATGCAATGTGCGGGCACTGGAATGAAGAAAGGTGGAACAGCCGGGACGAATGAGGTATCGCTTGAAACGGGGACCGGTGGCACGGAGCACTAAACTGGTCGCCAAAAAAACAAAGAGGTTTTCCATAGTGTTTGAAATCTGGTGACTTGTTGAAGATAAAAGATATTTTTACTCCTGTATGATTGCAGCGGAATTTTTCTACGGACAAGACCATCTTACCGTTCAACAGGCGATTGCTTTAGCCCAAAAAAAGTCCCAAGGAAGCATCAGTGAAACCACAAAAGAGCGTATCCGGCAGAATCAGCGCTTTGTACAAGCCATGGCCGATACCGGCAAAACGGTGTACGGCATTACAACAGGCTTTGGCATCCTGGCCAATACACGCATCAGCGAAGAAGACACCGCCACACTTCAATACAAAATCCTGCAAAGCCACAGCGTTGGGGTTGGAGAGTCCGTAACCGAAGACATTGCACGCCTGATGATGATCACCAAAGTGCATTCGCTGGCGCAGGCCTATTCCGGGGTGCAGTTGTCAACGCTGGAGCGTATTCTCTGGCACCTCGAAGAAGATGTCATTCCCGTCGTACCGGTAAAAGGCAGCGTAGGTGCTTCCGGCGACCTGGCACCGCTGGCGCACCTTTTTCTTCCACTCATTGGCTTGGGCGAAGTAGTTTACAAAGGTACCCGTCAACAAACGGGGGCAGTGTTGCAGCAATTGGGTATGGAGCCGGTACAACTCGGACCCAAAGAAGGCCTGGCCCTGATCAACGGAACGCAATTCATCTTGGCCTATGCTATCAAGGCTGTACAGCGAATGCATTACTGTCTCGAAGCTGCCGATATTGTTGGTGCCATGAGCCTGGAAGCACTTACCGGTACCAAGGCACCGTTTGACGAGCGGCTGCATCAACTTCGTCCCTTCAAGGGTAATCTATTAGTGGCGCAGCGGCTGCGCAAACTGCTGGATCATTCCCAGATCATGCAAAGTCATATCGACTGTGGTCGGGTGCAGGATCCGTATTCACTGCGCTGTATGCCACAGGTACATGGCGCATCCCGCAATGCCTGGCTGCACCTGAAAGAGGCGACGGAAATAGAATTGGCATCGGTAACGGATAACCCGATCGTGCTGGGCGAAGATGACACCATCAGCGGTGGAAATTTTCATGGACAACCCATGGCACTGCCACTTGACTATGCCTGCCTGGCAGCAGCGGAGATCGGCAATATTTCAGACCGGCGTTGTTACCTCCTGCTCGAAGGCAAGTGGGGACTACCCATGTTACTGATGAAAGATGTTGGGTTGAACAGCGGATTTATGATCCCGCAGTATACAACGGCCGCACTGGTGTCGGAAAATAAAACACTCTGCTTCCCGGCCAGCGCTGACAGTATTCCAACATCACTAGGGCAAGAAGACCATGTGAGTATGGGTAGTATCAGTGGACGAAAACTTTATACTGTGTTGCAAAACCTCGAATATATATTGGCCATAGAGCTCCTTTGTGCTTGCCAGGCCATTGAGTTCAGGCATCCGCTAAAGAGTAGTGCAATATTGGAAGAGGCCCATCATTTTGTGCGAAGGTTTGTTGGCTTTGCCGAAGAGGACCGGGTTTTTGCCAATGACATCAACAGCATCAAAACCATTATTGAAGAATATTCCTTTGTGCAGCATGTGCAACAATTTGCTGCAGAACAGAACATTTTACTTAACGAAGGCTTTCCCGAGTTTTCCTTATAAGCACTATTCCTGCTGTTTGTGTGGCATAAATTTTTTGTTCGTTTGTACAAACAGCAAACATGAAAAAACGCAATCTATGTATTTTCAGTATGGCGGTAACAGTGGCGGTTGTGGCCTGTAATAATGGTCCCAATACCTCGGCAGCCACCAGCACATCAGACCAAACGGGAAATACCATAACCAATCCAACCGGAAGGGTCAGCGATACAACCTTATTGACAGGTGGCAGTAACACACCATTGAATGCACAGGATTCAACATTTGCTATGAAAGCGGCCGCAGGTGGAATGATGGAAGTAGAGGCCGGCAATGCAGCGCAACAAAAAGCACAAAATGAAAGGGTAAAAGCCTTTGGTGCTATGATGGTCAGGGACCATTCAAGGTCCAACAAAGAATTGACCACCGTTCTTTCCAGCCGTGGTATGACTCCTCCAACGGCACTCCCCCGGGAACACCAGGAACATTTGGATGCTTTGAACCGAACGGCAGGAAACACATTTGACAAACAATACATGAACATGATGGTTGCCGATCATGAAAAAACCATTGCCGATTTTGAAAGGCAGGCCAGTACCGGCACCGATGCAGCCCTGAAGGCATTTGCCGCCAAAAACTTACCTATCCTGCGTATTCACCGCGATTCGGCGGTAGTTATCAACAATGCCATCAAGTAAGGATCAATAGACAACAAACAATAAGCAATGGGAAATAGAGAAGAAGGTTAGTTATTAAATTTGAAAAGATATAAAATAGCAAAGGCACGTAAATCGTGCCTTTTAGTATAATTGATAGTGGAGGCTAATGGTAATTTTTTATTTTTAGTTGAACGTTGTATCTAACACCAACTGCATATTGCATATTACCTACTGCTTACTCAAATTCCTTCCTGTATAAAGACTCACCGGTATTCACCAAACACGTCCCGCAATACATCTGCAATCTCACCCAATGTACAATACGATTCCACGGCTGCCACCACGGCAGGCATCAGGTTGGTTCCATCGGTTGCAGCTGCGCGGACAGCCTTCAAGGCCTGGTTTACTTCCTCATTGTTACGAGAAGCCTTCAATGCCGATAAGTTTTGAATTTGATTTTCCCGGATACTATCATCTACCCGGAACACAGGAATGCTGCCTTCTTCTTTCTGGAAGAATTTATTCACGCCAACAATTATCTTTTCGCCGCTTTCGATGCCCCGCTGGTACTGGTAGGCACTGCGGGCAATTTCATCCTGCATAAAACCGCTTTCAATGGCCGACACACTGCCGCCCATGGCATCGATCTTTTCAATCAACGTCCAGGCATGTTGTTCAATTTCCGCCGTCAGCGCCTCTACATAATAGGATCCGGCCAGAGGATCTACCGTATCAGGGGCACCACTTTCAAACGCCACGATCTGCTGGGTGCGCAGCGCAATTCGTGCGGCTTCTTCTGTCGGCAGGCTCAAGGCCTCGTCATAACCATTGGTATGTAGGGATTGCGTGCCACCCAGAACTGCCGCCAGGGTTTGCACCGTCACACGGGCAATGTTATTGAGTGGTTGTTGTGCAGTGAGTGTGCTGCCACCGGTCTGCGTGTGAAAGCGCAGCATCATTGCCTTGGGATCAGTTGCACCCAGGTCTTTCATCATCCGGGCCCACATGCGGCGGGCGGCCCTGAACTTGGCCACTTCTTCAAACAAATTATTGTGCGCATTGAAGAAGAATGAAAGCCGTTTTCCAAACACATTAATGTCTAGACCCTTTTGAAGTGCTGCCTGCACATATGCTTTCCCGTTACTTAAGGTAAATGCAATTTCCTGCACGGCTGTGCTGCCGGCTTCACGGATGTGATAACCTGAAATGGATATGGTATTCCACTTTGGCACCTCTTTGCTGCACCATTCAAAAATGTCCGTGATGATACGCATGGAAGGTTTGGGCGGATAGATATAGGTTCCCCGCGCCGCGTATTCTTTCAGGATATCATTTTGAATGGTGCCTGAGATTTTCTGCAGGTCTGCGCCCTGCTTTTTTGCCAGGGCAACATAAAATGAAAGAAGAATATATGCCGTTGCATTGATGGTCATGGATGTTGAGATATCCTGGAGCCGGATGCCATCAAACAAGGTTTCCATGTCCTGGAGCGAATCAATGGCAACACCCACTTTTCCCACTTCGCCTTCAGCCAGCGCATGGTCACTGTCGTAACCAATCTGCGTGGGAAGGTCAAATGCAACGCTTAATCCCATAACCCCTTGGGAAAGCAGGTAGTGGTACCGCTTGTTACTTTCCTGCGCTGTAGAAAAGCCGGCGTACTGACGCATGGTCCATAACTTGCCACGGTACATATCAGGCTGGATGCCGCGGGTAAAGGGAGCTTCGCCGGGCATACCAAGAATAGCAGGAGAGAGGTTGGCAACATCATCCTGCGTGTACACCGTTTTTATTTCTATTCCGGAATCGGTAAGTTTTTTATCGCTCATAAATTTTCAGATTGCTTTCGGGCATCTGTATTATTGAATGGAATTCAATATGAATGTCGCTGATGGTATCGTGATCCTCACATGATCTTTTTAGCTTCCTCGTTTAACGTATCCAGTGTGTAGGTATGCAATGCTGCATTCTCCTGGTTCAGGATCGCTTCCAGCAAACCTTTGTTCAGATCATGGGCAGAAGCTTCGGCCGAAAGCGTACGGGCAATAGAATTAATGATCAGGAGGGTTTGATCGCGAAGGTTACGCACTGCTTCCCATGCGGCCTGGCTTACATAGATTTGTTGCGAAGCATTGTACTCAAATTCCTGCTTGATATTTTCAATAAGCATCAGCTGCATGTCTCTTGCAGAAAGCTGCGGCTGGTTAACGCGGCTGATAAGGTTGGGCAGCGAAATGCGTTCACACAGGATCACAAGTCTTTCGTAAGCCTGCAGCTGCAATGGCTTTGTTGTAAAGTTCTGAACAGGGGCCGTCTCTTTTTCCCGGTAGGTACGTAAAAAAGCAAGAAAACCAACTGCAAGGGCTAAAGCAGATATCAGAAGACTAAGCGTGGTTGCTTCCATGAAATTTTATTAAGGGACAAAAATACTGTGAAACTCCTTCTGTATCACCTTCCTATATTGAAGTTGCCGGCGATAGCAGTAAATTTGCAACATGAATACAACAACAGCGGCACCGGTTAAATTTACAGACGGTGCAGTAACAGAAATAAAGCGACTGATGCAGGAACCAGGGTTTGATGCCAGTAAGGTTCTGCGGGTTGGTGTGAAGGGTGGTGGCTGCTCCGGCCTTTCGTACGTGCTTGGGTTTGATGAAAGAGGTGAGAACGACAATGCATACGAACTGGATGGCATTCATTTTGTAATGGACCGTTCGCATGAATTGTACCTTGCAGGGATGGAAATTGACTGGGAAAATGGCTTAAACAACCGCGGCTTTACGTTCAACAATCCGAATGCATCTTCTACCTGCGGGTGCGGCTCTTCATTTGGTGTGTAAATATTCCCGAAGTTATTCTTCACGCATTGCTTATTACCAAAAACGCAAACCACCTGTTTGCATTTTTTTCGTAAAATTTATGGCAGCAATTACGTGGCTACAAATACTAAATTCAATAACTGCACAAGAAAGTAGTCGTTTAAAGGCACCACTTGGTACACTAACGCAGATGGTTACCTGCCTGCAACACGTTTACAGTAACCAGCAACTGTCCTGTATGACGCATGGTGTGTTCAGCTGCGTGAAAAACCAGTCCCAAAACGGTAGATGGAAGTTTAGCCCGGCCTACTTCCCTGGCTTCTGTAAGCTTTTTCTCATCCATAAATTGTAAGGCTTCTACAAACGCATCTACCTGTTGATTTACATAATTGAGAAGTACGGATGTTGTTTCACCCCCTGGAGTCCCTTCTTTTTTGAGGTAAGCAAATTGTTCCGCCGAAAGTTGTTCGCCATGGGCATAGGTCAGCAATCGGTCCAGTACACCGGGAATATGTTGCAGGTGAAAACCGGCAGAAGCCATGCCGGATGGTTTTTCCCATAAAAGGCTATCAGGAAAATTTTCCACCAGTGCGTTGATCTCTTCCTTAGCCTGCAAAAGCGCATGGGCAGCAGGTTGTAAATACGGCGAAACGTTGGGCAGTGCTCCCCGTAACCAAACTTCGGGTTGTGTGGCTTTGGACATGGCGTAAAGATACATGCTTTGACCTGGTGGTCATGAGCTACTGGTAATACCAAAGATGCATACACTATGAATCTGCGCAGCGCAGCACAAATAATCTATCAGCATACTCACAACCAAAGGAAAGTTCAACAGATCAGCATGGCCTTATTTCGCCATTAATACTCTCGCTTGTGTGCCGATGGGAATGTCTACTGAAGATTTTTCGTATGTAACAAACGAAACATCCTTTTCCGTTTGCCAGGTGAGTATTTTTTGTCGAAGGTTGGGATAGCGATTTACTTCTTCAACTTTCACAAGTGTGGCGTACACCATCTCGGCCTGAACTTCCCGGGCGGGAAAACATGCGTAGCACATGGCACAAATTGCAATGGATAAAATGGTTTTCATCTTAAGTGTTTTTTGTTAGCTCAAAATCCAGTCTTCACTACAGAACAGCCATCAACTTTATCAAAGCAAAACATGTGTCTAAATCAAAAGAACAAAGTATGTTCCAACTTAATGCCCGGAATGGCAGAAAATTACCAGGAGGATATCATCAAGGATTTTTGGAACCGACAATAAAAATCTATGTGCCTGTAATAGAAGCAATAATAGAAACCGAAGAGATGAAAAAAAATTTCAGTGTTGAGACATCTGGCCTTTTCTCAATGCACCATTTTTTCCATAATCATGAATTCAAGCCGCCGCCTGGGAATCCCAAAAGATGGATCTTCCGGAAAAGGGGCTCTTTCTCCCGTATCACGAAAGCCCTTGCGCTGGTAATATTGTATCAGGCTTTCCCTTTCGGTGATCACTGTCATTTGAATGCGGTTACAGTCGCGCTGCCGTGCATTTTCTTCGGCAGCCTGCATCAACAAACCACCAATCCCCTTTGCCTGCAGGGTAGGTTTCACCGTTAACATGCCCAGGTAGAGCACCCTGTTTTTTTTCTCCAGGTAAACACAACCAACAATTTCGCTTTCATCTTCCGCCAACAAAATTTGTGCAGCCGGGTTTTCCACCATAGCCTTCAATGACGCTTCGCTGGTGCGGATACCGTCCAACAGGTCGGCTTCTGTTGTCCAGCCTACTTTGGAACTTTCGCCTCTATAGGCGCTGTTGACCAGGACGTTTAGCGAGGGCACATCCGGCAGTGTTGCTATTCTGATCTTCATGCCGTGAATTTGCATTTGCGATAGTGCAGATAAAGTAACTATTTTTTACCCGTTGCCGCCCACCGGATTCCGGCCAGCAAGTGCGCCTGGAAAGCCGGATCATCAAAGGTTTGCGGAACATGACCCAATGCAGTGTAAAATGACCGGCCACCATCATATTGCTGGTACCAAGCAATGGGATGCATCTTACCCATGCCCTCCGTTTTTTTGGCCCCCCACTGCACTTTTGGATTAAACGTCGATTCGTCAACAGATAAAATGTAGTGAAGGTTTGCAGATTTTTCAGGGCCGAATTCATACCATTCATCTGTCCACAAACGTCCATTGGCGAAACCTTCCAAACCCGGAAAGTTGCTGTCCAGCACTTGCAGTTTGGCGGTTTGTATAGCCGGGTGAATGCGGAACATACGGCCCACTAATTTTGTGTACCATTCCCAATCATACTCCGTATCTGAAGCACTGTGTATGCCGACATAACCCTTACCAGACTGAATAAAGCGTTCCATTACTTTTTGCTGCGTCGAATCGAAAATATTACCTGTTGTGTGCAGGAAGATCACCACCTGGAACTGCGAAAGATATTGATCTGTAAACCCACCAGGATTTTCCCAAAGAACCACATCAAAAAAATGACGTTCACCCAGCTTTTTTAAAGCAATTACACCACTGTGCAAAGCCTCATGGTGCCAGCCGTTTGTAGTGGTCACCAACAGAGCTTTGAATTGTTTTTGCGCCAGGGCAGGAGCAACAGAAATCTGAAAGAAAATAATAATAAACAGGAGTTTCCTTCTCATTGAGGAAAGATACTGGGTTCTGCTTTTATAAAGAACAATGCCTTCACGATTTTGTAAATGCTACCGCGAATGAATAGAACATGTAAAGATATCAACTCCCTTTTAGGGTAACCAGAGCGATTGGGATGCTTACCATGATACCTGTAAAAAGTTTACTTCTTATCGAACCAGTTTTGCCACACGACCATTGCTTCCAGCAAGGTAGACTGTTTTCCCGTCTTTTGCTTTCATACAAACATGGTAGGGCACTTTACTGATTTGTGTCCAGGTTTTTCCGCCGTCGGAAGAATAATCAACGCCGGAGGTGCCACAGGCAATCACCTCTTTTTCCGTAATGTATTCAACGCAGCTTTTATAGCCTGTAGGTGACTTGATGGCAGCCTCCCAGGTTTGTCCCCGGTTGTTTGTATAAAAACAGTTTGCTGTAGAAAGAGAATCAGCAGCGTAATCACCACCAACGATGATCATTTTATTACCACCATTCCGTTTTTTATGATCCCATACTGCAATGGAGAATGCACCGGTGGAGCTTTTTCCTTGCAGGATAGGGAGATTTATTTTCTGATCGCGAATGAAAACATTAGACGTTGTGCCGCCGGTTACAAATACGGCTTCATCACGATCAAGTGCACGAATGGAGGTGCCACTGGCGGCAAAAATGGCTTCACCATCGGCAGCCTTTGGCCGGTATTGTTCCGGTATAGCCCGCCAGGAGTGGCCGCCGTCAAACGTGCGGGCAATAAAAAGTTTCCCGTCGATGGGATCCCCAATCACAATCCCGGATTCACTGTTCCAGAATTCCATTCCATCGAGAAACATGCCTTTGGTTTTGTTTTCATACACTACTTTCCAGTTTTCGCCACCATCGGTCGTACGCAATATGTAAGCGGGTTCGCCCACCACCATCACAATGGCTGTAGTGGCATCAAAGGCTTCAATATCCCTGAAATCGGCAGTATCAAATTTTGCTACCTGGTACCATTTCCAATCCTTACCGCCATTGACTGATTTGCCAACCGTACCATTAGAACCGCTCACCCAAATCACTTTGTCATTCACGACGCTCATACCACGCAGAGAGGTCTTTTTCCCGGATGTCAAAGTATCAATCCTGGGGAGGGAACCCTGTGCGAATAGAATAGTTTGAAAGCAAACGCAAATAAGAAGGAACAATATTTTTTTCATAGTATGTGATGATTAACCGATAGGTATTTGATTCTAAAATTAAAGTTGCTGATTTTTCGCATTCAGGCTCAAAGAAAATTCCCAACCTTTTGTTCGGTTGGGAATTTCGCCATAATGATTGCAAAGCATGATACGTATGCTAATATTGTAATAGCTTTGATAAACTACAGATTGGCCAGGCTTTCTTCAATAGCCCTGATTTTTTCTTCGGCATCCTGTTTTTTCCTGCGTTCGGCTTCCACCACTTCAGGCTTTGCATTTTGCACAAAGCGTTCGTTGCTTAATTTCTTTTCAACAGAAAGCAAAAACCCACGCTGGTATTCCAGGTCTTTCTGCAGCTTTTCTTTTTGTGCTTCTATGTCAATTTCCTGTTCTGTTTCAATATAAAACTTGTTGGTACCCACAACCACCGTCATCGCATTGGGAACACTATCAGCTACATATTGAATAGTACCGGCAGCCACCTGTTTTGCCAGCAGGCTCTCGATGTTGGTAAATAATTCCGGCGCTGTGGTTTGTATATGCAGCGAAATGTTCTCTTTGGGTTTGAGGCCAGCCTTGCTGCGGGTATCGCGGATGGCGGTAATCATTTCCTGCAGGCTTCTACCCAGTGCCAGTGCATCCTCATCCTTTATCGCAGAAATGGAAAAATGGTTCTTACCCAAATCGCCTTGCTGGCGAATAGTAAGGTCATCGCCTTCTTCCCGGCTGCGCAAATGGTGATAAATTTCTTCGGTAACAAACGGCATGAAGGGGTGCAGCAGTTGCATCAACTCTTCGAAAAAATCAAGTGTGCACGTCAACAGGTGATTGTCAATTTTTTCACCGAAAGGTGGCTTCACCCATTCGAGGTACCAGCTACAGAAATCATCCCAAATGAGGGAATAAACAGTTTTCAGTGCCTCGCTCAGGCGGAAGTCTGTATAAAGTTCTTCTAGTTCTGCTTTCACCTTTTTCAGCCTGGCTTCAAACCAGGTAGCGGCAAACGTTGCTTTTTCAAAATCCTCCCCGCTGCGATCATAAGCAATGGCACCATTGGCTTCCCACATCTTAACCAGCTTCAGTGCATTCCAAATCTTGTTATTGAAATTGCGGCCCTGGTCACAACTGCTGTCATCAAACAGGAGGTCGTTACCGGCAGGAGCGGAGATCAAAATACCAAAGCGAACAGCATCGGCACCAAAGCGTTCAATCAGTTCGAGCAGATCAGGCGAATTACCCAGCTGCTTACTCATTTTCCGGCCCTGCTTGTCGCGTACCATCCCGGTGAAATACACATGTTCAAATGGTCTTTCGTTCATGTACTCCTCACCGGCCATCACCATACGAGCCACCCAAAAGAATATAATATCTTGGCCTGTTACCAACACGGAAGTAGGGTAGTAGTAGTCTATCTCGGGGTTGCCCGGGTCCGTAATGCCATTAAATACTTCAATGGGCCATAACCAGGAGGAGAACCAGGTATCGAGTACGTCCGCGTCCTGCACCAGAGATGCCGGCTGGCGGTTGAATGCTTTTTGAAAAGCTTCTTTCGCCTCGGTTTCTGTTTCGGCCACCACAAACAACCCTTCTTCATCATACCAGGCCGGAATGCGTTGTCCCCACCAAAGCTGGCGGCTGATACACCAGTCTTTCACATTCTCCAGCCAGTATTTATAAGTAGCCAGGAAACGCTCCTCAGGGTGTATTTTGATGTCACCACTTGTCACGGCTTCCAGTGCCTTACCTGCCAATTCTTTCATTTTGACAAACCACTGGGTGGAGATGCGGGGTTCTACCACGCAATTCGTCCGTTGCGAAAAGCCTAGACGGGTGCTGTACTCTTCTTCTTTTACCAGCAGACCATCTTCTTTCAGTTGATCAATGGCCGCTTTGCGGGCATCGAAGCGGTCCATACCTACGAAAACCTGTGCCGCTTCGCTCAACGTGCCATCCGGATTCAGTGTATCAATAATGGGAAGGTTATGTTTCAGGCCCAGGTTGTAATCGTTGATATCGTGCGCCGGTGTGATCTTCAGTGCACCCGTACCAAATGTCGGATCAACGTATTCATCTGCAATCACCGGCACTTCGTGGTTTACAAGCGGAACAATCACTTTACGGCCAATCAGGTGTTTATACCGCTCATCCTGCGGATGCACGCAAACGGCAACATCTCCCATGATTGTTTCGGGTCGTTGTGTGGCGATGAGGATGAACTCATCGCCAATTGTCAATGGCGAATTGTCAATCGAAGCCTCTTCATTCACATTTGCCGTTTCAACTTTCACGACCTTGTATTTCACATAATACAGCTTTCCCTGTATATCCTTGTATTCCACTTCCTCATCGCTCAATGCGGTTTGCGCCTGCGGATCCCAATTGATGATGCGGGCACCACGATAAATCAGCCCTTTGTTGAAGAGGTCAATAAAGACCTTAATGACCGCTTTGTAGTAGTGGTCGTCCATGGTAAAGGTGGTACGGTTCCAATCCACACTGCAGCCCAGCTTTTTTATCTGGTGGTAGATGATGCCGCCATATTTATCTTTCCATTCAAAGGCATGTTTCAGGAATGCTTCGCGGGTAAGGTCATGCTTGTGAATGCCTTTTTCCTTTTCCAGCATTTGCACCACCTTGGCCTCGGTGGCAATGGAGGCATGATCACTGCCGGGTACCCAACAGGCATTATAGCCGCTCATACGGGCTTTGCGAATCAGTACATCCTGCACCGTTTCGTTCAGGGTATGGCCCAGGTGCAGCACACCGGTTACATTCGGCGGGGGAATAACGATGGTATAAGGTTTCCGGTCGTCGGGACGGCTGGAAAAATAGTCTTTGTCTAACCAATGGCTGTACCACTTTTCCTCAATTGCCTGCGGTTCAAAATTTTTGGAAAGCTCTATACTCATGAAATAAAAATTGGTGTGCAAAGATAAGCTGCACACCAATCTATCTTTCGAAAAGAGGCTTCTCAGCTGTTGTCTTCCGGAAATTTGTCTTTGACCTCGCGGCAGATGTAAATACCGCCATCGCTAACGGTCTTGATCGCATCCAGCAATTCTTCAGAGGGAGAATTCTTGGTTACATAACCTTTTGCACCCAGTTGCAACATGTTTTTTGCATATGCCGGCTGGTTGTTGATGGAAAGACCAATGATTCTGATGGAGGGATGGGCCTTGGTGATTTTGCGGGTAGCTTCAAACCCATTGACGGGGCTCATATTGATATCCATGAGCATGATGTCGGGCTTTTCTGATTCGGCACAACGGATTGCTTCTTCACCTGAAGCACATTCAGCGATGACCTGAATGCGGGGATCACGCTGCAAAACCATCTTCCATGTTTCACGCATCAAAGTATGATCATCTACAATAACCAAACGAATTACCTGGTCCATAAATTAGACTGCAATTGAATCAACTGTTTGTTCAGATTGCAATTGACCTCCATTGCCAGGCAGGATTCCGGGAATACTGTAGCCCGGTGGTTATTGGTATCAGTTAGTTATGGGTCGAGAAAAACTTATGCCAAAAATTATTCAAACTCCAGCTGGCTGTTGTTGATATAATTTACTAATGCGGCAGAGTTTTTAAGATTGAGTTTCTTTAGAATATTGTAGCGGTGAACTTCGACAGTTTTAACCGAAATATCAAGGCTTTCAGCGATCTCTTTCGACGAAAAACCTTTTTTGATAAAATTTATGATCTCGATTTCCCGCTGCGAAAGCGCATTTAATCCGCTTTGTTGGTCTTCTCCGTTGATTACCTGTTCGGAAAGAATGTTTTTAATTTCTTCACAAATATAGCGACGGCCAGCTTGTATTTCTGTGATCGCTTTAAACATTTCTTCACGGGAGGAATTTTTGGTTACGTAACCCATGGCGCCTTTCTGGATCATTTTGCGGGCATAGGTAGGTTGCGTGTGTAGCGACACTCCCAGAATGCGGGAGGCCGGTGAGAATTTCCGGATGAGTTGTGTGGCTTCTATGCCATTCATGCCGGGAAGGTTAATGTCCATAATCACAATGTTGGGCCGGAGTTGCTTTGCCAGTTCTACGGCTTCCTCGCCGCTTCCACATTCGGCAACAACGCTAAAACGCTCATCCGTATTCAAAATAAAGCTCCACGTTTCCCTGACCAATGTATGGTCGTCTGCAATGAGGATGGTGATTTTTTCCATTATGTTCTTCAAGTTTTAGCTGGTTAGTGCAATAGGAAATTGTAATCTTATGCTGCATCCCTTACCAGGGCTGCTTTCCAGCTGCAAAGTACCGTTTATCAGGTAAATTCTGTTCTGAATATTTTTCAACCCTGCGCCCTTCCGGGTGATTTCCGGCAAGAAACCCACACCGTTATCACTGATCACCAGTTTTACCTGGTCCGACGAAATGGTGATTTCCATTCGAACAGAGGTGGCACTGGAATGGCGGAGTACATTGTTCAGAGATTCCTGTATTATACGAAAGAGCGTAAGCTTTTGCTGGCTGTTCAAAACAGTTTCAATGGCTTCGTCTGCACAAAATTCGATCTTTATCTTCTGTATCAGATGAATGTTTTCGATGAGGTCCCGAATCGTATCGCCCAATCCAAGGTCGCCAATACTTGGATCCATCAAGGAGCGGGAAAGTAGCCGTATTTCCTGGATAATGCTATTGATATTGGTAAGGCTCTTGGCAATCAGTTCTTCTTTTAATTCATTGTTGGTGCGGGCAAGGTCCAGGTAAAGCTTTGTAGTTGTTAATACCTGATTAATGTTATCGTGCAACTCTTTTCCAATCTCTGCCCGCTCTTTTTCCTGCGACTCCACGGTAGCCTGGTGAAGAAGGCGTTGGTACTCTAATTCATTGTTCAGCAGTTCCTTTTCCAGCCGCTTACGTTCCGATATATTCTGGACCGAACCAATCACCCTAACGGGGTTGTTGTTTTCATCCCTTAATAAAATTGCCCGGTCGTATACATACGCATATTCTCCGTTGCGGCGCCGAAAACGATATTCCAGCTCGAAGGTGTGGCCATGCGGCGCTTTTAAAACTGCATTCAATACCTCATGTACACTTTCCATATCGTCGGGATGAACACGCTGCAGTAGCTGTTCCATTTTTTCAACAGGGCCGCCTTCGGCCAGTTCCAGTTCATTCCGGACACCGTCTTTAGACCGGAAGATCTTGTTATTGACAATGTCCCATTCCCACAGCAATTCATGGGTTGCCCGCATCATACAGTTGAAGCGTTCGTTGATCTGTTTCAATTCCAATTCCCGGCTTACAGCATTAGTAATGTCTGTGTGTGTGCCAATCATGCGCAGAGGATTCCCGGCCTCATCAAACGAAACCAAACGGCCCTTTGCCATAATCCAGCGGTAGCGTCCCTCACCATCGCGAATGCGGTACTGGCTGTCATGATCAAGATTCCTGGATTGAATGTGCTCTGTTACCAGTTCTTGCATTTTCTTTCTGTCGTCAGGATGGATACGGGAGACCCATTCTGAAAAATCATTTTTCAACTCGTTTTCGGCAAACCCATAAAGTTTTTTATATGATCCGGAATAAATGACTTCATTGGTCTGGAGGTTCCAGTCCCATGCGACCTGGTTGGCTGCTTCAAGGGCAAACTGAAGACGTTCCTCAGATTCCTGGATAGCCTGCTCTGATAGTTTTTTATCCGTAATGTTCCTGGAGGTAATGATAGCACCTACCACTTCATTTTTCTCGTTATAGGCGGGCTGAAATGTATTTTCAAAAAAGATCTTTGTTCCGTTTGAAGCAACATGTTCGTTTTCTGAAACAAACCGTTTGCCATGCAGCACCTCTTTATAGACTTTGCTCAGCAATGCCTTTCGACTTTCATGTACCAGTTCGATAATTGGCAAACCAATATAAAGTTCCCATCCGAGATAGGCACAGGCTTGTTCCTGGGCCCTCGCGTTGAAGTAAACAATTTTCAGTTCTGTGTTCAGAAATACATAGGATTCCCTGATATTGTTTAGTATCAGTTTACTGGCTTCCATTTCGGAATGGAGTATTGGATCAGTGATGGTGTGTAACATAAAATCCGTTATCATAAGCAGGTCGTCTCAGAAAATGAAAATACAGTATTGCTTCCTGCAGGCTAAAATTATTATGTGAATTTTTTTGCAAGTAAGTGTTTTTCCCAACTTCCCCTGCGAATAGATTTTGTATCTACCTTTAAATGAAAATCATTTAAGAGAGTTTTAACCGATCATATGGAAAAAATTACCACATCATGGTACAGCAGCCGGGTGAATAAAGATATGCCGGTAGCTGTTTATGGTCATTATGGTTTTGTTTTACTCCTGGTGCCTACCGCCGCCGCCGATTTCCTGGAATACGAACGTTTTGGCCTGATCGATGCCATCAGCCCATTTATCGAAGGCGGAAAATTGAAAGTTTATTCTGTCAATAGTATCAATAACGACAGCTGGCTGAATAACAATGTTCATCCCAAACACAAGACCTGGATCCATAACCAGTTCAACTATTACATCTACGACGAAGTGATTCCTTATATAAAAGCCACATCGGGCCATGACACACCCATCATCATCAGCGGTGCCTCCTTTGGTGCATTGCATAGCATGAATCTCTTTCTGAAGCGGCCGGACCTGCTCAACGGGGTAATTGCCATGAGCGGCGTGTACGACCTGACGGAATACACCAAAGGACATTATGACGATGATGTGTACTTCAACAGTCCCCAACACTACATGCCCAATCTTACCGACCATCATGTGCTTGAACAAATTCGACGCAGTCAGCACATACATCTTTTCAGTGGAAGCGGGCCGTATGAAGAGCCCAATGCCGCCCGGAGCTTTGCATCAATTTTATACAGCAAAGGCATCAATTATGAATTGGACATTTGGGGCAGCGAATGGCCACATGACTGGAACACCTGGAAAGCCATGCTGCCGCATTACCTGGAAACCCGGTTTTAAGAGGAGGCAGAAGCAAAGGAGAATTTATTAGCCTTTTGTTTCAACAGTGCTGGCGGAGAAGTTCTATAAAATTTTGACGAGGAATCAGCCGTGCGCCAAGACTTTCCACATGGGGGGTGTACACCTGGCAATCAACAAGCGCTACACCTTCACCTTTCAGTTGCTGTACATATCGGATAAAAGCAAATTTGGATGCATTGGTGACTTTGCTGAACATACTTTCCCCGAAAAAGACTTTACCTAAGCGGATACCATACATGCCGCCCACCATTTTGTCTTCCAGCCAGGTTTCGGCGCTGTGGGCAAATCCACGCTGGTGCAGTTCAATGTAAACTTCTTTCATTTCGGTTGTTATCCAGGTACCATCCTGTCCGTTGCGGGGAACAGTGGCACAAGCAGTGATCACTTCCTCAAATGCTGTATTGGTGCGAAAATCAAATTTCTCATTGTTCAACTCTTTTTTCATGCTGCGGCTGATGTGCAGTTCAGCCGGAAAAAGCACAAACCGGGGATCAGGACTCCACCACAAAGGAATATCGTCGCTGTACCAGGGGAAAATACCGTTGGGATAGGCTTGCAGAACACGTTCCGGCGTAACGGTGCCGCCGATCACCAGCAGCCCTTCTTCATCGGCCTGGTGCAGGGGAGGAAATCGGAACTGCGCCTCGGAAAAACATACTATGGGCATGCGGAAAAATAAAATAGAGAGCCAGGAAGCGAATAGCTTTAAATAAAGAATTGTGGGTTCAGACGATCACTTCAATCGTCGCACTGATTCCCCTGTCGAGTATGGCATCACATTTCGGACGAAGGTCCTCATATTCACCTTCCTTCACAGCGTATTTACCATTGAAATGAATAATATAGGCACATTGCTCCGCCTGTTCGTATGTGTGGCCACAAACCTCCACGAGGGTTTCAATCACCCATTCAAACGTGTTAACATCGTCATTCCAAACGATCAGTTGGTAAGGATTGGCTGTTTTGGTGTCAACAGCGGTCACTTCCATTACATCGGTATCTGTTGCAGGATTGATCACGGGGCAAAGATAAAAAAGATCAATAAACCCTTCTTCAGCCTGTACCGCTTTGAGTAAAAATTTCCGGATCAAAATGATTCAAATCAGAATTCCTCATTATCAAGGTCATCAGAACTGCGTAAGACGGGGAATAGTTTTGCCGGAATACCATATAAAAACGGCCTGGCTATTTATGTAATTGGATATAGCTAATTCATAATAGATTAGGACCGGTAACGATTGTTCATTCAAAATGTTAAACGATGTTTCTCCACATTGTAGACTCCATGACGGTTGAAGAAGTACAAGACAGGTTCAATGAATGTTTTCCTTTTTTGACCATTGCGTTTTTTTCTGTGCCCCACAAGCGTTTCCAGCCAACAGGCGACCAATACCGTTACGGGCCAAAAGAATTGATCGGTAACATTCGAACCAATCATGTCAAAGGTGCTATGGAGATCAAATCCTGGTTTACAGTGGCCCGGGTAGAAAAAGAATTATGGGAGCGATACGGGCTGCATGCACAAATCTACCGGTTAGGGGCAGACGGAGAAGCTGTTCAAACCACCGCAAGCGACGAATTCACCCTACAGGAACAGAGCCAGATGGTGCTGGAAGCCCAACGGTTTGCCGTCTGATGACTCTTTCTCATTTCTTACGCTACACCGTTTTGCTAAGTTGACCGTACCTGCTTTTCTTCTCTGGAATACAGCAACGGAGCAGCAATGCTTCTTGCCTGTATGGAAATTTAGGAAAACTAACTTCCTCAATCTGCACCAATGCCCGTAATGGTATGTGACAACCTGCTTAGCTTTGCCTGCAACCCTGAGGCATGCCTCTTGCAATGAATACTGGTCTGCTCACGTACCCGCATATTCTGAAACTACTAAATGGGAGTAATGAACTGGCACACACTGGACACCGACGAAGTTCTACAAAAAACAGGCTCTTCGCCTAATGGCCTTACGCAGGAAACGGTAAAGCAAAAGCTGCAGGAGTTTGGCCCAAATAAGCTAGCTGAAAAAAAGAAAAAACCTGTCTGGTTGCTTTTCGTGAGCCAGTTCACAGACTTCATGATCCTGGTGCTGATTGCCGCTGCCATTATTTCGGGCATTGCCGGCGATAGCGTTGATACCATCATCATCCTTGTGATTGTTCTGCTGAATGCAATCATTGGATTTGTACAGGAATACAGAGCTGAAAAAGCCATGGAAGCATTGAAGAAGATGGCTACACCGCAAAGTACTGTTTTGCGGGATGGACATGTTTCCACTATCATTTCCACTGACCTGGTGCCGGGCGACATTGTGTTGCTGGAAGCCGGCAATACGGTTCCTGCCGACATGCGCCTGCTGGATATACACAGTCTTAAGATCATGGAAGCTTCGCTCACCGGCGAATCGGTGGCCGTAGACAAAAACGCTGCTAAGCTTGCAGAGGCAAACCTCCCGCTTGGCGACCGGATAAACATGGCTTATAAAAGTACGTTGGTCACCAATGGAAGGGGGCGAGGGGTGGTTATTGGCACAGGCATGCAAACAGAGATCGGTCATATTGCCAAACTGCTGCAGGAAGAAAAAACAATTACCCCGCTGCAACAACGCATGGCCGATTTTGGCAAAAAGCTTTCTTACCTCATCCTGCTGATTTGTATTGTACTGTTTGGAGTAGGTTTATTGCGCGGCGAGGAACCGGTGCAGATGCTGCTTGTTGCTATATCGCTGGCCGTTGCCGCTATTCCCGAAGCCCTTCCGGCACTGATCACCATTGCACTTTCAAGGGGTGCCGCACGGCTGGTAAAACAAAATGTGCTGATCCGGAAACTGACAGCTGTAGAAACTCTTGGTTCCGTTACCTATATCTGTACTGATAAAACAGGAACCCTTACACAAAACAAAATGCGGCTCACCAGTTCCGAGCCGGCACCGGATGCGCCCTCTCCGGTTGATGGCATGTCGTTGTTGGAATTGTCCATGGCACTGAACCATACGGTGATTTATGAAAAAGAGCAATTGCTGGGCGATCCCACCGAACTGGCCATGGTTGAGTACATACAGAACAAATTTTCGCCAGATAAATACCAGCAGTTACAGGATAATTATGTCCGCCTGGGGGAGATACCGTTTGACTCAGACCGAAAATGCATGACTACCCTGCACCGGTACAACGGGCAGGTTCTGGTCATCACAAAAGGTGCTGTTGAAAGTATAGTGGACAGGTTGGCAGGAACTACGGATGACACGATCCAGGTAAGAGCGACCGCCATGGCTTCAGAAGGATTGCGGGTGCTGGCTTTTGGCTACCGCGTACTGGATTCAATGCCTGAAAGGTTACAGGAAGATGAAATTGAAAAAGGCCTGCGCTTCGCCGGACTTGCTGGAATGATAGACCCACCCAGGGAGGAAATCAAAGAAGCCATAGCGCTTTGCAAAACAGCGGGCATAAAGCCGGTAATGATCACCGGCGACCACAAAGAAACAGCTGCAGCAATTGGCCGGCAGATTGGGCTGCTTACAGAAGGAGAGATGGTCGTGACCGGAACTGAACTGGCGAAAATGGAGAAGAAAGGGCTGGAAGAAAAAGTAGAACAGATCAGGGTATATGCAAGGGTGTCGCCGGACCAGAAACTCGCCATTGTAAAAGCACTTCAGGAAAAAGCGCATTTTGTAGCCATGACAGGAGATGGTGTAAACGATGCTCCCTCCCTGAAGAAATCCAACATAGGCATTGCCATGGGCATCACCGGTACTGATGTGACGAAAGAGGTTTCGGACATGATCCTGCTCGATGACAATTTTGCTACAATCGTAAAAGCTATCAAGGAAGGCCGGCGGATCTATGACAATATCCGGCGTTTTGTAAAGTATATCATGACCTGTAACAGCGCAGAAATTTGGACGATCTTTTTAGCGCCCCTGTTAGGGTTGCCCATACCGCTTTTACCCATTCATATCCTCTGGATTAATCTTGTTACCGACAGTTTACCGGGTCTGGCTCTTTCTACCGAAAAGGCTGAGAAAAATATAATGCAGCGGCCACCCCGAAAAACAAACGAAAGCCTTTTTGCGGAAGGCATCGGTTTTCACATTATCTGGGTAGGGTTGCTGATGGCATTTTTAACCCTGGGCATGCAGGCATGGTCGATACGCACCGGGGATATGCACTGGCAAACAATGGTATTTACCACGCTGACATTTGCCCAACTGGCACACGTTTTTGCTATCCGCAGCGACACGGAATACATCTATAAAAAAGGACTTTTCAGCAATATGCCATTGGTCGGAGCAGTAATCTTCACCTTCCTGCTCCAGTTGGGCGTCATTTACCTGCCATTTGCCAATCCGGTATTCCGCACACAACCGCTATCGTTCCAGGAGTTGCTGATCTGTATGGGAGTCGCCGTGATTCTTTTTCATGCCGTAGAACTGGAAAAATGGATTCGCAGGAGGCGTGCAAATAAAATAGAAAACACCGGTATAAACGAACAGGTTAAAAAGCTTTAGGTATTGCAGCACCAGCTAGTTTTATCTGCAGATTTTTTGCGATTGAATTTCCTGCAACAATGACAATTCATTTTACTAATCAACCCGATCATTTACCTACTTAAAGTCCCACCACCGGTAGGTAAGCGGTTGGTCGCCGATTGAATAGGGTTCGCCAATATATGGTACAGAAACGGCCTGGCCTGTACTGTCTGCACTCTTCATCAGGCGGTTGACGGGATCATTCCAGGCATGTGTTGACTCTGCAAATTTTCCCCAGTGAATCGGTATCACCGTTTGTGCCCGAAGATCCTGCGCCGCTCTAACCGTCTGCCAGGGAAACATATGGCTCCTTGTCCAACGCTCGTTGTATTGTCCACATTCCAGTAATGCCAGGTCTATGGGACCATACTGATCTCCGATTAACTTGAAATGCCTGCTGTAACCGGTATCGCCACTGAAGTAAATCTTATGTTCACCATCGTCTACAATATAAGAGGACCATAACGTTTTCCGCTGCGCAAACGTGCGGTTGGAACGGTGATGTGCCGGGGTGGAAATAATGCGAAGGCTGTCGTTGATTGTGACCACATCATGCCAGTTTACCTCCGAAATTTTATCTGCCGGGATACCCCACCTGCGCAGGTGCGATCCCACACCCATCGGTACCACAAATCGTTTGGTTTTTTTCCGCAATTGCCGGATGGTGGTGTAATCCAGGTGATCGTAATGATCATGGGAGATCACAACTGCATCCAGGGACGGAAAGTCTTTTGAAACATAATAATTCGTACCGCTGAATGCATTTACAAGGCCACGAAAAGGCCCTGCAAAACCGCTGAAACTGGGATCGAAAAGTATATTGGCGCCTTTGGTTTTCACCAAAGCCGAAGAATGCCCAAACCAGATAACAGTTGGTTTTTCAAAACGGGTATGTAGATCCGTTACCATAATTGGGATTGGAGTAGTAGGGTGCGTGGAAGTTTTGTCGCGGAAAAAATATTTGAATAATCCGGTCCAGCGGTTTCGTCTTCGTGTAGTTGGAGCGGCAGATGCTGGATTGCCAGCAGTTGTATGGCTATCGGAACGAGTGATTGTATCTTCAATATTTCGGAATTGACCGTTCTGGTAATTGGGAAGAGATTCAATCTTTGCCAGGTCTTCGTTTTTTGGATTTCTCCCCAGGGAAACGATAGGTTTACAACTCGGCAAAACCAGGAAAATGCAAAACAGGAATAAGATTTTTACGTAAATAGCCGATCGGTTCAATAAAGAGTGCTGGGTGATCATGCGCATGTTCGACTGGTTAATGATTATGGCAAAAGGTACAATGTGCATGAAATTACTTGAGGAACAGGAAATATTTTTATCTGTACGGCAATGACAATTTTTCCTCAAATCCTGTCCTGTTATTTTTTCCGATAAACCGGTATATTACCATTCGAATTTTTATGTTATGCAACGCATTGCTTTCTCTTTGCTTTTTTTGTTTCTAATGATCGCTGCAAATTCCCAGGTAAAGATTAGTTCCGATAAACGGTTTTTGGTAACCAAAGATAACCGGCCATTTTTCTGGCTGGGTGATACAGCATGGGAACTGTTTCACCGGCTCAGCCGCGAAGAGGCTGACCTTTACCTGCAGGACAGGGCGAAGAAAGGGTTTACCGTTATTCAGGCAGTAGTTTTAGCCGAACTGGATGGATTAAATACACCCAATCCTTACGGCGACAAACCGCTTCTGAATAATGATCCCACAAAACCAAATGAAGCTTATTTCAGGCATGTGGATTATATTGTTAACAAGGCTGAAAAATTAGGGCTGATGATTGGCATGCTGCCATCGTGGGGTGATAAATGGAACAAAAAATGGGGCGTAGGCCCTGAGATTTTTACGCCTGAAAATGCAAGGGTGTTTGGTGAATTCTTAGGCCGGCGGTACAAAACAAAACCTATTGTTTGGATCCTTGGCGGTGACCGGGATATTGATAACGAAGAAGACAGGACAATCATCCAAGCCATGGCAGAAGGGTTGAAAAAGGGAGATGGCGGTGCCCACCTGATGACGTTCCATCCGCAGGGTGGCAAAAGCTCTTCCGATTTTTTTCGGGAGGATAGCTGGATTGATTTTCACATGTCGCAAACCGGTCATTCTAGTGATTCAAAAAACTATCACTACAATCAAAAACATAGAAATCTGCAACCTGTTCGTCCGCACCTGGATGGCGAACCGCGGTATGAGGATCACCCCAACAAGTTTAATCCTTCTGAACACGGCTGGATGGATGATTTTGATGCAAGGCAAATGGCGTATTGGAGCCTGCTTTCCGGTGCATTTGGACACACCTACGGGAATCACAACATCTGGCAGTTTTATATAGAAGAAAGAAACCCGGTATCCTGGGCACGCACTCACTGGAAAACCGCCCTGGGACATGCAGGGTCTTACCAGGTAGGGCTGACCCGAAAGGTGCTGGAAAAACGCAACTGGCAACGACTGGTACCCGATCAATCCCTTATTTTGAGCGAGAATAAAGAAGATGCGGCTTATAATGTAGCAGCCGTTTCGCAGGATGGCGACTTTATGATGGCTTACCTGCCTTACGGACGCAAGATCACCCTCAGTACAACTAAGTTGAAGGGCAGTCAGCTAAAGGCCTGGTGGTTCAACCCACGGGATGGCCGAACGCTTCCCATCGCTGCATTTGCGAATTCCGGGTCACGGGAATTTACCCCGCATTCGGTCGGTCGCGGCAGCGATTGGTTACTGATCATAGATGATGCAGCCAAAAATTATCCTGATCCCAAAGTGGAGGAGTAACGATTTTATTGGCATTTCCTAAGTAAAGAACCGTTTTCCCGTTCCTCTAATACTGTTCAGGTTCAGAAACTTCAGACCAGGGGTTTGTTTAAACCATTTTCGGCCATAATTTTGCAGGAATGCTGTAATATCCTTATTTTCAGCCTTGTTTGCACCAAGAACGGAGTCAGAATCCGGAATAATTTAGCCTGGTCGGAAGTATTTCAAAACAGACAGGTTTTCTTTCTCTGCAACGAGCATCCCATGAAAAATCAACTTCCCGTACGGAAGAAATTTTAAATCGGTCCGCTACCCATTAAAGGGCTATGTTGAATAAATATAACCGTTTATGAAAAAAAACACCTGGCTTCTCCTGGCACTCTGCCTTCCTTTAATCGGCCTTTCGCAAGGTGTAAAAACCAATCATTTTGATAAGTTCCTGAAGAAACAACGTATCGAAATGGAGCCGATCGTAATCACGGGCCTGCCGGGAAAAGACCGCTTGTCGATAACCTTCACCGCGGTATCCTCTGATCTTTTCCTCAGCCTTACTGGCGCAGGCTGGGGTGCCTCTACGGTTGACAGGGAAAACGAACTTGTATTGCATTTTGCCAATGATAGCACAGTTTCTATAAAAGCAAGTGCATTACAAAGTTTTGAGCCCGGACTTTCTGAACATAGTTACCGTCACCACTATATCCTGAATTTTCAGCAACTGGATGCACTCAGCAGGTTTGACCTAGCCGGCCTTCGCAAATACAGTTTTAATACCTTTAGCGACCTGACAATTCCTGATGAAAACAGGGATGTCATCAAAAAAATGAGTGGTTCTTTTCTGGAAGCACTAAAGAGGGCAAACATCAATCATGCAGTTAGACAAATAAGTGTAAAAGAAATACGCAATTATATAGGCGACAGCGTTTCGTTTTGCAGCAAAGTTTTCCGGACGCGCTATTTCAAAGATTCTGAAGAGGGCCCAACGCTTTTAGATGTGCAGGCTGATTTTTCAGATCCTTTTGTAAACGTGGTCATCCTGGAAAAAGACAGGGCAAAATTTAGCGGCGCTCCAGAAGAAAGTTTTTTGAACAAGGATGTTTGCATCAGTGGGGTCGTGCGTCTTCGCAATAACATTCCATACCTGGCCGTACAAAGCCCTGCACAAATCCGCATCCATACCAATCCGGCAGAGACAATCGAGAAAACGCCAGCCACATCTTCTGTTTCGGCAACGGCTGATAAGGAAAGCCGTACGAATGAGGCCCTGGCTGAATTTCCCGGTGGTCCCGGTGCTTTTCTTTCTTTCCTGGAGAAGAACCTGGCAGATGCCGGTCGCAGTAAAACCAGCAGGCAAGTGATCGCTACTTTTATCATTGATGCACAGGGAAATTGCGGTGGTATAAAAATTTTAGAATCGCCGGACAATCTGTTGAATGAGCAGGTAAAAAAAATATTGTTGAAAATGCCGAAATGGAAACCGGCTTTCAGCAACGGGCGGTTTGTGGCTACCCGCATTACACAACCCATCACTATCAAAGGTGTGTAGCACTGGAAAAGCCAAAAAATTATTTGCACTTTTACCGGCAGATATAGTTTGATCAGAAAAACATGAAACAGGAATCGATCGCCATCGATAAAAAAACAACGTTTGAACTGAAGACAGCTTCGGAAAGGATGACTGTTGCCGGTACGCTTGTTATAATCGGGGCCGCATTTGCCGTAAGCATTTGCCTTTTCCTTTTCTGGCCGCATCCGCTGTCTCCGTTTGTACAGGTGTTTGCGTTTTTATTGGCTGGCATTGTGCATGTGGCTACCATCCGTAAAGGTTTACATTCTCTTTCACCAACCGGTGAGTGGATTTATACATTGGTTACAACAGGCGTGATCCTGTTATTACTGGGCAGTTCGCAATTCTGGGGACCTGATTTTCCACTTTATCTTGTTTTGGGTTCTTCCTGTGCCTTTTTATTTCCTTTCACGGTAACTGAAATGTGGCATGCGCATTTGCAGCTTGCATTGGATGGAGCCAGGATTTGGCAACCGACACACGAAATGCAAGTGAATTATCCTTCATTTTATTTCAACAGTACACCCATGCGATTTAAGGTATTGCAGGGAAGAGGGCTGCCGCGGGTAAGCTTGAAATTTAAAGTATCAAATGAATTGCCACTGGGAAAGATCTATTATGATTTAATTGAAAACAAGAGCAATAAAACAGGAAAGAAAATATTCCTGGCTGATACAGACAAACATACGTATCAGTGGGTGTTCTTTACTTCTGAAAGCATGGTATTGCCTCGGCCCCTTGATCCTGAAAAAACTTTAGCCGAAAACGGCCTGCATGAAAACAAAATTATTTATGTGCAGAAAGTTTCGCCTGCAGACATTAGCAGGCTGAATGAACAAAATTAATATAAACCGAAATGATTATACCTGTTTACAGCAACCGAAAAAAAGCAAAAGTCCGTTTCTTTACGGCTTATGCAGTTAGCGTTTTGCTGCTACTGGTGCTGTTCTCTTCTTTTTTGAAGCCTACAGCACGGATCGTGGAAAAGTTTGAACCGCTGGTTGCCGGAAAAGCAGACCACCACAGCGCCATCTACCAGGCACTTCACCAGCGTATGGAGAATCTGGATAAAGTTTGCGTGAATGTGGCAAGCAATCGATCAACGGAAAATCTGGCCCTGTTGTTAGCCGAAGAAAATGCTTTTTATGCAAGCATTGATAGCATACGAAAAACATTTGTTTCGTTTTCATCTCCACAAAAAGAAAAAGAATTAGTTGCACTTTTGGAAGCTTTTACCCGTGCTGCTGAAAAACAAACCAGTCTTGCCAGGGGTGTTGCACCTTCAGGTGAAGGAAACGGTGCATATTCGGCACTGAATGAACAATTACTGGAAAAAGAACAGCGCATTGCAGAACTGGAGAGCCAAAACAGGCTTCTTTCGCAGGAAGTTGAGGCTGCAAAAATGGACATGCAAAACAGGCCGACGATTTCTTCTCCGGTAACACAACAAACAGCAAATAATAACGGAGCCGAATGGAAAGCTCGATATGAAACTATGAAAGCTGCCCATGACCAATTAAAGGAAAGCAATAATGAATACGCAACACAGGTTAACGATCTAAAAAAATCGTACAAAGACGTAGTAGATGATAACAGAAGGCTGCTGGCGCAATTGCAGGCAGCACGTGCAGGCAGAAATTAATTTACTACCCCAACCATATGACCAAGCATTTAACCATATTCTTTTTATACCTGGCTGCAGGTACTGTCTTTAGTACCCAGGCATTTTCACAAACGAAAAATAATGGCGGTATAGCCACAGTGAAATCGCCATCTGCGATTCCTGCGGGTAAAGCAGTCTCCCCACAAAAAAGCAGTTCGGAAAATGACTTGTTACAAGATATCCTTTTTGCTACCAATGCAGATTGCCGGATCTATATCAATGAAGAAGCGAAAGGAGTGGTAGCAAAGGACCGTTTCTTTTATCTTAAGCTCCCACCTGGAACCTATTATTATATAGCGAAAAATGATAAAACCGGTGATGAATGGCGGGACAGTTTTACAATCGTAAAAGGCAAGGCAACGGAAGTGTTTATTGATATGCTCTATACGATTGATGCAGGCAATGAATTGCGATCTGAAATGAACCGGTTGGCGGCAACTACTGGGAACAATAAGTCCACGAACCAGGGTTCAGCCATCACAGATGAAGCAAACCAAAAAGCCATCATTCAACGGATTGTAGCCGACATGATTCCGATAGAAGGAGGAACTTTTGTAATGGGGAATAACAAATCGCCTTCGAAAGACGAGGCTGAACATCCTGTTATGGTGAGTCCTTTTTTCATGAACAAATATGAAGTAACCCAGGAACAGTGGGAGGGGATCATGGGCTCCAACCCTAGTTTGCACAAAGGCTGCCCCGATTGCCCGGTTGAAAATGTAAGCTGGGAAGAGGTTTTGATTTTCTTACGTAAGATCAATAGTGTCAGTAACCGCCAATTCCGGTTACCAACCGAGGCCGAATGGGAATATGTTGCCCGGATGGGCGGAAGGGAAGAGATCGAAAGCGCTGGTGGAACCGAAGCGTATATACGAAAGTCGGCTTGGGCTTTTATTAATTCCGACAACAAATCGCATCCCGTTGGTAAAAAGCAACCCAATGTTGCCGGCATTTATGACCTGTTTGGAAATGTTTCAGAATGGTGTATGGATTGGTATGGTGCTTTTTACTTCAAAGAGGATTTTACAGAAAAAGATCCCGAAGGTCCACCGCTGGGAAAGGATAAAATCATTCGTGGCGGCAATTACAAAGACCATGTCGGTGACCGTTTTCGGCCTTCATTCCGGAATAAAATGAATCCAAAAATAAAAACGAGTGAAATTGGTTTTCGTCTTGTTATGGAACGAAAAGAATGAACAGAAATGAATGCAACAAGAAGAGAGTGGAAATTTTTTTTTCAACAGAAGATGGTTTTCATTAAACTTTTGCCGTCATTGCATAGTCGTTAGATATAACCTACACTGTCCCCTATAAAGAGTTGAATGAATGGTGATGCCTGCGCATGAACTTGAAAGGTTTCTATTTCAGGTTCATACTTGCAACCCTACAAATTTGCTTTGAGACTTCGCAGTTTATCAGTACCCCTTGAGTAAACATGACCCTGTCATAATCCATACGTCGTGCCCTTTGTGAAGCGATGAATGAAAACAATTTCTAACTGAAGAGCACTGAAACCATGCATATGTTGCCAAGCGGCGAGTCTCGAACGTCATCTGTTTTCTATGTAAAGAAATGCGGATTTGTTATACTTATTTGGCTGCTGTTTTCTAATTTCTCTGCACAGGCACAGGGGCAGCCCTGTCGTAATCGCATTGAAAACAATACCTTTTCCATTGAACCACCTGTTTGTGAAAATACAGTAGCCATTCTTCGGGGATCAGTACCAACCGGTGGTAATCGCAATTATATATATCAATGGGAATTTGCCACTGGCAATTGTGGTGAGAATAGTTTTTTACCAATATCTGGAGCAAATGGTAAAGATTATGTTGTTCCTGCCAACGCCGATCCAAATACTTGTTACCGCAGGGTTGTTATATCAGGTCTGTGTGTTGATCGTTCTGAAAGGTCTAAAGTTCAAGGCAGCGATAGAAAAACACCGGCTCCACCTGTTACTACATTGGTTCAACCTGATTGTCAAACTGCAACCGGTTCCATCAAAGTAGTAAGTCCGGCTCCAGCTACTGGATTAACATACAGCATCAATGGAAATGATTATTCCAATACAAGCGGGGAGTTTACCAATTTGGCTCCGGGTATTTATCGTGTTTCTGTAAAACATTCCTCCGGATGTATTTCACCTGTCAATATTGATACCATCAAAGCTGCCGGCACCGCCCCCACGGGCAGTATCACCCCGGCGGCGGCCACGCTTTGCCCCGGCAGCACGGTGACCCTCACCGTGGGTGGGGGAACCGCCTACCAGTGGTACCGCAACGGCCAAAAGATCGAAGGGGCCACCGCTGCCACCTATTCCGCTTCCCAACCCGGTGAGTACACCGCCGATATTCTCACGGCCACCTGCCAGGGCAAGAGCCAAAACACCGCCGTGCTCACCACCGGCACCGCCCCCACGGGCAGTATCACCCCGGCGGCGGCCACGCTTTGCCCCGGCAGCACGGTGACCCTCACCGTGGGTGGGGGAACCGCCTACCAGTGGTACCGCAACGGCCAAAAGATCGAAGG